>Ga0224508_10003172_pt1 | contig 13674 bp, 12 predicted proteins | sample SF_Jan12_sed_USG_4_FD_170157 | JGI IMG/M metagenome (GOLD analysis project Ga0224508, IMG submission 170157) | Sediment microbial communities from San Francisco Bay, California, United States - SF_Jan12_sed_USGS_21 | ecosystem: Environmental > Aquatic > Marine > Sediment | place: USA...
GCGTCGAGTTGAGGCGCGGCAAAGTGCTTTTGGAGACCGCCAGGACCATGATCGTCGAACGCATGGCGGATCGGCTTTTCGAGGCGATGGCTGCGACACCGATGCACGCAGATACACACACACTGTTGCGGCTGGAGCCATTGAGCGATCAACGTAAACCGGCCGTTCTGACATTCTCAGGTGGTGTATCCGAATTCATTTATGGCGAAGAAACCGGCGCCTTCGGGGATCTCGGATCGATGCTCGCAAAAGCGGTTCGTTACAGAGCGCAGGATTGGGGAATCGAGTTACGCGAGCCCGACCAACGTATTCGTGCGACCGTGATCGGTGCATCGCAATACACGGTGCAGGTCAGCGGCAGCACGATCTTCGTTATGCCGGACAAGACCTTGCCGCTGAAGAACGTTGCGGTCATCAGCCCGGATCCCCCCCTCGCCGGGGAAGAGTTAGAGCCGAGCGCGATCGCGGAGGCTGTTAATGAGGCACTGAAGCGGCTCGATCTGCACGATGCTGGCAAGACTGTCGCGCTGTATTTCCGCTGGCAGGGATCGGCGACCTATCGGCGCCTCGACGATTTCTGTCGCGGTGTGATTGCAGGCCTCGCTACGGTACTGGACAAGGACCGGCCGCTGGTGCTGGTCACCGACAGCGACATTGGCGGCCTTGTCGGATTGCACTGCTATGAGGTCCGTGCGTTGCAAAACCCGATTGTGTCGATCGACGGTATCGTGGTCAGTGAGTTCGACTTCATCGACATCGGCGAGATCCTCGACGCATCCGGTGTCGTTCCCGTTGTCATCAAGTCACTGGTATTCCCACCACCGGCCTCATGACGTCTTCGTGCCTCGAAAAATATGGAGTAACATACGTGCGCATGATCGATGCGCCGGATCCGAATACTCGAATTCCGACATTCAAGGCGCCGCCCGGTGCCTGCGATGCGCACTGTCACGTGTTTGGACCGGGCGATGTATTTCCCTACGCCGGGACACGCAAGTACACGCCGCCTGACTGTCCGAAAGGGAAGCTGCGTGAACTGCACACAATTCTTGGAATTGACCGAGCGGTGATCGTACAGGCCAGTTGCCATGGCACGGATAATTCCGCGATGCTGGATGCTATCGCCTCCGGTGACGGTCGCTATCGAGGCGTGTGCAATGCAGCCATCGAATTTTCGGAAGATTATTTCATGGAACTGCACAGCTGCGGTGTTCGCGGAGTGCGTTTCAATTTCGTCAGGCATCTCGGCGGTGCCCCGAATCTCGATCAGTTGTGGAGAATCATCGAGCGTATCGGCGCTCTGCCGTGGCATGTGGAGTTGCACTTCGACGCCAGTGATCTGCTGGAGTACAGGTCCGTGATTGACGCGATGCCGTTGCCGGTCGTGATTGATCACATGGGCCGTGTGCCGGTTATCGATGGCGTGAATCAGGCTCCGTTCCAGTCCCTGTTGCAGGAACTTCGCGACAACGACAGATTGTGGGTAAAAGTGTCTGGCGCCGAACGCATATCAGCCGAAGGAGCGCCATTCACGGATGCGGTTCCGTTTGCTGCGGCCTGCGTCGAAGCTGCTCCGGATCGGTGCCTCTGGGGCACGGACTGGCCACATCCCAACGTCAAAACCATGCCGAACGATGCTGACCTCGTGGACATCATTCCGAAAATGATTCCCGATTCCGACCTGCAACAGAAAGTATTGGTCGATAACCCGGCCAGACTGTATGGATTCTAGGAGGACCTGGCCCTGAGCAATCAACCCGATATTCACGATATTCCCGGCACCTACGTATTCGACAAAGAGCTCTCTCGGAAGGGCTATCACCTCAACATGTTCTGTCTGTCGCTTAATGAGGAGGAGGCTCGCGAGGCGTTTCGCGCCAACGAGGAGGCCTGCCTGGCCCGCTACCCGATGACGGCCGAGCAACGCCAGGCGGTGCTCGATCGCGACTGGCTGGGGATGCTGCGGCTCGGAGGCAATGTGTACTATACGTTCAAGTTAGCCACAGTCGACGGCATCTCGATGCAGGCGATGGGTGGCGCGATGTGTGGAATGACGGAAGAAGAATTCATCGAAGTCATGATCACCGGGGGCAAGGATCAGCACGGTAATCCACGACGCGGCCCGAATGTTCTGGAGCAAGGTAATGGTTAAACTCGTCGGAGGCGTCGGCACGTCGCATGTGCCATCGATCGGCGCAGCGCTCGACCTTGGCAAGACTCAGGAACCGTATTGGAAACCGCTTTTTGACGGCTATGAAACGGCACGTCAGTGGATGAAAGAGGCCAACCCGGATGTCGTGATTATCGTGTACAACGATCACGCATCCGCGTTTTCGCTGCGGCTGATTCCGACATTTCTTATTGGTGTTGCCGATGAATTTCTACCCGCGGATGAAGGATACGGACCCCGCGACGTTCCGGTCGTGCAAGGCGACTCAAGGCTTGCCTGGCATCTCGCTGAATCGCTGATTCTTGATGAGTTCGACCTGGCGATCGCCAACGAAATGCCTGTCGATCACGGGCTGACTGTGCCGCTGTCGATCATGTGCGATCAGCCCGACGCGTGGCCCTGCAAAGTGATTCCGTTATGCGTCAACGTGATTCAGTACCCGCCGCCTACCGGCATGCGCTGCTACAAACTGGGCAAGGCGATTCGCCGCGCGCTGGACAGCTACGACGACAACCTGAAAGTTGCGATTTTCGGCACCGGCGGCATGTCGCACCAATTGCAGGGCGAACGAGCCGGTATTATCAACCAGGAGTTCGACATCGACTTTCTGAATAAGCTGGGCAGCGACCCGGAATCCGTGGCGAGTATTCCGCACGCGGAGTACATCATGGAGACCGGCTCGGAGGGTATCGAGATGATCATGTGGATCGTCATGCGCGGCGCGCTCGATGACAAGGTACAGGAGATTTATCGGCATTATCACGTTCCGGCTTCCAATACAGCCTCAGGGTTGATAATTTTCGAAAATGACTGAAGGCCGGAGAGGGGGAATTACGTGAAAGTGATATTAGCCGGTGTCGGCGCCTTTGGCACCAAGCATCTTAACGGTATCAGGAATATCGATGGCGTCGAGGTTGTTGGTCTTGTTGGTCGACGGCTGCAACATACGCAGGAGAAAGCGCAGGAATTGCGTATCGATAATGCGTTTACGGATCTCGGCGATGCTCTCGCGCTGCCGGGTGTGGACGCAGCGATCCTCTGCACGCCAACGCAACTACATGCCAGGCAGGCCATCCAGTGCATGCGGGCAGGTAAACATGTGCAGGTCGAGATACCGCTCGCCGATTCGTACGCCGACGCTCTGGAAGTCGAGCGCGTGCAGAAGGAGACCGGACTGGTTTGCATGGTAGGCCACACGCGGCGCTTCAATCCGTCCCACCAGTGGGTCAATCAGCGGCTGCGTAACGGTGAACTGAATATCCAGCAAATGGAGGTGCAAACGTATTTCTTTCGCCGCAAGAACGTCAATGCTGAAGGCGAGCCGCGCTCCTGGACCGACCACCTGCTATGGCATCATGCGGCGCACACAGTCGATCTTTTTCAGTACCAGACCGGTGAAAAGATCGTGAAGGTAAACGGTATCGAAGGACCGCATCATCCCGATCTCGGTATTGCGATGGATATGTCAATTCAGCTGCAGACCGAGAGTGGCAAAATTTGTACTTTGTCGCTGTCGTTCAACAATGACGGGCCACTCGGCACGTTTTTCCGCTATATCTGTGACAAGGGCACCTACATTGCGCGTTACGACGATCTGGTCAACGGCTATGAGGAAGCGATAGACGTATCGCAGGTCGACGTATCGATGAACGGCATCGAGTTGCAGGACAGGGAATTCTTCGCAGCCATTCAGGAAGGCCGCGAACCGAATTCATCAGTCGCGCAGGTGATGGACTGCTATCGAGTGCTTGGCGATGTAGAGCAACAGTTCGGGGAGTGAGCCGTCCCTCTTGTTGCACCCCCCCACGTTGATTTCAATTCGGCGAATTCGCCTGCCGGCATTCATCTGCTCTCGACACCGCATCTCGGTGGTCCCATCGTCGATCCTTTGCCAGTCACCGGGGGCGCCACGGGGCCATGTGGTGCTTGGCCGAAATGCCGTCCTAGCCCAATAGCTTAGAGCCGAAGAACACGGGCGGCAATGCGCGCACGAGCGACAGGGAATCTTCCGCGGCAAAGTCTGCGAGCCGCAATTCCGGCCTGTGTGGACGTACGCGCTCGAAATTGTCACGGGCTGTGACATCCGTTGCTGGCGGAATGGTCGCGTCGATCATCATCTTCGATCCGAAGCGCTGCCACTGGCCAGTGCCGGTCGCGCTGAGTTCGGGAAGCGCGGCGTCCATCGGGTGGTTGTGAGTGCCAGGAATAATGACCACGTCCTTGTCCGGGTCGACCCGCGTTGCCAGGGCCCACATCAACTCCGCATGATTGAAGATGTCGACGTCCGCGTCGACGGCAATGACGATCTTGGGGTGCATGTACTCCGACGACAGGGCGGCCATCATCAGGTTCTTGGCCTCGCCGTAGAAGCGTGACGTCATCTGGATCGCTACTGCGAATATGCCAGGTTGCGCCATGACATTGTGTAGCACGGGTCCGCCGCCGACGTTGCGAAGCCGGCGCAGGATGGTGGCGCTCATCGGCACTTTGTGAAATACGCAGCCTTCCATCTCCGAGCCGTTCTGAAGGCTTTTGAAAATGGCGTCTTTGCGCCGTGTCATAAACTGATATTGGACGATCGGGTTCTTGCCGGTTCCGGCCTGGTAATAATCCTGGAATTCAGAAAACGGCCCCTCTTCCTCGCGGATATGCGGCGGCACGTGGCCCTCCAGGACCAACTCGGCGTCGGCGGGCACCTCGAGATCCACGGTTTCACATTTCACCAGGCGCACGGCCTCGTTCAAATAGCCGCCGGCGATCTCCAGTTCGTCGGTGCCGTAAGCTGCCGAGGTGGCCGCGGCGAAATAATAAAGCGGGTGATGTCCGATAATAACGGCGACCGGCATCGGTTCATCGCGGGCCTGGTACTTGACGTAGTTCTTCCACGAATGGCGGGGCACCAAAAAGATACCCGACTTATCCGGCCCCTTGATCTGCAGACGGTGAAAACTCAGGTTCCGCTGGCCGGTATCGGGATCTTTGGTGACAACCAGGCCGGAGCCGATGACCGGCCCACCGTCGCGTTCGCCGGCAACATGTACGGGCAGCTCGGTCAGATCGAATTCGCCGTGGGCGAATTGTAATTCTTTCACCGGGCCGTCTTCGACCATGACCGGTGGAATACAAGCACCCAATCGATCGGCCAGCAGCGGCACGACCTTATCCTCGGTCGTCCCGAACGCCAACGCCGCCTGGCGTACATTGGCGGGCGCCTGGCCCAAAGAGCGCCAGCCGTGCGCCAGATTTTCGAACAATACCGCTTTCTCTCTGCACTGATACAGCAGCGCGCCCATTTCGGTAAGCGGGTCGACCGGTTTGTCGACCCGAATCAATTCCCCGGCCTGCTGCAGCTGCGCGATCCAGCTCCGCATGTCCTTCGGTTTCGGATTTGACGAATGGTTCATTGGCTGGATTCCTTTTCGCGGCTCTCGATCCGCATGATCACGTTTGGCGAAAGCGCCCAAGCGATTCCCGGAGTTTGAATTTCTGAACTTTGCCGACCGGCGTTTTCGGCATTTGCTCGATGATAACCAGCTTTTCCGGCAGGTACTGGCGAGCCAGATTTCGACGGTCGAGAAAGTCTGTTAACTGTTCGAGAGTCAGCTCCTGACCTTCATGGAGTGTCACAAACGCGCAGCTTCTTTCTCCGAGTCGTTCGCTCGGCAGGCCAACGATCGCGACCTCGTTTATCTGTGGCATTTCATGCATCAGGTTCTCTACTTCCACAACCGGAATATTCTCTCCACCCCGAATGATGATGTCCTTGCTCCGACCGACGATACTGATGTAGCCGTCCTCATCCATTCTGACCAAATCTCCGGTGGCAAACCAGCCTTGTTTATCGAATACGTTCAGGTCGTCGCGGCCGCGATAGCCGACGAATGTACTCGAACCGCGACATTGTAGTTCGCCCTCCACGCCCCGAGCCAGTTCACGATTGTCTTTTCCCACCACTCGCAGTTCGGCGTGCGGCAGAGCGAGGCCGGCGGTCTCTCGGCCCCGATCGGGAGACCATGGCAACACGGTCGTGACAAGGCCAAGTTCGGTCATGCCATATCCCGGCACGATGATTGCGTCTAATGCCGACGTCGCGCGGTCAACGAGAGTCGGCGGAACAGGTGCGCCCGCAGTCAGGAAAATTCTGAAATGGTCGAAGGTTCGCTGTTCGATGTCAGCCAGATTGGCAATGTCTGCCAGGAACGGTGTCGCACCGAACATGAAGCTGACGCGATGACGACTGATGATATCGGCGGCCTGAACCGGGTCCCAGGCATCCATCGTGACGAGTCGTGCGCCGACATAAACTGACATCAAGATGCCGTACAGGAAGCCGATACTGTGTGCGAAAGGGGACGGCATAAAGATAACGTCGGCATCCGTCAGGCCCATCCTGCTGGTGACGGTTTTCATCGAGCTCAGCACAGTATTCGACGTATGCATTACGCCTTTTGGCTCACCCGTGGTGCCCGACGTGTACATGATCTTGACGATGTCATTCGGTTGCAGACCGATCTGATTACCGGGCGCGTCCCGTGACGATCGTCGCAGCAACACGCTGTCGAACGAATCATCGCCATTACCGTCGATGATGACAATGTGCTCGAGCGTGGATACTCGTTGCAGAATGTGTTGCGCGAGTTCCTCGTGATCAAATCTGCGAAATGTTCTTGGTGTGATCAGGACCCTGGAGCCCGCATGCCGGACCATGAATTCGACTTCTCGCTCTCGAAAAATCGGCATCAGAGGATTGCTGATGGCACCGATTCGCACACAGGCTAAATGCACTGCGACGAACTGCCACCAGTTCGGAATCTGGAAAGAAACCACGTCCCCCCTTTCTACGCCGAGTCTTCTGAGATTTTCAGCAATGCACGACGTTCGCAACGACAGATCTGAAAATGACAGCGAGACCGGATCCGCATCGTCGCTGCGGTACGCCACCAGGAATTCAGCGTCCGGGCGAGACGCCAGTGATGCATCGAAAAAATCGACGATTGTCTTATCAGGCCAGAAGCCGGCCTTTGCCTCACGCGTCATTCGCTGCGGATCAATGTAGCTTGCGGATGCGCCAGCCTCATGCTGTCTGTCGGCTGACACCGCGCTAGCCCGATTTCACCAGCATCGACTCGACCCGCCGCCGCGTTTCAGCAGTATCGTGAAGACGCCGGGTTTCCGTCAGTTCGAGATCATAACCGTCGACCGAGTCATCCGCTGCAGCGGCAATGCATCGTTTGCACGCGGCCAGAGCCTCGGCTGGCATCGAGCCGAGTCGCGCCGCAAGCCCGTCGGACCAGGTTGCCAGCTCTTCAGCGGCGACGACCCAGTGCACCAGACCGAGTCGGTGCGCTTCACCGCCGCCAACAACTTCGGCACCGAGAATCAATCGCCGGGCGACAGCCTCGCCGCATATCCGGGGCAATCGTTGCGTACCGCCAGCCGCAGGTAACAGGCCCAGGCTGGCCTCGGGCAGTCCCAGTTTCGCCTGCTCCGCAGCAACTCGCAGGTCGCACGCGAGCGCGAGTTCCAGCCCGCCGCCCATTGCGGCTCCGCCAATCTCCGCGATCGATACGACACTCAGCTCCTCGATACGCGCAAAGACACGCTGCAGTTCGCGCACGATACTGACCATGTTGTCCCGACCTGCCGGCGTCCCGAGACAATTCCGCATCAAATCAATGTCGGCGCCGGCACTGAATACGCCAATACCACTCTTGATGTGCAGTACTGACAGACTTTTCTGACTCTCAATCCGGTCGAGACTCTTATTCAGGTTCTCGATCAGAACATCGTCAATCGCATTGACCGGCGGCCGCTCAATAACCAGCTTCGCGATCCGGTCGTCGATACTCAGCCTGATCGCCCCATAGCTGTCAGACATCGCGCGAACCATTAAGAACTTCGTTGGCGATAATCAGCTTCTGGATTTCACTCGTTCCTTCATATATACGCAATGCGCGGATTTCCCGGTACAGGCTTTCGGCAATGTTTCCTTTTACGACACCAAGACCGCCGAAGATCTGCACCGATTGATCGATGACCTTTTGCGCCTCTTCTGTTGCAAACAGCTTGGCCATCGCCGCCTCCCGACTCACTTTTTCCTCGGGCTTGCGATCCTTGGCCCAGGCGGCTCGGTATACCAGCAGAGCTGCCGCATCGATGCTCACCGCCATGTCTGCGATTTTTGCTCGCGTTATCTGAAAATCACTTAGCTTTTGTCCGAACGCCTCGCGTTGCTTGCTGTGTGTTACGGCCTCATCGAATGCGCGTCGCGCAAATCCGATCGCCGCGGCGCCAACGGTCGAACGAAAGACGTCGAGCGTTCCCATGGCCACTTTGAAACCATCGCCGGGATTGGCAATCATGTTGACCGCTGGCACCCGGCATGCCTCGAACTGCAACGAGCCGAGTGGGTGCGGCGCGGCAACCAAAATACGCTCACTGACAGTGAGGCCCGGTGTATCGGCCTCGATTACAAACGCAGAAAGATCCTTTGTGCCCCGGGCATCCCCGGTACGAGCGAACACGATGTAATGATCCGCGATGCCCGCATTCGAGATCCACGTTTTGCTGCCATCAACAACGTAGCAGTCACCGTCCCTGGTCGCGCTGGTCTTCAGGGCAGCAACGTCAGATCCGGCGTCGGTTTCCGAGATTGCGAATGCGGCAACGGACTTTCCGGTGGCCACGTTTGGCAGGAAGCGTTTTTTCAGATCGGCATTGCCGAAGAAGGATATCGGTCCACTCCCAAGGCCCTGCATGGCGAAGACGAAATCAGCAAGACCGGATGAATAACTCAATGTTTCGCGACACAGGCAGAGATTACGAACCGCAATCTCGGATTCACCACCATATTGCTTTGCCACGCAAAACTTGAGCAGGCCTGCTTCGCCGAGTTGCTGCACGAGTTTGCGGCACTGTGTATCGACAGCCGCATCATCGCCTGGGTGTTCCGCCAACACATCGTGATGGGCAGCGACCCATTCACGCAAGCGCCTGGCGAGACGTCGCTGATCGTCGTCAAAAAACGGCCAGTCGAAGTTTGCGAGATCTGTCATGCCGATACCCTGCAATGGTCAGGAGTCGCCTAATTACCTTCGAAAACCGGTTTTTCCTTGGCCACAAACGCGTTATAGGCACGCGTAAAGTCTTCGGTCTGCATGCAGATCGCCTGTGCCTCCGCCTCGATTTCCAGAGCTTGCTCGATGCTGACATCCCACTCCTGATGCAGGCATTTCTTTGTGACCGAGTGAGCGAAAGTCGGGCCCGTTGCGAGTCTTCTTGCAGCCGAGCCGGCCACCTCAAGAACATCGCCGGGTTCTGCAAGAGCATTGAAGAATCCCCAGTCAAGGCCTTCTTCCGCCGTCATGACCCGGCCGGTATAAAGCAGCTCAGAGGCACGGCCCTGACCGATGATGCGTGGCAGCATTGCGCAGGCGCCCATGTCGCACCCCGCCAGTCCGACACGCACGAACAGGAACGCTGTCTTGGAATCGGTTGACGCGTAACGAAGATCGCTGGCCATAGCAATGATCGCACCCGCACCGGTACAGACGCCTTCGACGGCCGATACAATCGGTTGCGGGCAGTTGCGCATTTCCTTAACGAGGTTGCCAGTCATCCGTGTGAACGTCAGCAGTTCGCGAACATCCATTTTGGTCAATGGACCAATGATTTCGTGCACATCGCCACCCGAACAAAAATTTCCGCCAGCGCCGGTGATTACAACGGTTTTGACGTCATCCGCATACTGCAGTTTATGAAAGGTGTCGCGTAACTCGGCGTAACTGTCGAATGTCAGGGGATTTTTTCTCTCCGGTCGATTCAAAGTGATCGTTGCAACCCGGTCGGCAACATGCCATCCGAAATGCCGAGGCTCAAGTTCGGCGCCATTAATTGTGTACATCGATGATCCCTCCCTTGCTGTTGTAATCAGCCCGTAATGGCTAAGCCACCGTTAACGCTGAGCACCTGGCCTGTAATAAAGTTCGATCGGTCACTGGCAAGAAACAGGACGGCATCAGCGACCTCCTGTGGTTGACCCAAGCGACGCATTGGCGTTGCTCGAATGAACGCTTCTTTGAATTTTTCCGGCACCTTCGCAAGCAGAGGTGTATCGGTAGGGCCCGGACAAACTGCATTTACATTGATGTTGAAGCGTGCCATCTCCCGGGCAAGGCCCTTGGTAAACGCGATCGCACCGCCTTTGGCCGCTGAGTAGACGGTTTCCCCCAGGCTGCCGACTCTGCCTGCGTCACTGCTTACAACGATGATCTTTCCGGATTCTTGTTCGATCATGCCATCGAGAAAAGCGCGGGTGACCGCGATGACACCCATGAGGTTGAGATCGACAACGTCGCGCCAGAAATCTTCGGTATTCTCGACGAACGGCTGAATTTTTCCCCAGCCGGCGACATGGGCGATGACGTCGACCTGCGGTCGCATAGTCAACACTTCTTTTTTACATGCATCGATCGACGCCGCATCAGTCACATCGAGCTGAACGAAGTCGGCATCATGTCCCCGATCGCGAATCTCTGCAGCCGCGGCTTCGCCATTCTTCGCGTTGATGTCTGCCAGCACGACGTGTGCGCCTGCCGCGGCGAATGATCTGGCTGTGGCAAGGCCGATACCGGATGCCGCACCGGTTACGAGTGCCAGTTTATCATTCATTTTCATAGGCCTACTACCTCTCGGACGAGTATGGAGCATTGGCGCCAGTTGAAAAATACGCAAATGTCACATTGGTGCTGAGCAGGAGTTTTTTGAAACCTGTATCAACTCTAGAATCGCATGACCATATCTTGAGATAACAACCAGAGGTTAGCGCCTGCGATGGTGACAATGAATACAAGCATCGGGGCAAGTCTCCAACCTATGATGCTCTCCTGGTTCGGCAGTATTCTTGCTGCCCGATTTCGCAGTATGTGAACCGCCAGCCAGACACCCATTAGCATCAGCCCGGTTTGCATTGCGAACAGCAAATCCTCGGGGACTCGATTCATCATCTGGGCATGGCGTTGCATCGCTGTCATCGGTTCCAGTCCGGTGCCCAGAGGATTGAGGAACAGTGCGAGAACACCGCCACCTTCTCTGAAGAGGTGGTTCAAATTGTGGGCCAGGTGATACGTGAAGGCGAGCGGCAGCGTGGAAAAGGGCAGTGCGACGAAGAGTCGTTTATAGCTGATGCGTGATGCTGCGATGTACATCGTTGCCCCGATTGCGATGGCGTAAACGAGTATCGGTATAGCGAAGCCGCCCACCATGCCGAAGGCAAAACTCCAGATGAGTTTTCCGGTTTCGCCGATGGATCTACCAATCCCGATGACCAGGTCCGTCCAGACAGGCAACATCGTGAGCCCATGAAAGGTAGTGATACCGAGGAGAACCAACATGAACCAGGCACCGTCCCAGCTCGGTTTTGCTTCTGCCATCGCCTCGCTACCCATTGTCCTCAAGCGCCAGGAGACGTTTTTGTACGGGCAGCTCAGGACACAGTTGCCGCAAGACAGGCAATATGTGTTCTGCGAAAACTTGCCGATTGTCAGGCTGGTTGGGCAGGGCTCAACCTCTTCCGAGCCGCGATAACATTCCAGGGTCTTGCAGGTGGCACAGGTTTCCTGGTCTTTGGGGCGCAAGGCGATCGGTGCGAGACGCGCATAGAATCCCAGTGTTCGGCCGACCGGGCACGCGTAACGGCAAAATGCTTTTCGTTCGAATAGGACGAGGAAGATCAAGGACAGGCTGAACATAAACAGACCCATCATAGCCGTTGCTTCCGGTATAGACGTTACGCCAATGCCCAGCTCTAACCACGTCAAACCGACTAGCAGTACAAGCGCTAACCATACATTGCGCAGGTGCTTCGGTACTTTCCTGTTAAGCCCCGGATGTGGAAACGCGCGGCGCCACAGTTTTCGACGCACTAACCACGACGCGATGGCGTCCCATGGACAAATGGCGCACCACACGGACCCCAGGAAGAATACCGAAACCACCACCAATGGCCACCACCAGTTCCACACGAGGACGGTCGCCAGATTTCTTTCAGGGTAGACCGTGCCGAAGAATCCTGCGATGACGACCAGGATGAATGCGCAGACTGTTATAAGTTTGAGAAAGAATAACGGAACTGGTGACGCGCTCAGGAAGACGACAACGGGGCCAATCACCGGCATCGTCGATAGAGTCTTGGTCTGGATTTCCTTTTTCGTCGGGACTCCGGCGCCGATGGCCCAACCGAGAATCGCCATCGTTAACAGGACGATCGGAATGATCCAGCGTAAGGGCAAGCCAGGATGATGCATCGTCATCGCGCCCTCGCCATGGCTTCCGAGACCGTGGCCGCCCATGCCACGACCACCCACTTCACGCTTATTCTTGGCGGGACGACTCATGTCCTGCACGTCTCGAACACGGTTGTCGGATGCTCCCGCATTGCTGTTGTCAGCCGTGTCGCGCGCGTGGTCGGAATGCTCATCCGCCATTTCGCCGTCTGAGTGATCGTCCGCTGGCCTTGTTTCTTCGGTCTCTTCAGCGGGTAACTCTGGTGCGGAATCGTGCGAGTAGCCATGATGCGGAAAAAGAAATGCCATTAACAACAAGCCAATCAAGCAGGTTGTTGAGCCGCTGATTCTTGCCGTTGCAGGACAATTATCTTTTTTTGCAGCCGAATTTTTTTCGTTCTTGTGCATCAGCAGGTTTTCCGGCCTCAGTCGCTTGTCAGGTTTTTTTTCATCCGATCGATCAGTGACTGGAACTGCCGGACTTCCTTTTGACTGAAACCTTTGGTAGCTGTCTTGTTGACCTTGAAGGCGAGTGGTAGCAGTTCGTCGCGAAGGCGGCGACCTTTTTGGGTCAGGTAGATTTTGACTTTGCGGCGATCCTCGGTGTCCTGTTTGCGGATAACCAAACCGTCTTCGACCATCCGGCGGATTGCGACGTTTGTAGTCGGAGCTTTCATGCCGACGCGAGCCGAAAGGCTTGCTTGAATGAGACCGTCTTCCTGCCACAGTTCACGCAGGAAAAACCACTGGCCAATCAGAATCCCGTACGGCCTGATTTTGGCTTCCAGTTCTTTGGAAAAGTGGCGACTGCAGTCGCGCAGCAGATAACCGATGCTGCGATCGGGCTTGAAGTACAATGCCTTACTGGATCCTTCAGCTGTTGTCAGGTGTCTGGAGGTTTTCGGGGATGCTGTCAAAATTCTCATTCCCATCAATTACTTGCCGTCAGGATAGTCGTCTGTGCCGCCCGCCCAGGCCAAGTTGAAGAATGCCAGACAACCCAGTCTGGCATACGGCTGTGGCTCGCAACAAATGTGGTTTACCCGTATAGACGTCTGCCGGCATTATTGCTTAGATATCTAACTAATATTGCGTGTTTCGGACTGCCGGCAGCACTTGAACGCGAATTGACTGGAGGTGTTGTGAAACGACTTGTTATCGGAATGACAGGCGCTACTGGTGCGATCTTCGGCGTTCGACTTCTTGAAGTGCTGGCAGATA
>Ga0224508_10003173_pt1 | contig 13670 bp, 9 predicted proteins | sample SF_Jan12_sed_USG_4_FD_170157 | JGI IMG/M metagenome (GOLD analysis project Ga0224508, IMG submission 170157) | Sediment microbial communities from San Francisco Bay, California, United States - SF_Jan12_sed_USGS_21 | ecosystem: Environmental > Aquatic > Marine > Sediment | place: USA: California...
CGGCCAAACATTTTAGGGAACCAATGGTATACCCCGGCCAGCATCCCAAAGAATGATGCACTGGCCATGACCAGATGAAAATGCGCCACTACGAAATAGGTATCATGCAAAGGGATGTCAATAGCAGCATTACCTAAGTAGATACCGGTAAGACCTCCTGAGATAAAGAAAGATACCAACCCTATGGAAAACAGCATCCCCGGCGTAAACCGGATATTCCCTTTCCACAAAGTGGCCAGATAATTAAATACTTTTACCGCACTGGGAACCGCGATGATCAAAGTCAAGATCATAAATATGGAACCCAGGAAGGGATTCATTCCCGTTACAAACATGTGGTGGGCCCATACGATAAAGCTCAGAATAGCAATTCCCAACAGGGAGCCAATCATGGCCCGGTATCCGAAAATAGGTTTTCGGCTATTGGTAGAAATGATCTCAGAGGTAATTCCCAGTCCCGGAAGCATCACAATGTATACTTCGGGATGACCCAGGAACCAAAACAAGTGCTGAAATAGTATGGCACTTCCACCCTGGTTAGGTAAAGCCTCACCATTTATATAGATATCGGACAGATAGAAGCTGGTACCGAAACTTCGGTCAAATATCAATAGCAAGGCGGCCGAGAACAATACTGGGAAAGACAATACTCCGATTACCGCGGTCAGGAAAAAGGCCCATATAGTGAGCGGCAATTTGGCAAAGGTCATGCCTTTGGTCCTTAAGTTGATGATGGTAGTGATATAATTGATACTTCCCAACAGCGAGGAAATAATGAACAAAGCCATGGACACTAGCCATAGGGTCATTCCTCCCTGACTTCCCTGTATGGCTTGAGGTAAGGCACTTAACGGCGGATAGATCACCCATCCTCCGGAAGCCGGTCCGGTCTTTAGGAAGAAAGAACAAAGCATCACTACTGAAGAAAGGAAGAAGAACCAGTACGACAGCATATTCAGAAAACCTGAAGCCATGTCACGGGCGCCGATCTGCAAGGGGATCAAGAAATTACTAAAGGTTCCGCTCAGGCCTGCGGTAAGCACGAAGAATACCATAATGGTACCGTGCATGGTAACCAGGGCCAAATAAAATTCAGGATCTAGCTTGCCGGTATCCGTTATCCAGCCACCCAAGAATGGTCTCAACCATTCCAGGCTCATGTCGGGGTATCCCAGTTGTAATCGGAAAATACTACTGAGTATACCTCCTACTACCGCCCAGAAGATTCCAGTGATAAGGAACTGCTTGGCAATAGTTTTGTGATCCTGACTGAATATGTACTTAGTAACGAAGCTTTCCTTATGATGACCATGGGCGTGCCACTGTTCATCATGATATCCTGCGGTTTCTGCTATATGTTGATCCATCTAAGGAAAATTTAAGTTCTTTTAATTATTGTCAATAACGGTTTCCAGTCCTGTGGCAATAGAAGCTACCTCCTGTAGATTTGCCGGAACCTGGGCCATGTAGGAAGGATTCTGAGTAAGCCATGGCTCTTGGATAGCATACCAGGCCTTATAATCTGCAGGTTCATCTACCACCAGCACCATCCTCATGGAGAAATGGCCTCTTCCACAGATCTCCGTACACGCCAGTTCGTAATTGAAGTCCGGGTTGCCAGTCTCTTCCCTCATTTCCGCGGTGGATTTAGTGGGTACGAACCAAAAGCGGGTAGGCATACCGGGTACGGCATCCATCTTGACCCGGAAGTGAGGCAGGTATACACTGTGCAGTACATCCCTGGCCCTTATCTTCAACAGCACCGGCTGGCCTTTGGGTACGTGGATCTCCCGGGGAACAAAATCATCGAAATTGGCCTTATCGCTGAAATCCATACCGAATTCATTGATGGCATCGATCTTTTGATAGTCATAAGCACCTAGTAAGCCATCTTTGCCGGGGTAACGTACTTTCCAGGCAAATTGATAGCCCATGATCTCCACTACCTCAGCCCCCTGGGGAGGGTCATCGGTTATCTGGGTCCATACCTTTAATCCATATCCTACCAACAGCGTCAACACAATGGCCGGAATTACCGTCCATATGATCTCCAGCTTATGATTGTCAGGGTAGAAGGTTGCCTTATTGGCTTCTTTATACTGATATCTAAAAGCAAACCAGAACAAAGCTATATTTCCCAACACAAAAACGATCCCGGTAATGACGGTGGTGATCCAGAACATTTGATCCGTGAGAATCCCATGGTCTGAAGCATTCGGTAACTTGTAGTTATCCACCTCTGCAATGCTGTACCAGAAGAAGGCAATCAATCCTGCTATCATGAACAGCAGGAATAACAGACCATTGACTCGGTTGCTGGTAGATTCGATTTTTTTATCAGAACCTTTGGCCACGTTCAAGAGTGATTGCACCCGGAACAGCATCAATAAGATCACCAATACCAGGACGACACCAATACCAATTGCAACTTGAAACATATAATTACTTGTTAATATTTATGCACTTATTTCTTATTAATAAACCGCTACAAAAAGCGTTTGTTTGTACCCTCGTCAAATATGATGGTGCAAACTTTCTTCCAATAAAGGATGATTCTTGGCCACCAACGGCACTTTGGCCATATTGCTTAAAATCACAAATAAAAAGGCAGACAAATAGATCATGGCCATACCGATCTCCATCCAGCCAAAGCTTCCGTTCTCCTTCATAGTACCAGGTGTTACCATTAGATAAAAATCCAGCCAGTGACCTACCAGTACCACGGAACACACGATCTTAAGGAACATCACATGTCGCTTGGAATCCCGGGTCATCAAAGCCAGGAAAGGGAAGACAAAATTCATGAGCAAGATCACATAAAATACCGGAGCGTACTGATCACTATTCAGACGTTCGAAGAAGTATACTGACTCTTCCGGTATATTGGCGTAGTAGATCAGCAGATATTGTGAAATCCAGATATAAGTCCAGAAAATACTAAAGCCAAAAACAAACTTACCCAAATCATGCAGGTGATTGGAATTGACCATTTTCAGATATCCTTGCTCTTTCAAATAGATGGTGATCAAGGTGATGGCAGCTAAGCCCGCTACCCACCAGCTGGCAAAAACGTACCAGCCGATCATAGTGCTGAACCAGTGAGTATCGATAGAAAGAATCCAGTCCCAGGCAGAGGTAGAGCTGGTTACCGCAAAGATCACGATAAAACCTGCCGAGATCCTGATGAGCTTAAACCAGTGCTGGGTGCTGCCGGTCAGGTCTTCCTGCAGAATTTCTTTCCGCATCCAGCGGAAGAAGGTGTACCACAGGGCAAAATACAAGACCATCCTGAATAAATAGAAACCGGTATTTAGAAATGCCTTTTTACCATATATGATTTCATCAAATTTAGGTCCTCCAACCTCATACAGTTCCTTGTGGGTCCAATGGAACAGATCGTGACTGGCCACCAGCCATATGACCAGCATCAGAACCCCGGCTATGGGCAGCCAATTACCGAAAGCCAGGGGTATGCGTTTTATGGGTGCCGACCAACCGGCTTGTGCTACATATTGTACCGCCACAAAGAAAACACCTATTAAGGCAATACCGGCAAAGTACACATTGTGGAACCAGAGATTGGCATAAAGTCTTTGCAACCATCCGGCTTCGTGATGACCTTCAGCAACTTCACCGTGTCCAGCAGCTTCCGCACCATGACCAGCCGCGGCATCAGCACCGTGTCCCGCAGCTTCTACCGCTTCATGTCCCCCTGCGTTCATGGTGGTAAATATTCCAATTACCAGTAAGACCACGCCCACCACGGCCAAGATCAAAAGCCTTCTTTTGGCGGTAGAGCTAAATACAAATTTTTCGTCTGTCATGTTAATAAACTTTCTTACTGCTTCTGCAGGGTTTGAACATATCGAACGATTTTCCAGCGTTCCATGGGACTTAACTGGGAGGCATGCGAAAGCATGCGCCCTTTTCCGTGAGTGATCACATGATAAATATGCCCTTCCGCTTTGTCCTTAACGGCGGCGGAATTATAAGTCGTTACACCCAGGTAAACCTCTCCCACCAGGCCATCGCCCATACCGGTTGATCCGTGGCAATGAATACAAAAGCGTTCATACAATTCTTTTCCTTGGGCTAATACTTCCTCATTGTCAGGAAGAGGACTCTTCAGCACCTGTGCGGCCAGGTCGAAACTGTCCTTGTGAATATTTATGGGAAGTAAGCCATATTGGTTGCGGCTTACAGTGTTGGCCGGCGGTTGCCGCATGTTCATTTCGTGGGGGTTGTTGGGGTTGGAGTTGTAGAATTCGCCCTTACCGTCCTCCCGGTTACTGATTAATTTACCTGCGTCTTGATCGGTTATCTGGGTAAGGCCGTCATAAGGCACTGAATGATACATTTGGGGTGAATATTCATACCCGGTCCTGTCGCCTTTGGCACCACAAGCCGCTAGCAGCCCTGTCAAGGCTATTGTTAAAAGGCAGTTGATTTTATGATACATACTCATCAATTAATCTTCAAATTGCTTGCTATTCACTTCCGAGGCGCCGCTCTCATTTAGTACGTTGGTAATCTCTTCCGGGCTTTGGCTATTTTCGTCGAGATCAACAGCCATAACATGTTTGTCATCGGTGCTTCGAAGGTCGAAAATTCGAGGCTTGGCCCAAGGTTTCATATTGCTGACTACCAGGAAGGTCCCTACCATTCCGAAAGCGGACAGCAGTACCGTCATCTCAAAGGTGACCGGTACATAAGTTACAGAAGTGTAATTCTTTCCTCCAATGATCATGGGCCAGTCGATTGCCAGCATGTATGTTTGCATGATCAGGGCTAGCAGGGTTCCCAGAAAACCGAACATAAATGCCGCTATAGGCAAACGCGTTCGCTTGTACCCCAGAGCTTCATCCAACCCGTGTACGGGGTAAGGCGAAAACACTTCATGGATCTTCACCCCCGAAGAGCGTACCTTTTTCACTGCTGCCAGCAGCACATCTTCGTCTTCATAAATGCCGACAAGATAATTTTTACCGCTATCCATATTTTATTCGTTTACATTTTCCGCCACCGTTTTTACGGTAGCGGTCTTTTCGGAATCCGACTTTAAAATACTTTTAATCTCTGCAATGTTGATCACCGGGAAGAACTTGGCGAACAGGAAGAACGCAGTAAAGAAAAACCCGAAGGTGAACAAATACACCCCTATATCATAAAGTGTAGGATGGAACATCGCCCAACTGGAAGGCAGATAATCGCGGTGCAACGAAGTAACAATGATCACAAAGCGTTCAAACCACATACCGACGTTAACCACAATGGATAGTACAAAGGACGCGGTGATACTGGTACGGATCTTCTTAAACCAGAACAACTGCGGCGACACTACATTGCAGGTCATCATCATAGCGTATGCCCAAGCATAAGGGCCAGAGGTGCGATTCAAGAATGCATACTGTTCGTATTCCACGCCTGAGTACCAGGCCATGAATAATTCCGTAATGTAGGCCACACCTACTATTGAACCGGTTACCATCACAATGATGTTCATCAGTTCGATGTGCTTTATAGTTATGTAGTCCTCCAGTTTGTATACTTTTCTGGTGACCAGCATTAGGGTCATTACCATGGCAAAACCTGAGAAAATAGCTCCTGCCACGAAATATGGAGGAAAGATGGTGGTGTGCCAACCGGGAATAACCGAGGTAGCAAAGTCGAATGATACAATGGTGTGTACGGATAGTACCAAAGGGGTAGCCAGTCCTGCCAGGATCAGTGAAACAGTTTCGTAACGCGACCAGGTTCTGGCTGCTCCGTCCCAGCCAAAGCTCAGGGCACCGTAAATCACTTTGGAAATGCCTTTAGCGCGGTCTCTGATGGTGGCGAAATCGGGAATTAAGCCCATATACCAGAACACCAGGGAAACGCTGAAGTATGTACTAATAGCAAACACATCCCATAATAAAGGCGAGTGGAAATTCACCCACAGCGACCCAAATGTATTTGGCAGCGGCAACGCCCAGTAAAAACCCAACCAAGGGCGACCCATGTGCACAATGGGGAACATAGCGGCACAAATAACAGCAAAAATAGTCATGGCCTCTGCAGCCCGGTTAATGGACATACGCCATTTTTGACGGAATAACAATAAGATGGCTGAGATCAGTGTGCCGGCGTGCCCGATACCTACCCACCATACAAAGTTGGTGATATCCCAGGCCCATCCTACGGTGCGGTTCAAGCCCCACATGCCAATCCCTTCCCACAGGGTTTCGCCCAGTGCCCATCCTCCGGCAGCCAGGGCCGTCAAGGAAACCGCCATGGCCAATAGCCAAGACTTGGAAGGCTTCTCCTCTACCCTTCCGCATATGTCGTTGGTAACGTCATGGTAGGTCTTCTTTCCGGTTACTAAAGGTTCTCTTACGGGTGATACTACCTGCATGCTATCTATATTTAAGCGTTATCTACTTCTTTATTCCTAATTTTTCGCAAGTAGAAAACATTAGGATCTACGTTAAGTTCTTGTAGCACAGTGTAGGCTCTTGGCTCTTGCACCGTTTTGTGATCGTCGTGATGTTCGATCTTCAGCAGCTTGCTGATTTGACTGTCGGTATCGTTAAGGTCTCCGAATGTTATGGCCTGCGTAGGACATGCAGTGGCACAAGCGGTGTCAATGTCCCCGTCGGTGGGCCGGCGTTTCTCCTTCTTAGCTACCAACTTGCCTGCCTGAATACGCTGCACACACATGGTACATTTTTCCATAACTCCCCGAGAACGTACGGTTACATCCGGATTCAGCACCATCCTTCCCAAAGTATTGCTCATGGAAGTATTTTCGGCAAACTGTGTGTTGTCGTGATACTTGAACCAGTTGAACCGGCGTACTTTAAAAGGACAGTTATTGGCGCAATAGCGGGTACCAATACAGCGGTTATAGGCCATTTGATTTAGTCCCTCAGTGCTGTGAGTGGTAGCCGCTACCGGACATACCGTTTCACAAGGTGCGTTGTTACAATGCTGACACATCATAGGCTGGAAGGTCACTTCGGGGTTTTCCGATGCAACTTCCAGTTCACTGTAATTATTCACACCGACACTGCTGTAGTAACGGTCGATGCGAATCCAGTGCATTTCCCTTCTGGTTAGGATCTCGTCTTTGCCCACCACTGGAATGTTATTCTCCACCTGACATGCAATAGTACAGGCGGCACACCCCGTACAGGAGTTTAGATCTATAGCCATTCCCCAATGATGGTTTACATACTCATCCTGGTGATGCTTCCAAAGGGATATTTTATGAGGAGCTACTTTTTCTTCAGGACCTTTCCAGGTAGCGATCTTGGGAGCAAATTCTCCCGCATGCTCGTTCTCCTGATATTCTGAAAGTAAAGCCTCCTGAATTATGGTTTCCCGGCCCATGTAGGTTTCATGAGTTTGGGTACGGGCAATGCGATGCTTCTCCTTGGTAACCTCAATACTTACTCCAGAGGTGGCCTCATAGTGAGGTATGCCACCGGTTACCGTTACCAATGGGAAAGCGTTTACACCTATATTATTAGCTACCCGGCCGGCCTTAGCCCTACCATAACCCAAGGCCAATCCCACAGTTCCGTGAGCCTGACCGGGCTGTATCATTACCGGTACATTTACTGTTTGTCCTCCCACCGTCAAATTGACCCTGGAAGTTCGATCTTCTTCTATCTTCAAGCCGTTCTCACGGGCGAATTTCTGCGAAACGGTAAGGTAGTTGTCCCAAACGGCTTTTGAGATAGGATCTGGCAATTCCTGTAGCCAGGGGTTATTGGCCTGCTCACCAGTACCCAGACCTACCTTTTGGTAGATCACTAATTCCGTTTCGGCGCTCTCAGCATTGTAACCGGCACCCAAAGCCCGCGCCACTGCTGATAAATCTGCAGAGAAGCCTCCCGCCATGACCGCCGCCGGTGCAATATCAGTAGAGTCGGCTGCGATCTCCGGGGCCTCGCCAAGTTCTTTTGAAGGAGTGTTCATTTCTACTACCCCATCAAATAAGCTCTGGTGCCAGAAGGTCTCGAAATCCGGGGCTCCTGAATTAGGGAAGAATGAAGTACGCCAGTTATTTTGCAGGAAATTGAAATAATCTGTTTCACTGGCCCCGCACCACACCAAGGCACTGCTTTGCGCCTGACGGGTGTCGAATAAGGGCGTGATGCCCGGCTGACATAAACTGTACTGACCCTGTTGAGGTTCGGCGTCATTCCAAGATTCCAGATAATGATGGTCAGGCGCCACATAGTCACAAAGCGTGGCGGTTTCGTCCATACGGCCTGAAGTTGAGATCTTAAGACCTACTTTCTCAAGCTCGGCCTGTAACAAAACACCTTGCGGATGATCATATATGGGGTTACAGTTGTAGAAAATGACTGCGTCTACCCTGCCTGAGCTTACCTCTTCAATGAACTCCGACATGTCAGCGTCATTTCCTTTGCGGAAATTCACCGGACGATCCAGGTCCACTGTGCTGCCGTAATTGCCTAATAGATCGTTAATGGCATTTACCGCTACCTGCACATTGGTATCATTGGAGCCGGAAACAACCAGGCTTTTTCCCCGTGCTTCCCACAGACTGTTTGCCGCCTTATCCAGGAAAGGCACGTCGATAGACGATACGTTCATAGAAGCGGCACCGGCCTTGGCGGCCACCTTATTATATAGGGCAGCGGCAATTAATCCCTGCTGAGAGGGTTTTACGGGAGTGCGATAGTCGGCGTTGGAGCCCGTGAGAGAGAGGTTAGACTCGAATTGATAATGACGGGACATGGACTTTTTACCACCACCCAGTTTTCTGCGCTTAGCATATTGATGGGCATAAACAGTAGGTGCAATCCAGGTTCCCAGGAAATCAGCGGCCAAGCTGACAATTACCTCAGCTTTACTAAAATCATAAGCGGGGATAGTAGCCTTCCCAAAGCTCAGCTGGTTGGCCTGCAGTATACCATGAGCGGATTGTGCATCATAGGTTACCGGCTTGGCATTAGGAAATTTCGCCATGAACTCCGCTCCCACTTTGTATGTAGTAGGACTCATAACGGTGTTGGACACGATCCTGATATTTTGGCTGGCCGATAGTTTGCTGATCACCTCCTGATCAAGGGTGGCCCAATCTGTGGCTGCACCTGCCGCATACGGCCCTCGTAGTCTCTCCTGATCGTAAAGCGAAAGCACCGAGGCTTCCACCTGCGCACTTACACCTCCGTAGGTGACTTTAGATAATTTATTCCCCTCAACCTTGATGGGGCGGCCTTCACGGGTCTTAATTACAATACTGCAATAGTCCCCGCCTTGAGCGTAAGTTGAGGCATAGTAGTTGGGGATGCCCGGATCAATTTCTTCAGGCTTGTTTAGGTACGGTATTGCTTTACGCACCGGGGCCTCACAAGCAGCCAGGGAAGCAGCGGCTACGCTGAATCCCATCATTTTCAAAAAGTCCCTTCTAGAGGAAGGGGCGGATTCCGCGCCTTCTTTATTCTCATTTATAGGCAGGTACTCTGGAAACTCCTTGTTTGCATATTCTACAAATCCAGGATCATTAGATAGTTGCTCTAACCCTTTCCAGTATTGTTTCTTACTGTTACTCATACGATCAGTAAATTCTCCAGTAGATTTTGATTAGTAATGACATTTAGCGCATTCCAGGCCTCCGAGATCCTCTACTTTAAGAGGTTCTTTGCTGTGCTGTGAATGAAGTTCTACCAAATTATCATAGTAGGCATTGCCTTTGGTATTTATATTAGTCTCTTTATGGCAGTTGATACACCACCCCATAGTAAGCGGAGCAAATTGTTCCACCACTTCCATTTCTTTTATTTCTCCGTGACAGCTTTCACATTCCTGATTGCCTACTGCTACATGTTGTGCATGGTTGAAATAAGCCAGGTCCGGTAAGTTGTGCACCCGTACCCATTCAATGGGTGTATTCTCTTCGATGGCCGCGTAGATCTTTTGGATCTCCGGTGATTCTGTTTTGATCTGTCCGTGACAGTTCATACAAATATTCGCCGATGGGATGTTAGCCGACTTGCTTTTGCGCACGCCGGTATGGCAATAATTGCAGTCGATCTCGTATTGGCCGGCATGTAATTTGTGAGAGAAAGCAATGGGCTGCTTAGGGGCATACCCCTGCTGGATGCCTACCTGGTATAGTCCATCGAGAACCGCTTTTACTACAAAAATGCCGAATATAAAGGCCACAATACCAATGAAGGCCGGGTTACGCGTAAGCTTGCCAAAATCAAACTTTTGATCAATCATCTCCCGGTCGGCCTCATCCAGATCATCCTTACGCTCCTTCAGGAACTTGGTAAGGAAGCCGAGTATCAGGAAGAGTACAATTAATATGAGCAGCAGTACCACCACCAATCCTACGATCACTGCGGTCAGATACTTACTGGGCCCTGTTGCTGTAGTTGTGGTTCCGTCTTCCGGTACTCCCTCCGGGGTCTCTGCAGCGGCAGCGGCGTTCTCCGCTTCAAACTTAACATAGGCAATGATGGATTCAATCTCCTCGTCTGAAAAGTTAAAGGAGGTCATCATGGTATTGTTGTACTCTTCATAGAGCGCCACCGAATACTCGTCGCCGCTGGCGATCATCGCCTGGGAATTTTTTACAAAAGCTTTGATCCAATCCATATCCTGGCGATCGTATATACCGGCTAAGGCCGGACCTACCAGTTTCTGATTCACCGCATGACAAGCCCTGCAGTTACCCTGGAACAGGGCTTCTCCCGCGGTGATCACCGCGGGATCAGAAGAAATGCCACCCTGAGAGGTGGCAGCTTCGGTAGTGGGTTGATCAGTGGATTCGACATCCGTGGTATCCGACTGTGCCCAGGCACTTGTTAGAATGAAAAACGAAAAGACAAAAGTTATTATGGAGAGGTAGGCAGAGCGTTGCGTTGCGAACATAAAATTTTTAGACTTTATCATTGAGGCACTCAGGTCCTTAAGACTGCCACAAATGTAATATGCCATCCTTTTATTTCAAATACTTTTTTCACCTAATTATTACACGGGGTTTACCCTATAGGAGTACTGCAATCATCTTGTTGAAAATCACAGGGATAAAGGTTGGACTAAAGCTTATTTAGAATAATTTTAAATAAGTTTAAACCTGGTAATTTTACGGATTTGACGGTGTTATTTATTCTTGTACCCGACGATTAGATTCGCAGAAATTCTCCTTAGTAAAATCCTTTGGAACTCCAACCAAGAAATACCAGGACCTTTAAAAAATAATTATTAAAATATTGTGAAAAAATTGTACAAATTTTATATTTTTGTACATACTTTGCTGATTCTCCAAGAAATTCATGAAACCCATACTAATCCTAAAGATCGGCACTGCCTCCATCACTAAGGAAAGCGGGGACCTGGATCAGGTGGCCATGGTAGATATTACCAGGCAGATCGCTTCCATTCACGACAAGTACAACGTAATCATTGTATCGTCGGGTGCTGTAGGGAACGGCCGAAATTTTTTAAGTAATTATCAAGGCAACATCATTGAGCGCAAAGCTGCTGCTGCCATAGGCAATCCCCTATTGATCAACAAATACACGCAGTTTTTTGCCCCTTATGAGATCTGTATCGCGCAAAGCCTTTGTGAACGGCAACACTTTACCCACCCTTCCCAATTTCAACAACTGAAAGCCACATTTGAGGAACTATGGAAAAACGGGATCATTCCCATCGCTAATGAAAATGACGTAGTGAGTAATTTGGAATTAAAATTTTCCGACAACGATGAATTGGCCACACTGCTAGCAGTAGGTTTTGGAGCAGATGTTATGCTGCTGGGCACCTCGGTAGACGGAGTATACGACCAACAGGACCGGGTAATTTCCTTTATTGAACAAATTGATGAAAGCATACTGGGTCTGGCCAGGGCTGAAAAAACCGAATTAGGTCTGGGGGGCATGAGCACTAAACTTACCTTTGCCCGGCTGGCCACTAAAATGGGGATCAAAACCGTGATATTCAACAGTCGAAAGCCCGAAGCCATTTTAAAAGCCATCAATGGGGAGACGGGGACGGTTTGTAAACCACAGCAAAGCAGCTCGGAGGAAAGGATGAAGTGGCTGTTGAGCGGCAACTTAGTGCGTGGTAAGCTACAGGTCGACCATGTCACTTGCCAGGCCTTAAGAGAAAATCAAGGCCTCAAACTAGAGGGAGTTAAGAAAATAATTGAGAACTTCGAAAGAGGAGAGGTTTTTGAAATACTCAATGGGGATCAGGCTTCATTTGCGGTAGCCCGTGCTATGATCTCTTCCAAAGAGATCCTGGAGAACCTGGACAATAAATCTTTCGAAATAGCTCCCAGAACTGAAATCATATTATTATAATTAATCTTAGTTAACTTTGGAAACCACTTCAGACACCGTCAGGCAGGAAATGGAATCGATCATACCCATTTTGGAAAAAGTTCAAGAGGCCTCATTACAAATGCGGGCCCTAGGCGATCAGCAGAAAAAAGACATCCTTTACACGCTGGCCACCCTGGTCAAAGAGAACAATGTAAACATCATTGAAGAGAACCAAAAAGACCTGGTGCGTATGGCCGACAGCGACCCCAAGAAGGACCGGCTGCTACTGAATCACGATCGCATTCAAGGACTTGTGGAATCTATTAATCAAGTAGCTAAACTTCCAGATCCTACTCAACAGGTTATCAGTATTTTAAAAAAGGAAAATGGACTAACCGTTCAGAAAATCACCAGCCCCTTGGGGGTGGTGGGGCTGATCTACGAATCACGACCTAATGTCACCATTGATGTAGCGGCACTATGCATTCGTTCCGGCAATGCGGGGGTGATGCGCGGTGGTTCCGATGCCTATCATTCAAATAAGTATCTAGTATCTCTGATCCACCAGGCGCTGGAAAAGAACGGGGTTAATAAGGACGCCTTCGCGCTGCTTCCAACCAACCGCAAATTTGTGAAAGAGATGCTGGAAGCCGACCAATACATCGATATTATTATTCCAAGAGGATCGCAGGAGTTGATCGATTTTGTCAGGGCCAACTCCACCGTACCTACCATTGAGACCGGGGCTGGCGTTTGCCATACTTTCGTCAGTGCGTCAGCCGATCTTAACAAGGCTGCCGATATCGTGGTAAACGCCAAGGTATCCCGTCCCTCCGTGTGCAATGCCCTGGACACGATTTTGGTGGATCGCTCGGTTGCAGCCCAGTTCCTACCTATGATCATGGATGGTATGAACGAGTACCAGGTGCAGATCTATGCCGATGACTCGGCCTATGAAATTCTGGAAAAGCATGATTTCCCCAGGATCAAAAGAGCCCAACCTGAGGATTTCGGAAGGGAGTTTTTGGATTACAAATGCTCTGTTAAGGTGGTGAATGATATGGACGAGGCACTGGCACACATCCGGAAGTTCTCATCCAAACATTCCGAAGCTATTATTTCCGAAGACTCCAAGCAGTGCGAAAATTTCTTGCAGACCGTGGACGCGGCGGCGGTGTTTGCCAATGCTTCCACACGATTTACTGATGGAGCAGAATTTGGTTTGGGAGCTGAAATTGGGATCTCTACCCAAAAGCTACACGCCAGGGGTCCTTTTGCCCTGGAAAAGTTGACCACAGAAAAGTGGGTAGTCAGAGGCGACGGACAGGTAAGGTGGTAAAATTTTAAAAATTAAGCGCATAAAGCATGAGCAATAAA
>Ga0224508_10003174_pt1 | contig 13670 bp, 17 predicted proteins | sample SF_Jan12_sed_USG_4_FD_170157 | JGI IMG/M metagenome (GOLD analysis project Ga0224508, IMG submission 170157) | Sediment microbial communities from San Francisco Bay, California, United States - SF_Jan12_sed_USGS_21 | ecosystem: Environmental > Aquatic > Marine > Sediment | place: USA...
GGTACTGTGAGGAACATCTGTTCGATCCTGGATTCGCGTGGACCTGGAGGAAACCATGGGCGAGCTCAGTGAGCGCCAAGCGGAAATCCTGGCGTTCATTTCACGACACTGCACCGACAGCGGCTATCCGCCGACGGTGCGTGAGATCGGCCTTGCGGTTGGGCTCGCTTCACCCTCCACCGTCCACGCGCATCTCGCCAAGCTCGAGGATGAGGGCTACATCCAGCGCGATCCCAGCAAGCCTCGAGCGATGCTGGTGTGCGATCCCGACAACCCCGGGGCCTCGAGCAGGCCGAGCGGGGCGCTGCCCTTGATCGGCGCCGTGGCCGCGGGGTTCCCGACGCTCGCCGACGAACACGTCGAGGACTGGGTAACGACCCCATTCAAGGGCGACTTCCTGTTGAGGGTCACCGGTGACTCGATGATCGGTGCGGGCATCCTCGATGGAGATCTGGTCGCCGTGCGGCGTCAGCAGTCGGCGGACAACGGCGAGATCGTCGTCGCCCAGCTGCCGCAGTCGGCTGAAGAGCACGAGGCGACCGTCAAGACGCTGCAGCGCTCCGACGACGAGGTACTGCTTATGCCCGAGAACTCGGACTACCCGCCGATTCCCGGTAATGACGCGACCATCGTGGGCAAGGTGGTCGGCGTGATGAGGTCCTTGTAGCGCTTCCGGCTATCCTGGTTGGTGCAGGCCTGGCGGCCGCGAGTCGGTTTGACCGGCTCGAGGAAAGTCCGGACACCACAGAGCAGAGTGCTGGTTAACCGCCAGCGAGGGAAACCTCAGGGAAAGTGCCACAGAAACGACACAGCCTCGGAGCTTCGGCTTCGCGGTAACGGTGAAAAGGTGCGGTAAGAGCGCACCAGCGGGCCTGGTGACAGCCCGGCTGGGTAAACCCCACTTGGTGCAAGACCAAATCGGAGCGTTACAGGTTGCTCGCCTAGCTCCAGGTAGGCCGCTCGAGGGCCTCGGCAACGGGGCTCCTAGATAGATGGTCGCCCACGACAGAATCCGGCTTATGGCCTGCTAAGGAAGAAGCCCTGTTCACCCAGGGCTTTTTCTATGGGCAGGCGCCGATTCGGCGGTTGGGTCGTGTAGCGCTTGCCAGCGTCGACGATGGTCCAGTGCCTCCACGGGCATGCTGTGAGCTCGAGAGAGAGTGCACGCCGTTGCGAATTGGCAGGACTCACCGGCAATCAGGCGAACCCGTTCGCGATGCGAGAACTCGGCCTGGTTCCCCGCTATGCCGTCGCAACCTTCGTCGCGGCTCTCTTGGTGCTCGGCGCCCTTGCCGCCGCGGCGCTAGTGCTCGAGGCCCGCTCCGACCTTCGCGCGGTCTCCGACCGGCTTGAGAGCAAGACTCAAAGGGTCGCCGATATCGATCCGACGACGCCCACGGCGGCGAGGGCGGCGCTGACGGGGGCAGGCCACAGCGAGATCCTCTCTGCGGAAGGCGCCAGCATGGCCCGCACGGGCGCGGATTCCGTCTGGCAGTCGGGTGGTGCGAGCCCCTTGACCCGCCTCGCAGCCGTGGGGCTCAGCGGAACGGCTCACGATGGCGCCTTTGAGATCCGCGCCGCCCTCCCCTCCGGCAGCACGCTCGTCCTGCGGGAGGTCCTTCCGAGCGCCCATGGGGGAGTCGCGGTCGCGACCTTGACGATTGTTGCGGGTCTCGTCGTGCTCGGCGCGGCGATCCTCGCTGCCGTCGCTGCCCTGATCGCGCGAGGAATCCAGAGACGCCTACGGGATTTGACGCACGCGCTCGAGGCGGTCGGCGTCAGCCAGCGCCAGGCTTTCGACCCGAAGTCTCAGGCCCCCGAGTGGGTCGCCGCGGGGGCGGCGCTGACCGGGGCGGCCATCCGTACCGACGACTTCCGCGCCGCCGCAGAGGCGCGCTTCGATTCGCTGGCGTCGGCGCTCACGCCACTGCCAATTGCCGCGGCGGCTCGCACCCCGTCCGGCGCGACGCTGCGCAACGCCGCCCTCGACAGCCTCGCCCAAGGCCTCAACGGCGACGCATCGCTCGTCAATGAGGCGATCGCCGCCGGCCTGACCGGCAGCGGCGCCGTTGCGCGTCGGCTGCCCCTCAACGACGGCCGCACCCTCGACGTCGACGCTTGGGCGGTGCCCGGAGGCCGTGTCGTCACGATCGCCGACCGCACCGAGCACCAGCGCCTCGAGCGGCTTCGGGCTCGCCTCGCGGGCGGCGCCATGCGCAGTCTGCGCCCTCCGATCGGCGAGATTCGCTCGGCTGCCGCCGAGCTGTTTCGCACCCTGCCGGGCGACGGCGCCTCGCAGGTGCAGCGCATCCTGCGGTCGGCGGACCGACTCGACCGGCTGACCCGCGCGCTGCTACGCGGAGGCGCCCACGATCCGACCGACGGCGCTGTGTCGCGCAAGCCCGTGGGGCTGGCCGGTCTGCTCTGGGACGCCGCCAGAGAGTGGGACATGGGCCTGAGGCCCCGCGCTCTTCGCGTGGACTTGGACCTCGAAGACGACCTTCCCGTCGCCGACACCGACCCCTCGCTGGTGGAGGAGATCCTCGGCGAGCTCGTCGAGAACGCCGCGAAGTTCAGTCGCCGCGGTGCGACGGTGACCGTCTCCGCGCGCTCGACGGGCGACGGTGCCATCGCGATCTCGGTGCGGGACTCCGGCGAGGGCTTTTCACCCGAGGCGGCCGAGAACGCCACCCAGTTCTTCTATCGCGGCCCTGAGGCAGATGCCCTCCCCGGCAGCGGTCTCGGGCTCGGCGTTGCCGCAGCGCTCGCTACGCGCATCGACGGGCGGCTCAGCATCGAGCCCGGTCCGGGCGGCAGGGTCACGCTGGTCATTCCCGCCGCGGCGACCAGCGGTCCACGCGGCGTCGCCGCATAGCCCCGTCCGCCGCGAGTAGCGTTACCGGTTCGGGTCAGCCCGAACCGCTATGAGCCGCTCACGACTCCCCCTCACGTCTCAGGGCACCCGGCCCGAGGCCGTCACCGCCGGCGACTGGGGCTTGCTGGGCGCCGCGGCGCTGATGTGGGGATCGTCGTTCGTGCTCATCGCGATCGGCGTCGACCACCTGGCCCCGAGCGTTGTTGCGGCTGGGCGCTTGGTCTTCGGCATCGTCGTGCTCGTGCTGTTCGCGAAGGCCCGTCGACCCATGCCGCGGGAGGAGTGGCCTCGGGTCGCGCTCCTGGGAGTGGTCTGGGTGGGCGCCCCGTTCCTGCTGTTCCCGATCGCTCAGCAGTGGGTCGACTCCTCGCTCGCGGGCGTCGTAAACAGCTCGCTGCCGGTCTTCGCGGCCATCATCGCGGCGATCCTGCTTCGAAAGGCTCCGAGGCCGATCGTGGCGACGGGACTCGCCCTGGGCTTCGTGGGCGTGGTGGTCGTCAGCGGCCCCACGGCGACCGGTGGCGGACGTGAGGCCCTCGGGGTATCGCTGCTGGTGATGGCGGTCATCTCCTACGCCATCGCCATCAACGCCGCCGTGCCTCTACAGCAGCGCTATGGATCGCTGCCGACGGTGCTCCACATGCTGGTGGCCGGCCTGATCCTGGTGACGCCCTTCGCGCTGCTTGGGCTGCCCGCATCCGACCCGGATCCTGGATCGATCCTCGCGGTCGCCGCACTCGGAATATTCGGCACAGGCCTGGCGTTTGTGTTCTACACGGACGTGCTCGGCCGCATCGGTGCGACGAGATCATCAGTGGTGACCTACTTCTTCCCGGTCATCGCGATCGTCTTGGGAGCGATGTTCCGCGACGAGCCCGTCACTCTCGCCATGCTGGGGGGTGCCGCGCTGATCCTGGTCGGGGCCTGGCTCAGCGGGCGCTCGGAGAAGAGGCCCGCGGAGGCCTAGGGCTCAGTGGAGCGGCTTCTGCATGATCAGGCCCCCGGTGAGTGAAACAGCCGCCGGCGCAGCCGCCATCTCCGGTGCGAGCGCACCTGGTAGCCGAACCCCCGGTAGAGCTCGATCGCAGCGTCGTTGTCGGTAGTCACCTGAAGGATCAGCGCGCTCTTGCCGAGCTGCGAGGCGTCGTGCTCGCAGCGATGCAGCAGGGCCGACGCAATGCCGCGGCGGCGTGCATCGGGACGCACCGCGAGCTCCTCTACGACGGCCTCGTCTTGGCGTGGCAGGGGAGGGGAGAGCGCCGCGAGCACGGCGGTCGCGCGCGCCGTCGTAACCCAGCCGACCTCTCGGCGAATCGCGGTGAGAAGCGACGGCTTGCGAGCCACGCCCGAGTCCAGGTGAACGACGCCGAGCACCTGATCGTCCTCGCTCGCGACGCGATACGACGGGTCGGGATGCGAGACCTCGTAGCGCACCATCGCAGCAACCGCGCGACGGGCGGCCTTCCCGAAGGCGGGTAGCAGCTTGGCCCCCAGGCCCTCCACCAGGATGTCCACGATGGCGCGCTCGTCGCCGGCCTCGGCGACCCGGACCCGGACCCTGATCTCGCTGCTCACGCCGGGCCTCGCACGCCCGATCGGTAGCCTGACGGGGCTGTCAGCGATTGGGGGTTCAGTGGTGTCACGCTTGTCTCCGGGCGATCCCGTTCCGGACTTCTCACTCGAGGCCGATGACGGTTCGCAGGTCGCCCTCGCCGATCTGGCCGGGAACCGAATAGTGCTCTACTTCTATCCGAAGGACGATACGTCGGGGTGCACTACCGAGGCATGTGACTTTCGCGATCTCGAACAGGATTTCTCGACGGCCGGCGCGAGGATCATCGGTGTGAGCCCGGATTCCATCGCGTCTCACGTGAAATTCCGCGACAAGCATGACCTGCCGTTCACTCTTCTGTCCGACCCCGACCACTCGCTGGCCGAGGCCTTCGGCGTATGGGTCAAGAAGAAGATGTACGACCGGGAGTACATGGGCGTGGAACGCAGCACCTTCGTCATCGCCGATGGCACCATCGAGCAGGCGCTCTACAAGGTGCGGCCCAAGGGGCATGCCGAAGAGGTGCTCGAAGGGCTCGCATCCGGCGAATGAGCTCCGGCCCGCGCCAGCCGCAGATTGCGATCCTCGCCTACGGGTCGCTGATCTACGAGCCGGGAGAGGCACTGGCCGAGCTCGTGCAGGAGACAGAGCCCTGCCGCACGCCCTTCCCGGTCGAGTACGGGCGCCACTCGAAGAAGTGGGGCGGCGGTCCGGTCCTCACCATCGATCCGCGAGGGGAGCCCGTGGAGGGGGTACGCATGGTGCTGAGGCCGGGACTGCCTCTGGGGCGCGTCATCGATGTACTCGCCCTGCGCGAGGGCATCTCGAGCGCCGAGGGAATCATCCAGATCGACCAGCCCGGGCCGCTCGCCCATCTCACCTGCGCGCTGCCGCGGAATCTCGAGACGGGTGACATGGATCCGGCAGCGCTGGCCCGGCGGGCCGCAGCCAGCGTAAGCAAAGGCATGCTGAATGGCGTGGCATACCTTCGCGGTGCGGTGCGGGCTGGAGTGCGCACCGCGCGCACCGACGCTTACGTCGAGGCGGTACTTGCCGTGAGCGGTGCGGACGACCTCGCCGAGGCGGAATCGCGCCTGCTAGCTTTTCCCGCTCAGATGATCCAAGGGAGCGATCGTGGGCTGGGATGACATCTCGCGCTGGCAGCCGCAAGATCTGGCTGCGGCATTCGCCATGGGGGATCCGGTTCAGACCGTCGACGTTCGCGATATCGGCTACTCCGACGAGGAGCAGCAGATCAAGGGCGCCATCCGGGTCGACCCGCTGGAGTTCGAGCGGGAGGTCGCCGAGCTCCCCGAGGGCAAGGAGCTGATCTTCTACTGCGGCCGCCCGGGAGAGGCCACCAGCCTCAAAGTGGCGATGTGGGCGTTCGACAACGCCGGGCGTTCCCGGGTTGGCGTTCTGGTCGGCGGCTGGGACGCCTGGGTGGAGGGAAACCACCCGGTCGAACCCAAGCCCGAGTAGCGGCTCAGCCCTCGGAGGGCGGCGTGATGTCCTTCGGTAGCAGGCCGTAGGTCTCGGCGAGGAACTCCGGCAGCACCGCCGCGATCGCGCGGCATACCAGCTCCCGCTCGGCAATGGAGATGCGGGTGGCGATCTGCAGCACCTGCTTGCCCTCGTCAGTGTGAATACCCCGCACGCCGGAGATCGTCTCCTCGGCTTCCTTGCGTGCATAGACCTGCCCACGGGCCGCCATGGCCCAATTGGCCTTGGTCCAGTCGATCAGCGCCGTCTCGAGTGGCGTGGGGTCATAGCCCAGCAGCGCTTTCTGTAATTCGTTGGGGTTGAACTCTGCGTCGCGCATCGATGACATGGCTCCTCCGGGTCGACGGGCGCGATGAGTCTAGCTGCGCCGCGCCGAATAGACTGCCCTCTGGCGATGCGCACCTACATCCTGCTCTCCACGCTGACCTCTCAGGGCCTCCAGACTCTCAAGGCGACGCCTGAGCGCCTGCTCGAGGTCAATCGGGAGATCGAAGCGCACGGCATCAAGGTCGTGCGGCAGTGGGCGCTGCTCGGGGCCTACGACGTGCTGACCGTCGTCGAGGCGCCGGATGACCTTGCCATCTCGCGGCTGACGGTCGACCTGGCCGCGCGCGGCAGCGCGCGATTCGAAACCCTGCCGGTCGTCGACCTCGAGTCCTAGGAGTCCTAAGCGCTTAGGCTCGGCGCCAGGACTCCGAGCCGCACAGCGAGCACACCGGCAAGACCAGAATGCCATCGCTCTCGGCCGGAGAGACGATCAGGAGATCGCACTCCGTGCAACGGAACGATCCGCGCACCTCGTCGCCGACCTCGTGGCGCTCTTCAACCTGATCGCTGATGATCTTGCTCCTCACCGGAATGGGGCGCCGATCTTAGACGAGAGCGGACAGCACGATCCCGATGACCGCGATCGAGGCGAAGACGCACGTGCCGACGAGCAGCAGGGTCCGCTCCTGAATGCCTGCGATCACGCGAGGGGACTCTCGCCGGCTTTCGTCGCGCGCAGGCGTCGGCGCCATGAGCGCGACGCGCGAGCCTCTCACCGCGTGTTCGCAGAATGGGCAAACGCGCGCCTCACGGTGAAGTGGCAGCCCGCAGTTGTCACATGCGGGTGCGCTCGATCCGTGGGGCCCGTGTACGTCAGACTCAGTGCGCATCGCGATCCTCAGGCCCGGTCGGGAGGAGCCTTCGGAGAGCCAGACTACACCGACTGCCGGCTGCGGGGCAGTTTAGCTGTCACTCGAGAAGTAGTCGTCTGCGGCATCCCAGCCGGCCCCCGCCGAGGGGGTCGAACGGTTCCCGCCCGGGCCGTCATCGCGCAAGGCGTCGATCTCGGCCAGCTTCGTCTCGATCTCGTCCAGCCGGCCGTCAACTGCGGAGATCTCCGCAGCGAGTGGCTCTGCGGGCAGAGCCCCGGTGCGGACGAGCTCATAGGCTCGCTGCCCCAAGGTCTCGAGTGCCGCACGGTGATGGCGGCCGAGTAGGCGCCGTTCTGCTTCCAGGCGTGCTCTGGCGACGGAGGTCTGGACCTCTCCGGCCACTCGCGAGGCCCCTTGCTGAATGGAGTCCAAGAGCGACATCGCGCCCCTTTCGTCGATCGCTTGCGGACTGATTCTACGCGGGTTTCGCCACGTTGAGCCGCCTCGGCACGGTGACGATCCTGTGTGGACTTTGGTGCAGCGCGCCACCACGACGTGAATCAGTCAGGCCTAGTTTTGTGCCTGAAGAGACCTGGGAGGGGCAATGAGTCGAGGTGTGGCGGCGTACGGCCACGCGTGGCTGGTGTACCTGTGGCACCGCTCGCGCGAGCGATCAGGGCAGGGGACGGTGGAGTACGTCGGTACGGTCGTGATGGTAACGCTCCTGATCGCCGGGGTGGGCGCAGCGGCCAAGGGGTGGGCGCCCGATGTCGGCGCCGAACTCAGGCGAGGCCTGGTCAAGGCGGTCAAGCGCCTCACCGGGCAGTTCGCGGCCTAGTCTCCGTCTGGGGCTGGGCGGGTACCGTTGGCGCCGTGGAAGATCGGATCCAGCCCGCACCCGACGCCGTGCTCGGTCGTGGCGACGACACGCGTCTGTGGGCGATCTCCGATCCTTCCGGGGCGCCCCGCTTTCCCGGCCTGACGCGACCGGAGGCGCGGGACGCCTTGGGCGGACTGCCCGCCGGGTCCTGGCACGACCACTTGGTGGCTGTCGCACTGCCGGTGCTCCTGACCGACGGCGCCGGACCGCATCTGCTCGATGCGGAGGGGAACCTCGTGCTGGCCATCGCCGATCATCCTCATCTTCCCGCCTGCAAGCTTGCATTGGGACCGCTTGGTGGCAAAGACCAGGCGGGGTTGGTGGTGCCGGTCGGCTCCGACGCCCTGTGGCGCTGGATAGTGCATGCCGTATTCGATCCGGCACATCGGCTCAGCGCCCTCGATGGCCTGGAGCGCATCGAGCGGCGCGAGGACATCGATGGGTGGCTGCGGGACGCCACCTCGTGGGGCTAGGATCGACCGAGGTGCACGACTACCGCATTCGCTTCAGCGCCGTCGACCCCGAGCCGCTCGCCACCCATGCTGCGCTGCGCCTGGTGGCGGCGCTCGAAGACATGCCGGGGCCCGCCCGCGTGGGTCAGGCGCGCCAGGACGATGCCGCCCGCCGCGTGGAGGCCGAGTTCGTCATCGTCGTTCGGCACGGAATGGCCGATGCCGCTCGAGACGGAAGCCGGCTGGCCAAGGAAGGACTAAAGGCCGCGAACATGCCGGACGCCACCTTGCTCGAGCTGAACGTGCTGCGGGAGAGCGCCCCCGAGCCCTGATTGGGCACTTCGGCCCAGACGCGGGGTCGGTCGCGGGTGCGTCCGTGATATCACCCGTGGGTCCGCTGAAATTTTTCGAGGCGCGGTCAGAAGGTTGCTCGCGACTCGGCACGAACCTGGAACCGTGGCTGCCACCGAAGGCACAGATCAGAACCTGCCCCCAGAGCAACTCGGCCAGACGGTCGGGGGCAGCGCACTACCCGGTGGAGTGATGATGCGCACCAAGGAGCGCGTCGGGCTTGCCGTGCGCTCTGAGGAGAGCGGCGAGATCCTCACTGAGAGTTTCGAGGTCGCCCCACCCAAGGGCCGGTGGGCCACCTGGCCGCTGATGCGAGGCGTCATCGCGCTACGCGCTGCGGCGATCACCGCGCAGAAGTCGATGACCATGAGCGAGCGGCTTCGCTGGGGCGAGGAAGACGAGGACGAGGCCTTCGAGCCGCCAAAGATCTTGATCCTGCTCGGCGCGCTGCTCGGCGCGGGCCTGCAGATCGCCGCCTTCCGCATCGGACCGGTCGTCATCGCCAAGGAGGCCGGCCTCACCGGCGCGGCGTTCATCGTGGCCGACGCCGCCCTGAGGCTGCTGCTGCTGCTCGGCGTGCTCTGGCTCGTCAGCCTGCTGCCGCCGTTCCGCCGCATCCTGGCGTACCACGGAGCCGAGCATAAGGCGATCGCCGCGTACGAAGGCAAAGGATCGGTCGCCGGCGGCGTCGCCGCGGGCTTCACACGGTTCCATCCTCGCTGCGGCACATCGTTCCTGGTCGTGTCCGCGGTCGTCTCGATCGCCGTCTACGGCGCCGTGCTGGCCCTCACCGGTGTCTTCACCTACTTCGCGCTGATCGCGACGCGGCTTCTCGGCGCGCCCGTGGTCACCGCGATCGCTTTCGAGTTCCAGCGCCAGGCCGCCAAGCGGGCAGACGGGCCGTTGCGGTTCCTCTCGTGGCCCGGCCTCGCCGCTCAGCGGCTCACCACCGCCGAGCCGCGGCCTGATGAGCTCGAGGTCTCGGCGGCGGCCCTTCGCGTCGCATTGGGCGTCGAAGAGCCGACGGGCGACCTCGCCAGCGTGCGCGCCGCCGAGCGTTCGACGACTGCTGAGGCGGTGCCGCCGATGATCGACCCCCAGCCCACCCGAGGATAGCCGGCAGGCCCGATCCGCTCGGCCACGAATAGGTCGGGCGTATCATGGATTTCGAGGAAATCATCTCGGCGGCACTCGTGCCGGTGGCCATCCTGGTCGTGGCCCTCGTGCTCAGCCGTGTGGTCGCCGTCTTCGTGAGACGCGTCGAGAGCGGCTACCTGGAGGAGGACGCAGACGAGGCGTCTCGCGCCTCGCGCCTGCAGCGCGGCGTCGATGAGCCGGAGGACCTCGCGCGCGGGATTCAGCGAAAGCGCGCCCTTACACTGAGCACCCTGCTTCGCAATGTCGCGATCGCGGCGATCTGGATCGTGGCGATCATCCTGGCGCTCGAGAGCGCCGGGCTTCCGGTGGGCCCCCTGCTGGCCGCCGCCGGAATCGCCGGCATCGCGCTCGGTTTTGGCGCTCAGAGTCTGATCAAGGACCTGATCAACGGCTTCTTCATCCTCTTGGAGCGACAGTACGACGTCGGCGATACGGTCGCCTTTGCGGAGGTCAGCGGAACCGTGGAGCGCATCGAACTCCGGTCGACCGTGCTCCGTGACATGGAGGGCCGACGTCACGTCGTCCCGAACGGTGAGATCCGCGTCTCGACCAACTACACCCATATCTTCTCGCGCTACACGGTAAGCCTGCCGGTGCCGTACGAGGTGGACATCGATCGGGCGATGGACATCGCCCGCGACGTTGCCGAGGATATGCGCACCGGGAGCCATTCCCAGTTGATCACCGAGCCGGTGAACATCCTCGGGGTTGACGACTACGGTGATTCTGCGGTGTGCGTTCGCCTCTACTTGGAGACCGTGCCGGGCCGCCAGTGGGAGGTCGGGCGGGAGTACCGTCGCCGCCTGAAGATCGCGCTCGAGGAGGCGGGGATCTCGATGCCGTATCCGCATCACGAGGTGATCCTGCGGCAGGACGGTACGGGCCTCGCGATGCCGTAGGGCCGTCCGGGCGCGGCGTGGTGGATCGACGGGGCTGAAAGCGCTCAGGCTTCGCCTTTTCGGGACGGCGACCTCCCGGCTGCCCGGCTACTGCGCTTCGTGCTCGAGCATGCGCCGCGCGAGGACCAACATGTCCGCTCCGGTCACGGTGGCCGGGGGATAGATGTCGGCAAAGGTCATACCGGCGCGCTCGACGTAGGCGGTCTTCAGTCCCACCGCTGCAGCTCCAGCCAGGTCCCAGTCGTGGCAGGCGACCATCCATACGTCATCGATCGCCACGCCGGCAACCCTGGTCGCGTAGAGGTAGGGCTCCGGAGCGGGCTTGAACTGGCCGACGGCCTCCACCGAGAGCGTCCTGTCGAAGTACTGAATCAGGCCGGACGACGTGAGCTGGCCGGTCGCGGCCTCCCCCGTGGAGTTGGTGAGCGCGATTAGGCGCCAGTCGCGGCTGCGCAACGCGAGGAGCGCTGGCGCGACATCGGGATGAGCCGGAAGGGTGCGGATGGCAGCGCCGAGGGCCTCGTGCTCGGCTGCGCCGATCTCGACTCCGCGCGAGGCGCCGGTCGCGTCGAGCGCCTCCGTGCCGAGGGCGCCGAACGTGGAGCGGAGTCCCAGGGCGTTGCTGGTCACCGAGAGATGTAGCAGGCGCGCGAACCATTCCCGCCGCGTGGTGGGGTCATCGAAGATCCTGCTGAACGTCGAGTCGAGACCGCTCAGGTCGAGCATGGTCTCGTTGACGTCGAATATGGCGCTGGGCATCCGGCCTCCAAGGAGGAAGACGTGGGCCCAACCTACGGTGGCCTCGCTGGCGACGCCAGCGGCGTCGCGTGGATCCCTCGACGGCTTTGCGTAGTCCCAGGGAGCTTGACGGTCACTGTCGGGGTCTTATCGCCCGACGGCGAGTGCGCCACCCCGGATTCCCCCGCGATGGCTTCCCTTGGGGGGCGAGCTCCGGCATTCGTGACGCAGGATCTCCGGGCCTTGGCCGCCGCACCAACGGTCATGGACCGAGGCAGTCAGCAGCCTGCGGCGCGATTCACGCTGCAGGTGTCGCGCCCGCGGCCACCGTGGCCGATGTCACGGCCGCTGTTACCGACGAGGCGGTCATCGCTCCAGCCACCGAACAGGCGGTCGTTGCTGCTGCCGCCGAAGAGCCGATCGGCTCCCCGCCCGCCATACAGCCGGTCGTTGCCGCCACCACCGCGCAGGACGTCGCGTCCGGTTCCGCCTGTGATGATGTCGGCTTGCCCGCCACCGGCGAGCGTGTCCGCGCCACCGTGGCCGCGCAGCACGTCCTTGCCCTTGTCTCCGGCAAGACCGTCGGCGCCTGCACCGCCGATCAACACGTCAGGGCCGGTGCCGCCGCGGATGACGTCATTGCCCGGCCCGCCGCGTGCGCGATCGGAGCCGCTGCCGAGGCAGATGCGATCATTCCCGCCGAGGCCACGAACCCGGTCGTCGCCTTTGCCGGTGAGGATGACATCGGCTCCGTCGGTGCCAACGATCACGTCGTGGCCGTTGGTGCCCACGATGCTCGGAATCTGGCCCATGCAGGTCACCGCAGACGCCGAGGGCGTCGCCGGCACCCGAGCCGGCACCGGGGTGGTTGCCTCGCTGACGTTCACCGCATTCGATGCCGTTACCTCCGCGCCGGAGTCGTCCATCACCGTGAGGGTGACGGCGTAAGAGCCGGGCCTGGCGTAGGTGTGCGTGGGGCTGGACTCGTCGGAGGTCGTGCCATCGCCGAAGTCCCACCCATAGCTGATGACCGTGCCGTCGGGATCGCTGGACGCAGTGCCGGTAAATGCGATGGGCAGCGGGGCCACGCCCGCGGTATCGCTTGCGCTCAGCACCACGGCCGGCAGCTCGTTCGTGATCTTGCGCACCCGGTCGTCGGAGGTGCCGACGTACAAGCTGCCGTCAGAGGCGATGGCGAGCGACCACGGGTTGTTGAGCTTCGCCGTCGATGCGGGGTTGCCGTCGCCGGTGCCACCGGCACCGATACCGCCGGCGATGGTGCCGATCGTGCCGTCAGGCGTGATCTTGCGGATTGCGTGATTGCTCTGATCGGCGATGTAGAGGTTGCCAGCGCGGTCCGCGACGACATCGCGGGGATTACGAAGACGCGCGGAGGTAGCAGGGCCCCCGTCACCGGTGTATCCGCTGGCGCCGTCACCCGCGAGGGTGACCAGGTTGCCGTTGGGGTCGATCTTGCGCACCCGCTGGTTGGAGTAGTCCGCGAAGTAGATGCTGCCGTCCGCCGCGGTGCTCAGGCCCATCGGGTGTCGCAGGCGCTGCGACGTCGCCTGGCCGTCGCCGGTGTAGCCTGCGACGCCGTTGCCGCCGACGCTGATCACGTTGCCGTTGGTAACGGTCCGGATCAGGTGGTGATAGGTGTCGGCAATCAGCGGGTCGCCGTTCGGAAGCACCGCAACGCCCCACGGGTTGCGCAGGTTCACCGAGGCCACCGGCCCGTCGGGGTTGAAGCCGGTCGCCCCGGTTCCCGCGACCGTCGTGATGATGCCGTCCGGCGAGATCTTCCGAACACGCTGGTTCAGGTAGTCGGCGATCAGGACACTGCCGTCGGATGCTGCGGCGACCTGAACAGGCAGGCGCAGCTGGGCCGCGATCGCTGCCCCACCGTCGCCCGAGAAGCCCTGGGTGCCGTTGCCCGCGAGGGTGCTGATGGTGCCGTCGGGGCTGAGCTTCCTGACGCGGTTGTTGCTGGTGTCGCCGATGTATACGGACCCGTCCGCGCCCACCGAAAGGCCCAGAGGGTTGTTGATGCGGGCCGAGGTACCGGGCAGTCCGTCGCCCGAGTACCCGGCGATACCGGTGCCGGCAACCGTCCTGATGGTGTT
>Ga0224508_10003175_pt1 | contig 13664 bp, 15 predicted proteins | sample SF_Jan12_sed_USG_4_FD_170157 | JGI IMG/M metagenome (GOLD analysis project Ga0224508, IMG submission 170157) | Sediment microbial communities from San Francisco Bay, California, United States - SF_Jan12_sed_USGS_21 | ecosystem: Environmental > Aquatic > Marine > Sediment | place: USA...
TCGAGCCGCCCACCACCGACAGCCGGCAGCACGACGACGGCCAGTGAGTCTTCGTAAGAGACGGTCAACGGTTGCTCAATCGCAAGGGCTTTGTATGATGGCGTTTAGCACAAGCCGATGGTAACGGAAAGCACACTTGAAGTTCACACGCGAAATTCCGACGACATTGATGATCCGCAGTGTATCCAGCCGCGCAATCCAGATTGGCGACAGAAGTTACGAGCAAACGATCGCACTGACCAGCGATACTGTCATGGACGAATGGCCGGCCACCCCTGTTGCAGGCCTCACCGAAAACGATTTATCGGCATTGTTGGACACCAAGCCGGAAGTCATTGTGCTGGGCACCGGCGTGACGAATGTATTTCCGCCTCGCGAGCTCGTGTTCGCATTGGCTCGTCGTGGTGTGGGACTTGAGGTCATGGACACGCCGGCCGCGGCCCGCACATTTAATGTCCTCGCTGGAGAAAATCGCCAGGTAGTTGCCCTGCTCTACCTATAGGAAATCCTCGTCATGCCTTCGATCTTGAAAGTTGTCACCCTGCTATTCCTGGCCGCCGCGGCGCAGGCCGAGGTGTCGCCGCTGTTCAGCGACGTCGGCGTTCTCGACGTCGAACTGAAGGGGCCGTTATCGGAAGTCATCCGCGACTCGTCTGATCGCGGCGAGCGGCCTTTCTTGATATCCGCCGCAGGTGCCGAGCAGGAGGTCAAAGTAAAGCTGCGCGGCAACAGCCGAATCGAGTTATGCAAATTCCCGCCTCTGCGCCTGAATTTTCCGCCATCGGCTATGGACAATTCTGTGTTCTCGGGGCAAGACAAACTCAAACTCGTTACACACTGCAGCTCGGGCTACCGGAGTACGAGCAATGTGCTGCGCGAATACGCGGCCTATAAAATTTTCAATCTACTGTCCGACTTCAGCTTCAAAGTTCGACTGGTTCGCGTGACCTATCGGGACACGAGTCCTAAAAGGCGCGTGGATGGGCTTGGCGAACCGCAGCATGCGATCCTGATTGAATCCTCCGAAGAACTGGCGCGGCGAATCGGCGGGACACCTTTGGACGTCGGTGGCGTGACACGACGGTCGCTCGACGCAAGACAGGCGGCACTCGTTTATGTGTTTCAGTATCTGATTGGCAATATCGACTGGTCTCTCGTAACCGCGGCTACTGACAGCAGCTGCTGCCACAATATCGCTTTGTTTGGATTCGATTCGTCGCACCTTGTCATGCCGTTCGATTTCGATCTTTCGCGGCTGGTTCATGCTCGATATCGGGCGGCAAACTCTGGTGCCCGGCCGCGCCAAATGCCGTACCGGAAGTATGTGGGGTACTGTACGTCCCGCGAATCGCTCGTCGACGCGCTGAGCACAATCAACGCAAGAAGATCCGATATTCTCGCCATCATCGAAGAGTTGCCTGAGCTCACTCCCAAAGATACTGAGCGCGCAACCGAGTATCTCGAAGATTTTTTCGAAGAGGCCGAAGACGAGAATGCGCTGCTGGATATGTTCGAGCGTAAGTGTCTGTAATCCCGCCGGCCAATCCCCGACGTCAGACCACAGTTCCGCTAAGTATTTCCCAGAATTGACGCAAATTCCTTGTCGGCGCACAAATAGCCCATATGGCTGGCAAAGACAGACGCTGCAGGCCACGTTGGGAGAGCGACATGACTGAGAGAAAAATTGGCACGGTAACGCACTACTACAATAACCTGCATGTGGCAGGGGTGACGATCAGCGACGGCGAGTTGCATAACGGCGACACTATTCATATCAAAGGCCACACGTCGGACTTCGAGCAGAAAGTCGAATCGATGCAAATCGATCATGCGGCGGTGGACACCGCCAAACCGGGCGACCAGATCGGGCTGACAGTTATCGAACACGCGAGAGAACACGACACCGTCTATGCGGTAAGCTGATCTGGATCCAGGCGTTTCGTCTCGACAGCAGCTGGCGTCAACTCGCACTGAAAGCCGTTGATCGAGACTGAGCCGTGGAACGCACTCTCAGTCGAGAATGACGTCGCCCGAAATGCCGCGACTCTCCATCATGGCGCGCAGATTCTTGAGTGCATCCAGCTGGATCTGACGTACGCGTTCCCGGGTGACACCGATCTCTGTACCGATTTGCTCAAGGGTCGAGCGCCGATGGCCGTGCAAGCCGAAGCGCCGCTCAAGGACAGCACGTTGCTTCTCATCGAGCTTGCGCACCCAGTGATCGACGAGGTCATTGACGCAATCTTTTTGCGCCCGGCGCGACGGCTCGGCGTCACGCCTGGCTTTCAGGCGATCTACGGGTCCGCTATCCTGCTCGGATTTACCCGCCCTGACGGTGACGCGATTATGCAGCATCAACAGGCGTTCCACTTCGTCGCTGTCTCTGCCCAGATACGCCGCAATTTCAACGGCTGTAGGCTCGGATTCCTGTTGTTGGCGGATTTGCCGCGCGGCGCGCAGGCATGAGTTGATGTCCTTGATGATATGAATGGGTAATCGCACCGTGCCCGACTGGTTCATGATCGCGCGTTCAATGGTTTGTCGAATCCACCAGGTGGCGTACGTCGAAAATCGGAAACCTCTTTCGGGGTCGAATTTCTTCACGGCATGGATCAGTCCAAGATTACCCTCCTCGATCAGATCCAGAAGTGGCAAACCACGGTTGAGATACCGCCGGGCGATCTTGACGACGAGCCGCAGATTGCTCTCGATCATGCGTTGCCGCGCCGACTCATCTCCGCGCTGCGCGCGCCTGGCAAAATGCTTTTCTTCGTCCGCTGTCAGCAGCGGCGAAATACCGATTTCGCTGAGATACAATTGCGTCGGATCATGCGACGACGCCGCGACTTTTCCATTGTGACTTTGCCGCACAGCAACCCCCTGTGTCGCAAGGGCGATGCATAATTCTCAGACCGAAGTCGCGTTATCTCGCAGGCAGAAACTGTCGCGGGTTAACCGGCTTGCCATTGCGCCTGATTTCGAAATGCAGTCGCGCCTTGCCTTCCGGCCCCTCACCCATGGTCGCTATGCGCTGGCCTTTGCTTATTATTTCGCCTTCCTTGACCAGCAACGACGCGTTGTACCCGTAGGCACTAAGGTAGGTGTCGTTATGCTTGAGGATAATAAGCTGACCATAGCCGATGAGTCCACTGCCGGCATAGACCACCCGGCCCGACGCCGCAGATTTGATGGCCTGACCGGCTCTCCCATTGATCAATACACCGGTCCCAGTGCCCGGTCTTCCGCCAAATTCCACGCTTATCCTGCCATTTGTGGGCCAGTGCCACGATGGGGCCGGCTGATCGGGCACCTTGGGCAACGGCCGCGGGGCGGGACGACTGCTCGAGCGCGGCGTCGTCGCTCGCGTTGGTGACAAGCGGATCACCTGGCCGGGGTGAATCAGCGAACCATCACCGAGCCTGTTCCAGCGAGCAACATCTGCAGGGTCCTTGCCGTAGCGCCAGGCGATCGAAAACAGTGTTTCGCCGCGGCGAACGATGTGTGTGTCAGGCTCTGGCGTGTATCGCGGGCCGGAACCGCAAGCCGTCAATGCAAACGCGATACACGCGACGACAATGTGAGCACGCCGCCGTTGTCGGCCTCGCACCGGCATCAGCCACGAACCATGAACCAGGCGATCGCGAGAGCCACCGCGATGCTTACGCCCCAACCGATCCATTCGACGTATTTGCGCAGCGTCGTTTCGAATTTGTCGCCGCCGAGAACGAGGAGACCGGCGACCAGAAAGAACCGTGCGCCACGCCCAATCACGGATGCGATGAAGAATGCCGGCAAATTCAGCGCCGCCACGCCGGCCGCAATGGTGAAAACCTTGTACGGAATCGGTGAAAAACCGGCAACGAAAATCACCCATACACCATAGCGATCAAACCACTCACGGCTGGTCGTGTAAGCCTCCCAATAATGTGATCGCGCAAGCCATGGCTCGATAAGCTCGAACGCACCGACGCCGATCGCATAACCTGCAAGTCCGCCAAGCACTGAGAAAAAGGACGCGACCGCCGCAAAACGCCAGGCTCGCGGGCGATCGGCAAGGCACATCGGCGCCAACATGACATCGACAGGTATCGGAAAAAACGACGATTCCGCAAAGCTGAGGACCGCAAGATAGCGCTCGGCGTAGCGGTGGCGCGACCACGTGATGACGCGATCGTACAATGGGCCGAACAGTCTCATCCTTGCACTAACGGAACAAAGCTGACGGCGCAGAGCGATACTTCTTCGAAATGATCGTCCTTGCGCGTCACGAGCAGCATATCCTGACAGCCCGTCGGGCCGACCGGAATCACCATGCGACCTCCCGAGGCAAGTTGTTGCAGGAGTTTTTCGGGAACCTTCGGAGCCGCTGCAGTGACGATGATGCCATCGTAAGGTGCGTACTTCGGCCAGCCCTCCCAGCCATCGCCAGGCCGGAATTGTACGTTGTAAATATCGAGCTCTCGCAGGCGCTGCCGTGTCTTCTTCATCAGTTCGGGAATGCGCTCGACTGTGTAGATTTTTTTCACGAGCGGCGCCATGACAGCCGTCTGATAACCACAGCCCGTGCCGATCTCGAGCACTGTTTCTCCCTCAAAACCGTCGAGTAGCGCCTCGGTCATCCGTGCCACGACCCAGGGCTGGCTGATCGTCTGACCCAGGCCGATCGGTAGCGCCGTGTCCTCATACGCCCGGCTTGCCAGCGCTTCATCGACAAACAAATGTCGCGGCACATTGCGAATCTGGTTGAGTACGGCCTCTGAGCGAATACCGTGGTCCCTGAGGCGCTGCACGAGCCGGTCGCGCGTGCGCGCCGACGTCATGCCGATCCCCTGAATCGTGCCACGCGAGCTAATCACGTCGCAGCCATTGCGCAACTTGTTGCAATGCCTCATGCCGGGTCAGATCCACTTTCAGCGGTGTAATCGCCACAGCACCGGCATCCAGCGCGTGAAAATCGGTGCCCTCCCCGGCATCCTGACCGGGACCGGCTGGCCCGACCCAGAAAATTGTTCTGCCATGGGGATCCTGCGATTTCACCACCGGCTCGGATTTGTGGCGAAAACCGAGCCGGGCAACCCGTAAATCGGTCAGTTCTGCGTAGGGTAGATCGGGCACGTTGACGTTGAAGATGAACTCCGAAGGCAGCGGATCCTCCTCCAGTCGCTGCACCAGCTCGGTGGCGACCCGTGCGGCCGTATCGAAATGTTGCAGTCGGTGTCCGACGAGCGAGACCGCAATGGTCGGATAACCGAGGAACCGGCCCTCCATGGCGGCTGCCACGGTACCGGAGTAGATGACGTCGTCGCCCAGATTGGCGCCATGATTGATACCCGATACAACCAGGTCGGGCTCCTCTTCGAGAAAACCCGTCAACGCCAGGTGCACGCAGTCCGACGGCGTGCCGTTTACCCGATATCGGTTCTCGGCGACGCGGAAAACGCGCAGCGGGTCATGTAGCGTCAATGAACTGCTTGCGGCGGATCGGTTACGATCCGGCGCGACGACCACGACGTCCGCGATTTTGGACAGGGCATCGGTCAGCACGTTGATTCCCGTTGCGAGATAGCCATCATCGTTACTAACGAGAATTTTCATGCTTATTTCAGGACCCAGAGGTTTGGCGGCTTGCCAAGCCCTCACTATACTCAATGTTTACCGTGCACCATAGCCTGAGAATACAACCGTGAGCGACGACGACGATCTGTTCCGCCGCGCAATGTCCGACGCGAAACCACTGCGTTCCGAGGAGCGCGTGCACCCGCCGAAAAAAAAACCGTCCCCGAAGGCACGTTTCGCACGCGCCGACAAGGAAAAGGTCCTGCGTGAGAGCCTGCAAGCCGACATCGACACGATGGAAAGCGGCAATGCAGACAGCATGCGATATCATCGCCAATCGGTCGGCCGCCGCACGATGCGCAAGCTGGCTCGCGGCAAGTTCAGCATCCAGGCGGAAATCGACCTGCATGGCATGACCATAGCCGAGGCGAAGCCACGGCTCGCCGACTTCATCGACTACAGCGCCAGACAGGGACTCTTGTGCGTCCGCGTCGTGCATGGCAAAGGTCTCGGCTCCGGTCATCGTGGGCCAGTCCTGAAAAATAGCGTCAATCGCTGGCTGCGGAAATGGGATACGGTGTTGGCGTTCGTCTCTGCCAGGCAGGTCGATGGCGGTACCGGCGCGCTTTACGTACTCCTGCAACGACCCTGAATCGCTAACGGAGCGCAACCTGGACATTGGCGATCTCGCGCAGCACGGACGTCGCGAACGAGCCTTTCGGTAGCTGGAATTCCAGCCACAGGGCATCGTCTTCGATCTGCCACTTGAGATCCTGTGGCTGCAGCCGGAGGGCGCGACTCGAGGCATCGACGCGTGCATTGACGAGTCCGTCACACAGCTCCGGGTATTGCGCGACAACCGTATTCTCCAGCATCGCGACGTCCCCGGTTGCGCACGGAGCCTTGCGCCCCCACAACGATGCTGTCGCATGAATATCGAAATCCGCACAGCGATCTTCGATGTCGGCCGTGAGCTGATCGACGGCGAAGACACTGCCCGAGCCATCGAGGTTTGCAAGCTCTCCGGGCAAGATTCGCTCCCAACTGCCATCGCGCACGCGCGTATCGAGAATCTCGTTAAACAGGAATGAGCGAACCGCCGAAATAGCAATGCTGCGCTTTGCGCGTGTCAGCCGCCGTCCGCTGAACAGGCTTCGACCGAGGTCGATGTTTGCGCCAGCGCGCCCAAATCGCTGCTCACCAAAATAGTTGGGCACGCCGTGTGCCTCAATTCGAGCCAGACGCTCAGCCGCCGCCTCGGCCTGATTTGCCAGGCCCTCGCTGCGCAGCGCAATGCGGAACGCGTTGCCGCGATGCGCTCCGCGTTTCAGTTTGCGCCGATGCAAGCGCTGCTCGACAATGCGCACGCCTTCGGCATCGAACGCTGCCCAGTCCGTGCCCGCCACGGAAGGGCGACGCACGCTGAACCATTGGCGGGTGACCGCATGTCGGTCTTTGAGACCCGCATAGCCCACATCCCGCGGCGCGATACCCGCATATTTCGCCAGTTGCTCGCTGACCCAGTGGGTATTGGCACCGATTTTCTCCACCTGAAGCCAGTCGTGTTCGCCATCGTCACTGAGTTCAATATCGAGCTGCTCGGTGACGACAAAGTCACTGGGCGTCAGCCGGATCTGTGCAGCAAACAGTGTCGGGCCGAGCGCACGAGCCCAGTCGGGAAGATTCGACAAGGAAAGCCTAGTGCGCCGCGTCAGCGACGGGCACAACCTGATAGAAAGTTTCTTTGCGACCGATCATGCCGAGATCGGTACGCGCACGTTCTTCGGCAGCCTCGGAACTTTGCTTGAGGTTGATGACCTCCGCGTCAAGCGCCTGATTGCGCTCGCGCAACTGCTCGTTTTGCGCGCGCTGTTCGGCCGCGGCAACACGCAAGTTGCGTGTCTTGCCAAAGCCCTCGGCGGTAAACCACAACTGACTTTGCAGCGTCAGCGCGGCAGCCCCCAGAACCACCAGCATCCAGCGTGAATTCACAAAACCTGACCCCAAACTCGTTGTTATGGCGCCTTCACAGAAAACGCCTCACGAGCGGCATAAGTGCTATCGCCGCCCAGTTCCTCTTCGATGCGCAGCAGCTGATTGTATTTCGCAATGCGATCAGAGCGGGACAAAGAACCGGTCTTGATCTGCGTTGCCCGCGTGCCGACGGCGATATCCGCGATCGTGCTGTCCGACGTCTCCCCTGACCGATGCGAGATCACCGCGGAGAAACCCGCGTCCACTGCCATAGTAATTGCATCAAGAGTCTCAGATAAGGTACCGATTTGGTTAGGTTTTATCAAGATAGAATTGGCAATCTTTTCATCGATGCCACGGCGCAGAATCGCCGTGTTCGTGACAAACAGATCATCCCCCACCAACTGGATCCGGTCTCCCAAGGCCTCGGTGTGCAGCTTCCAGCCATCCCAATCGCTCTCATCCATGCCGTCCTCGATCGAAACGATCGGGTAGGCAGCGGCCAACTCGGCCAGATACGCGCTGAAACCGGCTGCATCGAATTGTCGGCCCTCGGATGCAAGATCGTAGACGCCGTCCGCATAAAATTCCGAGGCCGCAACGTCGAGTGCGAGCAAAATGTCGCCTCCCGCTGCAAATCCGGCGCGCTCGATGGCCGTCATGATCGTGTCCAGTGCCGCGCGGTTTGACGGCAGATTTGGCGCGAACCCGCCCTCGTCGCCAACCGCGGTGTTCATGCCTTGCTCACGTAACACGCTTTTCAGCGCGTGGAACACCTCGGCGCCATAGCGCAACGCTTCGGCAAAGTTGGGTGCGCCCACCGGCAGAATCATGAATTCCTGTATATCAACGCTGTTGTCGGCGTGTGCACCGCCGTTGATGATGTTCATCATCGGCACGGGCATCCCGGTACTCGTGCCAAGGTGACGAAACAGTGAGATACCTTTGGATGCAGCTTCCGCTTTCGCGACGCCCAACGAGATCGCCAGCAACGCGTTGGCGCCCAGGTTGCCCTTGTTGTCGCTGCCGTCGAGATCGATCATGCACTGATCGACGGCGCGTTGATCCGCAAAATCCTTGCCGAGCAAGGCTTCGCGCAAAGCGCCGTTGACGTTCGCTACAGCCTTGCGCACGCCCTTACCGAGATAGCGGCTTTTGTCACCGTCTCGTAGTTCCACCGCCTCGCGCGTACCGGTGGACGCCCCGGAAGGTACCGCTGCGCGTGCCGTGCTGCCGTCCGCAAGCGTGATGTCAGCCTCAATGGTTGGGTTGCCGCGGGAATCCAGAATCTCGCGGCCATGTATCTGTGTGATGTTGATCATTGCTCTTCCAGGTAGTCGTGTTTCTTGACGGTTTCATCGATGGCGACGAGAGTCTCAAGGAGGGATTTCATTTTGTCCAGTGGCCAGGCGTTCGGCCCGTCGCTCAGTGCTTTGTCCGGGTCCGGATGCGTCTCCATGAACAAACCGGCTATGCCGCTGGCCGTCGCGGCCCTGGCCAGCACCGGAATGAACTCGCGCTGCCCACCCGATGCCGAGCCCTTGCCACCGGGCAGCTGGACCGAGTGCGTTGCGTCAAACACAACCGGACAGCCGGTCATACGCATGACTGCGAGACTTCGCATATCCGATACGAGGTTGTTGTAGCCGAAGGAAAAGCCGCGTTCGCAGACCATGATGTCCTCGTTGCCCGTTGACTTGGCCTTGTCGACCACGTTCTGCATTTCCCACGGCGACAGGAACTGTCCTTTCTTGATATTGACGGGTTTGCCCGCGCCGGCAGCACGCAAGATGAAATTCGTTTGCCGGCAGAGAAATGCTGGCGTCTGCAACACGTCTGCAACCTCGGACACTTCATCCATCGGCGTATCTTCGTGCACATCGGTCAGGATGGGCAATTCGAGCTGACGCTTTACCTCGGAAAGGATACGCAAGCCCTCTTCCATGCCAGGGCCGCGAAAGCTGCCTGCGGAACTGCGATTCGCCTTGTCGAATGATGACTTGTAGATCAGCGGAATTCCGAGACCGCCACAGATTTCCTTTAGCGCAGCAGCGGTGGCGAGTGTTATCGCCTCGTTTTCGACAACACAGGTCCCGGCAATAAGGAAAATCGGCTGTCGATTGCCCGCATTAAAACCGCAGAGCTTCATGCTTCCGCGACCTTCGGTAACCCACGTTCATGATGCTTACGCACCGCGCCGATAAAGCCGATAAACAGTGGATGGCCATCTCTCGGGTTGGAGGTGAACTCGGGGTGGAACTGGCTGGCAAGAAACCACGGATGGTTCGGAATTTCGACCATTTCGACGAGGTCATCGACCGACAGGCCCGAAAATCGCAAGCCGGCCTGCTCGAGCTGCTCGCGGTAGTTGTTGTTCACTTCATAGCGGTGCCGGTGTCGCTCCTCGATCGTTGTCTTGCCATAGCTGATCGCTCCCAGCGAGCCCTTCTGCAAGCTGATCTGCTGGGCGCCAAGGCGCATGGTGCCGCCCATTTCGGACTGCTCGTCGCGTTGTTCGAAAGCGCCGGTCTCGGTTTGCCATTCCGTGATCAAGGCCACCACCGGATGCGGCGTGTGTTTGTCGAATTCGGTACTCATCGCGCCCTCGAGCCCGGCGAGATTTCGCGCAGCCTCGATGACAGCCACCTGCATGCCAAGGCAGATTCCGAGGTAGGGAATACCGTTTTCACGGGCAAAGCGAACCGTCTCTATCTTGCCGTCGATGCCACGATCGCCGAAGCCGCCCGGAACGACAATGCCATCCATTTCGCGCAGGCAGTCGACGCCCTGTTCCTCAATATCGCGGGACTCGATGAAGTGAATATTGACGCGTGTGCGCGTATGAATCCCGCCGTGCTGCAAGGCTTCGACGAGCGATATGTAAGAATCCTTGAGATCCATGTACTTGCCGACCATCGCGACATTTACTTCGCTGCTTGGATTCTGCTTCGCCTCGACGATCGCCTGCCACTCGCTCAGGTCGGCTTTCGGCAGATCGAGACCGAGTTGCCGCGCGACAATATCGTCGAGCCCCTGCTCATGCATCATCTGCGGAATCTTGTACAGATCGTCGGCATCGTAGGCCGAGATCACCGCTTTTTCCTGCACATTCGTAAACAGCGCAATCTTCTTGCGTTGCTCCATTGGCAAGGGCTGTTCCGACCGACAAACCAGGATGTCAGGCTGGATGCCAATGGAACGCAACTCCTTGACCGAGTGTTGCGTGGGCTTGGTCTTGATTTCCGATGAGGTCGAGATGAACGGCACGAGCGTCAGATGCACATAAACGACGCGGTCATGGCCGAGTTCGACGCCCATTTGTCGAATAGCCTCTAGAAATGGCAGCGACTCGATGTCACCGACCGTACCGCCGATCTCGACGAGGCAGATATCGGCGTCACCCGCACCTTTGCTGACACTTTTCTTGATTTCATCGGTGATATGCGGAATGACCTGCACCGTTGCGCCCAGATAGTCACCGCGACGCTCCTTGGCAATGACACTTTCGTAGATCCGGCCAGTCGTGAAGTTGCTGTTGCGGCCGCCATGGGCGGTGCGCACGAAGCGCTCGTAATGCCCAAGATCGAGGTCGGTCTCGGTACCGTCGTGAGTGACAAACACCTCACCGTGCTGAAACGGGCTCATCGTACCCGGATCGACATTGATGTAAGGATCGAGCTTGATCATGCTGATTGTCAGCCCGCGCGCCTCGAGAATGGCGCCGAGACAAGCCGACGTTATGCCCTTGCCGAGCGAGGAAACCACGCCGCCGGTGATGAAAACATACGAAGTCATAGCTTGGCCTAGTTGATCACAGGCGGAAACAACAAAGGGCTGGATCAAAAGCACCTGCAAGGCAGTTCAGTGCTTTTCTCCAACCCTTGGAAACATACGCCGTCGTTGGAATAAAGACGGTTTTAAACGTTAACAGAACACCTGGATGGACACAATGAAAACGGGGTCGAACCGAGTTTTTGATCTTGTTTACAAAATCTCGGTTCGACCCCATTTCTTGCTAGTGCAGTGCCGGTCTGTTTCGCCAATGAATGCCGACGCCCGGCTCGCTCGTGGCGCCGGCCGCGATCCACAGGTCCGCAACCGCAACCAGATCGTCACCGGCGTACAGCAGCGGCAGCCGTTCACGCATCCACGGCACCACACCTTTTTCTTGAAGCAGTTTCTTGAGTTTTCGTGTATGTGATTGAGATACCGGCTTTATTTCCTCGCCACCGCTTCGAAATCGTACCTCCAGGCCGACGTTGAACAGCGCTTCCGCCAGACCCTGCGGCGCGCCCGGCTCGAACTGCAGCTCACCAAGCCCTGCAGGCAACGCAATCGTATGCGCAGCGCTTACCCCCGGGATCGGCACCACGGTGTTGCATTCGGCTACCGGCCCCGCCGCCAGGATGTACACATTGTCGCGATAGCGGCGCACTTCGACGCCCGGCCACTGCACGACGGGCTGGGCATCGTTGCGTGCCGGAATCAAATCCGTGATCACGCTTTGCAACTGTGCCGCCGGTGGCGATGGCAAGCCCATTTCACGCACGACGTAACGCAGCACATTGCGTTGCCGCTCGGGCGCAAGCGCGCGTAGACCGGCGAGTGCAAGCCGATCGGGCCGCTTGCCGAGACAGCGGTAGTCAGCATCCGCAAGCTGGTCCAGCAATTGCGATGCTTCTCCTGCCAGCGTCGCACTGCGTCGAATGCGGTCGACAACACCGGACCAACGGTTCTCGAGCAGCGGCATGACCTCATGTCTTAGATAATTGCGATCGAACTGCTGGTCTTTATTCGAGGGATCGTCAATCCAGGTCAGGTCGTGCACCGTCGCATAATCCTGTAGATCGCCTCGTGAGACAGACAGTAGGGGACGGACCAGCCACGCCTCGGCGAACGGGCGCACAGCGGCGATGCCGGCCAGCCCTGCCGGTCCGCTGCCGCGCATCAGATTCAGCAACAGTGTCTCGGCCTGGTCATCCTTGTGGTGCGCCGAGAGCAGCCAGTCGCCGTGTCGGATCACCGACCTGAGCGCGTTGTAGCGCGCTTCACGTGCCGCCGCTTCTGCGCCCTGTCCGGAGTCAGCAGGAATGTGGACGGTCATCTCGATGAAATCAACGCCGAGCGAATCCGCGAAGGATTCGCAGTGCCTGGACCAGCTGGCCGAATCACTGTGCAGGCCGTGGTCAATATGCACGGCAAGCAAGGCGGCCGCATCAGCATCGCGCGACGTGGCCAGCGCATGCAGCAACACCGTGGAATCGAGACCGCCGCTGAATGCCACAACGTAGCGGCCAGGAGTGCCCGCAAGACCGGCCAACTCCGCGAGCTTGCGTTGCAGAGTCTGCCGCTCGAAACTCACGTCTCTTTGAACTGTCCGAAGCTGGCGAGGCGTCGCTGGCGGTTTTCGAGCAGCTGATCGAGCGACAGCTGATCGAGCTCGTCAAGGTTTTTCAACAATGCATTGCGGATGACGTCGGCCGCCTGCGCAGGATTTCGGTGCGCACCCCCCAGCGGCTCGGCGAGGACTTCGTCAACGAGTCCGAAGCCGCTCAGGCTGTCGGCCGTAATACGCATGGCTTCCGCGGCATCTTCTGCTTTTTCGGCACTTTTCCACAGAATCGAGGCACAACCCTCGGGTGAGATGACGGAGTAGATGCCGTATTGCAGCATCAGCAGGCGGTCGCCCACGCCAATCGCGAGTGCGCCGCCCGAGCCACCCTCACCTATGACCACGCTGATGATGGGTGTTTTCAGACCGGCCATTAGAAACAGACTGAGGGCGATCGCCTCACTTTGACCGCGTTCTTCGGCGCCGATGCCCGGATAAGCGCCCGGCGTGTCGATCAATGTCACCACCGGCAGTGCAAATTTCTCCGCCATACGCATCAGTCGCTGCGCCTTGCGGTAGCCCTCGGGTTTGGGCATACCGTAATTGCGACGCACGCGTTCTTTCGTATCGCGACCCTTTTGATGGCCGATGAACATGACGGCGCGGCCATCGATTCGACCAATTCCACCAATGATCGCCGGGTCGTCCGCGTACATCCGATCGCCGTGCAATTCCTGGAAATCCGGCGCAATCATCTCGAGATAGTCTTGCGTATACGGGCGCATCGGATGACGCGCAACCT
>Ga0224508_10003176_pt1 | contig 13657 bp, 11 predicted proteins | sample SF_Jan12_sed_USG_4_FD_170157 | JGI IMG/M metagenome (GOLD analysis project Ga0224508, IMG submission 170157) | Sediment microbial communities from San Francisco Bay, California, United States - SF_Jan12_sed_USGS_21 | ecosystem: Environmental > Aquatic > Marine > Sediment | place: USA...
CATGAAGCTGACGAGATCGTCTGTTAATGCGACCGGTGACCAAACCCAGGCGCTTTCGTCTGAGAGGCGCGCCACGGCCATACGGGTCGGGTACGGAAAACCATAGAAGGACACGGTTGGCCCATCGGCCACGTAAAGAGATGGTCCGAATTCTTTGAACATGGGATGAGTCTGCAACCGTTTGGCCCTCATTCGCAATCTGCTGAAATTTGACGTAAGTCTATTGTGCTAAACCGAACTACTGTATGTCTTATGCCCCTTCCAGCTCCAGGCGGTAACGTTCGAGATGGCCAAGCAATGACTCGGCATAGCGCTCGAAATCGAGGGTCTCCATGAACAACACCACGTTGTATTCTGCATTAGCCAGGTTGCGAAATTCGTCCGACAAGAACCGATTCAACTACAAACCAGCGAAATTTCTCAGCGGAGATTAATCTTGCAGCCATGATTCTGAACCCCATTAATTTTCGCAATTACATATTGAGAAACTTCGCGATCAAGCCAAATGTCCGCTTTCACCAATAGCGGACATTAGATCGGCAGAAAATTAACGAATCGGAACAGCAGCTTTCGGCCAGAAGCGGTCATCGAAAAACCCCGCCGAAGCGGGGTTTGGCAGCCAGTAGAACTACACAATCATTAGTTAGAGTGCGCCTGATGGTTGCCGAAGGTGAGATAACCTTGGACGTCGAGAACCGCCTCGCCATCCGGAGCTGTAATGAGGATATCGGCGAAGTCTCCCACGCCGGGCTGACCATCGTCCGTGAACGTGAACATAATATTATAGCCGCTCTGGTTATTGAACCGACCCGTTCCCACACCCTCAAAAGTATCGAACTGGGCGTCTGGCGACTCTGGTGTCAGGGCTGGGTCATCGGTGCAGAAAGCAAAGGCCAGGTCCGTCATATGGAACCTGTTACCTTCCCAGTTGATCTGCAGATTGTCAGAGTTACGGGGGTCACAGTGCACTACGAAACCGTGGGTGGTGCGACCGGTGTACTCGATAACTTGTCCGTTGGCGTTGAAAATACTGCCGCCACCCGTCATCCAGCAGTCGTTCTTTCCGTTGCCGCCCGGCTGGGCTGCCACCGTAAATGTAAGAGCGGAAATCGCTGCCATTAGCAGCAGCCGTACCACATGATGCGCAATTGGTTTGACCATTTGTATTCTCCTTCTTTTCGGAACTGCCTTTGAGGCAACAACATCGGCAGCCCGGCGATCTTGAGTCGTGCACGACAGAACGTCGTGAGGGAGGCGAGGACCCGTGGCTTTGCGTGACTGACTTTGGTCAGGTTTGCCTTTATCGATGATGACCCCAATTAACGCAGGACGACGGGAGTCCTGTCAATTCGGGGATGTACTTAGCGTCCCCTTTGGGTCATTAGCGGCTCTTCAATGCCATGTTAGCTCGATGTCCGGTTTAGAGTGTAAAGCAAACCCTGAATCGACCAGGAATCCGTCCCAATGCTAAACCGTTGGTTTGATATTGCTATTGAGCCGGAATAGATTCAGCGGGTCGTGAGCATTCTTCATTGATACGAGCCGCTCATAGACAGGTCCGTAATTTCCAGCCACCTCGATGTCGTCAGCCTGAATATTCGCGTAGTAGCCACCCATATGCGGCTCGAGTTCGGACCAATGTGACCGGGTCGAGCCAATACGAGCCTCATCGAGATCCGGGTCCGACCAGAACGAAACCGTCGCAATCATTGAATGAGCGTTTCTGTGTGGCCAGGCCGTAGCGGTCTCGCTGACCTCGGTGATCTTTCCGCCCGTTGCGAAGGAGTTGACGATGACGCCCCTGCCGGGTTCAAAGCTCCCTAGCATCGTGTCGATCAATGCCGGCGTGAATTCACGAACCAGGCCACTTTTAATATAGGAGCGAATGCCCGGTCTCGCGACACCGTCCATTCGCGTTTGCATGGTTAGATACGACGCGGGACGGGCACCGTCAATTGCTGGCCTGGCGACTGCGCGAAGAGGTGCGAGTATCCGCTCGGCATCGGCGGGACTTCCGCAATAACAGATGTCCATGGTCAGCATCGCCGACCCGCCGGGTCCTGTAGCTATACCAGGCGCCATAAACAACTCATTGGGGAAGTTCGCGGATTTCTCGGCATAGTAGTCGAGCACATCGCTAGCCCGGTCGAGCGGCCAGCTCATGACGCCACCGTACATGTCGGGCGAGGCGTCATGAAGTGCGAATTCGAATTTCGTAACCACCCCGAAATTGCCACCACCGCCGCGTATCGCCCAGAAGAGATCCTGGTTTTCTTCGGTGCTAACCCTTAGAGTTTGCCCGTTGGCGGTGACAAGCTCCGCCGAGATCAAATTATCGATCGTAAGCCCGAACTTTCGCCCGAGTCGGCCGTAACCGCCCCCAAGCGTCAGCCCACCAACACCCGTGTGCGACACGATGCCTGTCGTCGTGACCAGGTTGTGGCCCAGAGTCGCCAGATCAACAGTCGCGAGAAGGGCACCACCACCGACTCTCGCGCGACGCGCAACAGGATCAACAGAAATGTCATTGAGCGCGGACAAATCGATCATGAGCGCATCGTTGGCAACGGATCGTCCAGGCCAGCTGTGACCGCCACCCTTGACGGCGAGAAGCAGCTCCCGCTCGCGAGCGAAGTCGACTGCATTTGCGACATCCGCAGTCGACCGAGCGCGCACGATGATTGCGGGATACCGGTCGTGCATGCCGTTCCAGATCCGGCGGGCGCCGTGGTATCCGAAGTCGCCGTTAATAAGCAGATGGCCGCCCAGGCTCTCAGCTAGCTCCTTGACGGCGGTGCCTTCGACTGAAATATCCGAACCATTCAACCCGACAACACCGATTTCAGCGGGGAAGGTACGCGACGAACGCGCAGATTGACTAAAGGCCAGAGCACCCGGAAACATGCTGACAGAAGTTGCAGCCAAAGCGGACTGACAGAAATGACGTCGAGAGAAACTCATTATTGCCCCCCAGGTTCTCGTTATTCTACTTAGCTATGCCAAGAGCAGACAACCCCGTTTGTCCGTACAGCGGCACGTCGCTGATTGCTTTGGCAAATCTGAGACCAGGGCCTACTGACGAATTCGGCCACGCCATGGAGCACCGGGACGCGACGTATACAGGTCACGATACACTCTGTTGCCTAATCGACGCCGTAACGATGATGGCGGTAGCCCCGTGATCGCTTTGATCTGTCGTGCCATGTGTGCTTGATCACTGTAACCGCAATCGGCTGCCACCTGTGTCAATTTGACGCCGCCATCGATCATTTCAAGTGCATTGTGAAAGCGCATTAATTGCACGAATTTCCGCGGTTGAATTCCCACAACCTCATTCCATAATCGACTGAACGATCGATCGCTGACCGCTAGTCTTTGGGCCATCTCGGCGGAACTGCATCTCCCCCCGTCTGCCGCATCCAGTAGCATTTTCAGGCGAGGTTCGATACGCGAGTAAGACTGCAACGCGTTTGTAAGCAATCTGTCGGCCACTTTGACCCGGCTGGAGTCCGAGCTCACAGAGCGCAGGCCCTGTACAAGGTCGTGACCAAGTTCATTCAGCGATTCAGTCGGCGGTACCGGCCGATCAAGCAAATCGGCCATTGACACATTCGAGAATCTACTCACGCCCCAAGGGCGAAACCGAATGGCAAAGAGTTCCATCGGCTCCTGCACGGACAGTCTCACCGCCTTATGCGCTGCACAATACAAAAACGCTCGGTGTTGCTGCATCCATTCGCCCGATTCGTTCTGAACGAAGGGGGGTGACCCAAAGTGGACGATGAACTCCGGCGCCGCGTCCGGGAGTATGTCGTCCAGCGCATGGCCGTCCGGCTCAACCCGCCACGACCAATAGCACTCTATAAATGGCGACAGTTCCTGAGCTGGTTCGAATGAACTGTACATAGAGATTGGCCGAAATATTCAAGATTGTGGCGTTCAGGCTGAGTATAACTGACTACCTTGATCCAACAGGTGACGAATATGATCAGGCTCATATCTACGTTGGCGCTCATCCCCGCGCTGACACTAGGCAGTGTTTCCAACGACCACGAACTGAGCTGGCTCGTGGGCTGCTGGGTGACGCCTGACAAGAGCGCCCAAGAGGTATGGGTCGCCGACAGTAACCGGTCGTTAGCGGGTTTTGGTATCGCCCTTAGCGACAACAAGGTTGGCTTCTACGAAGTCCTCAGCATCAGGCGAGATGAAGACGGTTCATGGTTTTACACAGCTCATCCGTCCGGGCAAGCACCAGCGTCGTTTGCCGCAACGGAGATCGCGGATAATAGCGTCGTCTTTGCCAATCCCGAGCACGACTACCCACAACAGATCAGATACGAGAAGAAAGGAAACCACCTTTACGCGACGATATCGCTTCTGGGAGGCGCCGATCCGAACTCTTTTAGCAAAATCTCCTGCGAATAGAAGCGGTGACGCAGACTACTTAAGACGCTATTGGTTCAGCTCCCCTTCCACTGAATTTGTTCAGCATTGCCCATACGGGCAATCATACGCTTGCGAATTTGTGCTTTGGGCAATTCGCTGCCATTTGAAATCGTTCCAACTTAATGTCCGCTTTCATCGAAAGTAGGCGTTCAGATTGATGGAGCTTCGGGAAGACCTCAGTCCGCTAACGGCCAAAAGCGGTCACTTTACCTGGCGAAAACGCGACAGATTGACCGGCGGCTAACGGCCATAAGCGGACGATACATCGCATTCACTTGCGATGCCTTGACTTCGTTACGCAGACGCAGCGGTGCTGTTGATAGAAGATTGTTCTACGAGCACCGCAAGTTAAAGGCGCGACCCGAAGTATTTCAGGGCAATCCGTTTAAAGAAGTCATAACTCGTGCCGGACACAGACAACGCGAAATCACCAATATGGATCGAAGCGGACTTCCTCTCGTGATTCGCTTCGATCATCATCGTCGCTGCTTGCTCGAACAGGTCAGCCGCGTACAGGTTCGACATGTTGGAGAAATACCAGTCGGGTCCTATCTGAGCGATTTTGTTATAGCCCTCAGGAAGCTTTAGTTCTTCACCGTAATTTTCAACCTGAATTACGCACGGATTCACGAGAAGGCTTCTAGCGCCGCTCAGTACTTCTTTCTCGTGACCCTCCACATCAATCTTGAGAGCAAAAGGACCAGAGCAGCTCCCCAAAGCCTCGTCCAGTGCTACGCACTTAATCTGGTCGACCTGGTGAAACTCCTGATTCGCGGCTGTATCGACAACCGCACTATTACCAGCGAGTCGACTGACAACGCCAAAACTCAGGGAGCCACTCTTATCTGAGACGGCCACCGTCTGTATCTCAATATCGAGTGAGTTTAGGTTGAAGTTTTGCCGCATCTCCATAGCAGCTGAGCGGTTCGCTTCGAATGCGACAACTTTTTCCACTGAGGTCGCCTGGCTCATCAGAACAGAATAGGCGCCAATGTTGCTCCCGATATCGGCAAAGGTTTTACATTTCGCTGCATTAATGACGGCCAGTAGGAAATAGGGCTGCAGCGGTTCGTACTCCATAGTAATTCCGTTGCGACGGCGGGAGGATCTCGTCCATTTAAAACGGTGATACATAGGTCGCAAAAAGCCTCCTTGACTTACCATGAATTTGCTGTGCCACGTGAGACCCGCTTGCCGTGCAGCGCGCTACCGCATAAGTGCGAATAAACCAAATTGAAGCGGGATCGTGCTTGGTCAATTGGCTACCGCTAAAGTCCGCTTTGGGTCACTAGGGGCCCCTTTACGCGATGTTACCCCAATGTCTGCTTCCGGGCGCAAAGCGGCCGCTCTACGTTCGAATTTCAAAGCCCTCAATCTGAATGACCGCTTTGCCCGATAGCGGACATTCAATCTGGCTAAAAAGCCCTGGTTTCGACGGCAGCTTACGGCGAGAAGCGGCCATTCAGCTGATTAGCGTTCAGATTCGTTGGGGTCCGAACCCGCATTCAATTGTCGTTGATACTCGGCATCGTCAAGGTGACCAAGCGACTTGAGAATCAATCCATCATCGTCCAAAGTCCATTGTTCGTAGCCCCGGAGATCGACTGCGTTTCCAGTCCCACCGGGACCAGTGTTGGTTCCAGTCCATTGCCAGTGAAATTCGACGTAGCCATCCGCTTCACGAAGTTCGACGAGGCGAACAATCATGTCGGGAAATGCTGTCATGAAACCGCGCGCAGTCTCTGTCACAGCGTCACGCCCAATAGAAGGTTCGCCATCGTTAATCCTAAATGATCCATTGTCCGCATAGAACGAGCCGAAAGCGACGGGGTCTTGACTGCTCCAGGCTGCTGCATAACGTGCGGCAAACTCCGTGAGTTCCGCCATGTCAATCTGATCCTCTTTCGGTTGACAGGCAGACAGCATTGCCAAGGAGGCAAACGTTGCTGCCAATAAACTGAGTGGTTGCTGCCACATAATCGCCCCTTCTTACGGACTTCTTGTTCTCGTTCTCTGCGAGCGACCGGTTGAAATCACAGTTAACAACCGTCACTGTCATTCATTCTACCGTATCGCCAGGTCTTGCACGGGAAGCGACTCCTTTGGCGCAATGATTTCGACGGCTCGTTATCAGATGACCGCTCTCACCGATAGCCGACGTTTAGGTCGCTAGAAATCAAGCGAAACAAAGGACAGGAAACGGCCACGAGCAGACGTTAGAAAACCCCGCCACGAGGACGGTGTATTCTCCCTCTGGCGAGCTACGAGCAGGGAACTGTTTTGATAGCGTCAGTGCCACTGATTGGCTGACCATCAAATGTTTCACCGGTCAGTGCGGCTTCAGTATCGCCGCAGGCAATTCCCGTCTCAGCGATCTTGAAGTGCAGTATCAGGTCCGAATCACCGTCTTCGTCAACGTCTTCGGCTTTGGCTGCTTTTGCAGGAGCTGCTCCAGAAGGTCCGAACGCGACAGTGTCGTAGTCAACCCGAAGCGCGTCAAAGTCGTCATCAGTGAGGATAGCTACTGGTAAAAATCCACGGGCATACGGATTAACCGCATTTGGATCGCTGCCGGGTTTGATATCGACCAGTACATCTTGTTCAGGGGTCGACGTTGCCGGGAAGATGAAAGCGGAGTCGTACGCAACCGTCGCGGAACCTTCGGCCATTAGATCTCCATTCGAGACGGCTACGAAGTTGAAGTCAGATACGTTGTTCGCCTGTGTGTATTGCAGAACGTCGAAGGTGGCGGCATTCCTGAGAAAGAGATCGACACTAGTGATTTCTTCCGGTGTCGAGAAATCGAGGACTAATCCCGATTCGGTCGCAGTAAGGGCGGCTGTAGCACCACCTGTACCTCCACCCAAAGCTCCGAACTCCAGGTCCCAAACGGAATTGCTGTTATCCAGCGAAAATACGATTGTCGCGCCGTCCATCAAATTGACGGTATAGATAGCGGAATTGAGGAACCCCTCGATTTCGGCCTCCGTCGTGAAAGAGCCAATAGTGGAGGTTTCCAACGTAGCGTCCAAACTGGTCGCGCCAAAGAATTCAAACGGAAAATCTCCGAGATCGAATTCGGTTGCACTTGCGGGTACAGGTACCAGTAATGCCACGCCGGCACAGAATGCGAAAAAAGGAAATATCAAAGATGCTTGTCGTCTTACAGTCATGACAACCTCCAGATGCGGAAAGCGACTCTTCGCCGTGCTGGAACGCGCCCCAGGACTTTGGCTTTTCGGCCTAGCTTTCTCGCGAGTTTGCTCTTATCGACAGTAATTTGGTTTTTGCGGTAAGACTGCAAGAAAGTCAATTGGGAGTTTTACGTAGAATGTTGCTTTAGGTTCAATAGCGGACGTTTAAACGTCGCAGAAACCAGAACAATGTCAGTCCGCTTACGGCCAGAAGCGGACATTGAAAACTCCGCCGAAGCGGGGTCTACTCTTTGCGCCAAGACTGGTCTACTCAACCAGTTCTAGATCTAACTCAATCGCTGCAATTTCCTCATCGGACAACCCTAGCTTGTACAAGAATGGTTGCATTCTTGGATGGCTGTCTAAGTTACGAAAAGGGGGAACAAAAAGTATCGATGAGACTGCGTTGTCTCTATTCTCAAGGGCCTTCTCTAGCCACTGGAATGCCAGATCAGGTTCTTCGCGAAAAGCATATATCGCGGCAATACCGGAAGCAGATTCATGGTTGAATTTGTCAATGTATAGATCAAGCTCTTCGTCAGAGCCTCGGATATCTCCTAGTGCAAACTTGGCCATTGATTGAAGATAAATCTGAATTTCTTCAACCGGGATTCTTTCGGCGATCTGTAGTGCCTCCGCGGGCATACCTTGTTCAATGCGCATCATGGCCATATTTAACTGGACGTGAACAGAGCCTGGACTTAGCCTAATCGCGTTCTGAAACGACTGCTCCGCTTCGGCAAAGCGACCATCGACGAAAAGGGAGTAACCTAGGATTCTATGAGCTCGTGTGGACACAGGGTCCAAGTGAGCTACTTGCTGGGCCCAATCCACTGCCAGGTCGAATCTCCCGATTTGCAGTGCGAGGAGGGCGGCCCTAAGAAGCCGGAGGTCCTTGGCCCTGACCGCTCGTAGATGTGTGATAGCCGTAGCGATATTCCAATCAAAAGTCATCGCAATTCGAGCCATCTCAATATGGGCCGATGCTAACTCTGGATCTAGCTCTAGAGCTTTGTTGGCGGCGTTCCGCGCGTCTTCAATTCCTTCCGACACCGGCCGAAGTCCGCTATTGACCTCTGAGCTGAAAACGCTCGAAAGTAAGCTCCAAGCTGGCGCATATGATTCATCAATTGACAAGGCTCGGCGCAGAAGCTGAATCGCATCACGATAAGCTCTAGGAGTCCCTTGTGATGCGATATGTTGCGCCTGCAAAAAGAGCGAATACGCCTCAGGACTGGTTCGTCTAACGTCCGGGCCTTTGCCCAATAGAGTGATCTCAAGTTCCTCAACCACACTCGCCGCAATCTCGTCCTGGACTGCGAATATGTCGCCAATATCTCGGTCGAAGGTTTCAGACCACAGGTGCGAGTCTGTGTTTGCATCGATCAACTGTGCGGTTATGCGAACCCTTTCACCGTCTCTGCGCACCGAACCCTCCAGAACGTGAGCAACCTTCAGTTCTCGAGCTACATCTACCAACTTCACGTCCTTGCCTTTATAAGAAAATGCGGAAGTTCTCGAAGTCACTCTCAACTCGGGGATCTTTGCCAAGAGGTTCAATAGCTCCTCTGAGATCCCGTCTGAAAAATACTCCTGTTCCACGTCGGAACTCATGTTGACGAATGGCAAAACGACTATTGATGTGGGGTTAACATCCTCGATCCAATCGGATTCTGAGGCCGGTGCTTGGGTCACTGAAATCTCCCGGCCAAGCCCGATTGCGATTGCAGCAACAACCAGGGCAAGCGATGCGAGGACAATGTAATCAACACGGCTCAGCGAAAGGTCAGCGCTCGGGTCGGTCGTTAACGTTCGTGTGAGTCTGCCGTCGACGAAGTCATAGCGCCAGCCGAAGATGATCGCAAATGGGAAAGCAAGTATTACGCCAACGTAAATGTACCGTAATGCCGTTTCTGGGATTCCAAAAGCTGGAAAAGCGTTGTCAGCAACCTGGAGCAACACCCAAGCACCAACAACATATAGAGCAGCAACCCGAAAGACTCGACGTCGTCGAGCCTCAGTAATCAGGTCTCTAAGGCTGGGCTTTGCCATCGAACCTCACCGGCATGGGTAGCGCTAATGGTAACTGACGTGGAATTTCCGGCCATGCGCCTTAGGGAAGCGAATGTCTCCTTTGGGTCATGAGCGGCCCTTCGGGCAAATACTAGCTTAATGTCCGCTTTAATCAGTAGCGGACGTGCAATTGTCGCAGAAATCACCAAAATGATGGTCCGCTAACGGCCAGAAGTGGACAAAAGAAAACCCCGCCACTAGGGCGGGGTCTAATCGAAAAGCATTGCAGCAACTAATTCGATGCTAGCTGAACCGCACTAGCTCGTGTGACCGATTGAGCCAGCCGCGCGGCGTTTACGACTGCCTGCGCCCGCGCGAGCTTATCAAGAACGCGGGGCCACCTACGCTTTCTCGCCGACCGTCAGTCCTCTGCGTTCAACAGGTCCAGCAAGGGCCGGAAGGTATTCGACCGTGACACTGCGGGAGCGAAGCAAAGATTCTCGACACGGGCCCAAAGATTTTCGAGGTCCTCGGGCACCTGATCCAGAGAAATGGTCGCAGGCTCGCCAGGAAGTAAAAGCCCAGTCGCCACTGGCTGGTCCTCAATACTGCGCAACAATCGCACGCGGGCGAGGTAAAAAGTGCAGGTTTCCTCCTGGTCCTTTGGATACCGCCACGTGAAGTTGATGTTCGACTCATCAGCAGACGCCGAAAACTCCTTTACATATGGCATGGCGAACTCAGATACCATGTCCGTCTGAGCCGTCGCATAGTCTCCCGATGCGTCCCACGCCTCGAAAAACCACGTTCCTAGATGCAGGTCAAAATCGAGTTCCGGCATAGGACTTGCCTGCACAAAGAATGCGAAAAAGCCAGGTCCGCCACCGATCAGTTCATACTGTACCCCGGAGCTAAGGTTCGTGACGGTCGCCTGCGTCAAAGGAATCGCGTTACCATCTTGATCGACGCTGAGCTCGACGAAACCCAGCACTGCAAGCCTCGGTCCCTTTTCAAACAGCAGATGCTGGGCGCTTCCCGGGAACCTGTCCTGAAATGCGAATAGGGTTCCGAACTCCAGCGCCTCAACACGTCCGACACTCGCCAACAGCAGGATCGCAGTCAAACCTACGATCGAACCTTTGAATTTACTCATGATCCCCTCCTTCCTCATTAAGAGAATGGCGTTCTCGGCTCGGTAGCCCGGCGATCTAGGGTCCTTCGTGGCGTAGCAGGCTGCGTCGCGGAGGAAGCGAGGACCCGTGGTTTTGCGTCCCTGACTTTCGTCAGGTTTGCCTTTATCGAGTGTAACTGCACTTTATGCGCTGATTGAACAATCGCGTCAATTCGGGGATGTACTTAACGTCCGCTTTCACCGAAAGCGGACATCCCGAGACCTCGAAAACCACGGAAATGAAAGTCGGCTATCGGCCATAAGCAGACACTGGCAGCGGCGGCGGCATTCAGTGAGAAATCGTCACGAAACGGTGATTCTGCCGTTAAAGATTCGTGATATCCATATGATAGTTTTATCTCTTGGTCAATAAATATCGTACACATGCATACTGAGTTACGTATCCGAGGAGAAAATCATGATGAATAAAACAATAGCGGCCCTATTCATTGGGGCGATGGGCCTGCTATTCACGCTGCCTGTCCTGGCAGATGTTCCCGAATATGGCACCGTCGTTGAAGGCCAGAGCGTACCGGGCGGCGTTGCTCTGGGATCCACACGTGCCAACGTAGAGGCGGCATATGGCTCGCCAACACGCTGCCAGAGCGCCCAGACTGCCGGCGACGCGGCCTCCTGCACCTGGATCTTAGAAGACTACATTGGTCAGGGTGGTCAGGTCCAAAGTCAGGTTAACACGCGCTTCCGTGGCCCGGACGGCGGCAGCGCTAGTAACGATCCGAACGATGTCGTTACGAGTGTCTCATGGCACGGGCTTGACGGCTGGGTGACGACTACCGGTTTCAACACGATCTATGCCTTGAATAATCAAGACGCTGTAATTGCGCTCTACCCAAACGGAATAGTTTTCCACCAAAGTCTATTTGATACGCACCTGACAGCCTACGAGAATGGGATTTCGGTGTCCTGGCACACCGCCTACCTGAGCGGCTTTACCTCCGTCCGCATGTCTATCTTTGAGCCTCGCGATCCGCCGCCGCCGCGCGAACCCTCTGTGAATGTTTCGGAGATTAGCATGGATCTCTACAAACGCCAGGTTATCGGCGAGGTTAGGGTCCTTAATGATCTGAACTGGAAGGTGCGTGGGGCTGAGGTTTACGCCACATGGACTCTGCCAGATGGTACGACTCAGGCCGTCCAGGGAACGACTGATAGTTTTGGGCTGGTCGCTTTTGTTGTTAACAAGGCCCGCAAGGGGACCTACACCCTCACCATAGACAATGTGGTGGTGGAGGACCACCCCTTTGATATCGAAGACAGCGTCTTGAGCGCCACCATCGTTAAGAAACGATAGCGCTAATCCGCTACCAAAATGCCAACCGGCCAGCCACACCTCGTCAACTGTGTGGCATGGCCGGTTGGTCGTTCGAAATTCTTGCGTGAGGCATATTGTTGAGCGAGAAGCTCTTGTGGCGAGACCCGGCGCAACTGACGACAGAATACTTTGTGCCTGACGCTAAATTCATACTGTTGTCTCCGACGGTCCGCTTTGGGTCATTAGCGGCCCTTCAGACCAATATTAGCCCAATGTCTGCTTTCGGGGGATAAAGCGGACGTCATTACTCAGACTAATCGAGAGCGCTAGTGCGGCGTTTTGTTATCCGGCACCATGATTCTGCAAGACCGCGTAAAGCACCTGACCTTCGAGCCCGGCCTCTCGATGGTGGTGGATCGCTTGATATTCATCAGAATTCACCATCTGGTAAAGTGCCGTCGGAGTCGGATACTCCACGAGGACGAACGCGTCCCAGTCACCGTTTCCGATAAGGCCCGTTACTGCCGCGCCTGTAAACAGAATCTTCGCTCCCAAATTCTGGAGCAGTGGTCTTACGCCAGTTGCGTATTTGGCGTACTCATCCGCGCCGCCGTCGGGTTTGAACTTGAGCAAGTTCACCATCATGACCGGACCGTCAGGAAGGGCGAGGAAAGTCTGCATCTGTTCCGGGGTCGGCAACACGGCGTTGATTTCAACTACGTGAACCTGAGTCTCCTGTGTGCAACCGAGACTAGCACCAAGCGCGAGTCCTCCAGCTGCCGAAGCAGCCGTGTTAAGGAAGCTGCGGCGTGACCTGGTGCCCTCTTTTATGGTCATGGAAACTCTCCCCTGTTAGTCGTAGCGGCAGAACCTGGCGCGAAGTTCAGAGACCGTCGTTGTCGTAACAGTAATAGTAATAGTTCGTGTATGTCTGCTATGCATCAATAGCGGTCGGTCGAGAATTTTTTATCTTGCGTAGAACTCGCTCAATTCAATGGTCTCGGGGGTCTCGTTCTGTTGGGGAAAGATTGCGCAGTGACAATTGTCATAAACCGATCGAAACCATCAGGATTCGAATTGTAAGTGTGACTTGATATGTTGTCATGCCACCAGATCGATCGGTCCATGTATCGCACGAATTTCGGCGTACGCGGTTTGCCGTCCCCAGTGAAATAGCCTGCGATTTCACAGGTCATCGCGCGACACTCGATGTGCTCGACGACTGCCCACGCGGCTATCTCCCTGTCTACAACCTCTTGCGCAATCGCCGACTCAACCTCAAAAGCCCAGGCGTCATGGCGAGGTTCCTTGATAAATGTCGCATGAAGGTCTTGAAGCGTAACTTTATCAATTGGAGGGCCGAGCATATTCACGTAAATTGACGGCGTATTGGATTCATATTCGTGGTCGGTCTGCACTGTTTGTGCGATAACAGGTATGTCCTGATCCTCCATTAACTGGCTAACCGGGGCCTCAGTCACGGCTGAGCGACTGTTAACCGGCGCGGTTGATGTTGTCGTATTTTCCGGGTGGACCGCCGGCATCTGAGATTCACGTTCG
>Ga0224508_10003177_pt1 | contig 13657 bp, 13 predicted proteins | sample SF_Jan12_sed_USG_4_FD_170157 | JGI IMG/M metagenome (GOLD analysis project Ga0224508, IMG submission 170157) | Sediment microbial communities from San Francisco Bay, California, United States - SF_Jan12_sed_USGS_21 | ecosystem: Environmental > Aquatic > Marine > Sediment | place: USA...
TGGCATTGTGCTGCAACCACGCATTAACACGGCCGCTAAAAGCAATGTAGCGCAGCACATGAAGCCTTTCTTGTTACTCACGAGTTATCCTCAATGAAAAAATGTTCGTACGTATTATATTTCATTACTGTATAGACTAACGCCTTCTGAGCTAATCGTATACACTGAGCAAGCTGTCTGTCAGTAACGACAATAGATGATTCCTATCTCTTACAGTTTCAAATTTTGGCGTAAACTTCGATTAAGACCTGGATCGAGATTCAGGTCAAAACCTACAAGGATCAAAGCCCTGCCCATCGGTATAGTCGCCCTTTTTATCTATCCGGTTTTAGCTGCGGACGGCGATGTATTTGACGATTGGATTATGCGTTGTGACCCGGCCTCGGAAACGCCGCGTTGTTACCTTTCTCAACGCGCGTTTATCCAGGGTAGCGGCGAACGTGTTTTCGAGTTGGCGGTAGGTCAGCTGGGCAAAAACAAGCAAGTGGTTATGTTGTTAACCGCGCCATTGGGTATCTATTTGCCAGCCGGGTTGCGCGTGCAAGTGGATAACACGACAACCCAACGAGTTGCTTTGCTGCGTTGCAACGCACGCGGCTGTCATGCCGAGTTATTACTCAACGACGAGTTTTTGCAATTGATGAAAAAAGGCCTAAAGCTCAATATCACCTTCAGCGATTCCGCCCTGCAACAATTCGGTTTCTCGATGTCGTTGAAGGGTTTCTCCAGCGGTCTGCGGCAATTGCTCGCTCCTTAGAATTTGTCCATACCCCGCCACCAACATACATATTACAGGGAAGGCAATGTCGAATGGCGGGTGGCGCCGGTGTTTCTTGATATCGATTCGTTTCAAATAATTCGCAACCGGTGGAATACAAACACACTGGCGGTGGATGAAGTATTAAATACTAAACCTGGGCGGCAATCGGGTTTGTATCGTGTTGAATCAAGCCAACGAAAATTATTTGTTAAGCAATATTCCATTCGCCATTCCCTGGAAAAGATTAAATATCTGTTCAAATCCACCCGCGCTATGGCGGAGTTTAGAAACAATGCCTTGTTGCACGACATCGGTGTTAGTGTGCCGGGTGTGTTGGCGTTGGCCGAACAAAAAAGGAAGGGTCTGTGGCAACGCAGTCTGTTGGTATTGGAAGTACCACAAGACACCGTGACCTTAAAACAATACTCCGAAACTCATGCTTGCAATGAGTTTCACGGACCACTGATCAAGAAATTAGCCAACGACATCGCGCACATGCATAACAACGGTGTGTACTACCGTGACTTGCACGCCGGGAATATTCTGGTTGCACAAAACGATGCGCACACCCCACGAATATACTTCGTTGATTTAAACGAGGTGAAGAGACAACGAGCACTAAAAGTACAACACTGTTTAGATGATCTTGCCCGGTTAAATGCCTTTGTTACAGCCGGTGTCAGAACGCGCTTGCGATTTTTATTGTACTACCTGAAAACCAGAAATGTGTCGAAACAGCGACAATGGTTAGAACGTATCGATCGACGCACCCGGACAATCTGGCAGCGTTACGAAAGCAAGCATCCGCACTTTGAGAGAAAATATTAACTACGGCATTCAAACCGTCTCACGCAGCACAACCCAGGGCGGAGTCACACTCAAACGCCGGGTCATCAGTATTCCCGCAGTGGCGACTAACACAATGCCACTGACAAGACCCGCCAACCAAACGGAGGGTTGTGGAAAATAATCGAGTTGAAACACACCTTCAGCGACGGCGTAACCGGTGATACTGGCGCCGAACGCTCCAATTATTCCTGCCAACAATCCCAGTGCGCCGAATTCAACCAATAACGCCTGGCGTAATGATTTCCCCTGTGCGCCGACTGTGCGCAGCAACGCCATTTCACGGCGGCGTTCATCGTAACTGGTGTAAATTGAGACATATAACACCAGGATTCCGGCCCCCAGTGTAAACAAAAATATAAATTCCAGAGCTTGATTCAATCGCTCCAACAATCGTCGCACTTGCGTTAACAACACACCGACATCCAGATCCGTCACGTTCGGAAATTCCCGTAACATAGTAGTAAAAAACGCAGAGTTGTTGTCCGGTACGAAAACACTGGCTATGTAACTTGCCGGTGCGTCGCGCAATATCGCAGGCGGTGTGACCAGAAAGAAATTGGGTTTGAACGAGTCCCAGGACACCGTGCGCAGATTGGTGATTTTCAAATCGATCTCGCGATCACTGACTTGATAAGTCAATACGTCGCCAAGCTCAATGCCAAGATGATGCGCATAGTCTTGTTCCACGGAAACCTGATTGATGTCATCGTTTGTGTCATTCCACCATTGTCCAGCGATCACCTTGTTATCGTTGTCCGGTTGCTCGCGCCAGGTGAGGTTGGCCGCTCGTTGCACCATTTGCTGTCCTACGGGATCGGCAAAATCCTGCGCAGAGACGACTGTTTGATTGATTTTTGTTAAACGCGCACGCACCAGTGGACTGAATTCAGGTGTATTCAAATTCATTTTTTGCATGAATTCCGTCAAGGCGGCCCGTTGATCAATCTGGATATTGATCAAAAAATGATTCGGTGTTTCTGCTGGCAGGCGTTTCTCCCAGGTCTGCAGCAAGTCGCTGCGTACCAGCGTTAATAATAATATCGCCATAATGCCGAGTCCCAAACCAACTGCTTGTTGGACGGTGGATTGGGAACGGCGTACCAGGTTGGCTAAACCGTAACGCCACGCACCGCCGGCATAGTGACGCATACGGCTCATTGCTTTCAGCGCACCAATACTCACAACGGTTAGCAAAACCAGGGTCACGATTGTACCCAGTAAAACGGTTAACCCAAGCTTGCCATCGCGCACAATCCAAAACACCATCGCGCCGACACATAGTGCCGCCAAACCATACACCGGCCAAAGATGAGCCGATAACGCACCGAGATCGCGTCGTAACACACGTAGTGTCGGTACCCCTCGCAAGCGCAACAACGTTGGCAAACTAAACCCGATCAGCACCACTAGGCCAAATACCAAACCAGCCAACAGGGGTTTCAACGACGGTGGCGGCAATTGAATCTGCAAAGTTGCGGGTAACAATGCGGCGAACCCAAGTTGACCCACATAACCCAGCGCCGCGCCGGCCACGCTGGCGGTTATACCTAATAGCAATAACACCATGGTAAATGTGATGGCAATGGTGTTTTGTGATGCACCCAGACAACGTAAAACGGCCGCAGCGTCCAGATGTCTTTCGGTGAAATGACGAGCGGCTCGCACAACTGCCACGCCACTGAGTAAAACGCTGACCAACGCCGCCAAGCCGAGAAAACGTTCCGCGCGTTCCAGCGCCAGGCGGAAACGAGGGCCGGCATCTTCGGCGTCGCGTAATCGAATTCCCGTGCCGCCCATGGACTCGACCAGCGCCTTGAATCGGGCAACCGTGATTTCCTCTCCCGCTACCAAAAAGCGATAACGCGCGAGACTGCCCGGTTGCAACAATCCTGTAGAGGCCAGATCGGACTCATTCATTAACAAGCGCGGAGCGATGGAAAATGCCGAGATCGCACGATCCGGTTCGAACATCAATACACGACTCACGGTAAATTCACTATTTCCCAGTGCAAGTGAATCACCCGGTGTCAGGCCGAGCAATGTCATTAACTGTTTGTCCAGCCATACTTCGCCGGGAACCGGAATATCGTTTACCGCTGCATCTTTAGCGTCGATGGAATCCGCAGTGCGCAACTGGCCGCGCAAGGGGTAATCTTGTCCGACGGCTTTAACTTCCACCAGCGTATTACGGTCACCGCTAAACACCATGCTGCGGAAAGAGACATAGTTAGCTGTTTGCAGATTTTCTCTGTCAGCCAGTTGTTGCCATTGGGTTTCAGGCGCAAACGACGACTCCAAAACCAGATCGGCCCCCAGCAATTCGGCACCCTGGCGCGTCAATGCCAGACGCACCCGGTCCGTGAACGCCGTTACGGACACAATACTTGCAACCGCGATCAGCAATGCCAGAGCGATCACGCGCAGATCACCCGCGCGCCACTCGCGGCCGAGTAGACGCAAGCCTAAACGCAGGTTACGCATGGTCTAATAAATGACCGTCACCCAATTCAAGTTGACACTCACAACATTGTGCTAATTGCGTATCGTGGGTGACGACAACCAGGGTCGTTCCACTGTCGCGGTTTAATTGAAAGAGCAAATCCGATATCTGACCGCCGGTTTTGCCATCCAGGTTACCAGTGGGTTCATCGGCAAACAGCAACTTCGGTTGATTGACAAAAGCACGTGCTATAGCGACGCGTTGTTGTTCGCCACCTGATAGCTGCGACGGATAATGCTCTGCTCGATCAGCCAGACCTACGCGTTGTAACACTGCACGCGCGGCAGGTATGGCGGATATGTGTGGATCGGGATTGAGTTCCAGTGGCAGTAAAACGTTTTCCAGCGCGCTTAAGTTTGGTAACAAATGAAAGCTTTGGAAAACGAAACCGATATTATGTGCGCGCAACCGGGCGCGCCCGTCTTCATCCAACGCGGACATCATCTGTCCATCGAACACCACTTCGCCCTGGGTAGGCGTATCCAGACCGGCCAGTAATCCAAGCAACGTCGATTTACCGGAACCGGAAACCCCGACCACCGCCAACGACTCAGCAGCATAGACTGACAGTGAGACGCCGTCTAAAATGCGTAATATGCCTACCGGACTACGGACCTCTTTGACCAAATTGCGTGCTTCAAGAATCAAATCGTCCCTGTGGTTTGTCATGGGATTTATTTTGCTTTTGTTATGGGGTACGCCGCAAGCAGCACAGCCGGTCATATTGGTTTTGGGAGATAGTTTGAGCAGCGCCTATGGTATGGATCGCGAGCAAGGCTGGGTTCAATTAATGCAATCAAAACTACAACAGGAAGATTATCCGCACCAGGTCGTAAATGCCAGCATTGCCGGCGAAACCACGGCAGGCGGGTTGGCGCGTATAGATTCATTGTTGGAGCGCAATCAACCGCAACTGGTGATTGTGGAATTGGGCGGTAATGACGGTTTGCGTGGCCTGACATTGAGCCAAATCGAGCAAAATGTGAGTGCGATTACCCGCCGTATTGTTGCGGCGGGTGCCAGCACGTTATTGGCGGAAATCTACTTGCCGCCTAACTATGGCGTGGCCTATACCCGGCAATTTCGCGAGATATTCAACACCGTGGCCGATCAGGAACACGTTGAATTATTACCATTTTTGCTGGCTGATGTGGCGACCTCCGCGGAATATATGCAGGATGATGGTGTTCACCCCAATACCATTGCTCAGCCCGTAATCCTGGACAATGTCTGGCGTTCCCTGCAACCATTATTAACAGAATAGATAGGGATTTCAGGCGATTACTACAAGAGTTTACTTGTATGATTTTCCGTGCACGCTAGAATGTGCGCCTTAATTATAGATCGTGTCTGAGGGGGATTCCTCTGTCTGTGTTTTTAACCCGCCACTTTGTCGTGGCAGGCCTACTGTTGATTTGTCTTTGGCTGCCGGCGTCGGCTGCTGAATATTTAATCGAGTCCATCGAGTTTTCCGGTAACAGGGTCACCAAAGACCACATCCTGTTACAGGAGATGCTGTTCAACGCCGGTGATAGCGTGTCCGACGAGCAAATCGAGCAGGCACGCCAATCCATTATGGATCTGGATATTTTCAAAGCCGTGATCAGTGAATTGCAGGCCACGGACAATGGTCACCGCTTACTCATTAGCGTGGATGAGAAACGCTATTGGTTCATCGTGCCTAAGCTAAGCCGTAGTGGCGACGGTGATGTTGCTTACGGTGGTGAATTGCAAATCGACAATCTGGCCGGGCGTAATCAACGGCTTGAATTCAATTTTCGTAAAAAGAAATTCGATGACACGGATATCGATGAAGAAGAACAGGTTGAACTGGAATTTCAAAGCCCACGAATATTCCGCTCCCCTTTTGAACTCAACCTGGATATAAAGAAAGAACAAGCGGCATTGGAGGAAGATCGTTTTGGGGTTTTAGGCAACTATGATCGGGATCTGGATGATTATGGCTTCACACTGGCGCGTTGGAAAAACGCATTGGGACCGAGCAAGGGCTGGCGTTATTTTGGGGGGGCCAGTGTCCAGCAATTTGACCACACATTTTTAAGCGGTACGCCGGGTTTGTTTTTTGACGCGGATATTATTTCATTAATTGGTGGCTTCAGTTTCTTTGATGTGCAGAACTATTTGTTCAGTCGCGAAGGTATTCATTTCGGTTATCGGACCAATTTGTCCACCGATACATTCGGTTCCGATGTGAGTTTTGCCAAACATGCTGTGTTCTATCGCCGTTATAAACGAATTACCCAGCGGCCCCACACTAACTTCAACATGCAACTGCGTTTCGGTTACATTACCCGCTCCATATTTGGTGACCCGACCTTTAGCGTGGCTAGTGGCCGTACAATTCGTGGATTTGACCGAGATAGTCTGGAGGGCGATGCTTTTATTATTGGAAATTTACAATTCCTGACACCGTTATATGGTAAAAATGCGCTACGCGGTGTGACATTTCTGGATTTTGGAAATGCTTATGAAAATATTCACGAGGTCGACTTGAGTGATTTAAAATTTGGAGCGGGCATTGGTTTGCGGTGGAAGGTCAAATCTTTTGTCAAATTCGATTTGCGACTCGACATCGCGCACGGTTTTCCGAGTGGAGAGTTAAAAGTTTTCGCGGGTACACGAACAGTTTTTTAAACCCAAGGGCACAGTGTAAGGGAAAAATGATAAATTTCAGTCCGATTGCAAAGGAATTGTTTTTGGGCAGCTATCCCCAGAACGAACTCGATGTAGAGCGATTGTCCGCCGCCGGTGTGAATGGCGTTTTAAGTTTACAAACCGAAGAGGACTTCGAGCAATGGGTGGTTGATTGGAGCGCACTGCAACAGTTGTACCAGGAAGCTGGCATAGAGGTACGACGCACGCCAATGATTGATTTCAATAAGCGGGATATTGAACTTCATTTGGAAAAAGCGGTAAATGCGCTGGATAGCATGATCAAAAATGGTTGCCGGGTGTATGTTCATTGCACCGCCGGCAAACAACGGGCGCCCACCGTGGTCACGGCCTATCTTGCCTGGTGTCATGGCTGGCCGCTGGACAAAGCGCAACAGCATGTGACCGAGCGTCGTGTCTGTGAACCCTATGTGGATGTAATCGAGTCAGCGTCCTTATTGCGCGTTGGATAAAACGCGTACCCCCTTAAATTCGGTCGTCGAGGCGAGGGGCTTATATAAAAACTATGGCGACACCGCCGTGGTGCGCGGTATTGATTTTGACATAGCTCAGGGACAATGTTTCGGTTTGCTCGGCCCCAACGGCGCCGGCAAAACCACCACTATTCGCATGATTCTCGGCCAAACCCCTGTCAGTAGCGGGCGACTTTCCGTGTTTGGCACGGAATTACCGGATGGTCGCCGTGGTGTGCGCAAACGTTTGGGTGTGGTGCCGCAACTGGATAATCTGGATCCTGATTTCACCGTCGCCGAGAACCTCGAAGTGTACGGCAGTTACTATGGCATGACACGTTCGCAGATTCGAGAGCGTCTGGACGATTTGCTTGATTTTGTGGAACTACGCGAGCGCGCGGGTACTCATATCAACGAATTGTCCGGTGGCATGAAGCGGCGCTTAAGTATTGCCAGGGCTTTGGTGAGCAACCCGGAGTTTTTAGTGTTGGACGAACCGACTACAGGCCTGGATCCCCAAGTGCGGCACTTAATCTGGCGTCGATTGCGTGAATTGAAGAAAGCCGGTAAGACTATTTTGATTACGACCCACTACATGGAAGAAGCGGAGCGCCTGTGTGATGAATTGGTCATCATGGATCATGGGCAAATTATTATTCGCGGTCGCCCCAGAGATTTGGTACGCGAACACGTAGAACCCACCGTCGTGGAGATCCATGGCGAGAGCGATCAACCGTTACCGGATCTCAGTCAATTTAATTGCCGTATAGAATCCACGGGCGACACCACATATTGTTATACCGACGACGTTGCGGCACTGATGGGATATCTTGAAGCGCTGCCCGGTCTGGCAGTTATGCAAAGACCGTCCAATTTAGAGGACGTTTTTGTGACTTTAACCGGTCGTGAATTGAGAGATTGATCAAACATTGTTTAAATGGGAGTTCGCTTCGCAACGTAGCGTTTAGGCGTTACTCCCAAAGAGGATCAGACCAATGAATAACAACAATTCCAGCATAGGGATTGACGCTATCGCGTTCCATGGGCCGCGGTGCTATGTGGATATGGCCGAGCTGGCAACGGCACGCGGTATTGATCCAGCTAAATACCAAAAAGGCTTAGGCCAGTTAAAAATGGCGGTGGCCACGCCCTGCGAAGACACCGTGACCATGGCCGCCCAGGCGGGGCGCAAGGCGTTGGAAAAGTTTGGGATTGATGCATCTGAAATCGGGATGTTAATCGTCGGCACCGAAACCGGCATCGATCACAGCAAGCCGACCGCGGTTTACGTGCACGAGTTGCTGGATCTGTCGCAAAATTGCCGCACCTTTGAAACTAAACACGCCTGTTATGGTGCCACGGCGGGTATGACATCGGCTATTGATTGGATAGCCGCCGGCCGGGCGCGTGGCAAAAAAGCGCTGGTTATCGCATCGGACATTGCCCGCTACGGCATCGGCACACCGGGTGAGCCGACCCAGGGCGCAGGCGCGGTGGCTATGGTGATTAGTAACAATGCAAGGTTAGTGGCGATTGATTCCCAGACCATAGGTGACTATACCCGCCAGGTCATGGATTTCTGGCGACCCTTGTATTCCAAATATGCGTTTACCGATGGACATTATTCCATCGAGTGTTATCTCGATGCTCTAACTGGTGCCTGGGAAGCCGCCCGTGAAAATGCCGGGGACGACACACGTTTCACAATAGATAACATCGAAGCGTGTTTTTATCATGTGCCGTTTACCGCCATGGCGCGCAAAGCGCATTTCCGTCACTACGAAATCGACTTTAGCATGAATGAAACGGGTGAAAATCTTTCAGACGAACAAGCGCAGCAGCGAATCATATCGTCTTATCAAAAACGGGTATCGCCGTGGCTCAGCATCAACGCGGAGGTGGGAAATATTTACACCGGTTCGTTATTTTTGGCAATGATGGATTATTTGCGTCAAAACAAAAATAAAGGTGACGCCAATATCAGTTTGTTTTCTTATGGCAGTGGTTGCGGCGCGAGTTATTTTATTGCCTCAGTTCATCCGGATGCCGCCCAGTTTGCCCGGTTATGCGATCCATCAGAAGAACTAAACAAGAGGCGCAAACTTAGTGTAGATGAATACGAATCCGTACTAAAAGATACAGAAAACACCGACTTGCACGAAAACGAAAGCCTTGATCCCGCCCGATGGGATTTGTTGGAAAATCTGCTTTATCTCGGCACTCGTGATCACCAACGTATGTACGTTAGTAACTGAGTTAACCCAAGTAGGTGATTCGTTATTGATTGAAATGTAAGCCGGATAGATTAAAATTCGAGTCGAATTATTTATCCTGCTACGCTTAGCATTGACCCCCCAGCCGACTGCCAACTTCGAGAAAGAGAAACAATATGGTTAAGATTGCAATTGTACTTATTGTTGGATTTCTACTGCTTTGGATAATTCGCAGAATTCTCTCCCGCCCAAAAAACATAGTTAGAGCAGCTCTCGATGATGAAACACTGAATTCAGCAAAATCTCAAGCTAGAGAAACAGTACACCTTTTACTTGCCGCTTTGGCATCACCCCAAACGAACCAAACTGATGTTACGGTAAAAAAAGAATTCCAGCTACCGGACAAGTCTTCGGAACATCTGTGGCTGAACAATCTAACCTACGATGGCAATCTGATCCACGGTGAAGTAGCCAATGAACCCGCGCATCTAGAATCCGTAAATATTGGCGATAAAACGTCTGTATCTCCCAAAGACATAAGTGACTGGAAGTTTCTTGAAGATAATGTGTTAGTGGGTGGTTATACCATTCGCGTGTTCTATGATCGAATGGATGATAAACAAAAGGCACAATTTTTAAGCGAAGTCGACTTTAATATTGAATGAACGTCGTAGGTAGCCTGGATGGAGTGAAACGGAATCCGGGATAGTGGTTTATGTGGAGAACCGACCGACGAAAAATAAAAATTGGAACTAACTGACTACAGTATTCCGCAAGTACGTCATGGCGCTTTAGCGGTGTGGCGGCGTAATGCCTTGGTGTGGCGTAAGCTTATCGGGCCGAGTCTGATGATTAATTTCGGTGAGCCGTTTTTATATCTGCTGGGCATGGGCTACGGTTTGGGCCGTTTCATCGGCGAAATGGCGGGCATGCCATATCTTTCTTTTTTGGCATCCGGTTTAGTAGCGTCATCCGCGATGACCACGGCGTCTTTCGAGGGTATGTATTCCGTACACACACGTATGGTGCCGCAAAAGACCTATGACGCCATGCTGGCGACGCCAATTGATATCGATGACATTGTGGCAGGGGAAATGTTGTGGTGCGCGACCAAAGGACTGATAGCAGGCACGGCAATTTTGTTGGTGTCGATGTTGTTTGGCGCTATCAGTGGATTCACCGCGTTGGCGGTAATACCGATCATATTTTTGGTAGGTCTGTGTTTTGCCGGCCCTGCGCTTGTGATGAGTGCGTTGTCACCCAACTATGAGTTTTTCGCCTACTATTTCACTTTGATTGTTACGCCCATGTTTATTTTGTGTGGCGTGTTTTACCCGGTAACCACCATGCCGGAGGCGGTGCAGTCCATCATTCAATTCTTACCGTTGACTCATGCTATTGCGTTGATACGACCTATTGTGACGGACCTTAAAACAACCAACGCGCTGTCACATTTGCTGGTGTTAGCAACTTATGCTTTTGTCACCTTCTACATTGCCGTTGTTCTGATACGGCGGCGTTTGTTCTACTAGCAAAAGACTGTCGTGTTATTACCTGCGTTAACCAGCGGTAAAATTTTACGCCGTTACAAACGTTTCTTCGCTGACGTGGAGTTGGAAACGGGTGAGGTCGTTGTTGCCCATTGCCCGAACACCGGTGCCATGACATCGTGCTGGAAACCTGGTGCGCCAGCGCAAGTGAGTTACAGTGATAATCCAAAACGTAAATTAAAGTGGACGCTGGAACGAGTCGATATGGGCCAGGGATGGGTCGGGGTGAACACCGCCAGAGTGAACCATGTTATTGCCGAAGGCATTCGACAGCACTCCATACCTGTCGACGAACCGTTTGATGAGCTGCAAACCGAACCGCGCTTCGAGTCATTGAACCATCCGAAATCGCGTTTCGATATCCTGTTGCATAACAACGGTGAGCCACGGGTGTACATCGAAGTCAAAAACACCACGTTATTGATTGAAGATAGCATTCAGTTTCCCGACGCGGTAACGGAACGCGGCCGCAAACATTTGTTGTTACTCAGCGAATCGGTGCAACAGGGCTATCGCGGAATTATCGTATTTGCTTTAAACCGGCCGGAAGGTAATAATTTTCAGGCGGCGTCAAACATCGATCCAGACTATGCGGAGTGTCTTGAACAAGTTGTGGCACAAGGTGTCGAAATAAAAGTCGTGCGTCTGAAACATACAACAGATGGCATCGAAATTGCCGGAGTGGCTTCTTATCCCTGAAAAATAGTTTCAATACCTGCGTTGTTCGCGAAATCCGGTTAGGATGTAAGTGAATCAAGCCTTACTTAACCATGAACATCACGCAAGCTCATATAGAACTGCAAGGACTGTGTAAATCCTTTCAAGAAGGCGAACGCGTGCGTCAGGTGTTCGATGATGCAAGTTTAATAATCGGCAAAGGCGAGTTCGTTGCGATACTGGGGCGCAGTGGCTCGGGGAAATCCACCTTATTAAATCTTATCAGTGGTATTGAGCTACCGGATGCCGGTGACGTGCGTATCGGCGGCAAGTCGATTACTGCACTAAGCGAAACCGAACGCACGTTATTTCGACGCCAACACATTGGTTTTGTATTTCAATTTTTTAATTTAATCCCCACGCTCACGGTGAGTGAAAACATCGCATTGCCGTTGGAACTAAACGGCGTCAGCGAAGATGAGATTAACCAGCGAACGCAACGATGCTTAACGGACATAAAGCTCTCTGACCGTGCAGATAGTTTTCCCGACATTTTGTCTGGTGGAGAACAACAACGTGTGGCTCTGGCGCGCGCAATGGTGCATGAACCGGCATTGTTATTGGCGGACGAACCCACCGGTAATCTTGATGCTGAAACGGCAACCCATGTTTTAGATCTGATCAAACAATTGGCAAGTCAGTCGAAAACGACGGTCATAATGGCGACCCATAGTGCCGAAGCAGCATCCGCCGCGGACAGAGTCTTTACGGTAGAGAACTGTCATATTATTTCGAGCTGATGTTGTTGTTCAGCCAGTTTAATTCTCGATACTTTCGTGCCTGGTTGCGCGACGCACGGATTCATCCCTGGCAAACAAGTTTATCTGTGCTTGGAATAGCGCTGGGTGTGGCGGTGGTAATCGCTATTGATATTGCCAATCACAGCGCGCGATCCAGTTTTGAGCAGGCCAATGAAATTGTTAGTGGCCGCACAACTCATCGTATTACGGGCGGACCTAATGGTATTGAAGAATCTGTTTACCGGCGATTGCGGGTTGAACTCGGTATCACGAACAGCGCACCAATAGTAGAAGGGGTTGTACGTACCGCCGATGACGAACGACGTTTGCGGTTATTGGGCATAGATCCATTCAGTGCAATCGGCGGTGCATCGGGTTTTATAAACTATGATAACACTGAACCATCCATTGATTGGTCGGAGCTAATCACCACCGCGCAAAGTGGAATTGTCAGTGTCGCTACGGCGCAATCATTGAATATATCGGGTGGCGACCCGCTTGATTTGGTGGCTAACGGAAAGCGTATCGCGTTTCAGGTCTTACATGTTTTACCAACCCAGGATGAAGTGCAACGAAATGCACTGAACGGTGTTTTGCTCGTCGACATTGCCACAGCGCAAGAGTCACTCGGCACGTCAGGTGTTTTATCCAGTATCGAACTAATTATCGAAGACGAGTCGACGTTGCAGAAAATACAAACAATACTACCCGACGATGTTCAACTATTGACCAGCGTATCACGTGGTAACGCGCAAAGACAAATGACCCGCGCATTCCAGGTCAATCTCACCGCACTCAGTTTATTGGCTTTAGTAATCGGTATGTTTTTAATCTACAACAGCATGAGTTTTGCCGTGCTTAGACGGCGACCACAAATCGGTATGTTGCGCGCCATCGGCGTATCCCGTCGTCAGGTGTTTAACACGGTCATGGTGGAGGCCGCGCTTGTCGGAGCGATTGCATCCGTCATCGGTATTTTTCTCGGTATGTTTCTCGCCCAGGGTTTATTGCAACTCGTCACCCGCACTATTAACGATCTCTATTTCAATTTATCAGCCACGACATTCGCCTTAAGCGGATTGACTTTGTTCAAAGGTATTTTCTTAGGCCTTGGCGCGACCTTACTTGCGGCTGCAATACCTGCATACGATGCAACCAACACACCACCCAGAGCTGTTATCG
>Ga0224508_10003178_pt1 | contig 13648 bp, 12 predicted proteins | sample SF_Jan12_sed_USG_4_FD_170157 | JGI IMG/M metagenome (GOLD analysis project Ga0224508, IMG submission 170157) | Sediment microbial communities from San Francisco Bay, California, United States - SF_Jan12_sed_USGS_21 | ecosystem: Environmental > Aquatic > Marine > Sediment | place: USA...
TGGCTGCGGAGCGCGACGCCTTGCTCCTGGCCGTGCTGGAGACTTTGGCCAAGGAACGACGGAGAAATGACCGGCGCTGAGGCGCGCGATCCGGGTGTGGCCAGGCGCTCATCCTCGGGTGCTATTGATGCGGCGGCCAAACAGCATGAACAGCAAGCCCGCTTGATGCACGATCGGCAAAGAATCCGCGGCAGCGAGATCGCGGAAAGTAGCCTGCCTGGGTATTCACTCTTCCTTCACCCGCCAACGGTAACCTGCACCCTGGTCCATGCGACCCTGGGAATCCGCGCGCCCGCCAGAAAAAAGTGGGGCGAGGCTCGGACTCCCAGGATCGCATGGACCAAGGCGCCATGCTCGCAGATCGGGGTTAAGAGAAGGTTAAGCCGGGTGAAAAATCGGCGTTCTCAAGGAGCCTTTGGCTATCCGAAGCCACGATGGCAGCGATAAACGGACCCGACGCCATTCCTTTGCCGGTGTCATGGCTTTAGACTGCCGACATGGCGGATTCGAAAAAAGGAGGCTCGAAGGTGACGGCGAACAGGGGTAACGATGTGCTGAACGGGGTCTGGTGTCCGGCGTTGATGCCGGTAGACGACAAGCTCGAACCCGACGTCCCGAAATACATCGATCACTGCCGCTGGGTCCTGGAGGAGGGTTGCCACGGGCTGGTGATGTTCGGCACCACCGGCGAGGCCAATTCCTTCTCGGTCGAGGAGCGCATCCAAGCTCTCGATGCCGCCATCGACGCCGGCCTGCCGCCGGAGCGCATGATGGTCGGCACCGGCTGTGCGGCGCTTAGCGACACTGTCCGCCTGACCCGGCACGCCATCGATCGCAGCGCGCTCGGCATCCTCATGCTGCCGCCCTTCTATTACAAAGGAGCCTCGGACGAAGCGCTCGCCGCCAGCTTCGATCGGGTGATCGAGGGGGTCGGCACCGAGGATTTCCGCTTGGTGCTCTACCATATTCCCGGCGTTTCCGGCGTGGCGATCACGCCTGCGCTGGTCGACCTGGTCGCCGAGCGTCATCCCGAGACCCTGGCCGGCATCAAGGACAGCACCGGCGATTGGGATCACAGCAAGATGCTGATCGAGCGCTTCTCGGATCTCGCGGTGTTCCCGGGTGCGGAAAACCTGGTGGCGGCCGGGCTCGAAGTCGGCGGCGCCGGCTGTATCAGCGCTGGCTGCAACGTCAATGCATCGGCGATCCGCGCGCTTTACGACGCTGCCTTGGCCGGAGAGGATGTCACCGAGCGCCACGCCGAGGTCGAGCGTCTTCGCCTGATCCTGCAGCGTTACGCCTTGATCCCGGCGATGAAGCAGATGATCGCGGACGCCAAGGGCGATCCGGGCTGGACCAGGCTGCGTCCGCCGCTGATGCCGCTATCGGAGGTGAATGCCAAAGCGCTTATGGCCGATCTTCAGAGCCTTGATTTCCGGCTCGCCGCGTGAATCTGCGGTCGATGACGGCGCGGTTTGTCGACAAGGTGGTGTTGATCACCGGCGGTGCCAGCGGCATCGGCCGGGCGACCGCCGAGCGTTTCGCGAGCGAAGGGGCGACGGTCGCCATCGCCGATCTGAACGGCGAGATGGCTGAGGATACCGCGGCTGCAATCGGGAAGGACGGCGGCGACGCTCGCCCGTTCGAGGTCGATTTGCGCGATGAGGCGTCCGTGCTGGCCATGTCTGACGCCGTCAAGAAATCCGCCGGGCCGCCGTCCGTCCTGGTCGCATGTGCCGGCATCGGCAAGACCTTGCCGCTATTGGAGACCGATCTCGACACCTGGAACGAGACCATCGCGGTCAACCTCACCGGCAGTTTCCTCGTCGCCAAAGCCCTCTTGCCGGACATGGTCGAGGCGGGCTACGGGCGGATCGTGCTGATTGGCTCGATCAACAGCCGAAAGGCACTGAAACGCCGAAACGCCTACGCCGTGTCCAAAGCGGGCGTCGCCAATCTCGCGCAGCTCATCGCTGTCGAGTTCGCCGAGCACGGCATCACCGCGAATTGCATCGCCCCCGGTCCGGTGGAGACGGCTTTGACCATGCGCATGCATGATGAGGCGATCCGCGACGCCTACCACGCGCGCTTGCCGATCAAGCGCTACGGCAAGCCCGAGGAAATCGCCGCAGCCGCCGCGTTTCTCGCCTCGGATGAGGCCGCCTACATCACCGGCCATCTTCTGGACGTCGACGGCGGTTTCGACGTCTCGGGTTTGTGACGGAGCGCCCCGAGCATTTCCGAGGCCCTGACCCTTCGAGCCCTTCCCGGCATCGCCGCGATCGCCAAGGGTGACGATCTGGCCTCGATCCTCGGCGACGCCCTCGACGCCTTGGAGACGCCGCTGGCATCGGGCGACGTGCTGGTGGTCACCCACAAGATCGTCTCCAAGGCCGAAGGCCGGATCGTCGACCTGAAGACGGTCGAACCGTCGAGGGCGGCGAGAGCGCTCGCGTTGGAGACCGGCAAGTCGCCGGCGTTCTGCGAGGTGGTGATCGGCGAATCGCGCCAGATCGTAAGAAAACGCCGCGGCCTGATCATCGCCGAGCATCGCCTTGGCATGATCATGGCCAACGCCGGCATCGACCGGTCCAACGTGGACGGCGGGTCGAACGTCGACTCCGGGGCGAACGTGAACAGTGGGTCGAATGTCGGCGACGAGCGAAGGGCGGATGGGGAGCGCGTCCTGTTGCTTCCGGAAGATCCCGACCGGAGCGCCGCCGAGCTTGCCTTGGCCCTGAGCGCGCGCTTCGGGATGACCCTCGCCGTGATTGTCTGCGACAGCGTCGGCCGGGCCTGGCGACGCGGGGTCGCCGGCCTAGCGCTGGGTGCCGCCAACATTCCCGCGGTCCAGAATTTGCGTGGCCGGCTGGATCTCGACGGACGGCCGCTCCAAGTCACCGAGGTCGGGCTCGCCGATGAGATTGCATCAGCGGCCGAGCTCTTGATGGGCGAGGCGGACGAGGGACGTCCTGCCGTGCTCGTGAGCGGGCTCCATTGGCAAGGCGAGCCAAGGCCCGCAAGCGATCTCATCCGATCCAGCGCCGAGGACCTATTCAGGTGACCGAAGTGAATGTTTCGCCTGTGCGCACACTGGCTCTCTCCGGTGGCATCGGCGGCGCCAAGCTGGCGCTCGGCCTGGATCGCGTTCTGCCCGCCGGCAGCCTTGCCGTGCTTTGCAATACCGGCGATGATTTCGAGCATCTCGGCCTGCATATCTCGCCTGATATCGACACGGTCATGTACACGCTCGCCGGCATCGCCAATCCCGAGGCTGGCTGGGGCCGGGCGGGCGAGACCTGGAATTTCATGGCGGCGCTGGAAGCGCTCGGGGGCGAGACCTGGTTTCGCTTGGGCGACGCCGATCTCGCCCTCCATGTTGAGCGCACCAGGCGACTTGGCGAAGGCGAAGGACTGTCCGCGATCACCGCCGATGTCGCCCGCCGTCTGGGCGTGCGTTCGCTGATCATGCCGATGAGCGATCAGCCCGTACGCACCATGGTCGAGACGAATGAGGGCGTGCTGCCGTTCCAACGCTATTTCGTCGAGCGCCGCTGCGCGCCCGAGGTCACGGGTTTTGCCTTCGACGGCGCCGGGGAGGCGAGCCCGCCTCGGGGTCTAACCGAGTCCCTGGCGGGTGACAGCCTGGAGGCGATCGTCATCTGCCCGTCCAACCCCTTCATCAGCATCGACCCGATCTTGGCGGTGCCGGGCATGCGGGAGTCGCTCGGCGCGGCGCGCGCGCCTGTCGTCGCGGTCTCGCCGATCATCGCCGGCCAGGCGGTCAAGGGGCCGACCGCCAAGATGATGGCCGAGCTCGGCCTGCCGACGACATCGGCCGCGGTCGCCGCCCACTATCGGGGATTGCTGGACGGCTTCGTTCTGGACCAGGTGGACGCCGATCAGGCCGATGCGCTCGATCTGCCCTGTTTGGTGACCCAGACCTTGATGACCACGGAGGGCGACAAGCGTCGCCTCGCGGTCGAAGTTCTCGATTTTTCGCGCAGTCTCGTCGCAGCGGGGCGCTAGTGGTTCGTTCGAAACGAATGAATCCCACCGGCGTTCTCTGAATTAGCCGCATACCGCCAATCTTGGCGATGGCGGAGGGAATCAAATGATGTGGTCACACCACTAGTTGCAAGCGCGACCAACGGCCGCCCCGGCAATCGCTTGTTGCCGCGACTTGCGATCCGGGGGAAACTGATCGCCAGACCGCACGCGATGCGCAGAGACATGGAGGAGATGATGTCGGCAAAGGCTGCCCAGGATCTGAGAAGTGCTGATGAGACAGGCATGCATGGCGTCTCCGGCAAAGATCGCCCGGATCTCGCCGCCTTCGATTGGCAAGACCCGTTCCGCCTCGAGGATCAGCTCAGCGAAGAGGAGCGCATGATCCGCGACGCCGCCCGCGCCTATGCCGAGGACAAGCTGCAGCCGCGGGTGATCGAGGCCTATGCCGATGAGCACGCCGATCCCTCGATCTTCCAGGAGATGGGCGAGCTCGGCCTTCTGGGCGCAACCCTGCCCGAGGCCTATGGCGGCGTCGGCGCGGGCTATGTTTCCTACGGCCTGATCGCGCGCGAGATCGAGCGGGTCGACAGCGGCTATCGCTCGATGATGTCGGTGCAGTCATCCCTGGTGATGTACCCGATCTACGCCTACGGCTCCGAGGAGCAGCGCCAACGCTATCTCCCGCAACTGGCCGCCGGCCAGTGGATCGGTTGTTTTGGCCTGACCGAGGCGGATGCAGGTTCCGATCCCGCTGGCATGAAGACGCGCGCCGAAAAAACCGAGGGCGGTTATCGCCTGACCGGCTCCAAGATGTGGATCTCCAATAGCCCGATCGCCGATGTCTTCGTGATCTGGGCGAAATCCGACGCCCATGACGGCAAGATGCGCGGCTTCGTCCTGGAAAAGGGCGCGACTGGCCTGTCAGCGCCGAAGATCGAAGGCAAGATGTCGCTGCGCGCCTCGATCACCGGCGAGATCGTCATGGACGGGGTCGAGGTCGGCGAGGACGCGCTCTTGCCCAACGTCCAGGGGCTGAAGGGGCCGTTCGGCTGCTTGAACCGCGCGCGCTACGGCATTTCCTGGGGCGTGATGGGCGCTGCTGAGGCCTGTTGGCACGCCGCCCGCCAATATGGCCTGGATCGCAAGCAGTTCGGCCGGCCGCTCGCCCAGACTCAGCTGTTCCAGAAAAAGCTCGCGGAAATGCAGACCGAGATCGCGCTCGGCTTGCAGTCGTCGCTCCGGGTCGGCCGGCTGATGGACGAGGCCAAGGCGGCGCCGGAGATGATCTCCCTGGTTAAGCGCAACAATTGCGGCAAGGCGCTGGAGATCGCCCGGCAGGCGCGCGACATGCATGGCGGCAACGGCATCTCCCAGGAATTCCAGGTGATCCGTCACATGATGAACCTGGAGACGGTCAACACCTATGAGGGCACCCACGACATCCACGCCCTCATCCTCGGCCGCGCGCAAACAGGCCTGCAGGCGTTTTTTTAACTTGCCTCGATCACGCTCGGCGGGCAGGGCCAAATCTAGTCCAGGCGAGAGCTGCGCCCGCAAGCAAGCCGAACAGATGGCCTTCCCAGGAGACGCCTCGCTGTCCCGGCAGAATGCCGCCGATGATTGAGGCGCCATAGGTCAGGCCGACGAACAGGGCCACCGCTGCTGGCAGCAGCCGCCGTTCCAACACACCGGCGGCGATCAAAAAACCCATCAGCGCGTAGATCAGCCCACTCGCGCCGATATGCAGGGCGGGGCGGCCGAGCAGCCAGAGGGCAGCACCGGATATCAGCGTCAGCAGCACCATGGTCGACCAGGGGCGCGGCCGGCTCAGCACCATCAAGCCAAGGAGAATGACGAGCGGCAGGGTGTTCGAGAGCAGATGCGTGAGATTGCCGTGCAAGAACGGCATGGTGACGATGCCGATCAGCCCGGTGAAGCTTCTCGGCACCAACCCAAGCTGCTCGAGCGGCAGGATCAGATCCAGCAGAAAAACCACCCAGATCGCGCCGACGATGACGATAATCGGACGCGCGCGTTCGGCGAGGGAAAGGTCACCACCCGATGCTCGGCGTTCAGGCGTTGATCGATGCTGCTTCAAGCCCTCGCAACCCCATTTCGTGAGTGGAATGATCCCATCAATGGTTTCAAGCGGAATTCCGCAAGTTTATCTGGAATCAAAGCGTTGTGCTCCTCATCAATCAAGTCCTCCGATGTGGTCGGACCACAAGACCCAGGGTCAAATCTGGCCGACCCGTCGAGTCTTTCGAACAGCTTTAACCCTTGGTTCACCGGATTCTGTCAAGGTTGCATCAGGTCCATGCGACCCTGGGAGTCCGAGCCTCGCTTATTTCTCGCCGGGCGGACGGACTCCCAGGGTCTCATGGACCAGCCATAACCATGGCAGGGAGAGGTTAAGAAACGGTTAAGGCCCCCCAAAAAAAACTGGTCAGGCCGAAGGCAATGGCCTTTCACCGCACGCCCCTCGAACATCTTCGTCAGCTGGCGCGTAGATCGGAAATCGGCCGACAGGACCGGTCACGCGCCAGTTGGCTTGGTATCAGAGCTCTGATGGGCGGGGCGAACCCATCGGATCTGACGGTCCGCTGATCGATCCGGCATCAAACTCTCACGGGCGCTCCGTACACGTGAATCCTAGGCGGACCGCCGCGCCGCGCCGTCAGTGGGACTCGCGCGGGATTGCTGCGCCGCGGCAGCCGCGCAGGAAGTCGAGATCGGCGCCTTCCGAGGCCTGCATGACATGGTCGACATAGAGCTTTTGATAGCCGCTGGCCATGGCGGGCTCTGGCGGGGTCCAAGCATTGCGCCGGCGCTCCAGCTCGTCATCGGCGACATCCAGATGCAGCCGCCTGTTCTCGACGTCGAGCTCGATCATGTCGCCATCCTGCACCAAGGCCAACGGGCCGCCCGCGGCGGCTTCCGGGCAGGAATGCAGCACCACGGTGCCGTAAGCGGTGCCGCTCATGCGCGCATCGGAGACGCGCACCATGTCGGTAACGCCCTTCTTCAGCACCTTGGCGGGCAGGCCCATATTGCCGACCTCGGCCATGCCCGGATAGCCCTTGGGGCCGCAGTTCTTGAGCACCAGCACAGAGGTCTCGTCGACATCCAGATCCGGATCGTCGATGCGCGCCTTGTAGTCCTCGATGGTCTCGAACATCACGGCGCGGCCCCTGTGCTGCATCAAAGCAGGCGTGGCCGCGGACGGCTTGAGGACAGCGCCCTCCGGCACCAGATTGCCGCGCAGGATCACCATGCCGCCCTGGGCCGTGTGCGGGTTGTCGAAGGTGCGGATCACCTCTGTGTTGAAGTTCTCGGCGTCCTTGACGTTGTCCCAGATGCCCTGGCCGGTGACGGTGAGCGCGTCTTTGTCGAGGAGTCCGTTCTCGCCGAGCGTGCGCAGCACCACCGGCAAGCCGCCCGCGTAGTAATAATCCTCCATCAGCCATTTGCCCGATGGCATGATATCGACGATGGTCGGCACCTCCCGGCCAAACTCGTCCCAGTCATTCAACGTGAACTCGGTGTCCGGGAGACGGCCGGCGATGGCGAGCAGGTGAATGACGGCGTTGGTCGAGCCGCCGAGCGCGCCATTGGCGCGCACCGCATTCAAAAAGTTCTCGCGTTTCAAGACTTTGGAGATCCTGAGATCCTCCTTGACCATCTCGACGATGCGGCGGCCGGTGAGCTGCGAGATCACCCGGCGCCGGCTGTCGACCGCCGGGATCGCGGCGCAGCCGGGAAGGCTCATGCCCAAGGCTTCGGCCATCGAGTTCATGGTCGAGGCGGTGCCCATCACCATGCAATGGCCGGGCGAGCGCGACATGCCGGCCTCGGCGTCCATGAACTCCTGCAAGCTCATCTCGCCGGCCCTGACCATCTCGGAAAAGCGCCAGACATCGGTGCCGGAGCCGATATCCTGGCCGCGATATTTGCCGTTCAGCATCGGCCCGCCGGAGCAGACGATCGCGGGCACGTCGCAGCTCGCCGCACCCATCAACAGGGCAGGGGTGGTCTTGTCGCAGCCGGTCATCAGGACGACGCCATCCACGGGATTGGCGCGGATCGCCTCTTCCACGTCCATGGACGCGAGATTGCGAAACAGCATGGCGGTCGGGCGGAGATTGCTCTCGCCGGTGGAAAACACCGGAAACTCGACCGGAAAACCGCCCGCCTCGTAGACGCCGTGTTTCACCCGTTCGGCGAGGTCGCGCAGATGCGCATTGCACGGCGTCAGCTCGGACCAGGTGTTGCAGATGCCGATCACCGGACGGCCGTCGAACAGGTCCGCGGGAAGGCCCTGGTTCTTCATCCAGCTTCGATGCAGAAAGCCGTCCTTGTCGGGATGGCCGAACCAGGCGGTGCTGCGCAGTGGCTTTTTCTCGTCAGACATCGATGCTGCTCCCCGAATTCACATTGATCGTGATAACGACTGGACTTTTTGCCAGCATGGCTCCGGCTGAGCCCGCTCGCTCCTCTGTCTAACCATAAATGGCCGGATGAGGCGTGGGAAGGACCGGCGGCTCCTCCGGCAATCGGGCTTGCAACGTTCGTCGGATCGGCCACATTGAAGGGCAGAGGCTGCCAATGCTTTCTGCAATCGGGAGGAGTTTTACACCATGGTCGACTTCAATGATTTGCTTCGTGAAATCCAACGTGATGGCCTTTCCGGCCGATCGCTCGATCGCATCAAGCACGCGGTGAACAATGGCGGGCTCGGCTCGTTCGGTGATCAAATCAAAGACATTCTGTCCGGCGGCCAGTCGCGGCAATCGGCGGCGGACGGGAGGGGCCCTGCGGCCGGTCCGGTCGGACAAGGCAGTGGAGCCGGCGGCGGTCAGGATGGAGGCCTCTTCGGCGGCGGCGGGCAGGACATGCTGGACAAGGCCAAAGACCTTCTCGCCAAGCGTGACAAGCGCATGGTCGGCGGTATCGGCGCTGCGCTTGGCGTGCTGCTCGGCGGCGGCGTCAAAGGCGGCATCGGCGGCGCCCTCATGGCGATCTTGGGCACCGCCGCTTATGATGCGCTCAACAAAGGCAAATCCATCCAGGACATGATGGCGAACAAGCGCGAAGAGGACCTGCCGGTCGGCATGCGCCCGCCCGAAACCGTCGATGAGGCCGAAATGTTGGAACGCCGCGCCATGCTCGCCTTGCGGGCCATGGTATCAGCGGCCAAGGCGGATGGGCAGATCGACCAACGCGAGCGCGAGCGCATTCTCGACAAGATGAAGGACGCCGGCGCCGATGAGGAGACCCGCCGCTTCGTCGCCGAGGAGGCGGCAGCGCCGCTCGACATCGATGCGCTGGTGCGCGATGTCCCGGATCAGCAGACCGCCGCCCAGGTCTACGCCGCCTCCCTCCTGGCGATCAATGTCGACACGCCGGCGGAACGCGCCTATCTCCGCGATCTCTCGACGAAACTGCGCTTGAGCAGTCAGGTCGTCGCCAACCTGCACGGCGTGCTCGGCGTGCCGAACATCGCCTGAAGTCGGTCGCGCATGATTGGCGGGGTCGTGCACGCCCTGCCGAGAGGGCCGGTGACCGCCGGCCCTTTTTCTTGCCGCCATTAACCATTTCATAAGTTGTTAGGCTTAAAAGGATGACGGGCGTGGCGGGCGAGCCGATGGATGGCGGATGATGAAAACGGCTGGTGATGTGATGACCAGGGACGTGTTGAGCGTCACGCCTGACAGCTCGATCGCCGATGCTGTCGAGATCATCTTGGAGAACCGTATCACCGCGCTGCCGGTCGTGGACGAAAAAGGGCGTCTTCAAGGCATCATCGGCGAGCACGACCTGCTGCGCGCCACCGAAGCCAAGCGAGAAAGCCACGACGCCTGGTGGCCAGCGCTGCTCGCGGCGTCGACGGAGCTTCTTGGCCAGGGGAAAGAGAAGGTCGAAGACGTCATGTCGCGGGACATCCTGCTCGCATCCGAGGAAGATAGCCTGCAGAAACTGGTCGCCATGCTGTCGAACCGGCAAACCAAGTCATTGCCGATCGTGCGGAACGGCAAGCTGGTCGGTATCGTCAGCCGCATCGATATCCTTCGCTATCTAGCAAGAGAGCGCACAATGTTATGAGTTCGGCGTTCCTGCCTCGGTGGGCAAATTTGGTGATCTCGCTGCCGAGTGTCGTGCGCCGATAGGGTATCAAGCGGCCTCGCCAATCACGGTATTTGGCCACCGCATGAGCCACCGCATGAGAATGAAGGGCAAGCTCGCCGGTGGTTGTTTCCATGGCATTTATCGCCACGGCGCCGTGAAAGCGTTCTTTGTTGCTTTAAATTTAACCTCTGCTTCCCTATATTAGATCTGTCGGCATGTCCGACTATGGCGATAAACGCTTTTCGGAATAGGCGTAGCGGACCCGGGGGCAGTACCCGGCGCCTCCACCAAACCTGCCGGTCCCTAGTGAGAGACAGGCTTTATGGGGGCGAAACAGGCTCGACGCGCGTAGTAAAGGGATAGTTTTCGCCCGGCATGGTACCGCCGTTACCGGACCAAACCTAAAGATGCCAACGATAACCGTATGGCTCCTGCTACTCTCGCTGCGTAAGCAGTGTGAATTAGCGCGGTTCGGGGGGCACCGGGCAACAGAAGCCCCCCACTAAATCGCCGCGCTCTCACTAAACTTTCGCAGTTGATTGACGACTCATGTTTTTGCGCGCATAGGTTGCGGTGCGCGGGGAGCTGGGCGCTATCGTGGCATGCCCGCCAGGAACCGCGGAGGGTATCGCCGATCCGATGGTTTCCAAGAAGATCGGGGTACCTGTCGATCGTTGCAAACACGGTCGCTTGCTACTGGACCGTTCAGGCATCACGGACTAACATCAAACTCCTTTCAAGCCGCATCCGCAGACTAAGCAGAGCAGCACTCTTTCATGTCCGATCAGACCATCGATTACCCAAAGCTCGTCGAACACGCGCTTAGGCATGTTGTTCGCGACACGCTCACGCTTATCGCCGAACATGGCCTGCCGGGCCGACACAATATCTACATCACTTTCCTGATCGAACATCCAGGCGTAGCGCTCGCAGACGAATTGCGGGCGCGCTATCCCACCGAAATGACGATCGTCCTGCAGCACGAATTCTGGGGCCTGGAGGTCGGCGACGAGGGCTTCGGCGTCACCCTGAGCTTCAACAACGTGCCGCAGCGTATCGAAATTCCCTTCGAGGCGATCACCGTCTTCGCCGATCCGAGCGTCGAGTTCGGCCTGCAGTTCAATCTGACCGCACAAGGCCAAGACGGCGAGGAAGAGGAGACGGACGAGGATGATGCCGTCGACGGTGAGGTGACGACCATGCCGCAGCCGGAAGTCGGCAATGAGGCGAAGGCGAAGAGCGTCGAGGACGTCAAGGAAGGCGACGGCGCCGAGGTCGTGACCCTCGATCAGTTCCGCAAAAAATCCTGACCAGGGGGCGTTCTGGACCGCCAGGGAGCGCCCTGGAGCGCTGACTTGTCCACGGGGCGAGGCTGTTGGCACGCTTCCATCGGCTCCGTGCGGCATTTGTCCGATTGACATCTGATCGGTGGGTGGCATTCATGCGCGAGCGTATTCAAGGACAGCGAGCGGACGTCACCATGTCATCACAGCAGCCTACCCGCCCCGCCACCCGAACAGAGAGCGACACCTTCGGTCCGATCGACGTCGCCGCCGATCGTTATTGGGGCGCGCAGACCCAGCGTAGCCTGATGAACTTCAAGATCAGCTCCGAGACCATGCCTGATGCCATGGTGCGCGCGCTCGGCATCGTCAAGCAAGCCGCTTCCCGCGTTAACAAGGACCTGGGCGCTCTGGATAACGAGATCGCCGATGCGATCGATCGTGCCGCGAGCGAGGTGGTCGACGGCAAGCTCTCCGACCACTTCCCGCTGGTCGTTTGGCAGACCGGCTCCGGCACCCAGTCCAACATGAACGCCAATGAAGTCATCTCCAACCGCGCGATCGAAATGCTCGGCGGCGAGCTCGGATCGAAGACGCCGGTGCACCCGAACGATCACGTCAATCGCGGGCAATCCTCGAACGACACCTTCCCGACCGCCATGCATATCGCGGCGATGGAGGAGGTGCATCATCGCCTCCTGCCAGCGCTGGAGCATCTGCACGGCGCCTTGAAGACGAAGTCGGAGGCGTTCGCCGACATCATCAAGATCGGCCGCACCCATCTGCAGGACGCCACGCCGCTCACGCTTGGCAACGAGTTCTCCGGCTACACCCAGCAGATCGCCTACGGCATCGACCGGATCAAGCTGACCTTGCCGAGGCTGGCGGAGCTTGCGCAGGGCGGCACTGCCGTCGGCACCGGGTTGAACGCCAAGCCCGGCTTCGCCGAAGCCTTTGCGGCCGAGGTCGCAAAGATCACCGGCCTTCCTTTCGTGACCGCTGTCAACAAGTTCGAAGCGCTCGCCGCCCATGACGCGTTGGTCGAGCTATCCGGAGCGTTCAACACGCTCGCGGTCAGCTGCATGAAGATCGCGAACGATATCCGGCTTCTCGGTTCCGGACCGCGCTGCGGTCTCGGCGAGCTCGCCTTGCCTGAAAACGAGCCCGGCTCGTCGATCATGCCGGGCAAAGTCAACCCGACTCAATGCGAGGCGATGACCATGCTGTGCGCCCAGGTCATGGGCAATCACATGGCGACCACGGTCGCCGGGTCCAACGGCCATTTCGAGCTCAACGTGTTCAAGCCGGTGATGATCCACAACGTCCTGCAGTCGATCCGCCTGATCGCCGACGGCGCCGTGAGCTTCACCGACAATTGCGTCGCCGGGCTAGAAGCCAATCGCGAACGCATCGACACGCTTCTTCACGAATCGCTGATGCTGGTTACCGCGCTCAATCCGAAGATCGGCTACGACAACGCCGCCAAGGTCGCGAAAAAGGCCCACGCCGAGGGCACCACGCTCAAGGAATCGGCGCTGGCGCTTGGCCTCCTGACATCCGAGGAGTTCGACGAGTTCGTCCGCCCGGAAAAGATGCTCGGACCGAAGTGACCCACGATCCGCAGGCGCACAAACGGACGACGTCCCGCGGCGGGACCGTTTACAAGATCGTCACATCAGAGCAATGGGACGAGGCCGAAACGACAGGCGTCTTCCGGGGCGCGCCGGTGGATCGCGCCGACGGCTATATCCACTTGTCCACGGCGGACCAGGTGAAAGAGACTGCCGCCAAGCATTTCGCGGGCATGGAGGATCTCCTCCTGGTCGCGGTCGAGGCCGATGCCTTGGGCGAGGCGCTGGTCTATGAGCCGTCGCGCGGTGACCAGCTCTTTCCCCATCTCTATGCCGATCTGTCCCTCGCCGCGGTGCGCTCGGTCGAAGCCCTCCCACTCGGCGCCGACGGACGTCATCAGTTCTCGGCCGACGTGAACCCTGCCGGACGACTCGGCCGGCCGACCACGTGATAGGTGCCGGCGGCATCGGCGGCGGTGCTGGTGAGCGCGAGATCGATGATCCACAACAAGAGATCCGCGGTGCCCGCGATGATCGCTTCGCCATCGGATCCCACATCCGGGGCGCCCGAATCGAGGCCAAATCCAAGCCGCGCGTCCGCGAAGGTGAGGATGCCCCGGCTGAGATCGGCCTTCGCCTCGATCTTGCTGAACGGCA
>Ga0224508_10003179_pt1 | contig 13645 bp, 13 predicted proteins | sample SF_Jan12_sed_USG_4_FD_170157 | JGI IMG/M metagenome (GOLD analysis project Ga0224508, IMG submission 170157) | Sediment microbial communities from San Francisco Bay, California, United States - SF_Jan12_sed_USGS_21 | ecosystem: Environmental > Aquatic > Marine > Sediment | place: USA...
GCCATGCGCGCTGCGTCGCCGATCGCTGCCTCGTCGAAACTCGCCGGGTCGGTCGTGGCCCGAGCGGCCACTCGCACCGACGACCACAGGCGGCCGCGACTGTCGCCGGTACGATCCCGGCCATGCTCGAACCGAATGGCAGGGTGATCATGGTCTCGGGGGCCGGACGGGGGATCGGGTCGGCCATCGCCGCTCGCCTCCATCGCGAGGGCTATGCACTGAGCCTGGCCGCCCGTGACCTCCCGTCGCTGCAGGCCGCCACCGAGGACTGGAGCCAAACCGGTGGTGGGGCGGTGTCGTGCCACCGCTTCGACGCCTTCGACGCCGAGAGCCAGAACGAATGGGTCGCCGACTGCGTCGCTGGTCATGGCCGGCTCGACGGCCTGGTCAACAACGCTGGCGTCATCGAGCCGTTCTCGCTCACCGAGTTCGACGACCGGGGGCTCGACGCCATGTGGGAGGTGAACGTGAAGACCCCGGCCCGGCTGGCCTCGCTCGTCTACCCGCACCTGCTCGCCGCTGATCACGGCCGGGTCGTGAATATCGCCTCGATGTCGGGCAAGCGGGTACGCGGTGGATTCGAGCCTGGCTACGCCATGACCAAGCACGCGGTGATGGCACTCACCCACGCCACCCGTCAGCAGTGGTGGGACGACGGGATCCGGGCGACTGCGATCTGCCCGAGCTGGGTGGAAACCGACATGATCGACGGCGTCGACTACGGCGCCGAGCCAGTGATCCAGGCCGACGACGTGGCGGCGCTGGTGAGCACCGCCCTCGCCCTCCCCGACCACGTCTCGGTCGCCGAGCTCGCGATCAACTGCCGCCGGGAGGACCTCTACTGACCGCCGAAGGCCATCACAGGTCGAGGAGCTCCCGGGCCGAGGCGATCAGCAGGGGCAGGGTGTCGGCGATCGTCTCCATCCGCTCGTCGGTGCTGTCACCGACCGTCCACCGGTGGTGGAGCTGCTGGACGACGACCGCAGTCTTCCACTGAGCGAACGCCTCGTACCAGCCGACTGCCGATACGTCGAGACCGGTCCGCTCCCCGTAGCGCTCGCTGACCTCCGCTCGGGTCGGCAGACCCATCCGGCTCATGCCGTCGTGGGACGCCCGTCGCACCTCGTCGCGATCGTCGGGGTCGGGCCAGTAGTTCAGGAGGGTGCCGAGGTCGGCGAGCGGGTCGCCGAGCGTCGTCATGTCCCAATCGAAGAACGCCGTCACCCGGTCGGGGTCGGCGGGATCGAACAAGGCGTTGTCGAGCTTCAGGTCGTTGTGGACGAAGGAGACCCGCTGGGCCGCCGGCGTGGTCTCCTCCAGGCGGGCGTGGATCTCGGACATCGACTCGTCCCACCCGGGATCGACCACGAGGTCCCAGCGCTTCTTCCAGCCGCCGACCTGCCGGCTCATGAAGCCGTCGGGGCGGCCGAGGTCGCCGAGCCCGCAGGCGTCGGGGTCGAGGAGGTGGAAGTCGGCCATCGCGTCGGCGAGGGCGAGACCGATCCGACGGCCCACCTGGTCGTGCCCTCGCATCGAGGGCGGAATGACCCCTCTGATGACTTCGCCCCGCCGCCGCTCCATGACGAAGAAGTCGGCGCCGGCGATCGAGTGATCGTCGGAGAAGAGGTACGCCCTGGGCGCCCGGTCGAAGTAGCGCCACAGCCTCGATAGAACGGTGAACTCACGTTTCATGTCGTGAGCTCCGGGGGCGAGCGTGCCGAAGGGAGGTCGACGGAGAACCAGCTCGTCCTCCCCGAATGCGATCAGGTAGGTGAGGTTGGCGGCACCGTTCGGGAACTGGGCGACCGCGAACGGTCCCTCGGTGGACACCTCAGGAGGAAGCTCGGATCGGAGGTGGGCCTCGATCCCGGCCCAGTCGAGCTCCTCTCCCGCTCGTACCTCCTCGACCTCGGCCGGTGCGGTATCGCCGAAGGGGTCAACTGGCGCATCCTCGATCATGGCCCGGAGCCTCCTACAGGATCGCTTGGGCGATCGGCACGAGGAGGATCCGGATCCCGAGGATCACGATCAGCACCGACAGGTCGAGGCCGCCGAGTGGCGGGAGGATCCGGCGGATCGGCGCCAACACCGGCTCGGTGAACCGGTACAGCGTGTCGACGATGGGGCGGAACGGCGAATCGGACTTGACCGGGAACCAGCTCACGATGGCTCTGGCAATGAACACCACCATCACCAAGTTGAGCAGGAGGACCAGCACATTGCTGCTGAAGAACATGTGTTCATCGTGCCGGAAAACCGCCGCTCCGCCACATCACCGACCCGACGAATCGGGTTTGGCCCGTTCCCGCTACATCTCGAGTGCTTCCGACACCTGCACCGTTCCGCCGCCCTCCAGTACCGGGCAACCCTTGGCCAGGTCGACTGCGGCCTCGAGGCTGTCGGCGTTGAGGATGCTGTAGCCGCTGACGTCGATCGACCGGCCGCTGCTGGTGCTGCCGTCTGGCGACACGGTCGTGGAGTCGCCGAACGGGTTGCCGCCATCGACCACGGCCTCGCCCATTCCCTCGAACCAGGTGCCCCACGCTCCCATCAGCCGCTCGATCTCGGCTGGGTCTTCTGGCATGCCGGAGCCGCCGTGATAGGTCAGCACGTACTTCGTCATTGGAGTCTCCGTTTCCTCTACGGGGACGAGCGCTCTGCTCGCTCCACACCCTCACGACGAACGATTCCGCGACGGATGGACGCCCCGCTGGACAAAGGGGAGAGAAACGTTCAGGCGACCCGCACGACCGTCGTACCGACCGTCGTTCCGGCCAGCAGGTCGACGAAGGCCTGGGGAGCGGCTTCGAGGCCGTCGTAGTCGGTGACCAGCGGCTTCAGTCGCCCCTCGCCGACCCAGCCGGCCAACTCGGCCCGGGCCTCCTCGTAGGAGGACTCGTAGTCGAAGACGAGGAAGCCCTCCATCCTGACCCGATTGTTCACGAGCAGCCCGGGGATGCCTCGGGGCCCAGGACCGGGACTCGACGTGTCGTATTGGCTGGCCGCCCCGCAGCACACGATGCGGCCGTGGGTGTTCATGCGGAACAGCGCGCTCTCCAGGATGGGTCCGCCGACGTTGTCGAAATAGACATCGATTCTGTCGGGTGTGGCAGCCCGGAACGCGGCGCGGAAGTCGTCGACCTTCCGGTTGATCGCTCGGTCGAAGCCGAGCTCGTCCACTAGCAGTGCGCACTTCTCGTCGGAACCGGCGATGCCGACGACGGTCGCTCCCTTGATGGCAGCCATCTGACCGACGAGGTGGCCGACCGAGCCCGCCGCCGCTGACACCACCACGGTCTCGCCCTCGGTCGGCCGGCCGAGGTCCATGAGCCCGAAGTAGGCGGTGAGCCCGTTGGTGCCGAGCGCACCCAGCAGCTCGCCCGGATCGGCGCTGGGGTCGACGGCGAGCAGCTCGTCGGCCGAGGGCGTCGAGTAGTCCTGCCAGCCTGTCGGGGCCCGGACGACATCGCCGACGGCGAACCGGGAATCGGTCGACGCCTCGACCCGGGCGATGCCGGATCCGCCCATCACCCGGCCCGACTCCGGGGCGCCGGCATAGCTGGCACTGCCCTGGAGTCCGGCCCGTTGCCCGGCCCCGATCGTGATCGCCAACGTCCGACACAGCACCTGGCCGGACTCGGGGTCGGGCACCGCCGCGGCCTCCATCGCGTAGTTCGACACTTCGAGGCGGTCGTCGGGCAGGGCGGCGATGACCACCCGGCGGTTGCTGTTCTCTCGGCTCGGCATCGTCCGAGTATGGTCGCCGCTCCTGAACCGGGCAATCGGTCACCGCCGCCGCTCGCCGCTGGCTCGGGCCCGGGGCTGGGCCGTACAGTCGGCCTCGATAGCGCGACCCGACAACACCGACGGCCTCCACACGAGGACGACCCGACAACACCGACGGCCTCCACACGAGGACGACCCGACAACACCGACGGCCCGATCCCGCAACCACGGCGATCTGAGACGAGGACGCAATTCCATGACCACTGCGAGAGTCGAGCGGGCAGGACTATCGATCGGCCGGGAGCTCCACGACGTGCTCGTCGAGGAGGCACTGCCCGGGACCGGCGTCGACCCTGGCCGGTTCTTCCAGGGACTCGCCGACCTGGTGGCCGAGTTCGGCCCCCGCAACGCAGAGCTGCTCGACCTCCGGGAGGAGCTGCAGGCCGCGATCGACCGCTGGCACCGGGAGCGGGTCGGCCAGCCACACGACGGGGCCGCCTATGAAGCGTTCCTGGAGGAGCTCGGCTATCTCGCGGCTCCGGGTCCCGATTTCGCCATCGACGTGTCGGGGGTCGATCTCGAGATCAGCTCGATCCCGGGACCGCAACTCGTCGTGCCGGTCACCAACGCCCGCTACGCGCTGAACGCGGCCAACGCTCGATGGGGATCGCTTTACGATGCGCTGTACGGCACGGACGCGATGGGCGACCCGCCCCCACCGGGTCCGTACGACCCCGCCCGGGGCGACCGGGTGATCGGCTGGGCGCGCCGCTTCCTCGACGAGACGGTGCCGCTCACCTCCGGCTCGCACGCCGCAGCGACCCGCTACCGGGTCCTCGAGGGCCGCCTGGTCGTCGAGATCGACGACCGACCGGCCGACGACCCGGTTGGCCTCGCGGAACCGGCGAGCTTCGCTGGCTACAACGGACCTCCCGACGAGCCGTCGAGCATCCTGCTCGACCACCATGGACTCGGCATCGAGATCATCATCGATCGAGACCACTCGGTCGGCGCCATCGACGGAGCCGGAGTGGCCGACGTCGTCCTCGAATCTGCAGTCACCACCATCATCGACTGCGAGGACTCGGTGGCCGCGGTCGACGCCGAGGACAAGGCCCTCGCCTACCGCAACTGGCTGGGCTTGATGAAGGGCGAGCTCACCGAGGAGGTCACCAAGGAGGGGAAGACCTTCACCCGCCGCCTGGCCAACGACAAGACGTTCACCGCCCCCGACGGATCCTCACTGGTCCGCCCGGGCCGATCGCTGCTGCTCACCCGCAACGTCGGGCACCTCATGAAGACGCCGGCGGTGCTCGACAGCGACGGCAATCCGATTCCCGAGGGGCTGCTCGATGCTCTCGTGACGGTTCTGTGCGCGCTGCACGACCTGACCGGGGAACGCGGGGGCAACTCCCGAACGGGCTCGGTCTACATCGTCAAGCCCAAGATGCACGGACCCGACGAGGTCGCCCTGGCGGTGGATGTGTTCACCCGGGTCGAGCAGATCCTCGGGCTGCCGGCCGACACGGTGAAGATCGGCATCATGGACGAGGAGCGGCGGACCACGCTCAACCTCAAAGAATGCATCCGGGCTGCCCGGAGTCGAGTCTGCTTCATCAACACCGGGTTCCTCGATCGCACCGGCGACGAGATCCACACATCGATGCAAGCCGGGCCGATGGTCCGCAAGGGCGACATGAAGGCCGAGCGCTGGATCGCCGCCTACGAGGATCACAACGTCGACACCGGTCTGGCCTGCGGCTTGCAGGGCCAGGCCCAGATCGGGAAGGGCATGTGGGCGGCTCCGGACCTGATGGGTGAGATGCTGGCCCAGAAGATCGGGCATCCCCAGTCGGGTGCAAACTGTGCCTGGGTGCCCTCCCCTACCGCCGCCACGCTGCACGCGGTGCACTACCACCGCTGTGACGTCCTCGTCCGCCAGGCGGAGCTTCAAGCAGCTCTGGCGGCGAACGGGCCGCGGGCGTCGCGGCAGGACCTGCTGAAGATCCCGGTGGCGAGCTCGGTCGACTGGTCCACCGACGAGATCCAGGCCGAGCTCGACAACAACGCCCAGGGCATCCTCGGCTACGTGGTCCGCTGGGTCGACCAGGGTGTCGGCTGCTCGAAGGTGCCCGACATCGACGACATCGGCTTGATGGAGGATCGGGCCACGTGCCGGATCTCGTCTCAGCACATGGCGAACTGGTTGCATCACGGGATCGTGACCGAAGCCCAGATTCGCGAGACGATGGAGCGCATGGCGACCGTGGTCGACCGGCAGAACGCAGACGACGAGCGCTACATCCCTATGGCAACCGACTACTCGGGACCGGCCTTCCGGGCGGCGTGCGATCTCGTGCTTTCGGGCGTCGAGCAACCGTCGGGCTACACCGAGCCGATTCTCCATGCCCGCCGGCTCGAAGCGAAGGCAGACTGACCCACGATGATTGGCACATGATGGTTGACACATGATGATCGCAGCCGAGGCCGGAGATGTGAGGTGGGCGCCGTGAGCGTCGTCGATCGGCTGAAGGCGCTTCGGGACGGTCGGGGCCGAAGCGACAAAGCCTCGAGCGATCCCTTCGTGCTCGCGCTCCAAGATGCCTTGGCCGCCGATCGAGTTCGGTCCGACGGCGCCCACCGGTCGCTGCTCAGTCATGACGCATCGGTGTTCGAGGGCGGGAACTCGGGCCCGGTGTGCTACCCGGAGTCGACGGCTGAAGTCCAGGCGATCGTCAGGCTGGCAAACGAGCACGACCGCAACGTCGTGCCCCGGGGAGCCGGAACGGGTCTCGCCGGCGGGGCGATACCGCTCGGCGTTCCGGTGGTGGTTGCGCTGACGAGGATGAATCGGATCGTCGAGATCGACACCGCCAACCGAGTGGCCTGGGTCGAGCCCGGTGTCGTCAACCTCGACCTGACCAAGCATCTCCAGCCGCTCGGCTTCCACTTCGCTCCCGACCCCTCGAGCCAGCAGGTGTGCACTCTCGGCGGGAACGTTGCCAACAATTCCGGAGGCCCTCACTGCCTGGCCTACGGCGTGACCAACGCCCACATTCTCGCCCTCGAGGTCGTGCTCCCGTCGGGCGAGGTGGCGACGCTCGGCGGCTTGGACGCCGAGCCGCAGGGCCTCGATCTGCGCGGCGTGTTCATCGGCAGCGAGGGGACGCTCGGCATCGTGACCCGTATCGCGGTGCGCCTCACCCGCAACCGGCCCGAGGTCCGCACGCTCCTGCTGTCGTTCGACGAGGTGCGAGCGGCGGCCAACACCGTCAGCGGGGTGATCGCCGCCGGGGTCGTGCCAGCGGCAATGGAGGTGATGGATCAGCGGATCACCCAGGCGGTCGAGAACTACGTCGGAGCCGGTTATCCCACCGACGCCGCCGCCGTGCTGCTCGCCGAGGTCGACGGCATCGGGCCGGGCGTCGACATCGACGCTGGGGCGATCGCCGAGATCGGCCGCAGCCACGGCGCCACCGACGTTCGCCTCGCCGGCTCGGAGGAGGAGCGGGCCCTGTTGTGGAAGGGCCGGAAGACCGCATTCGGAGCGATCGCCCAGATCGCCCCCGACTACTACTTGCACGACACCGTCGTCCCCCGGTCGGCGTTGGCGCCGGTGCTGGAGCGGATCTACGCCATTGCCGACGCCCATGAGCTGCTGGTGATGAACGTGTTCCACGCAGGCGACGGCAACCTCCATCCCCTGCTCATCTTCGACGGCCGGGAGGAGGGCGTGCTCGATCGGGTCCACGCCGCCGGCGCCGAGATCATCACCGCGTCACTCGAGGCCGGCGGGGTGCTGTCAGGGGAGCACGGCATTGGAGTCGAGAAGCAGAAGTTCATGTCCGCCATGTTCACCGACGACGACCTCGATCATCAGAACCGGCTCCGGCAGGCGTTCGATCCCGGCTGTCGCACCAATCCGGGCAAGGTGCTACCGGTTGGCCACTCGTGCGCCGACATCGCGGCCCTCCGGTCGATTCCCAAGGAGATGTGGGGATGACGACGGCCGGCTCGGAGGCGACCCTGGCCTCGACCGATGCGACACTGGCGGCGTTCGCCGAGTCGGTCGGCGCCGAGGAACCGATCGCAGTGGAGGGCTGCCGTACGAGGTGGCTGCTCGGCGGTGAGCTGACGTCTGGCACCCGGCTGGTTGGGGCACCGTCGGGGATCGTTCAGTATCGGCCGGAGGAGATGACGATCGCCGTTCGGGCCGGGACGTCGGTGGCCGATCTCGACGCGGCGTTGGCGGAGCGGGGTCAGCGGTCGGCGCTACCAGCGCGCGGGGGCACGGTCGGCGGGGCGCTGGCGGTCGGCGAGAACGACCTGCGGGCCCAGGGTCGGGGCTTGCTCCGCACTGCGCTGTTGCAGGTTCGCTACGTGTCGGCCGAGGGGCGCATCATCACGAGTGGTGGGCCAACGGTGAAGAACGTGACCGGCTTCGACCTGCCGCGGTTGATGGTGGGCTCGCTCGGCACGCTGGGCTTGCTGGCCGAAGTGATCCTGCGGACGAACCCGATCCCGGCCGTCTCGCGCTGGCTCCGGGCCGACGGCGTCGATCCACAGCGGGCCATCGAGGCGGTGATCGCCCCGAGCGCCGTGCTGTGGGACGGGACATCGACGTGGGTCCAGCTCGAGGGCCACGGGGTCGACGTCGACGCCGAGCAGCGGGCCCTTGCCTCGATCGGCTCCTTCGCCGAGATCGACGGTCCGCCAGAGCTGCCGCCCCATCGCTGGTCGCTGACCCCGGCCGAGCTGCCGGGTTTGGCCGGACACACCTCCGAGCCAGACGACGGATCCGGACCGGAGCGATTCGTGGCGGTCGTCGGCTTGGGCCTCGTGTTCGCCGATCGGCCTCAGCCCGCCCGGTCGCTGGCCCCGGAGCTCGCCACGATCGCCGGTCGTCTCAAGCACAACTTCGACCCGACAGGTCGACTCAACCCCGGCCGGGACCCGAGCCGCCGGTAGATGGCCCACCGCTCCCACCCCGAGGACCGACGATCATGGACTTGAAGCTCGACGCCGACGACCTCACCGCCTGCGTCCAGTGCGGGCTCTGCCTCCCGCACTGCCCCACCTACCGGGTGAGCGGCGACGAGACCCTCTCGCCCCGAGGTCGGATCAGGCTCATGCGGGAGGTCCACGACCACGACGCACCGGTCACCGCTGAGGTGCTCCACGCCTTCGAGTCCTGCGTCCAGTGCCGGGGATGCGAGCCGGCGTGCCCGTCCGGTGTCCCCTACGGCCACCTGATGGAACGAACGAGGGAGACGCTGGCCGACGCCGGCGAGATGACGCCGCGCTGGCAGCGGCTCGCGATGAAGCCGCTGGCGAGGCCGCGGCTGCTGCAAGCCGGGATGCGGGCGCTGGCCGTGGCGCAACGCCTCGGCGCGGTGCCCGGGCGGCTCGGCCTCGGGACCGAGGTCCCCCTCCGTCAGGAACCGCTGGAGACGACCGGCGACGACGTGTATCTGTTCACCGGCTGCGTGATGGACGCGATGCAGCGTGACGTGCACCGGGCCGGTTTGGAGGTGCTCACCGCCGCCGGGTTCGGGGTAGAGCCGACAGGGGCGCTGGCGCCCTGCTGCGGTGCGCTACACACCCACGCAGGGTTGGCGGCCGACGCTCGGTCACTGGCGGAGGCAACGATCGGGCGCCTCGCGCCCGACCGACCGATCATCGTCGACTCCGCCGGATGTGGAGCGGCGATGAAGGACTACGGGCACCTGCTCGGCACCGACGACGCCCGAGCGTTCGCCACACGGGTGCTCGACATCGGGGAGTTCCTGGCCGAGCACGTCGAGAAGCTCATGCCGGTCGAGCCCCTCGACCTTCGGGTGGCGATCCAAGACCCTTGCCATCTCCGGCACGTGCAGAGGGTGCATGGGGCCACCCGGAGCCTGCTGGCCCCGTTCGTTCGGGAGCTGGTCGAGCTCGACGACGACGGCCTCTGCTGTGGCGCCGGTGGTGCCTACTCGGTGCTCGAACCGGGGCTCGCAAACCAGATCCGCGACCGCAAGCTCGGCGCCATCGACCGGGCTGTGCCCGACGTGGTCGCCAGCGCCAACCCGGGTTGCTCCCTCCATCTCGCCGCCGCCGGGGTGGCGACCCGCCATCCCGTCGAGCTGGTGCACCAGGCCCTCAACCCCTGAAATTGCGTGCTCAGGCGAAGACCGAGCTGATCGCGAGCCCCATGAACCCGACGGTTGTGGCTGCGATGATTGCCGCCATACCCATGATCTGCTTCATTGCCGGTCCTCCGTCCTGGTCGGGTCCGTCGCCCGCTTCAAGCTGATGAGCCAATCGTCGTTCATCTGAGCGGTGCGGGGATCGGGGATCCCCCTGAACCCACCGGGGCCCACTAGGGAGCCCCCCCGCTTCTCGACCACCGGCTCGCACTCCCATTCGCCACGCTCTACGTTGCCTACGGACTGTGAGACGGGCTCCTGTGCTGCCGGTCGCGGACTGTCACAGCTTTGCAACCGGCTATCTCGTCCGAGGGGACGCTCAGCTCGCTCGGCCGGCGTTGATCCCGATCACCCGTCCGACCTGCGGCGGCACGGGCAGCACCGAGTGGGCGGCTTCGATCGCGGCCAACCGATCGAGCACGTCGGGGGCCATAGGAGCACTACGTCGGGTCCGTTGGGAGATGTGCATCGACAGCAGCTCGTTCGTGGCCGCCAGCCACCCCTCGGTGGCGTGGTGCATGAAGTGGATGTAGTGGAACTTCTTGTGGTCCCAAGCGAGCAGTTGGGTCCGGACCTCGATCGGGTCGCCCAGGCTGAGCTCACGCTCGAAAGTGATGTGGCCCTCGACGCTGAACGTGGTCACCTCGTTGGCCGCTCGGTGGGCCTCGTCGAGACCGACGAAGGCCATCCAGTCGGTGATGGCGTCGTCGAAGACGACGAAGTAGTAGCCGGCGTTGAAGTGCCCGTTGTGGTCGATCCACTCGGGCTTGATCTCGGTCCGGAGCCCAACGAAGGGCGCCGGGAGGTCGGTGGTCACTGGGTCCTCCAAGCCGGCTGGAGCCGGGTTCCGGCTCGAATGGCGACGATGCTACCGCCGGCGCCTACCGCCACCCCAGCCCGATCGGACCCGCAGCGCCGAGCCCCTATCGATAACATGCGGGCATGGCCGAGTACACCTCACCGGAGCATCACCCGGCGTTCGAGGAGTACTGCGAGACGATCTTCGAGCTCGCCGAGGATGGCGTGAAGGTCATCCAGGCCCGCATCGCCGAGCGGCTGGCCGTGTCCCGCCCGGCCGTGTCGGAGATGGTCCGGCGACTCGCCGACGAGGGTCTCGTTCGCACCGAGGGCACCGTGATCGAGTTGACCGAACGCGGTCAGGACCTCGCCAACACGATGGTCCGCCGCCACCGCCTGGCCGAGCGGTTCCTGACCGACATGCTCGGTCTGTCGTGGGCGGAGGCCCACCACGAGGCCGGGAAGTGGGAGCACGTGATCTCGCCGACGGTGGAAGCCGCGATCGTCGAGGCCCTGAACGATCCGACGACCTGCCCCCACGGCAACCCGATTCCCGGGTCGACCTACGTCGAGCCGGAGCTGGTCGCCCTCTCCGAGGTGACGGTCGGGGCCCGGGCCACGGTCAATCGCATCCCGGAGGAGCTCGAGTTCACCCCCGGTCTCCTGGAGTTCCTGGAGCAGAACAACCTGCAACCCGGGGCCGAGGCCACGGTCGTCACCACCTCACCCGATGGTACGACCACGGTCGAGATCGACGGCCAGACGGTGGGGATCAGCGCGTTCACCGCCGAGCGCATCTTGGTCTCCCCCCGCTGATCGCGAGCGCCGTCAACCGGCAGCGGGGAACGCAGCGACCGACGACCCCACGAAGGCGACGTCGACCCGATCGCCGACATCGAAGTCGGAGCCTGCGACCCGCACCTCGATCCGCTCCCCGCCGAGCGAGAGCGAGTAGATGGCGTCGTGGCCGAAGTACTCGACCGCCTCGATGATCGCCCGGCTGCCGGCCACCAGTCGCAGCTGCTCGGGCCGGACGAGTACCCAGGCGTCCCCGGTGATCGCCGATCCCGGATCCAGCGGCAGCGGGCCGAAGAGCGTCGTCGCCGCCCGGCCGTTCGCGGTGCCTCTGACCAGGTTCGCGTCGCCGACGAAGTTGGCGACCCAGCAGTCGTTCGGCCGCTCGTACAGCTCGTCGGGCCGGCCGACTTGAGCGATGACGCCGTCGCGCATGACGGCGACACGGTCTCCGAACGAGAACGCCTCGTCTTGATCGTGGGTGACCGTGATCACCGTGATCCCGACGTGGACGAGGATCCGGCGGACCTCTCGTCGGAGCTGGACACGGAGGCCGGAGTCGAGGGCCGAGAACGGCTCATCGAGCAGGAGTATCGACGGGCGGGGCGCGAGGGCCCTGGCCAGGGCGACCCGTTGCTGTTGGCCTCCCGACAGCGTCGCCGGACGACGGTCGGCGAGGTCCGCCAGCCCGACCAGGTCGAGCACCTCACCGACCCGGGCGCCGACATTCGGCTCTCGACTGATGCCGAAGCCGACGTTCTCGGCGACGGTGAGGTGGGGGAAGAGGGCGCCATCCTGGAAGACCATGCCGACTCGACGGTGCTCGGGAGCGACCGAGCCGCCCGGGCTCGACACGATCCGGTCCCCGAACTCGATCGTGCCCGCCTCGACCGGATGGAGGCCGGCGATCACGCGGAGCAGGGTCGTCTTGCCGCACCCGGACGGCCCGAGGAGCGACAGGATCTCGCCAGCGGCGACGTGGAGGTCGATCTCACGAAGCACCGGGCCGCCGTCGTAGGCCGCCGAGACACCACGGAGCGTCACCGCCGTCCTCGCATCGGAGGCAAGGCTCATCATCGATGTCAAGGTATCCGAACGTCGGTTGGTCCACCTAGCCTGGCGACGGCCGCGAGCGGCCCGCCGCCGCCCGCCAACGGGACGGTCAGAACCGGGCTCGATCGAGCGGTCGAGCGCAACGGTCACTGCGCTTGCCGCCGGAGCACCAGCTGCCAGGTCAGCGCCCCTGACACGATGATGAGCACGATCGATGCTGCCCCGGCCTGGGCGAAGAATCCCTCCTCATAGGCGCCCCAGACCTCGGTGGCAAGCGTCTTGAAGCCGATCGGAGCCAGGAGCAGCGTGACCGGTAGCTCCTTGACGGTTGCCAGCATCACCAGGCCGCCACCCGACAGCAGACCCGGCCGCATCAGCGGCAGCTCGATCACGCGCCGCCGGCGAGCGGCCGACACCTCGAGGAGGCGGGCCGAGTCTCGCAGGCTGGGCGGGACGGCTCGCACCGCGGTCTCGGCCGCCCCGAGCGCTTGAGACCCGAAGTGGATCACGTAGGCCAGCACGAGCAGGGGGAAGGTCTGGTAGAGCACCCACACGACCGGGGTGTTGAGCGACCAGAACACCAAGGCGAGGGCGATCACGATCCCGGGCACGGCGAAGCCGGCGATGACGGAGACGGCCGCGATCGTTGCGGCCCGCGATCGGTATCGCACGGTCAGTACGGCGATCGGTACGACGATCACGACCGCCACCACGGCGGTGACCAGGCCGGCGGTCGCGGTGTTGACGACCGGAGTGATCAGGCGAGCGAGATCGAGCCGGCCGGCGAACAGGCCCCGGGCTGCCCACAGCACAAGGCTCCCGAGCGGGACGATCAGCCCTACCGTCACGAGCAGCCAGGCGCCGGCGGCGGCGACGAAGCGCCACCGGCCCAGCCGGACCCTGTCACCTGCACCGGCGGCGGCCCAGTCGTCCGGAGCATCGTCGCTGCGGAGCCGCCGTTCGGCGGCCACGACCGCGACGGCCAAGACGATGAGCAGGACCGCAGCCACGAATGACACCGCCCGGTCGGTCAGTCGGGTGGCGAAGATCACACGGGTCAGCGTGTCGTAGCCGAGGAGCTGAAC
>Ga0224508_10003180_pt1 | contig 13641 bp, 12 predicted proteins | sample SF_Jan12_sed_USG_4_FD_170157 | JGI IMG/M metagenome (GOLD analysis project Ga0224508, IMG submission 170157) | Sediment microbial communities from San Francisco Bay, California, United States - SF_Jan12_sed_USGS_21 | ecosystem: Environmental > Aquatic > Marine > Sediment | place: USA...
TGGCGGGACACCGGTCGATAACAACGAGACCCCCACCCTCGGCTGGCAGTTTTCCTTCGCCGACGAGAAGGAGAACGTTGGGTTCTTCTTCGGCGGTCAGCACGGCGCCGGCGGCGACAACGACAATAAGAACTGGGAGAACTTCTTCGACTGGGTGCTCACCGCGAATGCAGGCATCTTTTCGTTGATCGCCAACGGCGACTACCAGCTTATTCCGACCGGGCCTCTGAACGACCCAACGACGGTACCGCCGACCGTGGTAACCGGAAAAGCTTTTGCCTACGGGCACAGCATTCAGCTGATCTTCGACGCGAGCGATCACTGGTCGATTGGCCTTCGCGGCGAGCACTTGAGCGGAAACACCCAGTACCGTGACTTCGCGGCCGGCGGAGACACGGGGCTCGCGACCGGGACCATCACGCTTCGCTACAAGCCCGTCCAATACCTCGTGCTCAGCCTCGAGGGTCGCGGCGAGTGGAATACGCGTGAGATCTACTTCTCGAGATCGTCGCTGGTCGGTACTGCGGCGACGGGAGATCCCAACAAGAAGCAGAACTACGCGGCCATCCTGGGCTTCACCGCCTACATCGGAAACTAAGCGGACCTAGGGCTCACCGGCAGGAGGTCGGCTCGAGAGAGCCGGCCTTTTGTCGTTAACAGCGACAGCTACAGGGGCAGCTACAGGGGGAGATAGGCTGAGAGTGGCTGTGGCACTGGCACGGCGATGCTACTAATAACTGGTCCGTGCTCGACGACTCCGTGAGACAGCTGCTCGACCGACCTCACAAGCTGGTGCTCTGGCTCACCGGCGCCGGCATCTCGGCCGAGAGCGGCATCCCTACGTTTCGGGGCGAAGAAGGGTACTGGCGCGTCGGCTCTCGGAACTACCAGCCCGAGGAGATGGCGACCCGTTCCGCGTTTCAACGGATGCCGGAGGAAGTTTGGGCCTGGTATCTGTATCGACGTGGGGTCTGCCGTGGCGCCGAGCCCAACGCCGCGCATCTCGCACTGGTCAAAGCCGAGCAGCGCGGCGGCGACCGCTTCTCGCTGGTGACGCAGAACGTCGACGGGCTCCACCTTCGGGCCGGCAACACGCTCGATCGCACCTACCAGATTCACGGCAACATCGATTTCATGCGCTGCACCAAGGAGTGCCTTCCCGCGCCCGTGCCAATGCCGGACGGCGTCGAGGTGGCTTGGGAAAAGGGCCGCGCGCTCAGCGACCAGGAGCTCGATCGGCTGCGTTGCCCTTCCTGCGGCGCCATGGCTAGGCCGCACGTGCTCTGGTTCGACGAAAGCTACGACGAGCCGAACTTCCGATTCCAAAGCTCGATCGAGGCTGCGCGACACGCGTCGCTGCTGATCGTCGTTGGCACGACGGGGGCCACGTCGCTACCCATGCACATTGGCACGATTGCGGCACAGCGCGGCGTTCCGATGGTCGTCGTCGACCCGGAGCCCAATCCGTTTAGTGCCCTGGTGGAGCGCACGGGCGTCGGCGCGTTTCTTCCTGGCGTGGCCGGCAACTGGGTGCCGAAGCTCGCGGACGCCCTTCATTCGCGCTGAGGGGCCTTGCCTCCGTCGCCCTTCGGGGATACCTATCAGGAGATGACACGACTTTGCGTCTGGGTCTTTTGCTTAGGTCTACTGGCTTCGTGCGCGAAACAGAGCGAGCCCTCGCGCTATCCCGATCGTCCCGGCGGGCAATGCAGCCGCGCCGCAGGGGCCACGTGCCAGTCCGGTTTCATCTGTCACTACGCACCCAACGCGGAGTGCGGAGAGACCGGCGCGCAGGGCGCCTGCTTCCCGATGCCGTCGACCTGCACCAAAGACTACAGCCCGGTCTGTGGCTGCGACGGCCGCACCTATCTCAATATCTGCGTAGCTCACTCACATGGAGTTTCGCCGCGCCAATCCGGAGAGTGTCCTGGCTCGGCGGCGGCCGGTGTTCCCGCCGGGCCGGTCGGCAGCTGTGGATCCGGAGGCGCGACTGCATCCTGCGCGCCGGGAATGTTTTGTCGATACACTGAGGTGCAGTACTGCGGCGAAGTCTCCGGCCCAGGCGAGTGCGCGAAACAACCCACGGTGTGCACCAAGGAGTGGGCGCCGGTCTGCGGCTGTGATGGGCGCAACTACAGCAACGACTGCGTGGCGCACTCCCATGGCGTCTCAATTCGGCACCGCGGCCTGTGCCAGGACCCGACGCAGGCGGCCGCAGGGGCGGTTGGTGCCAGCTGCGGAATCGCAGGCGCCGGCCAGTGCGCCACTGGCCTCTTCTGCAAATTCCCCCCGGCCGCACAATGTGGCGCGACGAACAAGCCAGGGAAGTGCCAACCGCGCCCCCAGGCCTGCACAGCTGACTACGACCCTGTCTGCGGCTGCGACGGGAACACGTACGCAAACGCATGCTCCGCTCAAGCCGCCGGCGTATCGATCAAGAGTAAGGGCGGCTGTACGGCCCCATGACCGAGCGGCTCCGCGCCGCCGCTGTTCGCGTTATTGTCCCGACTGACTCGCAACCGATCGCCGGCTGGCTGGCAAAAACGGCTTGCGTTCGGTGACGGCCCATCCGTATGCTCCTGCCGCACTCATTGGAGAAGGGGAGTCCATGAAGATATCCACACTTGCGCTGCTCGTCCTCGCGGTGGTCGCGACGTCTGCCTGTAAAAAGAAAGAAGCCGTACCAGCGCCGTCCGAGCCCGCATCCGCTGCCGAACAGGCACCCGCGCCCGAACCCAAGGCAGCTGAGCCTGCCGAGCCAGCTGGACCTGCAATCCCGGAGGTCGCGCTCACGGGCACTGCATCGGAGAACCTGGTTGCGGTCTTCGAGGCAGGAGTCAATGCCCTCAAGGCGGCCGGCGACGCGGCAACGGGGGCTGAAATTCTGACCGGCATGCTCGAGAAGTACGACGTTGCTGATCTTCGCGCGAAGTCCAAGGCCGCCAAGGCGGCCGGTGAAGGCGCCTCGGACGCCACGAAAGAAAAGTTCAAGGCTCTAAAGGCGGAGTACGCCCAAGTGTCGACGAAGCTTGGGGCGAGCGATCCCAAAGCGTTTGGAGAGGTCGCAAAGGCCTGGGCTTCGGCCTGGGGCCTGAACTAGGAGTGAATGATGGCATCAGATGACAACATCGCAGCATTGCAAGAGGCGCTCGACATTTGCGGGTACAAGCCCGGAAAGCATGACGGCATGATGGGCAAGCGAACGCGCACTGCGATTCGCGACTTTCAGAAAGACGCTGGGGTCGATGTAGACGGCGATGTCGGTCCGCAGACCCGCGGAGCGCTCGCACAAAGGCTCAGCGAAGTCTCGGTTCGCGCGCAGCACCTGGCGGGTTTCTTCCAGGGCGGCGGCCAGAGCGTCGAGGACGAGCTCTAGTCGGAGCTCCGGAATCCAGAAGCCCAATTGCGCTGGAGAGGTAGAAAGCAAAGCGCACACGTCGAAGATCGGCGAGGCGTGCGCGCCGGGCCCAAGCTTGCGCGCGGGGGCATTGGACAGCTAGCGCTCGTCGGAGTCGGGTTGTTCTTGGGTGTTGACCCACGCACGCTCATCCAAGTCGTTCAGACTCAGCAGACGGCTCCTGCACCGTCCGCCGCTGGAAGCGCGATCGGAGACGACCGTTTGCAGAGGCAGTCGCAACGCTGGTCGCCCTGATCTGCGCATCGAGCCTAGGATGCGGGGACGGGTCGGGTTCAGCAGAGGATGCTGGCATGGACGCGTCGCTGGATGGCGGGGCGGTTGGCACCTAGCCGCGTGGGCGATGCGCAGCATCGACTTTGCGGGGTGGCGCTGGCGCTGACACGGCGGCCGCCCTTCGCTTCACTCAGGCGCTTGGGTGAGGCGACGGACGTCTTCGAAGCTCGTCTCCGACGGGGGTCCGTGCGAAAACCAATATTGCTCGACCCGCCCCGGGCTCACCGCGGCGATCGTAGACGAGACCGTGCCGTACACCGGGGTCTTGACGCAGATCGCTTGAAGGTAGCGCGCGACTTCTTGGTCAAAAGGGGCGTCTGGCGGAATTGGAGGCACTTCCGAAGGGTCCGGCAATGACCCATCCGAGAGAACCTCCACGAGTTGCCGTTTCATTCGCGGCCAGGTATCGGGAGGCACCGCCAAGACGCGCGCCCGTGCCTTCTCGGCCTTCGGAAACTCCGGGGAGCCAAGTCGATCATTGCAAAGGACATGCACACCGCCAGCCAGTGTTTCGATCTCGATTTCTCGCGCATCCCTCCTCGCATACGCAGCGCGCAGCTCGTTGCCGTCGCCGAAGATCAGGTTGAACTCGTTGTAGGCCGCAGGGTCGACGCTTCTGAGGTATTGCTCGGCGCCTTCGAGCGAGCCTTCCGCCAGCGCGTCGACCACGAGCCCGCCCCGCGAGCGAAGTGAGTCGTCTCGCGAGCCGAAGGTTCGTTGATTGGTGAGCCCTACGAAAACGCCAGTCCGACTGAGCCCGAACCACGTCCCGCCTTCGCGCTCGTCGCGCCCTCCAACCACGAGCGGGTCGACACGCAACACCCGGGGACCGGATGCCGCTCGGTCATAGAACTCGTCCCGGTTCGAGGCAATGATCGTCGAGCAGAAGTCGTCCATCCCGTGGCGAACGATGATCGTGCACATCGCTCAGCCCCTCCTCTTTACGATCGCGAGCCGCTCCGACAGAAAGCTGCGGGAAGCGTTCGCGGTCGAGCCGGTTAGTTTTCGCCATCCGCGCGAGTCTTCATCGAACGTCACGTCCCAATCGGGAGCGACGGCCGATGCGAGCTCATGGGGTTGGAGGGTCGCCTTGAGCGGCTCGCCGGCGGCCGCAAAAACGGCGGGGATTGCAACACGACCCAAGGACCCGTAGGGCAGCATGCCCGGCACGCGATAGGTCATGGCAAGCTCGCTCCCTGCAGCCGCGAGTGACGTCAGCTGTCCCAGTGTGTCGTGAACCGCATCGAGCGGCAGATACATCGCGACCCCTTCCCAGATCCACGCGCTGGGCGCGGCAGAGCGAAACCCCGCGCCTTCGAGGATGCTCGAGAATCTCTCGGTCTCGAAATCGACCGACACGTAGCGAATGTCCCCTGGCGGGCGCATCTGCGACATCCGCGTTCGTTTGTAACGTTGCGTCGCTGGGTGGTCCACCTCGAAGACGGTGACATCCTTCAGCACTTCGAGTCGCCAGGCTCGCGCGTCGAGCCCGGCGCCCAGAATTACGAGCTGGTCGATGCCGGATTGCAGTGCGGAAGCGAGATGTGCATCGATCGCCTGGGTCCTGAGCACCATGTGATCGATCAGCCCGAAGGTCGTCGCACGCACCGCAGCCCGGTACAGGCCGGCTACCCCTCCGAGGTGGCGAGGGGCAGCAGCGAGTTGCGCGAGCACCGGGGGCAAAAGCTCGGACGCAAGCGGGTCAATCTCGTGCGTGTCCACGCCGAGTCCGCGCGCGAAGGAAACCAAGAGAGACGTCCCACTTGGTAGGCCGGGTCGCATCGCTCAATTCCAGGCCGCCGTGAGGGCCTCGCTGTCGCCCTCCGCGAGACCACGAACGCTCGTCGCATCGGCAGCGGGCCCCCGTTCGGTTTCCAAGTGGTGCTTGAGGACGACCGCATCGATTCCGATTCGGCCGACGCGTTTGCTTCGGACCGTCACACGCTCGCCTGGCAAAACGGCGCTTCGAAAGGTGACTTGCTCGGCGATGGGCCGCAGCAACACGGGGTCGAGGCCGGTCGCGAGCATCCTCCGACTGGTCGCTTCGTCGCACCAGTCGATGTATGCAGGGTGATTGGCATGCGCAAGCGGATCGGACCAGGTCTGCCACATGTCAAATTGGAAGTCGTCTTCCGCACCGGGAAGCGCGTCGAACGAAGGCATCGCGATCGAGGGCTCGACTTCGATTTCACCAAACGCCAAAGCCGCTTCGAGCGATCCTTGCTTGGGTTTGAGCGTCTCAAGATCGACGTGAACCCACTCCTGGGTCGCCGCAGCAATTCGTTGCCCTTGGCTTCGAACCCGCACCTCCCGCGTGCACAGCGTGCGGCGTCGAAGGCGTGACACCCACGTCTGCGCGTCGAGCACCCCGCCATAAGGCGATTCGGCATCGTGCAGAACCGTCATTTTGTAGACGACGAATGCGACGTTCTCGACGCGGAAACGAGAAGGCGGCCAACCTGCCCGAATCGAGGCGAGCGTCGCGGCGTCTTGGCAAAGTCGCCAAATGTCACCGGCGCGTGGAACCTCTCGCGACGTGAAAGCGTTGCGAGGCAAGGCGAGCGGAAATTCGCAAATCGCGGTCATGACGAGCGTCCAATAGCATCTCCGGTGGTTTGTGCGACTGCCCAACTCAGCCGGACGCACCGGGGCGTTTCTGACGGCACCACTCACTCCAAGACCCAACGTAGAGCTGCGCACCGCGAAGACCGCAAGCTTCCATGGCCAAGAGAAGGTGGCACGCGGTGACGCCGGAACCGCAGTAGCAGACGACCTGCTCAGGCGGCACATCCCCGAGGATCTTGGCAAACCGCGCGCGCAGCGTGTCGACCGAATCGAACAAACCGCCGCTGTCGAGCTGCGACTGCCAGTAGAGATTGCACGCCCCCGGAATGTGTCCCGCTACAGGATCGAGAGGCTCCGTTGCGCCCAGGTATCTCTCGGGAGCTCGCGCATCGATCAGACGCCAACTCGGGTCGCTGCGAACGCGTTCGACGAAACCGGCATCGACGGTCGGCCAACGATCGACATTGCTCGGATACGGGCCAACGGAGCTGGCGCGCGAGATACCAGCTTCCGTCGGAGCACCCAAGTGACGCAGCGCTTGCCAACCGCCATCGACCACCGCAAGACGCGGGTGGCCAATCGCCCGCAGCATCCACCAGGCGCGAGCAGCCGCCATTCCGCCGCCCGCATCGTCGTAGAGGATGACTTGATGGGACGGGGTGACGCCCCAGTCTCCGAGACGCGAAAGCCAGAGGTCGAGGGGCGGGAGGGGGTGACGGCCTCCGGTCGCTGGGTCCGTGCGGGCCGAAAGATCGGATTGCAGGTCGACCCGAAGGGCGCCCGGCAGGTGGGCGGTTTCATAGGCCTCGGTCGCCCCGGGTCCGGCCCGAGCATCGAGAAAAACGGCGCCGCTCCGCGATGAAATGGCCTCCGAGGCCGCGATGAGGGGAGGCGAATTCATTCGTTTTGTTCACTCTAGCCTACAATGTGAGTCAAGTGTCTAGTCACACTTGACACTTGGCCACAACTTCGGCATTGTGGTGTCCATGAAGGGCAACCAACGCCGCCGCCAGGGCCGCTTCGATGCCGCACTGTCGCTCGCGGCACGCGCGATGCCAAGTGGGCTCACGCCGTGGATCGAACAGGCTCGTCTCGACGCCACGATGATCCTGGACCGGGCGAGTGGGCGCGCACCGGCGCCGCTCGTCAACGAGATCGAGTCGCCGACCCCACTCGATGAGGTTGATCCGTTGAATCTGCTTCCGCGCCGCGTCGCAGAGCGAGTTCGCGCCACGCAGCGTGACGTGCGGATGCTGCGCGACCGCTTGATCCTAGGGAAGACACCTCCCCCGCTGATCGAGCGTCCACCGCCATCCGCTGGTTCGGTGGTTTCGCTGCCGCGCAAGACGCCGAACATGGCAAGGCCGCTCGAAGTCGTCGACGTCGTTCGCGAAACCGAAGACGCCGTTTCGATCTATTTAACCGAGGCGGATGGATCAGCGTTGGAATTCAGGCCGGGTCAATTTCTCAGCGTCGACGTGGTCATCGATGGCGAGCGTCTGCGACGCGCTTACTCCTTGGCGAGTGCTTGCCTCCCCGGCGTTCCGCGGCACATCACCGTGAAGCGCATCCACGACGGACGGGTCAGCAACCACTTGAACGAGACCATTCGAGTCGGCGACCAGCTCGCCGTGCTGGGTCCCTCCGGCAACTTCACCGTCGAGCCCCGTTCAGTTAACGAACGACGCCTGGTGATGATCGCAGGCGGCAGCGGGATCACTCCGATCATGAGTATTCTCGAAACCGTGCTGCGCGTGGAGGCCGGAAGCCGCTTGACGTTGATCTATGGGAACCGCGGCTGGGATGACGTGATCTTTCGGGACCGACTCGACGCGCTTTGTCGCGAGTTTGGCGATCGATTGGTCGTCGATCACGTTCTCGAGCGTCCGCCCGAATGGTGGTCCGGAGAGCAGGGGCTTTTGTCGAGCGAGGTCCTCGAATCTCGACTGCAAGCGCTAGGCGTCATCGATGACGGCATGCTGCGGTACTTCGTATGTGGGCCGACGCCCATGATGGAACAGACGCACGAAGCACTGCAACGGCGTGGGGTGGACGCCAGCCGAATCGCCGAAGAACGTTTCACCAGCCCAGAAGCTCGTTCCCAAAATGCCGGCAGCGACAAGACCGAGCTCGTTCGGGTCTCCAACGGTGGTCACGAGCACGGCATTCAAGTCGAGCCGGGACAATCCATTCTCGAAGCGGCACTGGCCGCCGGAATCGACATGCCGTTCTCCTGCGCCATGGGTGGTTGCGGCGCCTGCCGCGTTCGCCGAGTGTCAGGCGACGTGCAAATGGAAGAGCCCAACTGCCTCAGTCGTGGCGAACGGGAGCAAGGCTATGTCTTGACCTGCGTGGGCCGCCCGCTGAGCCAATGCCAGATCGACGTGGAGGGCGCATGACGGCGAGCTCCGAAGCCATCGATCTCGACGAAGCGCGATGGACCTATCGCATGAAAGATCTCTGCGAGGCCACCGGCCTTCCCCGTCAGGCGATCCACTTCTACATTCAACAGGGGCTACTCCCACCGGGCCGCAAGACCGGCCGGAACATGGCTTGGTACAACGAGGAGCACCTGGAGCGCCTTCACCTGGTCAAAAAGCTCCAACACGAGCGGTTCCTTCCTCTGAAGGCGATCAAAGCGCTGTTCGACGGCGAAGACGGTGTGTTTTCTCCGCGGCAACATGCGTTTCTAGCCGGTGTCAAAGAGCGCCTCGCCGAATCGCTCAAGACCAGCGAAGACCGAAGCCCCACCCTCACGCCGCGCGAGATCGCCGAAGACACGGGAGTCGACCCCGAGGACGTCGAACGCGCCTTCGAGCTCGGCCTGGTCGGCGGCGCGCACTCCAATGGTGCGCTCCGAATCGCAGCGGCCGACGTTTGGGTCTTCGAAGTCTTTGGCAAGATCCGCTCGATGGGCTTCACCCCGGACCTCGGCTTCGGAGTGGAGGACATGGCGCTCTATCAAGATGCCATTACCAAGCTCTTGAACGAAGAGGTGCGCTTGGTTTCTTCGCGGCTTTCGGAGCTCCCGCCGGAAAAGGTCGCCCTCATGATCGAGGGGGTCGTCCCCATCCTCGATCGTTACATCATGCGTTTACATTCAACGAAGATTCGGGAATTCTTCGCCAACGTGCTCTAATAGAAGGAACTGGCCATGCTCAGTGACAAAGTACTAGACAACCTGCCCCACGAAATCCGCCGCCGCATCGAGCCTTACGTCGAAGCGGTGCAGTTGATGACCGCAACCAAGAACGCCAAGGTCTTGAAGTCGATGGGGCCGTCCGGTGTGCGTGGCTTGATTCTTCAGCGGGGCAAGCAGGGCGTCCCGACGAAGATGCCTTCGAACCACGAGGTGTACTTCGACTGGACCTACCCGAACGACCAGCCGGAAATGCGGGAGCTCTACACGAGGGCTAAAGAGCAGCAATGGAATGGGGACGACCTCCCCTGGCACATCGATGTCGACCCGGAAAATCCAGAAAAGCCGATCATCCCGCGCCACTTCATGGACTACGACGCTTTGCGTGGAAGGGGAATCAAGCTCACCGACCTCGAAGAACGGCGGCTCAACTCGAGCGTCGCCTCCTGGATGCTCAGTCAGTTCTTGCACGGCGAGCAAGGAGCGCTTTTCGCCGCGGCCCAGGTGACCGAAGCGGTGCAGTTCTTCGACGGCAAGCTCTACGGGGCGACCCAGGTCGTCGACGAAGGCCGCCACGTCGAGGTGTTTCACCGCTATCTCGACACCAAGATGAACAAGCTCTACCAGATCAACGACAACCTCTTCGTGATCATCGACGCCCTCATCCAGGACTCCCGATGGGACGTGAAGTTCTTGGGCATGCAAATCATGGTCGAGGGCTTAGCCCTTGGTGCCTTCGGAACGCTGTATCAAATGACCGGGGAGCCGATGCTCAAGCAGCTGCTGAAGATGGTCATTCAGGACGAGGCCAGGCACGTGCACTATGGGGTTATCGCGTTGCGCGACCATTTCCGGCAGGAGCTGAGCGACCGGGAGCGGCGGGAACGAGAGGACTGGGCGTTCGAGGTGGCGCTCCTGATGCGCAATCGCTTCCTCTCCTTCGAAGTGTACGAGGAGTGGTTCGAGCACAAGCTGACGCGCAAAGAGTGGGCGCAGTTCGTGACTGACTCGCCCGGTTTCGCGATTTTCCGCCAAGTGATGTTCAAGCGTCTGGTGCCGAACCTGCGCGAGATCGGGCTCCTCAGCGACCGGATCAGGCCGCACTACGAGCGCGCGGGGCTCATGCAGTACGCCGAGGGCGCCTCCGCAACGCAGCTGAGCGGCGACCAGATGATCGCCGAGCTCGACGCCGCCTGATCGGAGCGATCACGATTCGGCGACGACGATGAGCAAGGCGTCGGCGTCGACCTGATCACCGGCTACGACCGCGACCTCGGCCACGGTGCCGTCCCGTGGCGCAGTGACGGTGTGCTCCATCTTCATCGCTTCCATGATCAAGAGCACCTGACCCGCTTTCACGGAATCTCCCTCTGCAACGCGAAGCTCGACGACTTTTCCGGGCATGGGCGCAATGCAGCCCCCGGCTGGAATCTCCTTGGACTTGTCCGGGAAGCGTGGCTTGCGCTGAAGGCCAAGGCTGAGTTGCGAGCTGTGGACGTAGGTCCGATCGCCGTCGAAGCTGATCCGTGCGTGCCAGCGATGCGAGCCCTCCTCGAGGGTGAGCACCGGGGCCTCCCAGGAAACGACTCGGACGCTGCGCTCCTGCTCACCAACCCAAACGGTGAACTGATTGTCTCCCAGATGCTGGTAGCTCACCCGCAGGTCTCGATCGCCGACCACGTATTCGACCCACTGCGGGGTATGGTAGTTGTTTCGCCAACCGGACGGGATTCCGGGGAGAAGAACCCGGCGGCCATCGCGTCTTTGCTGTTCGGCTAGCGCCGCCGCCATTGCCGCGCGATGTTCGTCGGATTCCGGAACGCCGTCGCCGAGCTCGTCTTGGAGGTGACGGTCGATGAAATGCGTGTCGATCTCGCCCGCGATGAACGCCGGATGGTCGAGCACCTGGAGCAGGAAGTCCCGATTGGTGGTTACGCCCTGCACGCTCAGCGAGCGTAGCGCACGGCGCATCCGCTGAAGGGCGAGAGGGCGACTCTCTGCAGAGGTGATGATCTTCGCGAGCATCGGATCGTAGTGGATGCTGACCGCGCTGCCGGCCTCGACCCCGCTGTCGACCCGCAAGCCCTCTGCCGCAGGCAGGTCCCAATCGACCACGCGTCCGCTCTGAGGAAGGAAGCCGGCAGCCGGGTCTTCCGCGTAGAGGCGCACTTCGATCGCGGCCCCTTCGAAGCGAACCGCCTCTTGTGCGGTGCGAAGCATTTCGCCTTGCGCAACCAGGATCTGCTCTTCGACCAGATCGAGCCCCGTCACGCACTCGGTGACCGGGTGCTCCACCTGAAGGCGTGTGTTCACTTCGAGAAAATAGAAGCTCCGGTCGGGCGCCAGGATGAACTCGACCGTGCCGGCGTTCGTGTAGCCGATCGCCTTGCCGCAGCGCACAGCCGCTTCCCCCATGCGGTTTCGAAGTGCTGGATCGAGCGCCGTAGACGGAGTTTCTTCGATGATCTTTTGGTGTCTGCGCTGGATGGAGCACTCTCGCTCGTTGAGATGAATCAGGTTGCCGTGGCCGTCGCCGAGGATCTGGATCTCGACGTGCCGCGGATCCTCGATGTACTTCTCGACCAACAGCGTCCCATCTCCGAAAGAGCTCTGACCCTCTCTGGCCGCCGAAGCGATTGCATCGGGCAACTCGCTCGCCTGGCGAACGCGCTTCATCCCCTTGCCACCGCCACCCGCACTTGCCTTGAGCAGCACCGGAAAGCCGATTTTGATCGCTTCTTCCGCCAGAACCTTTGGGTCTTGGTTTGATCCGTCGTAGCCAGGGATCACGGGAACGCCGGCCTTTTCGACCAGGGCCTTGGCCTCGCGCTTTGATCCCATCGCTCGAATCGCCTCAGGGGTCGGCCCGATGAAGATGACAGCCGCCTGACCGCAAGCGTCCGCGAAGCCTGCGTTCTCCGAGAGGAAGCCGTACCCAGGGTGAATCGCATCGCTATTCGTGAACGCCGCTGCTTCGAGAATCCTGTCGATGCGAAGGTAGCTTTCTGGGCTCGGGGCAGGACCGAGGCGAATCGCTTCGTCGGCCTCGCCTACGAAGGGCATCTCTGCGTCTGCGTCGGAATACACCGCCACCGTCGCGATGCCCATCTTGCGGCAAGTACGCATGATCCGACGCGCGATTTCGCCACGGTTGGCGATTAGGATCTTCTGAATCGTCTTGGTCAACGCCCCTTCTCTCCCTAGTGGCGAAAGACGCCCCATGACGTGGTCCCTTCGACGGGAGCGTTGTACGCGGACGACAGGCAAATCGCGATCACGGAGCGCGTGTCTCTCGGGTCGATGATGCCGTCATCCCAAACGCGCGCGGTGGCGTAGAGAGCGGTCGACTGATCCTCGATCTGCTTCTCGGTCATCATCTTGGCGACTTCCAGCATCTTCTCGTCGACCTCGATACCCTTCTTTGCGGCAGCACCGCGCTGAATGATGTCGAGCACTCCGGCGAGCTGCTTGCCGCCCATGACAGCGATCTTGTGGTTGGGCCAGGTGAAGAGGAAGCGCGGACGATAGGAACGGCCCATCATCGCGTAGTTGCCGGCGCCATAGCTGGAGCCGGTCATGATAGTGATCGCCGGAACCGTGCTGTTGGACACCGCGTTGATCATCTTGGCGCCGTGCTTGATGATCCCATTCTGCTCGTACTGCTTCCCAACCATGAATCCGGTGGTGTTTTGCAGAAACACGAGCGGGATGTCGCTTTGATTGCAGAGCTGAATGAACTGCGCTCCCTTGTTGGCGCTGTCACTGAAGATGGTTCCGTTGTTCGCTACGATGCCGACAGGGAAGCCGTGGATGTGAGCCCAGCCGCAGAGCATGGTTTTGCCATAAAGTGGCTTGAATTCGCTGAACCGGGAGCCATCGACGATTCGCGCAATGACCTCACGCTGATCAAAGGGAACGCGGACGTCGGAAGAAGCGATGCCCAGCAGTTCCTCGGCGTCGTGAATCGGCGCCTCGACCGGGCGAGGCCGAAACTGGCCGCGCTTCTGCCACTGGAAGTGCGCCACGATTTCACGCCCGAGACGAATTGCATCGACTTCATCCTCGGCGAGGTAATCGGACACGCCGCTGATGACGGAGTGCATTTCCGCCCCGCCAAGCTCTTCGTGGTCGGTTTCTTCGCCGGTTGCCATCTTCACCAGAGGTGGACCTGCGAGGTAGACCTGTGCTTGCTCTTTCACCATCACCACGTAGTCGCTCATGCCCGGCATGTCCGCCCCGCCGGCGG
>Ga0224508_10003181_pt1 | contig 13640 bp, 13 predicted proteins | sample SF_Jan12_sed_USG_4_FD_170157 | JGI IMG/M metagenome (GOLD analysis project Ga0224508, IMG submission 170157) | Sediment microbial communities from San Francisco Bay, California, United States - SF_Jan12_sed_USGS_21 | ecosystem: Environmental > Aquatic > Marine > Sediment | place: USA...
GGCACGACCTATGACGAGCTGCACGTCGACGGCGGCGCTACCTCGCAGGTGTTCCTCTACCCGGTCGGCGTCGACTACGATCACGTGCTCGCGAAGCTGGCGGTGCCAGGCCGACCCAAGGTCTACGTCATTCGAAATTCCCGCCTCGACCCGATCTACGAAAAAGTCGAGAACAAGCTCATTCCCATCGCTGGCCGCTCGCTCGAATCCCTGGTTCGCACTCAAGGGATTGGCGACCTCTACCGCATCTACCTCCAGACCTGCCGGGACGGTTTGGAGTTTCACCTCGCGTACATTCCTCCGGATTTCACCGCGAAGTCGGACGGGGAGTTCGACCGGACCTACATGCAGGCGCTGTTCGACCTGGCCTACGAGCGCAGCAAAGCCGGCTACGACTGGGTGAAAATGCCGCCGGAGCTTCAAGAAGCCCCGATCCAGTGCCGGTGAGGCCGTATCCCGGCCTTGCTAGGCCCTGAGCGGGCTCTAAGCTTGCCGCATGCGAACACTCCTCCTCTCCATCCTCCTCACCTTCGTCCTCGCGGGCTGCAAGGACGCCAATCCGACCGCCGCAGCGGAGACTGCCCCGGCTGAGAAATCCGAAGCGGCGATGTCGGTGATCTCGGTCGATGACGCCGACAAGGCACTCCAATCGGGTGCCATCGCTGTGGATGCCAACTCGGACCGCACGCGCAAGAAGAATGGCACGGTGCCGAACGCCGTCATTTTGACCTCGTCGTACAAGTACGACCTCGCGCAGCTCCCCGAAGACAAGAGTAAAGATCTGATCTTCTACTGCTCGAACACCAGCTGCACCGCCTCGGACGCCGCAGCCGAACGGGCCTCCACCAATGGATACAAGAACATCCACATCATGCGTGAAGGCATCAAAGGTTGGAAAGACGCGGGCAAGGCCACCAAGCCTTATCCGCAAAGCTAGCTCGCCAGGTAGCGCTCCAGGCTGTTCAGTGTGCTCGACCATCCTTGATGGTGAGCCGACGCATCCGACGCTTCGGCGAAGCCCTCGTGCATGAGGCGGAGTTGTGTCTTGTTGCCTTCCGGGCTGAGCTCGATTGTGACCCGCGAGGTGATTTCGCCGGTTTTCCATTTCCAGGTCATCACGAGCTTCTTCGGCGGCTCGATTTCCTCGTAGACGCCGCTCAGATGGTACTCGCCCTCGTCGGAGCGCATCACGAGCTCGTAACGGCCTCCCGGGCTGACTTCGTTCGAGAAGATCTCAGTGGTCATGCCTTCGGGTCCGTACCACTGGGCAAGCTGGGAGGTTTGGGTGAAGGCGGAGAACACGAGCTCCGGCGATGCGTCGAACACGCGGTCGATCACGAGTGTCTTGTCATCGGTCATCGGCTGATTATGCACCGTGCCAGCGCCAGCGCCAGTGCCGGAGGTCGTGGCTGTTGGTCCGTAGGCGGTGCCGTGAGCTTGACCGGGGGTCGGTCAGACGTTCATCAGCGCGAGCAGAATCCGATCCGGCGCGTCCTCGAATCTCCCGTTCGACATCACGACGATCGTGTCGCCTGGCTGTGCTTCGCCTGCTGCCGCGTCGACCGCCTCGTCGACACTTTCGCACGCTCTGGCCTGACCCCCACGGCTTGAAATCACGTCCACGATCGCCTTCGTGTCCAGCTTCTCCTCGGCGGGAATTCCACTCCGTCCGACGGGCGCCAAGATGCACACGTCTGCGGGCGCAAATGCATCGGGATAGGCGTCCTGGTGCAATCGCCGGGATGCAGTTGCACTCCTGGGTTCGAAGACCGCGATCAGCCTTCCCTTCACGCGCTCCCGGAAACCTGAAAGAGTTTCCTTCACCGCTGTCGGGTGATGTGCGAAGTCGTCATAGACTTCCACCCCGTTGCTGATCCCGACGAGCTCTTGGCGGCGCTTGGTTCCACGGAAGCCGGGAAGCGCGGCGATCAGCTGGTCCAGAGGCGCGCCGGCGGCTTCGCTTGCCATGGCAAGGGCAGCAACGGTGTTCCGCGCATTGTAGCGGCCGACCAATGGCAGGTTGGCTCGTCCGCAGAGCGAGCCGCCCCCGAACAGGTCCATGGTGCCGGCGGGCGCGGGCATGCCGAGCCACATGGGTTGAATGTCGCCGCAATCGTCGCCTTCGAGCGCGTAGAAGCGCACCTTGCAATGTGCGCTCGATGCGACCTCTCGAACCAGCGGGTCACCCGCCCACGCAAAAAGCCAGCCGTCGCGAGGAATCAGCTCGACGAACTGGCGAAACGCGGCGACGTACGTCTCGGCGTTCGGGTAGATGTCGACGTGGTCGTATTCGATCGAGGTCAGGATCGCCGCGCTCGGGTGATAGCTCCAGAACTTCGGCTCTTTCTCGAAGAATGCGCTGTCGTACTCGTCGCCCTCGACGACGAACGGAAGGCCTTCCGACCCGAGTCGTGAGCTTCGATCGAAGTTTAGGGGAATCCCGCCGATGAAAAAACCGGCGTCCATTCCTGCCTGCCGAAGCAAGTACGCGACCAAGGTCGACGTGGTCGTCTTTCCATGTGTGCCCGCGACGACGAAGGACTTGCGCCGCGAAAGAACTTTTGCAGCGAGTGCGGCGGGCATCGACAGCGTTGGAAGCCCGCGACTCATCGCTTCTTGCGCTTCAGGGTTGTCTCGCCTGCACACGTTGCCAACCACGATGAGATCCGGATTCGTGTCGAGGTTCTTGCTCCGCCAACCCTCGTGGCATTCGATACCGAGCTCTTCGAGGTACGGGCCGACCGGCGGGTCGAACGCGGTGTCGCTCCCGCTGACGCGATGCCCCGCTTCGACGAGGAGCGCAGCGAGCGCGCTCATGCCCGTGCCCGCGACCCCGATCAAATGAACGTGCATCTGCGGTCCAGATTGCAGCAATTGACGTGCAATATCGAGTCGGGTGTTGACAGGGTCACCGGTGGGCCCATTATGAAAGGAAGGTGGCTGAAAGTTCGAAAAAGTTTTCCGACCGCGTGCGCGAGGTGATGGACGCCTTGATCGACGCGCTCGAAGGTCTGCTCAGCCCACCCCCGGCACCCGTTCCGGTGCGGGTCAGGCCGCCGCAGCTGCCGGCGAAACGCCGACGCTGAGGCTTGATCACTCCGCTGCAGCGATCTGCTCTGCGGCCTTGAGCGTGACGGGAACTCCGCTAAACGCCGCGTTGCCGCTGAGCTCGTCGATCAGCTGGTCATCGGTCAGGTCGTTGACGCTCACGCCCGGGTGATTCGTCGCAATGCCAAGCTGCACGCCTTCGCGACCATGACCAAAACCGTGCGGCAGGCTCACCACGCCAGGCATCATGTCGCCTGTGATCTCCACTGGCGCGGTGACCTCGCCGACGCGTGAGCTGAGCGTCACATCGTCGCCGGTCTTCACACCGAGTCGCTTGGCGTCTTCCGGGTGGATCATCACGGTGCAACGCGTTTTCCCCTTCATGAGGCGCTGGCTGTTGTGCATCCAGGAGTTGTTGCTTCGAAGATGCCTCCGTCCGATCAGAAGGAGCTTGCCCTCCGGCGTGGCCGATACCTCTGAAGCGAATCGGGCTCGAAGCCGTTCGAGATCGGCCACGAATAGCTCGGGCGCCAAGTCGATCGCGCCATGGGCCTGCGGGATCCGTTCTGGAAAACAGCTCTGAAGCGGCCCGAGGTCGACTCCATGCGGCGCTTTGTGAAGCTTCCCGAGCGAGAGACCGGTTCCAAGTGGCTTGAATCGCTTCCCGTAAGGACCAAGTCGAAGTCCGAGGTCGAGAACACGCTCTGGGCCCGCCTTCTGTGCTGCCCGAGTCATCAGGTATTCCTTGCTCAACTTTCCGTGACGCTTGGCCGCCATTCGGCAGCTCAGCTCGCTGAGGATCTGCCAGTCGTCCAACTCGTCTTTTGCAGCAGGGAAGGGTGGCGCGGAGTAGTTCGCTGTATTGCGAACCGCCACCAGGTTGAGTGCAAGGTCGTAGTGGCTCCGCTGAATGGGCGAGACCGGCGGCAGAATCAAGTCCGCGTGCCGGCTCGTCTCGTTGATGAAAAAATCGATCGCCAAGGTGAAGTCGAGCGATTCGAACGCTTGGTCGAGGCGTCCGCCGTTCGGGGTGGACAGAATCGGGTTGCCCGCAAGGATCACCATGGCCCGAATCTGCCCGTCGCCCTCCGTCAGGATTTCTTCGGCCATCACCGAAGATGGCAACTCGCCACCAAATTCGGGCAAGCCCCGAACGCGACTGCGCCAGCGTCCGTACGAGCCTCGTCCGAGGCCGAAACCGCCGATTTTCTGTAGGGAATCGATCGCGGGGGTCGCGAACATCGAGCCGCCGGGCTCGTCGAGGTTCCCTGTGACCGCATTGAGGGCGTTGACGAGCCACATGTTGAGGCCGCCGAACTCCTGCGTGCAGGCGCCCATTCGGCCGTAGGCCACGCCAGTGGCGGCGCTTTGTATCTCGCGCGCAAGTCGCTTCACCGTCGCCGCGGGGACTCCGGTAATCGCCTCGCTCGTCTCGGGTGGATAGGCTTTGGCGATCTCGATGAGTCGGTCGAGGTTTTTCACGTACGGTTTCAATCGACCGAGGTCGACGCCCGAAGTGCACACTTCGTGAAGAATCCCGAGAAGGAACAGCGCATCGGTACCCGGCTGGATGAAGACATGCTCGTCCGCGATCTGGGCGGTTTCGGATTTCCGGGGGTCGACGACCACGACTTTACCGCCGCGCTTGCGAATGGCTTCGAGACGTTTCTTGATTCCAGGGGCCGACATGATGCTCCCGTTGGATGCAAGCGGATTGGCGCCGATCAGCATCATGTAGTCGGTCCGGTCGACGTCGGGCACCGGAAACAGCAGTTGATGGCCGTACATGAAGTACGAGGCGAGCATGAGCGGCCACTGGTCACAGGAGCTTGCCGAGAACCGATTCTTCGTACCGAGCGCACGGAAAAACGCCGGGCCGTAGACGAGCGTTCCGAAATTGTGGGCGTTCGGGTTGCCAAAATAGAGCCCCACTGCGCCGAGCCCGTTCTCTTTCTGGACCGCGTGGAGTCGGTCGACGGCCAGGTCGAAGGCTTCATCCCACGAGATCGGCTCCCAACGGTTTCCGACTTTGCGGACCGGCTGCTTCAATCGGTCGGGGTCGTCGTAGAGGTCTTTGAGTGCCGTCGCTTTGGGGCAGATGTGGCCGTGGCTGAAAACGTCCGCATCGTCGCCGCGGATCGACTTGACCTCGGTGCCATCGATTTCGACTTCAAGTCCGCACATCGCTTCGCAGAGATTGCAGGTTCGGTAGTGGGTGCTGCTCATCGACAGAGCATACCCGAGTCGAGGGCCCAGGCGTAGTCGACGCGTTCAGCCCTTTTCGAAAGAGAACGACGTGCCTTCGGAGTCGACTGCGATCGTGTCACCATCGCCGAACCGGCCGCGCAAAAGGGCCTCTGCCAGCGGGTCTTGTAGCTCCCGAACGAGGACCCGCTTCAGGGGACGCGCGCCGAATGCTGGATCGTAACCCAGGTCGATCAGTCGCGTTTTTGCGGCATCCGTCAACGTGAGACGGATCCCCCGGGGGCTCAGGAGCTTCTCAACCTGTCGGAGCTGGATTTCGAGGATCGCGGCGAGCTCCTCTTTATCGAGCCGGTCGAAGATCAGAACCTCGTCCACTCGGTTGAGGAACTCCGGCCGGAAATAATCGTGAAGCCGCTCTTCGATGCGCTCGTTCAATGCCTCGTCGGAACCCGCGTGCTCTAGAATGAGCTCGCTCCCCACGTTCGAGGTCATGATGATGACCGTGTCGCGGAAATGCGCGATGCGCCCGCGTGAGTCGCTGAGCCGGCCGTCCTCCAGGACTTGGAGCAGGATGTTGAATACGTCGGGGTGCGCCTTCTCGACCTCGTCGAACAAGACCACCGAGTAGGGTCGGCGCCTCACCGCTTCGGTCAGAAAACCGCCCTCTTCGCTATCGACGTATCCGGGCGGCGCCCCGATCAGGCGCGCGACCATGTGCTTTTCCATGAACTCGCTCATATCGAGCCGGGTGAGTGCAGCTTCGTCGTCGAACAGAAACGCGGCCAGAGTCTTGGCGAGCTCGGTCTTACCCACCCCCGTCGGGCCCAGAAAAAGAAACGAGCCGATGGGGCGCTTGGGGTCACGAAGGCCAACACGGCCTCGGCGCACCGCTTTGCTCAGGGCGCTCACGGCGTGGTCCTGGCCGACGACGCGCTCTCGCAATCGGTCCTCCATGTGCAGGAGCTTCTGCGCTTCTTCCTCCATCATTTTCGCGGCAGGCACTCCAGTCCAGAGCGCGACGACCGCGGCGACGTCTTCGGGGCCCACCGTGTCGTCCGACTCGTCACCGTCGAGGCCAAGGCGAACGCGCGCCGCGCTTTCGTCGATGAGGTCGATGGCACTTTTGGGAAGCTCGCGCCCCGCCACGTAGCGGCGTGCAAAGCGAACGGCGGCCTCCAGTGCTGGCTCGGTGATCTCGACCTCGTGCGCCGCTTCGAACCGAGCCTTCACCCCTTGCAGGATCGCCAGGGCTTCTTCTGAGCTCGGCGGTTCGACCTGTATCGGCACGAACCTCCGCGACAGCGTGCTCGCTTCGTCATTGATTTCTCGAAGCTCATCGGGCGTACAGCGCGCAAGCGCCCGAACCTCGCCCCGGCTCAACGCATTGGCGAGCATGTCGCCTGCGCCTCCCTTCGCGTGAAGGAAAGAAGTTAGGTTGGGCAGAAACAAGATCACCTGCCCGCCAGAGTCGCGGACCGCATCGAGGATCGCTCGCATTCGTTCTTCGAGCTGACCGCGGAGCCTGGTCCCCGCGACCAGCTCGCCGGAATCGAGTGCGATGATGCGCTTGTCGGCCAAGAGGTCGGGCACCTCGTCGGCCGCGATTCGTGAAGCGAGGCCATGAACGAGCGCGGTGCGGCCGGTTCCGTCTTCGCCGACGAGCAGAGGATTGTTCTCCCCACGCCGCGCAAGCACCTGAAGCATTCGGCGAAGCTCGGCCTCCCGCCCGACGAGGGGGTCGAACGCGTCTTGGGCTGCCAAGCGCGTCAGATCACGGCCATACTCATCCAGAACACCCATCTCCGCTCCCGCCGCTGTATAGGGTCTATCGTTTCCGCCGCTGCCCGCCAAGGCTTCCCGCAAGATCGCGCTGCTCAGGCCAGATGTCCGAAGGACCGAACGAAGCAGGCCTTCGGGCTCCTGTGCACAGGCCAACGCCAAGCTCCCGATGCCAGCCGGGAGCCCTGCATGTTGGGTCGCCTCGAGCTCGGCCCTCGACAGGAGCTCCAGGAATCGGGTCGACAGGTATGCGACGCCATCGCCTTCGGTCTTCCCGAGCCTCCGGAGTGCCCATTCGGAATCGACCAGCATGTCGGTGGGGTCGACGCCCGCGGCTTCGAGCGCCGTCTGGACGGCCGGCGCTCGATCCACCAACTCGTACCAGAGATGGATCGGTTGAACTTCCGCGTGCTTGCGATCGTCTGCGAGTTGTTGGGCGGCCGCGACGTACCGACGCGCGTCCTCGCTGTACGAATCGAGACGCAGGGTGAGTTTCTTCAAGCCTAGTCGTCCGCGGCTTTCCTCGCCGCTACGAACTGAAGCCGCAAGTCGTAGAGCACTTCGGTGATGAGCCGTTCTTCTTCGCCGGTGAGGTTTCCTCTCGTCTTCTCTTCGAGGAGCGCGATGCAGTCGATCGATTGCTTCGCATGGGCGAGGTTAACGGTCGAGTCGTCTTCCGCACCAGGCAACTTGCCGAGATGAATGAGCGCAGAGGTGCTCAACGACAAGATGAAGGTGTTGAAGTCGATGCTCGGAGCTGTGCCCTCTTCCTCACTCATGCGCGCTACTCCGCCTGCGACTCGTCTTTCGAATCACTGGGGTCGATCTCGACCGTGTCGTACGAGCCTTCCCGATCGACGAGGCTCGCCAATCGCTGCTCGTACTCTTCTTTGGAAATCAAGCCCTTCGCGATGTTGCGTTCCACGATGCGCTTGTCCGTCAGTTTATCACCTAGAGCTGCCATGCGGCCGAGTGTAGATTCGCCTACCGGGCTGTCAACTCACACTAACCCGCCGCCCTGGTGATGACAGTTACATAGCGGCGGCGAGCGTATCCGATCTCAGCCCGGATCGCCTAATCCAACTCGCTCAGAGCCTACGGGCGCAGGCTGACGACCTCGAGCGGCTGGCCCTTCAACTCTCACCGACCGGCGCGGGATTGGCCCGCAACGGCACCGGTGCGCACTAAACGAAAGGCAATAACGATGAATAGAGATCAAGCGAGACTGCGAAACGGATTTTTAGAAATCCTCACCGGCGACGGCTGGCGGGTGGCACTTTCACCGGACCAGATCGAATCCGTCCGAGGACGAAACGAAGGCGGTTGCTGCATCCATCTCCGGCATGGGCGACCCATTTTGTTGGACGTGCCGGTCAAGCGAGTGCTCGCAGAGCTGGAGGGCACCGCCGATGCGACCTCCTGAAATAAAAAGACCGGCGGGGACAACCGCCGGCCCAGACAATCTCCTTCGCCAGGATAAAGCCTACCGGGTTTTATACAGTCGCGAGGGCAAGACGGCAAGTCACCTGGTGGTGTACCGGCTGGACAGCAAGGACAAGCCAGATCCGGAGCTTTGGGAAGAAGCCTACGAAGCAAGGGTTTCGCTGCTCGCCCAGGAATGCGCCGAGACGGAGCGCGAAAACGAGCACCTCCGCAGTCGGCTCGCGATGGCGGACGATGAACTCGCAATTCGGCGGAAGCTTTGCAAGTGCCGGAGGTGGACGAAATGACACCATCAAAGGACCACTTCGAGCCCAAAAAATTTCAAGCTCCCGAGGTTGTAGCCCAAGGGCAATCCTCCCCGGGAATCGCGGCGCTCAACTACGCCAAACACGGATGCCGCGTCTTCCCGATTCAGCCAAACGATAAGAGACCGTTTCCGGGCTCCCATGGCTGCTTAGACGCAACCACCGACCCCGTGACCATCACGGATTTGTGGAACACACATCCCGACGCGAACGTGGCGATTGCCACCGGCAACGGGCTCATCGTCATCGACATCGACACGAAGAAGGGCGAGGACGGTTGGGGCAGCCTCGATGCGCTCATGGTGGAGCACGGCGAGCTACCCGGCACCCGATGGGCGCAAACCCCAAACGCTGGAGCGCATCTCTACTACCGGGTGATCGGTGAAGTCCGTAACAGCGAAAGCAAGATCGGACCTGGACTCGATGTGCGCGGCGACGGCGGCTACGTGCTGGCGCCACCGAGCACCATCAACGGCAAGTCCTACAAATGGATGGGACGCAGCCCGTCGGCGCAGCTGCCACCGGCATGGGAAGCGCTGCTCATCGCGAAGCCGGATGCGCCGGTGCCCGTCACGGTGCCTGCACTGCTCCCCACCGGAAAGAAAGCCCGCCAAGCCTATCTGCTCGCCGCGCTCGAGGGCGAACGGGACGCGCTCCGGGATGCCCCCGAGGGGACGCGGAACGGCGCGCTCAATCGATTCGGCTTTTCCCTTGGTCAGCTCGTCCACCTTGGGCTGCTTGCCGACGACATCGTGGCGACCGCGGAATGGGCGATGGATCAATGGACCTGGACTCACGGGCACCGTGACCGACGCAAAGACGCGGCGACACTTGGGCGAGCCATCCGTGATGGGATGAACCATCCGAGGGAAGAGGTGGCAGCGTGACTGAACACCAAGACCTCACGCCGGCCGAAGCGCAAGAGGCTGTCGATGAGTACCTGAACGGCGCGAACGGGGAGCCGCCGCCGAAGAAAGCCTCGCCGCCGCCAGAGCCCGATCTAAGCGGTGTCGGAGGTGACGACGGTGACGGAAAGAAACCAAGCGCAGTTGAAATCCTGCTCGAGATTGCAAACGCACAAGTCCAAGAGCTATTTCACGACGGCGCCGACACCAAGTATTCAACCTTCGCGGATGTGCTGGTCGATGGACACCGATGCACCTACGCGATCGAGTCTGCGGCGTTTAGCCGGTGGCTGCGGCACCAGTACCATAAGAAAACTCAGGGCGGCTGCCGCGCCGATGTGGTCAAGGTGGTCGTGGACACGCTGGTCGCAGAGGCAACCTACAACGGAGGGAAGCGGGAAGTCTTTGTCCGCGTCGGAGAGTGCCCAAAGACCGGATACCTCTACATCGATCTCGGTGACAAAACCTGGCGCGCCATCGAGGTGAGACCGGAGGGCTGGAAGGTCATCAAGAAGCCGCCCGTGCGTTTCAAGCGCGGCGGCGGCACAGCGGCGCTACCTACGCCCAAACGCGGCGGGAGCTTTGACGACCTTCGACCGTTTCTCAATCAGCGAATGGACGATGACACGTGGCTCCTGATCTGCGGCTGGCTCTGCGCAGCGCTTCGACCAGGGCACGCATTCCCGCCGCTGATCGTCAACGGGGAGCAGGCGAGCGCGAAATCGACGCTGACCGCGATGCTGCGGCAGCTCGTGGACCCGAACGTGGCAGACCTCCGATCCCCGCCACGCGAGGAACACGAGATGTACATCACCGCCAACTCGAATTGGTGCCTCGTGTTCGAGAACGTCTCTCGACTGCTCGGCTGGCAAAGCGACATGCTCTGCCGGCTCTCGACCGGCGGGGCCTGCACGTTCCGCTCGCTCTTCACCGACATGGATGAAGTCATTTTCAGGGCTTGCCGTCCGCTTGTCCTCAACGGCATCGAGGATTTCGTGGTGCGCGGCGACCTTGCCGACCGGGCCGTGTTCATCAACCTGCCCCACATCCCCAAAGAGGAGCGCGTAGAGGAAAAGGCGCTGTGGGCTCGGTTTGAAAAGACACGACCGCATATCTTGGGCGCGATTCTCGATGCGCTCTCCACCGGGCTCCGCGAGCTTCCCAACATCAAGCTAACGAAGCTGCCGAGGATGACCGGCTTTGCGACGTGGGGCGAAGCCTGCTCAGGCAACTTCACGGCGAACGAGGGCGCATTTCTCGAAGCCTACGAGAACAACCGGGAGAGCGCCGTCATGTCCGTCATCGAGGGCGATGCTGTGGCGACCGCCATACGGGACCTCGCGCACGACCTTGGCGAGGGCGGCGAATTTGTGGGCTGTGCAAAAGAGCTTCTCGAACGGCTCGAGCAAGTCACCACCGAGAAAACCAGGAACACCAAGACGTGGCCCCGATCTCCGCGTGGTCTCAGTGACCGCGTGATGCGGGCTGCTCCCGCGCTCCGCGAGGCTGCCATCCACGTTGAGCGACTCCCCCGCAGTGGCAGGGTCCGACCCATCCTCATCAAAGGCGCGCCGAAGGGCTCCCCGTTAACGCTATAGAGGATGACCGTCACAACCGTCACAACCGTCACTAGACCGGCTCGCTGCCCCGTGTTTTGCAGGGTTTGCGCAAACGAGGGCAGCGATAGCCGACCGTCACCGACCGTCACAACCGTCACAAGCTCTGTGATTTCAGTAGGTTAACTCGACCGTCACCGACCGTCACTCACCGTCACCGGTTTTTCCGTGAAATCATTGGGGAAATGACGCAAATGACGGTTGTGACGGTCTCAGCGTTATCCTTGAACGCGCAGGGTCGTCACTGAGATCGGCTAAATGTAGCAGCGATGATACCCATCTTTCCTTATCAGATTTGATACGAAAAGATTTCATCTTGCATTGGCTCCGGCTGAAATACACGCTTAATGTAGCTTAAAGCTGGGTAGCTGCGGCTGCTGGCGTAGGGCCTAGGCGGAACCAGGTAGGCCGCGGCATTATATGTATGGCACAAGTAGGAATAGCGACCACAGCGGACAAAGCCAGGGGCAACCTGAGCTAGCTGAGCAGTGGTTCCGATGCTCATCTCGGGCTCTCCCCGCGTGGATCGGTTGCTTTGGCTGGTGCGGTTTTGTCTAGTCGCTGTCTAGAGTTTGGCGGCTGATTTAGAAGTAGACGAGCGCCCGCACTAGAAAGCCTAGTGATTCTGAGGCTCGAGCTGGTGTCAACCTCCGATGGCTTTACGGATTGGCAGCAGACCCCCTTCCCCCTATTAGGCGATGAGCCCCGGAGGCGGGGTGGAGCTGCCCTTACGATTCACAATATCCTGGGCTGTAGATTTTCTGAGAGCGACCCCTGTCCCAGATGTACTCCGAGTTCACTCTCGGCTGGACTCCGAGGTCACGCCCAGATGTACTCCGAGTTCACTGTAGGAGCGATCCCTACCCCGGCAGCGGCTCGAGCTCGGCGGCTTCTGAAAAATTGTGTAGGAATTTGGCGAGCCCTAGATCACGGCAGCCTCTCAGCGCCTCTCTCAGCCCCGCAGCGTTTGCCTAGCCTACCGGGCGCTGAATCCCGCAGCAGCCCTGAGCGTGCGTTCTGTCCCTGTTTAGGGTACGCTCATCAGGAGTCGGGCGGTTTTTCTAAGCGGGACGGCTGCTCGATTCATCCTTCCTCGGTTCTTTGCGAATCCATAGATGACGACCCAAGGGCTTGAACAACTCGAGACTGTTCAAGCCTTAGCGACCTCCGGCGGTTCAGTGCCTTGTTAGTCCTTTGCTGCTGAGCTGCCGGGGGCCGCCCCTCCGGGGGCTGAAGAGAGATTTTCCTATGCCGACACAAACCGCCAGAGCAAGCAGAGACGCGCCAGGCTTCGTCGAGATCCGCGAGGGCAGCGAGCTCATTTTGACTTTCTATTCCTGGGACGTAACCGCTGTGCACCAGCAGCAAGTTCGACCGGACCCGCTTGGTGACACGATCGTTTCGTTGAGGCGGAACCAGGGACTTGGTTTTTGGTTGGCTTGCCGAGTGAGTGTCGGTGAAGTGCAGGCTGCGATCGCTACCGCTGTCCAGGAGTGGAAGAAAACGAGATCGAAGGTCACCGTCCGGAAAGCAACGGCAGCAACGGGCTAACGGCTCTGCGCAGTGGGTGACGAGCTCTACGAATCCTTTGCGCTCTTCACCATCGGCTCGTTGATCGGGCTGCTGATCGCGGTGCTCGTCTTGCCGTTGTAACCCCGTCCTGCGCCGCAAAGCCGCCGAATAGCCCATGAATCGGGCGAATCCGTTGCCAAGCAACGCAAACCAGGGTATGAGGCGGGTGTACGACACGCCGGGACACCATAGATGCCGAAGAAACTCGCAACCCCCAGACCAAACGCGGCGCGCATCCTTCCACGCGGGGAGCCGGTGCCACGTCCTGACATGAGCCTGATTCCGCCGCTGACGGGCGATTCGATCCGGCTCAACTTCCGTGCGGACCATGTGACGCACGCCGACATCGAGGCGCACATGCGGCTTCTCGAAGCTAGGGCGCCCTACGTAGCGATCACGCTGTCCGACGTGCTGCGTTCGCTGATTCAGGAGGGTGCCAAAAGTTTCCGGGATCGGCTTCCCGAATATTCAACCGACGAGAGCACGAAAAATGAAACCTGAACAACGATTCGATCGCGATGCTGTTAGCGTTGCCGATCAAAAACAACACGTCGAAACGCTGCGCGAGCATTTGAAGCGACCGCATAAGGCGAGCGAATTTGGAACCAGCAGCGGCACGCAGACCAGCATCCGCAAACACATTTTGGGCGAGCAGCGCGACCCTGCGAAGATGAGCCAGATCGAGCGGCACGTTTTCGGCATCGAGCGCGACCCGGCTTCGATGTCTGCCGTGGAACGTCACATCTACGGCGTGGAACTCGAGAAGC
>Ga0224508_10003182_pt1 | contig 13640 bp, 11 predicted proteins | sample SF_Jan12_sed_USG_4_FD_170157 | JGI IMG/M metagenome (GOLD analysis project Ga0224508, IMG submission 170157) | Sediment microbial communities from San Francisco Bay, California, United States - SF_Jan12_sed_USGS_21 | ecosystem: Environmental > Aquatic > Marine > Sediment | place: USA...
CGAGCGTGAGGTTGTTCGTGATGCCGTACTTCAGGTCCCCACCGAGACTCTGCGACATGGCGGTGGAGCTGTAGAACGGATTGTCGGGCTCGGACGGCGCGCGCGTGGCCGAGGTGAGCACATAGGGCCGGATCTCGAGATTGCGACGCGGCTCGATTCCGTCGAGCCCGCTGAGCGTCCCGAACGCTGAGACGAGACGCGAACCATCGTCGGGGCGCGGCGCCCAGATCGTGGTCTCGCCCTCCCTCGCCAGCTCTCGCTGGAAATTCACGCCCCAGGTCATCCCCGTCGCCGGGCTCTCCGGGCGAGAGAATCGAAGCTGGGACAGCGGGATCCGCATCTCGGCGACCCAGCCGTCTTCATCGGTCGAGGTCGCGCTCTCCCACACGGCGTCCCAGCTGGGGTCCATGTTGGTATCGCCGAACATGAGCCAGTCGCGCTGGACGCCGGCGACGCTGACCGCGAAGACGAACGCGGTGCGACGATCGAAATAGCTGTCGAACCCCACCAGAAAATCGTCGGCGGTCACCTGCTCGTCACGCCGGGCGAGCCGCTTGATGATCCCCGAGGGGTCGGAGTCGTACATCCGGGCTCCGACGTAGATCGCGCTCTCCGTGTAGAGCACCCTGACCTCGGTCGGCTGGCTTGCCGGACCGCCCGGTTCCGGGCGGAACTGCACGAAGTCCGTCGCCACGTCGGCGTCGAGCCACGCGGTGTCGTCGAGCTTGCCGTCGATCCGGGGGGCCTGGGATGCACGAACGGCGGTCAGAGCGGGTGCGTTCCCGCGGGGACCGCCGTCACGGCTCGGGTCGGCACTCTCGGGGGATCCCTGGGCGACCAGACTCGTCGGGACCAGGAGAACGGCGCAGAAAGCGGCCGCTCGAACACATCTATGCACAGCACCACCGCGATTGAAGTTCCAGGGCTTCGGTCAGGCCGAATCCCGCGTCCTGTAACGAGAGTTGGACGCTCCCGCCCCCCCCATGGTTGCAGAGACCCTACCAGTGGGGGATTGAACGACGACGCGAGGGCGGAAGTTTCGGTGCGGGCCGGAGGTCGATCTCGACCCCCGGCGGGGCCGCTACCCCGGTCCGGTCACCGCGTGGCTACTCCGCGTCGGCGATCCGCGCGAGCTCGGCTTCCGTCGCGATGTAGCCGAACGACGACCACTGGCCCGTCTGGAGCACCTGCTCGAACGCCGCCATCGCCTCGTCCGTTCGGCCGTTGTAGAGGTGCCAGTTCGCCACCCCGTAGCCGACCGTGGCGCTGCCGAGTGCGTCGTCCTGGCCGCCCCACAGCTCGGCGGCGTCCATCTCGCCCTTGTACATGAGGAGAAGGTGGAAGTAGCTGGCGTTCTCGATCACCTCGAGGTCGGCCGTGATCGGCTCGAGCACCGCGGCCGCCTCGTCGTCCCGCCCGAGACGTCGAAGCGCCATGTACTTCCAATGCGAGATCGCTACGAGCTGATCCGGGTTGGTCGTGATCGCGAGGTATCCCTCGTACGAGTCCAGCGCTGCCTCGAAGTCGCCCATCAGATACTGAGCGAGCCCGTAGTGGTACCAGATGTTCGACTGGAGCGTGCTGGTGGGAATGCCGCTGGCATTCGGGGCGCCATCCGGCTCGACCTCGTCGGATTGTCCGGCGATCAGCTCCGCCGCCCGCTCATAGTCGGCCAAGGCCGCGTCGAGCTGCCGCGTGCTGATGTACCGGTGGCCACGGTGCCGGTACATGCGAGCGTCCTCGGGGTGCAGGCCGACGCCCTCGGAGAAAACGTGAATGGCCTGGCGGTACTCCTGCAGGTACCCGAGCCGCCGTCCGTACCAGATGAGCGCGTCGGCATCCTCGGGATCGGCCCGGTGGTCGGCGAGCGCCTGCTCCATGTTCGCGATCAGCTCAGACTCGGCCGCGGCGGAAACCGACGCCCGGAGCGTGTCCCCAAGAAGCGAGATGGCCTGGATCCCCTCGGGGAGCCCGCTGTCGCGCTCGGCGAGGTGTCCGGCAGGGGTCGTGTCGGCGTCGTCGGTCCGATCAGCCGTCTCGGCTCCGCCGCACGCGGAGACGCCGGTGCCCAGGCAGAGGGCGACGAACCCCCGAAAGACGGTGGATCGACCGTGATGCCGAAGACTCGGCGAGTTGGAAACCGTTCCCATTCTGGACCTCCGATAACGATGGACATCTCCGCCAAAACCTGAGGGCGTTCTCATCCGTATGGTGGCCTGCGAAGGCGGCGTGGCGGGCATCGCCCGTCGCCCACAGGTTCAATGACAGAGACCCAGCGAAAGGCCTAAATCATGACCGCAGAAACGACCGAGACCGTCGAAGCCGAGGCGACCACCGAGGAGCACAAAGTGCGTGGCGACAACCTTGTCGCCAAGGTCAAGGAGTTGATCCGCGAAGGGAACATCCGCCGGATCACGATCCGCAACGACGACGGGAAAGAGCTGGTCGAGATTCCGCTCACGATTGGTGTCGTCGGCACATTGCTCCTGCCCGCGTGGGCAGCGATCGGCGCGATCGCCGCTCTCGTCACCAACTGCTCGATCGTCGTCGAGAGGGACGAGGACGCCTAACGCGTCAGGCCGCCAGGGCGATCGCCCCGGCGGCCTGTTCACGTCATCGCTCGTTTCCGAGTGCCATTCGGGCGCGGGACGCCCGCCCGATCAGCACCATCGAACGCGGACCCGGTATTCGACCGTGGTTTCGCCGCGCGCGGGCACCTCGACATCGTACCGGAACGTGTGGGCGTCTACCCTCGTCGCCCTGTGCGTGCTCTCGAGGATGTCCCAATCGCCTCCGATCGGCTCGACCAGCTGCACCTCCACATCTTCGTCCTTGTGGTTGCGCACCTGGACCTCCCAGGTGGACTCGGAGACGCAACTGGACACGACCGTGTAGTCCATCTGCCTCCGGTCCCCCACGACATCGAACGCATCGCCCATGCGAATCCGCACGGTCTCATCGCGAGGGGTGTGGTCGATCCGGTCCTCGCCGATGAACTGCTGCGCTCCCGAGGAATCCTCTTTGTACACACGGACCACGCCGGCCGGAAGCGGCATCCCGAGGCGGTTGTCCTCGGAGTTCTCGAAGTCGAGGAAGACGCCGACCTTCTGGTTGGAAATCACGTCACCGTAGGCGCCGCGGTAGTAGTAGGCCGCACCGTAGAAGATGAGTCGCTTGTCGACGCCGAAGTCCGACGCCTCCAGCAGGGTCACCTGCTTCTGCTCGTTGTTCTTGATCGTCGTCGGGCGCGCCAGGGTATACAGGTGATACTCGAAGAAGCCTTCTTCGGAGAACGCAGCGTCCTCCGACACCTGCATCTGCGCGGCCATGCTGGCCCGCTTCATCAGCTCGTCGCGGCTTCCGACACGCTGGACATCTCCTGCCACGAGCTTCAGCCGGGCGTCTTCGTAGGTCGCTCCCGAGTTGTTGGTGAGGGTCACCCAGCCGAGGAGATCCGCCTCCGAATCGTCTTCGGAGATCACCATCACGTAGTCGGATTTCCAGTTGAGCTGGTGCGTGAGATAGGACACCTCGAGCCGCTGTCGCGCGCTGCGGCTGTTGGCCAGCCACACCAGCGTCGGTTCGGCAATGAGATTGTCCGGCACCTCGGGGAACGCCATCCGTCCCGGATAGTTGAACGTGATTTCGTCACCGATCCTCAGGATCGTCCCGTTGTTGACCGACAGGACCTCGGCCTCCACCCCCTCCTCCTTCTCGGTCTCCGGGTTGTACCGATAGACCGTCACGGTGCGACCTACGTATTTCTCGAGGAGCTTCTGCGGGCTCAGGAGGTCGTACTGGTAGTTCTGCTCGAGCACGTTGAACCGCGTGCTCAGGGGCCGCACATGGACCGTTTCTGTCTGGATCGCCGAGGCCACGTCCCCGTACTCCAGCTCGACCGGGCCAACCCCGACGGCTATCGAGCGAACTTCCCGGACCAGACCGAAGTTCTGGTTGTAGACCGTGATCGACACGGATTCGCGATCGTGTCGGTCCGACCGAAATCTCGGAACGGAACCGTCCGCGGCCGTCGTCGTATCGGTGAGGGTGTGGGGAACCGGTTCGGTCGTCGCGTCGTTTCTTCGCGCGTCCGTACCGAGACCAGTGATCGTCAAAACGCCCGCAAGCAGCGCGGAGCCAATGCCATACCGGATCATCATCTTCATCCTTCGTCTCGTGTCGCCAGCGGGTCATCCCGGAGCTCCGTCTGAAAGGACGCCACAGGTCCGACGACTTGCACATCCGCACGGTTCGAGTCGAGAGCAAGTCGGGATCGCGTCCCGGCGGCTACGGGTCGACCGGGGGGCGGTCCCGGCTCATGTTCACCGCATGCACACCACGCCGCAGACCCGATTCGCCCGCCTCTCACACCCCGCTCGCTCGTGGACCCTCGCCCTGGGCCTGGTTCTCGTCCTGGCGTCTCCGGGCGTGGCGCAGGAGCGTCCTCCGACGCTCGGCGATCTCACCGATTCGATCGAGGATCTCGCGACGGCCGTTCGACCGTCGGTCGTACAGATCTTCGCGAGCGGGCTTTCGATCAGGCGTTCGGCCCAGGCGACGGGGCAGGAGGGTGTCGTGTCGCGTCAGAGCGCCAGCGGCTCTGGGGTGATCGTCGATCCGGCGGGATACATCGTAACGAACGCGCACGTGGTGGCCGGTGCGACCCGCGTGGAGGTGTCGCTCCCCGAGCGCGTCCCGGCGGCTGGAGAGTCGATCGTCGAGGGGCGCGGGGCGCTGGCGCTAGCCGACGTCATCGGACTCGACGCCGAGAGCGACCTGGCGGTACTCAAGATCGACGAGGCTGATCTGCCCTTTCTGCCGTTCGGCGACTCCGATCTCCTTCAGCAGGGCGAGCTCGTGTTCGCGTTCGGCAGTCCGCTCGGACTGCGGAACTCCATGTCGATGGGGGTCGTGAGCTCCGTCGCGCGTCAGCTCGAGCCCGAGAGCTCGATGATCTACGTGCAGACGGATGCGGCGGTGAACCCCGGAAACAGCGGGGGGCCGCTGGTCAACGCGCGTGGAGAGCTGGTCGGTATCAACACGTTGATCTTCTCGCGGTCGGGCGGGAGCGACGGATTGAGCTTCGCCGCGCCCTCCAACATCGTTCGTACCGTCTATACCCAGATCAAGGACGAAGGCCGCGTACGGCGGGGCACGATCGGCGCGCGGTCACAGACGATCACGCCTCGGCTGGCGGCGGGGCTCATGCTCCCGCGTCCCTGGGGCGTCATCCTGAGCGACGTGTCGCCCGGGTCACCGGCCGCGGTGGCGGGTCTACGGGTGGGAGACGTCGTTCTCAGGCTGGACGGAAAGCTCATGGAGAACGGACGTCAGTTCGACGTGAACCTGTATCGATACCGCCCCGGCTCGCGCGTGACCCTCGAGGTCTATCGCGACGGATCGTCGACGACCTTCCAGGTCGACGTCGCGGAACGTCCGGAGTTCGCCGATCCTCTTGCCGCCGCCCTGGCGTCGGGACGCAACCTCGTCGAGGAGCTCGGCATCTTCGCCGTCGATCTCGGGCGGGTCTTCCAGCACATGCCGGGTCCGAGGAGCCGCCGCGGCGTGGTGGTCGCAGCCCTTCTGGACCGGCTCGGGTCCGAGGTGACTTTCGAGACCGGCGATGTCATCTACTCGGTGAACCGTCGCTCCGTCGGGAACGTCGCGGAGCTACGTCTGATCCTCTCCCAGCTGCGGGACTCGGGAATCGTGGTGTTCCACCTGCAGCGCGATGGCGAGCTGATCTTCGTGCCTGTCGAGGTGGTCTGGTAACGGCTACCAGCGAATCAGCGCGCTTCCCCATGTGAAGCCCGAGCCGAACGCCGTGAGGCACAGCAGGCCCCCGGGCGATAGCCGTCCCTCGTCGAGGCTCTCGTGCAGCGCGATCGGAATACTCGCCGCCGTCGTGTTTCCGTAGCGCTGGATGTTGTTGTAGACCCTGTCATCCGTCAGGCCGAGCGCTCGCTGGACCATCTGAGAGATCCGCAAGTTGGCCTGATGAGGGATCAGCAAGTCGATGTCGTCGATCGTCAGCCCGTTCGCGTCGAGAGCTTCCCTGACGGCTTCGGGCATGCGCGATGTCGCGTGCTTGAAGACCTCGCGACCCTCCATCATGGGCCGCGTGAGGCCGGCGTCGATGTGCTCGTGGGTGATCAGCGGATCGTACTTCGAGCCCGGTACCTCGACCCAGAGCTTCTCGGCGTGTCTGCCATCGGCGTGGATGTGCACGGATAGGAGACCCGCCGCGGTCTCGTCCGATTCGTCGACTTCACGGCCCTCGAGCAAGACCGCTCCCGCGCCATCGCCGAACAGGACCGCGGTGTCACGTCCGGCGTCGTTACGGTGCAGACCGGTCGAGTGGACCTCCGTCCCGACGAGGAGGACCCGGCGATACTGCCCCACCCGAATCCACGCATCCGCGACCGAGAGCCCGTAGAGAAAACCGCTACACTGATTGCGGACATCGAGACAGGGGACATCGCTGACACCCAGCTTGCGCTGCATGAAGACGCCGGTCCCGGGGAAGAAATGATCCGGGCTGAGCGTGGCGACGATGATGCAATCGACGTCCGCCGCCTCGAGGCCCGCGCGGTCGAGCGCCATCTCGGAAGCGGCGCACCCGAGATCCGACCCCGCCTCGCCCTCTTCCACCCAGCGTCGTTCCTCGATTCCCGAGCGCTGGCGGATCCACTCGTCGGTGGTATCCATGATCGAGGCCAAGTCGTCGTTGGTCACGACGCGATCCGGGACGCGCATCCCGGTGGAGAGGAACGTGGTTCGAATCATGGCTAACGGTCCGGGGGAAAGTCTGAGAGTATGCGCTGGACGGCGTCCCGGATCACGGGAGCCGTGTCCTCCGGCATGGCGAGCGGGTCGACGCGAGTCTCCGCCGAGCCCCGCCATACGAGCTCGTTCCGCTCGGCGTCCACGACATCGACGAGCAGCGTCCCTTCGGTATACTCGTCGACGTAGGTGTCCGACACCCACACCCCGCCCCCGTACCCCCAGCGCGAATATCCGTAGCCGTAGTAGTCGTTGATCGTCGTGACGTCCATGCCGTCACGTAACCCGGCGTGCCACCCGAGCATGAAGTCCCCGTCGCCCTCGACCCTTCGATATCCCTTCTCGGCGAGCACGGCATCCGCGACGAGCATCACCTGCTGACCAACGAACTCGTTGTTGACTCGACGGTCGCGACCGCCGGGATCGGGGAGCCACGAGTACGTCTCATAGGCTCCGATAGCGACGACGGTCGCCGGGTCGTAGTCCACATCGATGTTCATCGATGCCCCACAACCGCAGAGCACGACCGTGAGCAGCGCGACGGCGCCGAACGCGTGAAGGGTACGGATCATCCTGCCTCTCGATTCGACGGGGGAATACGGCCTGTTTCCGACGAGAGCGCCGGGGCGCCGTCCACGCAACATGCGGGGGCCGCGCTCGCTGGCCAATCGAAGTTGTGTCGCTGACCAGCCAAAGTTCATCATACCCCTGGGATCACGTCGCCAGGGCGTGGCGAGAAAAGGCATGTGCATGCACTCCAGAAGCAGATCCATCTTCGGACCTTCACGAGCGTCGTGGCTCGTCGCACTCGCCGCGCTTGGCGGGTGCGCCTCGACGAACGTGAACACCCAGGCCGCTCCCGACGTGTCGTTCACGGAGATGAGCACGTACGCATGGCTCCCGAACCCTCCCCTGGACATGGGCGAGATCCGGCCGATGGTCGGACGGATCGTGCGTACGGCGGTCGAAGAGGAGCTCGCGGCCCTCGGTTTCACGCCGGATCCGATCAGTCAGCCCGACTTCTGGGTCAGCACCTTCGTCGCCGCAGGACAGACCGAAGTCGAGACCACGTGGGCCTTCTACGGGCCCCGCTACGACTGGATTTCGGTACTGGTCGGTGCGGACGTCGGCTTCTATCGGGAAGGGACCCTCATCCTCGACCTGCTGGATGGCCGGTCGCGAGAACTGATCTGGCGGGGCGTCGCGACGGCGACTGTGGAGCAAGGACAGCGCGCGGCGGCCGATGCCGAACGACGCGTCGCCGATGCCGTCCAGGCGATGCTCGCCGAGCTGCCCTGACAGCCGGCCACGACCGGCACAGCGATTGCGTCATTCGGCGCGCTCCAGCGCTTTCGGCCGGGCATCGCGCATGGCCGTAACGAGCTGCCATACAACGGAGGATCCAGAATGAAACGTGCCATGTTTGCCGCTGTCCTCGCCGGATTCGGCCTGATTGGCTCGATACACGCGGTCAGCGCGCAGGAAGGCTGGTTTTTCGACGCCACTGGCGGGATCGCACTGCCGATCGGGAACGTTAGCGACTACCTGAAGGCCGGACCCACGTTCGGTGTTGGAGTGGGGCAGCAGTTCGAGAACATCGGCGTCGGCCTCGGGTTCGACGTCGACCTTCTCTCGGGCAAGGACTTCGAGGGCGCAACCGGTCCCGGTGCGAACTTCTACCGGTATCAGATCTTCGGTGAGTACTCGTTCATCGACCCCCGGACCTCGAAGAATCAGATCAACCTGATCATCGGGGTCGGTGGTACGTCGATCAGTACGGATGAGGTCGACGGGGAGAGACTCAAGGACACCTATATCACGTTCGAATCCGGCCTTCACTTCGGGACGGGCAAGGTCTTCCTCGAAACCGTCTGGGTCGGGATGTTCGGGACGCAGGGTACGAGCAGCGTGTTCCCGCAGGACATCTCATCGATGCACAACCTGACGGCGAAGGCTGGCGTCCGGATCGGCTAGCTCCTATCGAGGTCTCCGGGTCCTAATGCGCGCGGGTCGAGCGGTCTCGACCCGCGTCTTTTTTTTGTGCGGATCGTCGCCCTTCGGGTTGTGCCCCCGAACGATCGGCCGGACCTTAACCGGGGTACTGATCGCGAGGTCGCGAAGCCATCGCTCCGGAGGCCACCATATGACCTGTTCGCCGAGCCGTATCTTGCACGTTGGTCGACCCATTGTTTCCGGCCTTGCCCTGGCTGCTCTCCTGCTGTCAGGCGGTGCGCTCGTCGGTGCCCGACCCCTGGCCGCGCAGGTGACGTGTGATTTCAGCGATCTGCCCGGGGCGGTCTGGTGGGGAACCCGCTCCCAGATGACGGCGCGCGAGTTCGCGTCCTACGTGGCGCCCGTGTACTGGTTTTCGCCGGATGAGCCGCTTCTGGCCCAGCGAGCGGCTTCCGGGCAGCGCAGTCGCCAGCTCGCGAGTGGCCGAGACATCATGATCCCGGAGGCCATGCCCTTCGAGGACCCATCCGACGGCCCCGTCGTCTACTACCAGTTCGACGAGATCGTCGAGCGTGCGGGAGTCCCCACCGAGGGGTGGGTTCGCGACGAGGACGACATCAACAACTCGATCATCGATTTTCGCTCGACCGGCGCCGTGAAACTGGGCTTCTTCGCCTACTTCAGCGAGGAAGCCGGTCTGGGCGCCCACCCGCATGATCTCGAAGCGGCGGAGTTCCGGGTCGGGATCGCGCGGAGCGATCTGGAGTACCTTTCCGAAAGGTCCGACGCCGTATGTGACGAACCGACCTACGTCATACTCGTGATCTCGGTCATCGCGAAGGCGCACGGAATCGTCTGGTTCTGGAACATCGTCGATGTCGACGACCAGACGCGGTTCCCGATGCACCTCTTCGTCGAGGAGGGCAAGCACGGGTTGGCCACGGACAAGAACTCCGATGGGTACTTCACCCCGGGGTACGACGTATCGCGCCACAAGAACGACGCCTGGGGGGTGCGCGACATCATCAGCCAGGGAACGCTCTTTTCGGGGGGCTACCAGGCCTTCATGACGAAGGTGCGGCAGGACCGGCACCGCGTATTTCCGCCGCTTCCCCCGGACAGCCCCACGCGGGACAACTTCGACGAACCGTGGAGCGACATCGTCGCCGATCACGCGGTGTACGAGCTGCGTGCGTTGCCGCCGGAGGAGGCGGGTGCCCATGATCCGGGGCTCCACCACTTCCTGAGCGACAAGGCGGTCCCGGACTGGCCGAAGCGGCGCTATGCCGGCGACGTGCAGGGCTTCCTCGACTGGGCGTACGAGGGACAGATCGTCAAATCGCTCGGCGTCGCGGCCCGCTACGACGGCGACATCGGCCTCTCCTTCGTCTTCCCGCTGTTCATCGTCAAGAACTTCGAGATCGACCTCGCCGGCGGTGGGTTCCTCGTCCACCGCATGTGGCTGAGCGACAAGGGACTCCGCGACTTCGGCTGGATGCTCATGTACACGCCATCGGCGTCGCGCTGGATCGACACCTATCTCGGTGCGGGGGTGGAATGGGATGTGACAGACGTACTGACGGATCCGGACGGTGAGGCTCTGCCGGAGCCGACGACTCGATCGGACACCGAATTCATCTACGAGGCCGGCGTCAAGTTCCGCGTCAACCTCTCGACCTCGCCGCTGCGGTTTCTCGGATTCCTGACGGACTTCTGGGGTCTGCGGGTCGGGATCAAGAACAGCGGTTTCTCGGACATCGAGAAGCTGACCTACGTGTTCGAGTTCGGAGCCGGCGTGTGGTAACCGACGGCGGCGATGCGGGGCAACGAGTCTTCCACCCACGGCGTCGGGGGGGGGGTGAGAATCCCCCCCCAGGGCCCGCCGTTGCCGGCGACCCGACTCATCTCGATTCCGTGAGAGAGCGCGCCCTGTAAGGATTTGGGCCCTCGACTCGCCTGAACTGGCGCGTGGCGTGAACAGTGCCTTAAGCTGTCGCGACAGGCCGGGGCCTGGGAAAGGTACGTGCGGGGGCGGCGCGCTTTGGGAATCTGTACTTGTCTTTCCTGGTGACTGGGTACTTGGGGACTATGACGCATCTCGCAGATGAGACCGACGGCCGCGGCCGTCGGTCTTCCCGGAGGATCGGATCGCCGTCCGCGAGCGGTCGATCGCCAGTCGCGGCGGCCTTCTTCGGCCTGTTCGCCATGTGGTCCGCCGCGACCCCGCAGATCGTCTCCGCCCAGGATCCGGCCGCGGCTCCGCAGCGCACGGTCACTGTGGCGGTCGTCCAGGACGGTCCGTACCAGCGTAATCAGGATCTCGTGGACCGCCTGGAGGACGAGCTCGTCACGCTGCTTTCCTCCGATTTCACGCTGGCGCAGCCCCGGCTGTACGAGGGCGACTGGACGTTAGCGGGCATTCGCGACGCGCTCGACACCGCCCTCTCTGATGACGAGGCGGACGTCGTCATCGCGACGGGGTTCATCTCGGCCAATCTGCTGTCTCGACGGACCGAGGTCTCGAGCCCCGCCGTGGCGGCGTTCATCCTGGGACCTCAGATCCTTCTGCCGTCCCAGCGTCAGGACACCAGCGGCGTCGCGAACCTGAACTTCGTGAACGCGAACCGATCCGAACGGAGCCTGGAGCTGCTTGCCGAGCTGGCGGAACTCGGCAAGGTCGGCATCGTAGTGCCCGCCGCCGCGGCACCCGCTCTCCCCGACCTGGGCACACATGTCGCCGAGCTGTCCGGCGGACTGATCGACGAAGCAGATGTGCTCGCGGTCGGCTCGACCGTCGGCGACGCCCTCGAACAGATCGACGACGATGTGACGTCCGTTCTCCTGCTTCCGCTCCCACAGCTGAGCGACGCGGAGTGGAGCCGCCTGGTCGAGGGAGTGAACGCACAGGGCCTACCGAGCTTCTCGTGGCTCGGAGAGTCCGAGGTCAGGGACGGCGTCCTTGCCGGAGCCACTCCGGAGGGATTCCAGCAACAACTCCTCCGCTGGACCGCTTTGAACGTCCAGCGGATCCTGCTGGGTACGGAGGCTGCGACGCTGCGGGTGAGCTTCCCTCCGCAGGAGCGCCTCGTGATCAACATGCGGACGGCGGATCGGATCGGCGTCTCGCCACCCTGGTCGCTGCTCGTGGCCGCTCAGCTGATCGATCGTGAGGAGCGCCCGGCCGATCGCAGGCTCTCTCTCCAGAGCGCAATGCAGGAGGCGCGGACGATGAACCTCGAGCTCGCCGCCGCGGAACGCTTCGTCGCCGCGGGTGAGGACCAGGTGCGCCTCGCGACGGCGCCTCTTCTTCCTCAGATCGGCATCGACGCGCAGTACCGGGGGCTGGACGATACCCGGGCCGAGGCGATTCCCGGATTCGCCGCCCGTACCTTCTCGGGCGGGGCGTCCCTCCGACAGCTGATCTTCGACGAGACGGTCTGGGCCAACCGTTCCATCGAGGGCTCGCTACAGGATTCCCGCGAGTTCGATCGGGATGCGCTTCAACTCGACGTCACCCGTGAGGCAGGGGTCGCCTATCTCAACGTGCTGCGGGCCAAGACGCTCGAGCGGATCCAGCGGGACAATCTCGAGGTTACCGCTACGAACCTCGACTTCGCCCGGCTGCGTGTCTCGGCCGGGGCGGCAAGCCTGTCCGAGGTGTTCCGGTGGCAGGCGCAGCTCGCGGGCAATCAGCAGAACCTGGTGGATTCCGAGGTCACCCGCGCTCTGACGGAGCTCGAGGTGAATCGGCTGTTGAACCACCCGCTCGAGGAGCGCTTCGACACGGATGAGGCGACGCTCATCGACCCCCCGATCAGCGACCTCCTCCCGCTGATGGAGCCGTTCATCGACAATCCCCGCGACTTCGAGATCTTCCGCGAGTTCATGACCGGCGAGGCCCTTGAGGTCTCACCGGAAATCGGCCAGCTGGACGCGCTCACGTCGGCCCAGGAGAGACTCCTTCAATCGGCGAATCGCTCGTTCTTCCTGCCCCAGGTGGCGTTCGAGGCCGGACTGGACCATCGCTTCAGCGAGAGCGGGGTCGGGGCGGACGATCTGGCGAGGCTCGACCAGTTGACGTGGAATTTCGCGCTGGTGTTCTCGTATCCGCTGTTCGCGGGCACGGCTCGCTTCGCGGCCCGGAGCCAGGCGACCCAGGAGCTGGCCAGAATCGAGCTCGAGCGCGACGACGTGACGCAGCGAATCGACCAGCGGATGCGGTCGTCCCTGCAGCTGCTGCGTGGATCCTGGGTGAAGATCGACCTGTCGCGGGCGGCGGCCGACGCCGCGGATAACAACTTCCGTCTGGTACAGGACGCGTACCGGCGCGGCGTGGGAGACATCCTCGGCGTCCTCGACGCCCAGAGCCAGGCGCTGACCGCGAGTGAGGCGGCTGCCAGCGCCGTGTACGACTTCCTGATCGACCTGATCGAAGTGGAGAGATCTGTCGGCCGCTTCGAGTATTTCGGTTCGTTCGACGAACGAGACGCGTTCTTCCAGCGTCTCGAGGAGTTCTATCGGCAGAGCCTCGTGAGAGGAAACTGATGTCGAGATCGCGAAGACTCGGGAGAAGTGACGTGATGCAGTCAGGTTCTGTGAGCCCGGAGAGACTGGGCGCGGTGGTTCTGTGCCTTCTCGCCGCCGGCGCGTGCAGCAGCGAGGTAGTCGAGCAGCCAGAGGTCCCGCGCCCCGTGAAGTCACAGGTGTTCGGACAGAGCGGGTTCGGGTCGGGCGTCGAGTACTCGGGCGTGGTCCAGGCGGCGCGCGACGCCGAGTTGTCCTTCGAGGTCCCGGGCCTGATCATCGCCTTCCCGGTCGTCGAGGGTCAGAGAGTGGGGCGCGGGACGCTTCTCGCGCGGCTCGATTCCCGTGACTACGAGGCTCAGCGGGACGCGGTGGGCGCC
>Ga0224508_10003183_pt1 | contig 13638 bp, 15 predicted proteins | sample SF_Jan12_sed_USG_4_FD_170157 | JGI IMG/M metagenome (GOLD analysis project Ga0224508, IMG submission 170157) | Sediment microbial communities from San Francisco Bay, California, United States - SF_Jan12_sed_USGS_21 | ecosystem: Environmental > Aquatic > Marine > Sediment | place: USA...
ATGTTTTTCTCACTTCATTTACCGCAGCAATGGTATTCGCTCCCGGTCGCTTGAAGATGGGCAGGTATACTTGCTCTTTGCCATCCACCCTGGCTATGTTCGTTTGGATAGCGCTGGCATCGGCCGCTCGCCCGATATCTTTGATAAAAACGGGATTCCCATTTTTATAGGTGATGACGATGTCATTGAAATCATCTACGTCGATGATCATGCCTTTGGCGTCTACCCCGTAATTTATATCGCCAATTTTAGCAATGCCCGAAGGGATCATGGTGGTATTTTTCTGAATAGCCTCATTTACCTCAGTTTGGGAAAGGCCAAGCGCCTCCAGCTTGCTGGGGTCGACGAAAATGTAAATCCTGCGCAAGGTTCCGCCATAGGCAGCGGGTGCGATAATGCCTTTCACACCACTTAACATCTGACGCAGGTTGTAGTAGGCAACATCATACAGCTCTTTGCCGCTCTTTTCCTCACTGCTCACCGTCAGGAGCATCAACGGTTTTGAGGCAGTGGGGTCAAAAGGCTGCACCATGGGAGGCAATGTCCCTGGAGGCTGATAGTACATATCACTAACCGCGTATGAAGATGTGTTGGCCATGGCTTCGGCCGGGTCTATGTCTTCACCGTAGAAGTTAGTGACCACACTGACTCCCATGATACTCTTGGAAAGCTGCTTCTCGATGCCTGGAGATTGCCCGGTCCAGCGCTCCATCCGGCTCGTAATGTCCTTTTCTACCACTTCAGCTGGCATACCTGGATACAATGTCAGGACTTGCATCGCTGATTTTTTGAACTGCGGCAGAATGTCCACCGGCATCCTCGGAATCAGTACTACCGCCAGCAACATTACAACGATAGCCAGCACCAGTACGAGGTAAGGATTCTTAAAAGATATCTGTATCATCGCCCGTCTCTTGACTTGCTACGTTAATTGGCTCGTGCTAAACATAATCCAAATCTTTCATGATGTACTAATGGCTCGATGTATGTCACTGGTTAAGTAATAGTTAGATCAGAAAGATAAGCACGTAGAGAAGATATCACGCTTTCAAATCTGTGTGAATCCCAGGCTGACGCAAGTTAGTCAATTGAAAATTTAGGCTCTACGGCAGGATAACGATAAGGTGAAACGGACTCATTACTTCCCACAATTTCAAAACTTATTTAGCCCTGCGAGGTAAAGATTCTTCTGTCATTTCATCGTTGGCGACTAATTAAAGAGTATCTTTAAGGCTCCTATACCTGCCTGCTGGGCACCAACGGAGTTCCAAAAAACTCACGTTCACTTAATGTACAATTCTATGAGTCAAAACTCTGTGTTACTTGATGCAAAAGAGAATCCTCAGTTCAAGAAAGTCACGTTTGAAAAAACTAGCGATCACAATTTTCACAAGGATGTCAGGAATAGAGTAGATCAATATTTCCTTTCCAATAAGATTTCCAAAAATGCCAATGCTGAGATGGTGATCAAGACCGTCATCATTTTGATAGGCTGGCTCGGCACATATTTTCTCATCATCTCCAATCTGGTAAATCCATGGGTGATGCTGGTATTGGCCTTGTTTCATGGATTTTTCACGGCCATGGTGGGTTTAAATATCGGACACGATGCCATACATGGATCTTATACAAATAATCCAAGACAGAACAAGCTCCTAGGATTGGTCTTCAATCTGATCGGTGCGAATGATTATGTGTGGAGTATCAGTCATAATATTGTACACCACACGTATACCAATATGCCGCATCATGACGAAGACATTCATTCAGTGCCTATACTTCGAATGGAGCCTACCCAGAAACTCCAATGGATACACCGGTTTCAGCACATTTATGCCTTTGCGCTGTATGGTCTGGCTTCCCTGTCTTGGGTATTTGCAAAAGACTATGTGAAGTTTTTCCAACACCAGCTGGGTGCTTACTACCGAAAGACCTTTCCTAGAAAAGAAATTGTTCGTTTATTTTCTTACAAAGCACTCTACTACTCTGTCTTCCTTGTCATTCCACTCATCGTAATTGAGCTTCCCTGGTATTGGATACTGTTTGGGTTTTTAGCGGCTCATTTTGTCGAGGGAATGGTCATGGCCATCATATTTATGTTGGCACATATCATAGAAGGCACGGAATTCCCACAACCCGATGCGGATGGCAAGATAAACATGCCCTGGGCAGATCTTCAAATGCATACGACTTCCAATTTTGCGATAAACAATCCGCTGGTCAATTATCTCTTCGGTGGATTAAACTTTCAAGCTGAGCATCATTTGTTTCCTAAAGTCTGCCATGTACACTATCCAAAAATCTCTAGTATAGTCAAGCAGACAGCAAAGGATCACAATCTTCCTTATCTGGAGCAAAGGACTTTTTTTGGGGCCATCGCCTCCCATATCCGTACGCTTAAAAAATTCGGATCTACACAGCCGGTATAATTATCTAAGCAAGGTGATGGATCCCTGTAGGCTAACCATGCTTCCATCCAATGAGGTGAGTTCAAGAATGTAGATAAATACACCATTTGCAGGTTCTCCCCGGATCTGTCCATCCCAGCCAACGATGCTACCCAGTGGTTTCTCTACTTCCTCATGGACTAGACTTCCCCATCGATCTGCAACGATAAACCGATGAATAACAATGGATGGCACGGAGCCGTCTGGCCTGAACACATCATTGTTGCCGTCACTGTTTGGACTAAAAGCGTTCGGAACATATACCGGCGTGCAATCGATAAAGGCCACATCAATCGCATCTTCCCAATTGCCACAGGGACTACTAGCTACCATGGAGTAAGAACCCGCTTCCGTAACCATACGGATCCTCCCAGTTACTCCATCATTCCAAACCACCTCATACCCATTGGGTAAGTTGGTATCAAGCTGCCAAGTTGTGCCCCGGCAAAGGACAGTATCCCGGCCCAAATCAATACCAGCGGACAACTGCAACTCGACATCTATCGAGTCCAACCCCAGGCAGAGGCCCTGATTTACGCTCAGGAAATATTGCCCTTCCTGATGAATCCAGCGCTGGGCACCGGTCGTGCCATCCAACCATTTATACACGGCTCCATCTAATTGCTCAGCAGCCAGAAGTATCGAATCACCTGAACACAACAAAGTATCGGGAGGACCTATATCAATCTGGTCCGCAATCGACTTAATGGAAATTCTAATCTTTTCTTCATAGATAAAGCCACAGGTGTCCTGTACCTGGGCGATCAATAGGGCACCAGTATCAGCTCTTAACTTCACTTGATAAGCGGTTGAATCATCTACCAGGTAGCCCGGCTGCCAACTGTAAGACTTGCCGGTAATCGGTGCAGTCAGATCGATCTCTTCGCCCGGACAAATGAGTTGATCAGGTATGCTATCCAAAAATTTTCTCAGATCTTTACAAACCCGGAAGAAAGGAGTGAATGAAGTCAGGCCCACACCATATCCCCAGAAGACTTTCGTTTGCAAGAGCGGAAAATCAGCGGGAATCTCCTGGTCAATCCGTAACTGGCACTCAAAGTAGACTTTCAACCGATGGGTCACAGGATCCCAGAAAACACGTACGGTACGCCCTATACAATCCGGCAATTGATCCCAGCCAGGCAGAAGCCGGACCGGTGTTCCCATTTGGTTTGATTCATTATGATCTACTATACCATCAACCATTATGGACAGATGACTATAATTGGGATCATTATCTTCCGGATCCATGAACAAGTCCAGTTCTACGGCCAGACTCGGAGATATCCCCTCGTATCCCAGCCGCGGATTCGAAGACCCTTCCGAAACCCCATTCGGCTGAAAGATAATAGCCATTCCATCCATCCCCCCCGAACAGTCAGGAATGAATTCTATGGTAATATCAATGGTATCGGCAAAGCTCAACTGCCTGTCTTCCCACACAGCACCAGAATGAAATCTTTCATCTGCCTGAAATTGGTAACAGCCATCTCCAAGGTCGATAGCTGCACCATTGGGGATATACTGGCCATGTACCACAGAACACAGTGCCAGGAAGATGCTAAGGATACCTAGTCTCATCATCGAAGGCAAAAGTTACGACTTTGCCGGGCACATTCAAGTCGTCAGGAAGATGAGATCCGCAATTTGATTGCTGCGCTACTTGATGCATGAATAAAATTTCAAAATGCTCAAACCTAAGCGGTCGTTTCGACCTCATGCTGGGCACCAAATATGTAGGAGCAGGCTCCACCTCAAACTTTACATCGATAGAGTCCCGTCCTCCACTTCATTGAATATGAAGAAAAAGAAAATTACCGTTTTCATTTAGACTATTTATCAAAATTGCACAAAACGGTAGATGCACCCGCCAAGCGAAGCGAATGTGAGTTTGGCTGCGACACATGCTGTATGGATGCGTTCAAGTTTTCACAAGCTTTATCGCCTTCCTTTTGCCATTCTGATCAACTATGGACAAAATGTATTATCCTTCCACCAAGGTAGTGACTGTAAAATTGAGATTATCTGTATCTAAGATTTTACTGCCGGCAATCGTGTACAGCTCTATTCGTCTAATTTTATCCCGAGAAATACCGCTAATCCTCACATTATCCGATACGGGATTCGGGCTTATAATTATCTGAGGATAAAAGAATTGATTCTTTGTTGAGACACCAAGTGCAGCCTTGCCCAATCCTACCCAAAACACAGATATTATACCAGCAGATGAATCCCTATATGCATAGTTCGGATTTACACTTCCATTCGAGCGAAAATCTACATTGTCGGTAAATGTCACCATCGGAGCGTTCTTTAGTTCAATTCGATCTAAATCACTTGGACTTCCAACATCCCACCAACCACCCTGAGGAACACTTGTTAACAAACTTCCTTCCTTGCATGAATCTTGAAACAAACTCAAATTCCACCTAGCCGTTACCGGCCAATGAATTGCCTTAATATCTACTTCTATTGGGGAGGGATATAGGTCACTACAATCCTTTTCCACTATTTGCTTCTTCGAATGAAATTCCTGGATCGGCTCTGCATCTGTTGGGCGAAGTTCCGTGGTTACTCTAACTTCAAAAATAGAATCCCATGCATTATCAATAATATTTTCTTCGCCAAATTAGCTATCCAAGGCTTCACTTCCAGTCTCATCATAACCTAATTCTAGGGTATCTGAATTAGCAAGCGTGTCATTAAAGATAATCGAAAACAGGAATTCCTGTCCAATGATGGATCCGTAGCCAATTAACTGTAATGCGATAAGAATAAAGAATCTGTACATACACCTGAATTAATGACCCACGTCTCAAGTATACACCGGCTATTGTTATTATTTCGGGTCAAGACTCATTACATAATCGTAACTCTCGTCTAAATATTTCGCCAGATTGTCCAAGTCCTCAAGCATTCTTTCAGGTATCAATATATAACCATGCATGATTGAATTGTACGATTTGTAAAGGGTCGTGTCAAACTCTTCCATGTACCTTTTTTGTACCTCTTTCGAAAAACGAATTCCTATTTCACCAGCCTTATTTAGCAGCGAGAACATATGTCCGTTGGCAGAAGTGTAAGGCATCGTTTTTCCTTTTCTTTCAAATCGATTACATTTTGCTGCGAGCTTATCATAAATTTCTAATTTGTCTTCCCACATAGTTCATTGTTTCTCAGAAAACACTTTGAATTGTTGCATCCATTTTTCCCCCTGTTTTCTATATATTCCTGGAAAAAATATCGCCATTAGTTTTGGTAACACCCAGTTTATTCTCGTGTATTCGAATTCGTAGTCATACCGGGTTTTATTCTCGTCAATTTGTGCAAAAGTACATTTCCATGTATTGTCCATATGTTTGTGGTGGTAATGTGCTTCAAAGGAATTGGGTAGATTATTATTTGTAATTGTTTCTGTTAGAATCATATCACGCTTTCCATACTTGTAGTACATTTTGGATACAGCTCCATTTTCACCTGCTGTACCTTCAATCAATTCCTTTTTTATAAAACCATCCTGATATTCCTTTAAGTTATCAGCATCTACAAATATTTCAACCACTTTTTCCCGGGATTGATCTATTTCTATGGAGCCTTTAAATTTCATATGTGCTTCGTTTCGATTTCTTTTTGAATACTGTGCCAACGTCCCATTCACGCACTACTATAAAATCCATATCTGCCCATTGAAGGTACAAAACCCGTCTTCTCAATGCAACCCAATGCTTTCCGTGTGTATGCATTTGTAAATGGATAACACCTGTTGATCTTATAAACTAACAAACCACAGAACAAAGCTATCATTCACCACTTTTGTCATCCAGATATTGAATGCTAAACGGCCGTGGCATTTCTGTCTGCACCGGACGCTAGACAAACTCAGTGCAATCTACCGATTCACAAATGTCTGCAAGATGCTAATGGTAGAAGCATCCCCATCGATGTACTCATGCTCCGCCATGGATCCGGATACGACAGGGTTACTCCCACATTTCTACTAACCTTGTAAGCAAGTATTAATGCCCCACTGAGGTTACTAACAAGAGGGGATATTCTTCGCGGCGAGAGAGGCGTATCGCTTGACTAGATTGAGAGGACGAGAGTTATGCTGGGAAGGACGCTACTTAATGATCTGGATATGCCAAACGTGACTGATTGGGAGTTTAATTGCAATATCATGCATCGCCTTTGATACTACCTATTCCCTTCTGATAAGTCCAACCAATCGGGAGTTTGTTCAAAACCATTCTCTTTGCATCGCTCAATCATACTCTGTAGTACCGTAGGATCGTACTCAAACCAGTCAATTTGCTTCATAATTTTCAAATCTTGATCGAAATGAAGCCAAATTGTAAACTCCATTCCCCAATCTATATCTAACAGTACTCCATCATAGTAAAAAGGATTTACGTGTCCCTTACCTACAGCTATGCTATCGTTTACTACCAGTGAGTGTACTGTCAAGTGTTCTTGATCTGGAGATAATTTTTCAAACCTATCACCTTCTTCATCCCATCTATAAAACCTTTTGAATTTCCAAAGACTATCTAAATGAAGTTGAAGAATAATATCATCAAACTCCAAGTCAGTTCTATAGAATGAACAAAATTGATCCCAATCAGAGCGGTCCGCAAATGTAGCGAAGAATTCCAATGCCTTTTGCTCAACTTGCTGTTGTCTAGTCGAATTTTCCTTGTTTAATGACTCCTTACAACTCAATGCAGTAATTAACAAAAATAGTGACAGAAAGGCAATCTTCATTATTACTAATTTACTAGTTGCGTTTATTCAGTTTACCGGTATTGGTCGCTAAATACATTACTGCATGAAAAGAGTAAAATTTAAGATGGGCAGAATTCTTGATAATGCTATCTTTCACCTGGGATAAACTGTTTACTCAATTCAGAGGTACTTGGCTGTAACGGGTTTGGCTATGAGCAGTAGCATCCCGAAGGCTGCAATTGCTCCTAGGTTTTGTTGTAGTCTCGCTATTCTCGTCTTGCTATTAACAAAAGAGAGTCCTCTTCCTCAAACTCTTGATAGCGCTGTAATAAAAGAATTTTAAAATAGTCATCATAAAATCCTCTAAGGTCTTCTTCATCATGATAATTAACAAAAAGGCCTTTGAAAACTTCCGAACCTTCTCCCCTCCAAAATGAATGGCAAACGATTCCATTAGACCGCAAAATTTCAAATTGTCTTTTAATTGAATTCTCTAACTCATCGTCATTCAGATGATGAAGCACTTTGTTTGAATAGATGCCATCAAATTTTTTGTCAATCATCAATGATATTGCGTCTAATTCAAGGAATTCTCCATTTGGATATTCGGAAATTAGATAATTCAAAAATTCAATTGAATTATCAGAACCTGTCACGTTGTAAGACCTCTCTAAAATTTTCCAATCAGTTCCAGGTCCAGAACCAATTTCTAGCAATACAGAGTTAGGAGGCAAAACCTGTTCAAGTTTTTCAATCAGTTGTTTTCCACTAACATCTTTTGCTAATTGGATATAGTCCACCACAGATTCTTTTGTTTTGTAATATTCTCCTACCATGTCCATTTTCTAATGCACTGCAACGTAGCGATTAACACAACCGTAGCAACGCACATCTACCATCTGAAGGTACAAAACCCGTACGCTCAAGGCAACCCAATGCTACCTGTGCGCATGCATTTGTAAAAGGATAATTCCTGTTGATCTTATGAACTAACAATCCATGATCATTATTTTCCTGAAAAATAACCCTCACACTCTTATCCATTTCAGCAATTGTGCTACCTATAGAGGCAGATTTACCTTGACTTACTAGCGTACGGCTCTTGCTTTCAGATGTGTTTTGCCCGGTGCACGCTGAGCATATTGTCATAACACCAAACAGTAGAATAGTATTAATTGCTTTTATTTTATATCTCATCTTACATTTATCTGTACCCCTCTTATATTTTTCTATGGATACAAGTCTCCTTGTAAATATTTTAATCCGGAGTCAATCGCTACCGTAACAACTTTTTTATCGATTCCAATTTTTTTGGCTCTTTGGATGGCTGCCCAAACATTGGCTCCCGAAGTTGCACCTCCCATTATTCCCTCTTTCTGGGCCAACTCATTTGCAGTGTGGTATGCATCTTTATCAGAAACGGCGATGACTGCATCTATCAAATCCTTTCGTAATATAGATGGTGTAAAAGAAAGGCCTATACCCTCCAGTTTATGTGTACCACTTGTATCGCCACCAGATATATTTCTCACATGGAGTGGCTCTACTCCAATAACTTTTAGATGTGGTATTTTCTCTTTAAGAATTTCGGAGTTTCCTGAGATACAACCACCACCACCAACTGCCATCACAAACTCATCTATCTCAGTGCCCAGCTCTTTAAGAATTTCTTGTGCCATTTTATGATATCCTAGCTTGTTGTCTATATTATTGATTTGATCAGGCCAAAAAGTATGAGTGTCTTGTGTTAATTCCTTAGCTCTCTTTATCATTCTATTGATTACATCTGCTGTCAGAATTCCATCCTCTGCCTCAATTAACTCAACCGTCGCCCCAAATGCTCGCATCGTCTGTAATTTCTCTTCCGAAAATCCATTTGAGGATACAAAATGTGCTTTATAGCCTTTTTTTGCACATACCATGGCTAAAGAGCTGCCCGTACTTCCACCTGTATACTCGACAACAGTCATTCCCTTTCTTAATTTGCCAGTGCTCTCCGCTCCCTCAATCATTGACAAGGCCATTCTGTCTTTCATACTGCCGGTCAGATTTGCCCCTTCGAATTTGACATATATTTCCGCACTTTTTGAATCCGTCAACCTTTCAAGCTTAATAAGCGGTGTATTTCCTATGCCTTTCATGCTTGTTAAAAATTTTTGATAGTATAAACGTTGGCATACTCGCTACACTGGTTATGCTTATCTACATTCTGAAGGTACAAATCCCTCGTTTTCCAAGTGGACCCATCGCTATAGGTGTGTCGCAATTCTAATGATTCCCGCTGCTAACGCAAGCACATGTGAATCTGTTGATCTAACGAAATTATTTTATTCCAGAACCTGCCCTAGTCTGATTAATTCACTTCTTATCTCATTATATGCAATTTCCTGAACTGCTTTATCCTCTTCCATTGCCAAGCAAGCGATTACCGCTGAACTTTGACCCAGAACCATGAATACTGGCTCCATGCGAATAGATCCAAACGCTATGTGTGTTGCACTCAAGCAAACAGGTACAAGCAAATTAGAACAATCATCCTTTTTAGGCACTATGGAGCGGTAGCTTATAGGGAAAGGAGCTTCCACATGGGCTTCCACATTTCCCTCATTGGATACATATCCCCTGGAGTTCATGTAACGCTGAGTGTGATGGGAATCCATTCCGTAGGCTGCCATTCCTACGCCATCACGCACAATTTCTATTCCTTCACAATGTTTTTGGGTCATCACAAAATCACTGATCATCCTTCTGGCCTCTCTGATATAAAGTTGATGCTGCCAACCATTCTCTCTGCCAAATTCATCTTTACAGGTGCCCCATCTGGAAACCTCTTCTCTGATCTTTTCCGGGATCCTTGAATGATTCGCCAATGTCCACATCAATCCTTGCTGATGTGAAAGGTGTTTTTCAGCGATTCGCTCTCTTTCTTCATAGTTTGCCTCAGGATAATTATAATTCTGTCCAATAAAATCAGTTGAAAAACCATCTCTGTTATTTGAATCGGTCTTTTTATTAGGCATCTTACTGTTTATCCATGGAATTCTATTATAACCGGATTTATAATTCCGAAACAACAATTCATAATTCAACTCATCATAATTCTTGGGTTTTTCAAAAGGAATCCTATTCTCGGGATGATCAGTCAGGCACATACGATAACAATATGCTTGAATATGTTCGTCACCGATTCCGTCTATCTCAACGGTTGGATTAATGCCGGGAAGCAATCCCGAGGAAGGATCTCCAGGGATAATGTAGGGATCCACTCCCTGAACAAAGTTATGATGTCGAGCATTTGCTGATAAACCACCGGATAGCGTTCGACTTGTGTCGTTGGCTTGGACACCATTTAATGATTCTCCATATTGAGAATTAGCTTCTCTTCCAATCGTATACGAAACACCTGCAACCGCCAACAGGTCGCCCTCATAAGTCGCGTCAATGAACATTTTCCCATAATATGTATTACCGGACTCCATGGTAATGGATTCTATGGTGTTACCTGTTTTTGGTAAGTCAATCGCTCTGTCAAGTCGCTGGTTATAGACTATTTGAATGTCGAGGTCTTTGATCATATCATGATAAACTTTCAATGCAGCTGAAGGCTCGAAAGTCCACATCGCATCCTCGTTCTTGTCTGAACGTGTTTGTCCACCGTCCTGATACTCGGATCTCATCTGCCAAATCCAATGGGTAGAATCTTCGTAGTATCTCCGGATATTCTGATAAAATTCCCGAGAAATGCCTCCGATTACCTGCTTATTGCCAATATCAGTTTGCCCCAGACCACCGGTCGTGAGTCCTCCCAGGCGATTAGTTGGTTCAATTAATATCACCGACTTGCCCAGTCGCGCCGTTTGAATCGCCGCTGATATACCCGCAGAAGTTCCTCCATAGATAACAACATCCGAAGAAGCCGGTATCTCCTCATTTGCATTGTTGCAAGACAGAATGGCAATAATTGCAAATAGTATTACCGCTATTAAATTCCGTGTTACTTTCATGTATTACTACCTATACTTTGTTTATATGCTTCTTTTTTAATAATCCCTTCGATAGCATACCGCTTAAGTGCGTTCTAATTTCCTTTTCATAATCTTTGAATTGCAGCCCTAACATCCTGTATCTCGCTTCACGAAAGACACTTATTATCTGCTCTTTTTGCAGCTTACTCCTTCACAATATTATCTTGCAATTGAACATATAATAGTTCGCAGGCATTATCGGTACATCTAGTCACTTGTAGTTGACCTCCATCTATCACAGTCCTAATTTTATGCATGGTTAAGGCCTCTCCGTCTACTACTATTGTCGTGAGCTTATTTAAATGTTTTGTGGTGAAATCTTTTAATTGTTCCTTTGCCCCTTTTGTCAAATTTAACATCAGTCGCTTTCGATTATCCTCTTGAGCCTCTGCCTTTGGCCCCTCTCTTAGTTCTAATGGCGCATATTCACCCATATTAATTACTATGTATTTTACATCTTGATCTGTCTTTTCTATGAACTCTTTATTAAACCGTATTCGCCGCTCATTGGATGCAAAAGGGTATATTTCTTTATGGTTATCTCCCGTTCTTTCTATTAAATAAATCCCATCCGGGAAATCTAAGCTGCTTGCCCCTTGTAATGACCTAACTGAATTGCTACAACTACTTACTGTCAGTAACAACCCCAATGACAGCAAACCCACTACATTCTTTAATCCATTCATTATGTTCTAGCTTACTTTTCTATCGAAATACACTACTTGTTCTTATGTCAAACTCATCTTTTAACTAATAGTCATGTCCAACCCCGATCAATATGCTCTTTAGCCCACAATCTACGTACCCAATTTTGGCATGTTCTTAATTGTGTGATATTTCAAGGCGAGCGCAATACACTCTTTCAATTCCTTTCTAGGAATCTTATCATTCAGATCAAACACAATAGCTCTATTATTTTCATATTTGAATATATCACCGTAGACTTTTCTGAAGGTAGAGACCAACTTGCTGGTACACTTAAAATACATAGCATATTGATTTGGTGCTTTTGGTTTCCAATCTATTCTAATTGTGCTTCCCCCTTTTACCAAGTAGCTAGGTTCTCCCCACTTCAGCGTTTCTTCAATTTCTTCGATCCTATCATCTTCCATCGCTGCCTCTAGAATTACATTTCGTAAATACCTTAATTTAGCGCCCATCTCCTTTGGATAAGTTTGAAACTTTAATTCAACTTTTGAATCTGAATCTATCGCTAGATTTTTCATTCCATTTGGTTTTCGTCTATTCAAGGAGTCACGAATTATGGTTATACACGAATAGCCTCTATCATGGGGCAGTAATGTTTCACTTTCTTTCAAAATCGTTTTGTGGCAAATTTCTATATCCCCGATCCGGTTACACAGAACGTGTCGGTAGCCAGCGCAGGGCATTTCTGAGTCGTGTACTTGTCCAATGCGTCAAATTCTGTAAAAGGACGCAAACTTGTCGAAACCGTCATCCGTCCCTTTCTTTGTTTCTTTGTTGCTGCATGTTTTTATACTTTTCTTATTTCATACCATAATTCTACCATTCCGCTTTTGTAGGCTACCACATCCATTAGGTGTAGTGCTTGTTCTTGCCCTACATGGTGAAGAAATGGAGTCCCGTCGCCCAGAATAATAGGCAGTATGGATAACCTTATATCGTCCGCCAGTTTCAAACGAATAAACTCACTCGTGAGCATTGCGCCCCCAACTATCCAAATATTCTGATAGTTTGGGTTTAGTTGCTTGTTTACAAGTTTGTCTAGTTCACCGGAGTAGAACGTTATATTTTCTCTGTCAGCTGGTAACTTTCTACGTGTTAGCACAAATGTCGGCACGTCCCCATAAGGCCATCCAAGTTTCAGTGCGAGTTCATAAGTTTTTGATCCCATTACGAAACAATCTATGGTCTTAATGAATTCTTCCGGATCCTCTTCACTAACTCCTTTTTCATAATAGTCAGAGGTTTCAAACCAGGAGACACTGTCGTCCTCTTTTGCTATCTGGCCGTCAAGACTTGAAACCATGTGTATTGTCACTTTAGAGGTATTCATAATCATCCTTTACATATGTATTAACGGTCTGTACTATACGTGGTAGCGGTAAAGCCTGACCGAATTGTCAGTTATCTAAAGATACCAAAGTTGTAGCGGCCCAACTAAGGAATGGATTACTTTTGGCGCCATGGCGTTATCTGAAGTTACTGGCCTGGAAGGGTGCCTTAACCCATATCGTGTGCGTTTTACCAGGACCTGCTTCATAGCACCGATTCTGCCGATAACGGTCTGTCTGCAGGCAATGCAGGCATTTATTTGCAGTAACTTACATAACAGTGTGCGAAGTTATCGGTAACCGGATCCGCAAGCTGGCTTGGCGATGAGTGTGCTCACTATTTCGGTGGGTAACCAATCAACTAGAAAGCGGTGCGAGTACTGCACATAAAATTCACCGCAGTCTAGT
>Ga0224508_10003184_pt1 | contig 13637 bp, 11 predicted proteins | sample SF_Jan12_sed_USG_4_FD_170157 | JGI IMG/M metagenome (GOLD analysis project Ga0224508, IMG submission 170157) | Sediment microbial communities from San Francisco Bay, California, United States - SF_Jan12_sed_USGS_21 | ecosystem: Environmental > Aquatic > Marine > Sediment | place: USA...
GCTGCTCGACCAGGAACGACCGTTGAACCGGTACAAAACGATTGCACGCCAATACCGGTCTCTAGGTTCTGGTATCGCACCGAAAAAGCGCGCACGAAACGCAACTTTGTTCGACAGCGACAACGAGCTGATGTCGCCGGGGCTCATTGAGCTGCTCAGGCCGGAGACACCAGAACTCGTATCGACCGGGACGGCCCAGAAAGGAGTCGAAATGCGCGGAAAGAAAATCCACATTGCGACTGCGAGCGGTGCGGCGTAAAGAATCAGCCGACCGCCACTTTTGAAGCTGCGCTTGACGGGTTCGGACGGTTCGGCTGACATCCGCAACCAGGCGGTCATGATAAATACCAAAGCCACGATCATGTACGGCAACGACCACAGGTATTGCTCGCGCAGCAGCGATGACATGACCAGGAATATCGCGATGAAAAGCAGCACAAACTGATCTCTGCGCTCGCGTGTTTCGAGAATCTTGAGTGATGCCATCACCGCAAGCAGCGCCGAGCCCGGTCCAACGCCCGAGATCGTTTCGTAGGTTGCAAGCACGCCAAGAAAACAGATGAGTGCAAGCGCTGCCCGAAACCCGGCGATGGGCAGTGGTCCGCGGCGTTTCTCGATGACGTAGCGCCAAACAGCGCAGCTGATGAATGCGCCAGTGATCCAGAATGGCAAAAACTGCAAATGCGGCAGTAATGCGAGCGCAAGGGACGACAACGTCCACGGTAGACTCGACAATAGAGAGCCGTCTGTACCGCGTGGTTTAGCCATCGACCAGCCCGTACAACGCGAGCGCCTCGAGACACGTCGAGCGGTGCGCCTCGCCGTGCGACGGGGCTATGCTGAAACCGGGCAATCGCAATCCGTAGTCTTCTCGGGTGCGGTCCGCATCAACGACCCAACGTGACAATATTGAAAGCCGATGTTCGATGTCGGAATCATCTATTTCGTCGAAGTCGAACCATTGGCTGCTAGTGTCAGCGCCGGCAAATCGCTTGGATAGCAGAACGCCGCTACGTGCGTACGCTTTCCAGGCGACGTTTCGCGGAGAGTCACCAATATTGAAGCGTCGCAGTCCTGCGAAATCTTCTTCGCCGCGCGCATCGTGTTGACGGTGGCCTAACGCCATTTGTGATGGCGGTGGTCGCGGTGCGTCATCGTGCGGTTTCGGATAGACAAGGCCACGAATATCCATGTGTAGCCAAGCCCAGGATCGAAACAGTTCAAACGGGAATAGCGTGCGAATGCCAAAGCGGTTCAACGGCACCCACCCCCTGGTCTCCGTCGATACCGGCAGCAAGAAAACCTTGCTTTCACCAGGCTCCAAATCCTGTATGTCGCTAAAAGCAGTATCGAGATACAGACGAAATCGGTAGCGTGGATTTTTCGAATGATTCGTAACGGCGAGGCGAAACTGCGCCGCTTGACCCGCAAATACCGGCTCAACACCGGCGAAGCTGACCTCCAGGCCAACGAGGTTGCGTTGGCATTGATGCATTGAGACAAACCCGAGGCCAATAAGAAGAAACGTCAATACGAATGACAAATTGTTGTTGTAGTTCATCGAACCCAACAGCATCGCAAAGGTCATCAATGCAAAAATCAGTCCGACGCCTGTTGGCAAAATATAGGTGCGACGGGCAGTCAGCAGAACAGAGCCGGGATCGGCGCCCTGACGTTTGCGTGCCCAACGGCGCACGCGGCGCGTGGCGGCCGCACCGACGCTGGGTATCGGGTTTAGGCCCCTAAGGGATGGCCACCGCGTCGATGACATGCTGGCAGAGTTCGGTAGCGCTGCGATAATTTGCACCACTGGCCGCCTTGATTCGATGGCCCGTAACGGCCGCGAAAACCGCCTGCACGTCGTCCGGGTAAACGCCTGCGTGTTTGCGCATGAAGGCATGTGCCTTGGCCGCGGCTGCAAGCGCCTGCGCGCCGCGCGGAGACAAGCCAATCTCAATATCCGGGGATTCCCGCGTTTGACGCACTAGCGCCTGGATGTAGTCGACTAGCGCGTCGCTCATCTGCACTTTGCGCACCGCCTTTTGCAGCGCGACGAGGACATCCGGCGATGTAGCGGCGTCCAGCTGTGCAAGCATTTCCCGACGATCTTCGCCGGTGATGATTTCGCGCTCATTTTGTTCGTTCGGGTAGCCGAGTTCGAGGCGCATCAGAAAACGGTCAAGTTGCGACTCGGGCAACGGAAACGTTCCAATCTGGTCTGCGGGGTTCTGCGTTGCAACGACGAAGAACGGTTCCGGCAGTGCGCGCGTATTACCGTCGACCGATACCTGATGTTCTTCCATCGCTTCTAGTAATGCGCTCTGCGCTTTCGGCGTTGCCCGATTCACTTCGTCGGCAAGAATGAGTTGCGAGAAAATTGGACCGGGCTGGAACTCAAACTCACCGGATTCCTTGCGAAATATCGATACACCAACAATGTCCGCCGGCAGTAGGTCGCTGGTGAATTGAATGCGACGAAAACTCAAGCCCAGCACGCGAGCGAGCGACTGCGCGAGCATGGTCTTACCAAGTCCGGGCAGATCTTCGATCAGCAAATGACCTTTCGCCAACAGACACGATAGTGCGAGTTCGATCTGGTCGTCTTTGCCGAGAATGATGCGCCCCAGCGCTTTGCCGGCGCTTTCGAGCGCCGCGCGCTCGGAATCGTTGCCGACAGGCAGTTGCTCTAGCGTATTGCCACGCTGCATGTGTCCTCCTCAAGCACAATGGGACTTCAACGCACCGGAATCACCGGCCGTCTCATGCCGACCATACTCGCTCGAGTAGACCGGCATTGCACGCCGATCGCCGTGAGATTGTGATCCAGTCCTCACAATTCCGGCGCCTTTAGGATAGTTCGGCCAGCTTGTCGAGTTGCTCCGAAAGCTGGCGCAGCTGAGATTCGAATTCCACGGCGCGCTCACGTTCTTGTGTGACCACGTCGGCGGGCGCATTGTTCACGAAGTTCGGATTGCCGAGCTTACCGGTCGTCCTGGACAAGTCGGCTTCAACCTTGCCTTTCTGTTTTTCGAGCCTGGCACGTTCGGCATCAATATCGATAAGTCCCTTCATCGGTACAAGCAGCCGCATGTCGCCAAGTAGGGCCGTAGCTGCGGTCGGCGGATCGTCGCCTTGTCCCAATACCGTCACCGATTCCACGCGGCCGACTCGCTCGAGGAGAGCCGCATGTTCATTCGCACGTCGTTTGTCGTCTGACGACGCATTTTCGAGAATGACCGGTAGTGGCTTACCGGGTGATATATCCATCTCACCGCGAATCTGCCGCACACCGAGTATGAACTCGCACACCCACTTAATATCGGCAACCGCGTCCGCATCTTGCGCGTTGTCGTTGGCTACAGGGTAGGGCTGCAACATGATCGTATCGCCTTCGATACCTGCTCGCGGTGCGACCTGCTGCCAGATTTCTTCGGTGATGAACGGCATTAGCGGATGTAGCAGTTTTAAAAGCGCCTCGAGTACGTCGATCAGCGTGCGTCGCGTTGCACATTTTTGTGCAGCTGTGGCTATGTCTGACTGCAAGACCGGTTTCGAGAGTTCGATGTACCAGTCGCAGAATTCGCGCCATGTGAAGTCGTAAATCGCCTGCGAGACTAGATCGAGCCGATACGCGCCAAAATGTTCATGGACGTTTCGGACCGTGTCATTGAGGCGCGCCCGAATCCAGCGATCGGCGGCCGATAGCTCGAATTCGCCGTCGTCGAGTTCATCGGTATTCATAAGCACATAGCGCGCCGCGTTCCACAGTTTGTTGCAAAAATTTTTGTAGCCTTCGATACGGCCGAGGTCGAATCGAATATCACGGCCGGTGGTCGCCAGGGCTGCAAAGGTAAACCTCAATGCATCAGCGCCGTACTCGTCGATACCATCAGGAAATTGTTGCCGCGTCGCTTTTTCGATTTTCGATTTCAGATGATCCTGCATCAGGCCGCTAGCTCGCTTCGCGATTAGCGTTTCAAGGTCGACACCGTCAATCAGATCCAGGGGATCCAGGGCGTTACCCTTCGACTTCGACATTTTCTGACCATCGTGGTCACGAATCAGGCCATGAATGTAGACGTCGCGAAATGGCACTTCATTCATAAAACGCAGGCCAAACATGATCATTCGGGCGACCCAGAAAAAAATGATGTCGAACCCAGTGACAAGTACGTTGCCCGGATAGAAATCATCGAGCGCGTCGGTCTTCTCCGGCCAACCCATCGTCGAGAACGGCCAAAGCGCGGAAGAGAACCAGGTGTCGAGCACGTCGTCGTCCTGACGTAACGCGACGCCTTTGTCGATTTTGTGCTTTTGTCGTACCGCGTCTTCTGAGCCGGCAACGTAAATATTGCCGGCGTCGTCGTACCAGGCTGGAATGCGATGCCCCCACCAGAGCTGACGACTGATACACCAATCCTGGATGTTATGCATCCAATCGAAATAGGTTTTCGACCAGTTATCAGGAACGAAGCGGATACGTCCGCTTTCGACCGCCTCGATGGCAGGCTCGGCGAGCGGCTTGATGTTGACGTACCACTGATCGGTTAGATACGGCTCGACGATGGCTCCTGAGCGGTCGCCGCGTGGAATTTTGACTGTGTAATCCTCAACGTGCTCGAGCAGACGCAGAGATTCGAATTCGGCGACGATCGCATTCCGCGCATCGAAACGATCCATTCCTTTATATGCAGCAGGCACTTCGTCGTTAAGGGCCGCGTCATCAGTCAGGATGTTGTAAATCGGGAGTTTATGACGCTTGCCGATGTCATAGTCATTGAAGTCATGCGCCGGCGTGATCTTGACGCAGCCAGTACCGAACTCCGGATCGACATAGTCATCGGCAATAATCGGAATGTGTCGACCAACGATTGGCAGGATGACTTCCTGGCCAACAAGATCCTCATATCGTTCGTCGTCCGGGTGCACAGCGACGGCGCTGTCGCCGAGCATCGTTTCCGGGCGCGTCGTTGCAACGACGAGGTGACCGTCGCCCGATGCGAGTGGGTAGCGGAAATGCCAGAGATGACCGGCTTCGTCGGCGGACAGAACTTCCAGGTCCGACAATGCCGTATGCAGTACTGGATCCCAGTTGACAAGGCGCTTGCCGCGATAAATAAGGCCATCGTCATACAATGAAATAAATACATGCCGAACCGCCTCGGAGCAGCCATCATCCATCGTGAAGCGGTCGCGCGACCAGTCGACTGAAGCGCCGAGACGTCTCATCTGCTGCGCGATTTTTCCGCCCGATTCTTCCTTCCATTGCCACACGCGTTCGACAAACTTGTCGCGGCCCAGGTCGTGTTTGGTCTTGCCTTCGGTGTTGAGCAGCCTTTCGACGACCATCTGAGTCGCGATGCCTGCATGGTCCATGCCCGGCTGCCACAGCGTTCTGTCGCCGAGCATGCGGTGATAGCGCGTCAATATGTCCTGAATTGTGTCGTCAAATCCATGCCCCATGTGCAGCGAGCCGGTCACGTTCGGCGGCGGAATCACAATGCAATAGCGTGCGCCGTCGCCAGCCGGTGCGAACCAGCCCTGCGATTCCCAGCGCTCATAGATACGCTGCTCTATGGCTTTTGGTTGGTATGCGCTGTCCATATCAGACGTTATGTGTGTCGATCTCGTGCCCCTGATCACGATACGCAGCGAAACGCCTGCGGCTTCGTTGCTTGCAATCCTGATCTGAGGTTACAAGTTCCGCGATGCGCGGAAAAGACTTGGCGATCGTTGGGATTTCATCGCAAAGATTGATGAGCAGATCTTTTGCCGCTGTCTCGTCCGCTGCACAGCCAATGGTTACGGGCGATTCGAGATCGGCGCCGCCAAGCACGTGATGCGGCACAAAGCTGCCATCGCGAAACGTCCACAGCAGTTCATCAACACGATCGGCATCGGCTCGGCTGCCGGTTTCGATATGAACGGTGTTATTAAGGCGATAGGCCTTCTCGGCCAGCCGGCACGCGAAATTTCGGCGCGCCTGTTCACCAGTCTGACTCAGCACATAAAAGTCGATGCGGGCCATTGCAAAACGGCTTTCTAGGGTAGGGCGCCGGCGCGCTCGAGCAGCAATTCGCTCAACATTGGTACTGGGCGTCCGGTCGCGCCTTTCTTCGAGCCGGTTGTCCAGGCGGTGCCAGCGATGTCGAGATGCGCCCACTGCATGCCCTCGGTGAATTTGGCAAGAAAGCAGCCTGCCGTGATCGTGCCGGCGTCGCGGCCACCGATGTTGGCGAAATCGGCAAAGTTACTTTTCAGTTGCTCCGCATAGTCGTCACCAAGTGGCAGCCGCCAGGCGCGATCGCCAGACGCTAGGCCCGCAGTCAACATGCTGTTTGCGAGTTTGTCGCTGGTACTCAGCAGGCCGGCATGGTGTTTTCCGAGCGCGATCACGCACGCGCCAGTAAGCGTTGCAACATCGATAATTGCGGCAGGTTTAAATCGCCGCGAATACGTCAACGCATCGCACAAGATGAGGCGGCCTTCGGCATCCGTGTTAAGAATTTCGATCATTTTCCCGGACATACTTTTGACGATGTCGCCAGGAACCGTTGCGTTGCTGCCCGGAATATTTTCGACGGCGGGAATGACAGCATTGACATTGATCGGCAGCTTCAATGCTGCGACTGTCGCCATCGTGCCAATCACGCCAGCGGCGCCACACATGTCGAACTTCATTTCGTCCATCGCTGCGCCGGGCTTCAGTGAGATACCGCCGGAATCAAAGGTGACGCCTTTGCCAACTAAAACGACAGGGGCAGCTTTGCCGTTACCTTTGTACTGTAGAACGATCAGCTTCGCCGGTTCGGAAGCTCCTGCCGTGACTGACAGCAACGAGTGCATGCCGAGTCGCTTCATTTCGGTTTCGTTAATAATTTTGGCCGCTAATTTGTTGTTACCGCGTGCAAGTTTTTGTGCCGCGCGTGCGAGATAGCTCGGTGTACAAATGTTGGGTGGTAGATTGCCAAGATCTTTTGCAAGTGAAACGCCCGCGTTGACTGCGTCGCCGTGCTTTGCGCCGAGCATTGCGTTGGCGACATCGCCGCGTTCTGCAACGGCGCAGCCAACTTTCTTGAGCGGCATGCCCGTCTTCTTGCGGCCACTTTTTGTTTCGTTGAATAAATACAGCACGTCGCCAATCGCTTCCGCCGAGTGGCGTGCAAGATAATATTTGCTGACGCCACCTACGCGCTCCAGCGTTAAGCAGTTGAAAATCTGGCCGGATTTGGTTTTCGAGACGGCTCGTATTGCAGCCGCGACAGCTTTGCGAAACTGCGTTGCGCCAAATTTCGAGGACTTTCCTAGCCCGACAACAACGACCCGCTGGGCGCGCACGCCTGGGACATTCGTAAGCACCGCGACCCGTCCGAGCGAACCTGACACGTCGCCACTTTTCGCCAGACGCTTGAGTTCGCCTTTGCTGGCCGCGTCGATATCGGCGGCGCCGGCGCCTAATTTGTTGCGTTCATAGACGCCGACTAAGACACAATCTGAAGCGCGCTTCGACGCTTTGCTGGTGGTCGCGAAATATTCCATGGAAAATCACTTGTCCCCGGCAAAATAAAGCGGGTAGTCTAACTTATTACGCTGAAAACGGTTAAATATTACTCCGCGATGCGCCGCATCCTCGACCGGTACATTTTTAAGGAAATCGCCACAACCTGGCTGGTCGTGACGTTGGTCCTGTTGATGATTTTGCTGACGAATCAGTTTGCACGAGTGCTTGGCGATGTTGCAAAAGGGAAACTGCCGCGAGGCGCTGCATTTGACGTCATCGGACTGTCCGCAGTCCAATATTTGACCGTAATCGTGCCGATTGGCCTGTTTCTGTCGATCATGATGGCGTTGGGGCGCCTGTATCGTGACAGTGAAATGCCGGCCATGATGGCCTGCCGCGTCGGGCCGATGGGCATTTACCGGCCGTTGTTGTGGCTAATCGTGCCGTTGGCCGCCGGTGTGGCATGGCTGTCGATCGAGATTGGGCCGCGGGCGTTGACCGCCGTTGACCGGATTGGCGCTGAGGCGCGGCGTGAGGCGGATCTCGGCAGCATCGAGCCCGGACGGTTTATCGAATTCGGGCACGACAGTGCAGTGGTCTACGGCGAGCGCGTGACGTCCGAGGGAGTCATGGAGAAGGTCTTCCTACAGAGACGACTCGAGACCGGTGGCGTTGAAGTCGTGGTTGCGAAACGCGGTGAGCAAGTGCAATCTGAAGACCCGGATACGCGCTTTCTAGTGCTGCATGAGGGCAGACGCTACGAGGGCGTTCCGGGCACGAACAGCTTTCGTGTCGTCGAATTTGTGGAGCACGGTATTCCGTACCGCTTACCGTCGCTTGAACCGATAGAGCCTGAGCCCCAGCAAATGCCGGTCGCGGCCCTGATGCGTTCGACGGGGCTTAAGGAAAATGCCGAACTGCAGTGGCGCATTGGTGTGCCGCTTTCGACCGTATTGCTTGGATTTCTGGCCGTGCCCTTGAGCCGCAGCCGACCTCGCGAAGGACGTTACGGACGACTCGCAGTTGGTCTGCTGGTTTTCATAATTTATTTCAATTTGCTCACCGCGGCCAAGGCGTGGATCGAACAAGGCACTGTCGCCCCAGAACTGGGCATGTGGTGGGTGCACGGCGGAGTCCTGTTGTTTACGCTGGGCTTGCTTGGGCTACAGAACGGTTGGCATAAAAGGCTCTTGACGTGAATAACATATTGAGCCAGTACATGATGCGTACGGTAGTCACGAGTACGGCGTTGGTCCTATTTGTGTTGCTCGCTCTGGCCGGACTGATCGAGGCCATCGCGCAACTCGAAGATGTACAAAACAACTATCAAGTGCCGCAGGCGATTCTCTATACATTATTGCGATTACCGATATTGGGTTTTGAAATGATGCCGGTGTCTGCGCTGATCGGCTCGCTGCTCGGTCTCGGTGCACTTGCGGCCAACAGTGAAATTATCGTTATGCGTTCGGCAGGCCTTTCCGTATGGAAGCTGTCGGGAATGATCGCCGTCACTGGCATCGCGATGATGGTATTCACAGCGTTGCTCGGCGAATTTATCGGGCCGCCACTCGATTACTACGCACACGACATGCGCACACAGGCACGTTTCGGTCAGGAGGAAGAACGGCTCAGCAAGGCGACCTGGGTGCGGGATGGATCGACATACCTGCACCTCGAACGCGTTAATGCCGAGTTCGACTTCGGTAGCCTTTACGTCTATCGCTTCGACGAGGACGATGTTCTAGAGTCGATCGCGCAGGCGGAAAACGCCGGGATTGACGAAGAAGATCGCTGGCGACTCGAAAATTTCCGCGAGACGCAATTTCAGAATGACGGTGTTCAAGTTGTCGAATCATCGTTATCCGTCGAATCATTCGAAGTCAATGCTGAATTGCTAGGCAATACGTTCGCCAAACCGACAAGCCTGTCGTTGCGCGGACTATTGACTTATATCGATTACCAGAAGAGAAACTCGCTTGATTCCGGCAAGTTCGAGACCGAGCTTTGGTATCGTGTGTCCCGCACGTTTGCGGTATCAGTTATGCCAATGCTGGCGCTATCTTTCGTTTTTGGAAACTTGCGTGCCAGCGGCGCCGGTGCGCGTCTAGTGACTGGAGTAGTGCTCGGACTGACCTACTATCTAGCGAGTGAAATGCTCGCCAACTCCGGGCAGGTGTTCGACCTAAATCCGGCACTAATCACGTGGCTGCCATCGCTGATACTGGTCGCAGTGACAATTTTCGCACTCGGGCGAGTTCGTTAAGTTCCGGTTTTGTCGTCGCTGCGTGGGTAGTGCACAAGTTGCGTGCCGCTCAGTCGATCATGCCAGGTCAGTCTATCCTTATCCCACAGCTGCCAAAGAAATCCGAGTCCGAAAGCTAACCACGACAGAATCGCCGCAATGAATCGAATGCTCGCCTGCAACAACGTCGGTCTTTGACCCGCCGCTGTTTCGAGCTGCAACCCCCAAGACTGCATTCCGAGCGTGCGGCCTTTGCCGACCCAATAGCCCGTGAAAAACACATAAATCACGAGTAACAGAGCAATTTGATACAGCAAATTATTGCCGGAATCGACCGGTTCGCCGCCGCGGACTGCAATAAACGGAATTGTCGCGAGAAATAGCAGAGCCGCAATCAGCAGCGAATCGTACAAAATCGCGGCAATGCGGCGCAGCAATCCGGTATTTCGCGTCATTAAAGTGAGGCTACATAATCGATGATGCGTTTACGTGCCACGGCGTCGGGTAGGGGTCCAAAGCCAGCTTCTATATTATCGCGCATGTGGTGTGGCTTGCTGGTCGCCGGAATCGCGCAAGTGACGACAGGATGGCCAATGATGAACTTCAAAAATACCTGTCCCCAACTATTAGCGAATTCGCTTACCCAATCGGGTAGCGGCTTTTTGCCAACCTTGCGAAACAAGTCGCCGCTTCGAAATGGTCGGTTAACTAACACCGCGATACCCATATCGGCTGCAAGTGGAAGGATCCGGTTTTCGGCTTCGTGTTCGGCGACGGAGTAGTTAATCTGAATGAATTGCGGCTTGTATTTTCTAATCTCCGCTTCGAGAGCATCTAGCGCGCTGGCCCGGTAGTGTGTCAGGCCGTTGTAGCGAATGCGACCGGCTTGCTGCCACTCTCGAATCGTCTCCATGTGCACGGCCGTATCGCGTAGATTGTGCACCTGCATCAAATCGATAACATCGCTGTTCATTAACTCGGCGGAGCGGCGCATTTGATTGATGCCACTGTCGCGCCCAGTCGTCCAGACTTTGGTCGCAATGAATAATGCGTCACGTTCGCTGCCCGCATCAATAATGTCGCCGATGACCTTTTCCGAGCGGTCGTACATTGGTGACGTGTCAATTACGCTCCCGCCTGAAGCCACCAACAAGTCAACGATGTTTTTTCGTAATGCAATTTCCTGTGGAGTCGACGCAACGTCGAATACGTTGTATGTGCCGAGCCCAATAACAGGTAGCTCCTCTCCGGATTCAGGAATGCGGCGCGATAACATCTTGCGCTCCTTAGTTAGGCAGAGAGTCGGGAAGACGCTTAATGCGCCGGCGCCTGCCAGCGCTTGTCGTCGATTCCAAAGGCCCCGTTTCATATCACACCACTCTGTCGCAGTTGGCTGGCTTGCCGTCGATAGTCACGGCCCAGCCACAACGCGACAATAGCCCAAAGCGCTGCAAATGGCAGCATCATCAACGATACGGCGGCGACTCCCAGGCCGGCGCCCATCATTCCTCTGACCGTCCAGGTACCAATTAGGTCCCCGCCACGGTACACCGCGGTATCTATGAAATTCTTGGTTTTGTATTTTTCTTCCGGTGATACTACGGAGTAGAGCATGTCGGTCGTTGGCTTACTGAAGCCAAACCCCAACGCACGTCGTACTACGGTGAGCAAAGCGACAACGCCGAGCACCGGGTTTATGGCCAACAATGCAAATCCAACGACGGAGACGATGGGCATTATTGCTAGCGAAGCACCGATTCCGAATCGACTGACTACCCGCTTAACGATAAACAGCTGGGCGACTAGTGCTAGAGCACTAGCCAGTAAATCTATGATGGAGAAGTAACGCGTGCGTTCGTCTGGGCCGACTATAGCCTGTTCCACCAGCTGCGCCGTGAACATGTACAAAGCGGTGCCGAGCAAACTGGCGATGATCGACGCTAGCACGATACGCGAGAAGTACTTGGACGAAAACACGTGCGTAATACCGCTGAATGGATTGCCACCGAGTGGCTTATTGCCGGCCGCCGTCTCGGTAATTTGATCTTCGTGTTCTTGTTCAACCCAGTGGCGCAGCTGCGTGATGCAAAAGACTGCGACCAACAGCAATGTCGCCGATATTGGAAATAGATTTTGAAATCCGATGCGTACGACGAGGACGCTGGTCGCTGCGCCACCGACTAACGCGCCGATGCTGCCGCCGGCGCTAATCACGCCAAACAATCGCCGACCTTGCTCACGCGTGTAAATGTCCGCCATGAAGCTCCAGAATACGGACACAACGAACAGGTTGAATACGCTCAGCCAGACGAAAAATACGCGTCCAAGCCAAACGTGGCGTGGTGCTTCAACGACGGCGATCGAGAATACGGCCCAGAACAGGACGATGTTCGAAATAAAGAACAAATAGACCCACGGCAAGAATTGCCGTCTCGTGTAGCGGGACGCGACCCAGCCGAAAATCGGCGTAGCGACCAGCATCGCCAAGAACGTACCGAAGAATAGCAAAGGAATCGTGTCGGGCCCGCTGCCTACGGCCATAGCTTCGCGCACCGGCCGTAGCATGTAATATGACGACAGTACGCAGAAGAAATAGGCAAACGACCAGGCGACGGCGACGTATTCGTGCTTTTCGAGCCCGAGAATCCGGCCGAAAAATACGTTTGAATGTCCGTCAGGGGATTCAGGCGCCATGGCACGGGCCATATTAAAGGAGTAAGTGATGGAAGCAATTGCAGTTGTGACGATTCTGGCTTTGTCTCAGTTTTTTCTATTCGGCATCCAGGTCGGTCAGATGCGCGCCAAACACGGCGTTAAAGCGCCGGCGATTACCGGAAATCCGGAGTTCGAGCGCATGTTTCGCATTCAGCAGAATACGATGGAACAGTTGGTTCTCTTCATACCGGCGCTGTGGATATACGGCTACTTCGGCAATCCGTTATGGGGTGCGGCAGTCGGCCTCGTCTTCATTATTGGACGAATTATTTATAAGCGCGGGTACTTGATCGATCCGTCGAAGCGCTCGCTGGGCTTTACCATCGGCGTTATTGCTATATCTGTGTTACTCGTTGGCGGCTTAATTGCGGCGGGAAACGATGTATACGTCAACTATTTGAAGTAAACCGTCATATACGGGCCGGGCAGGCGGTTTTTAGTCGTCAGCCGCGTCAACCGTTGCTGTGCCATTGATGCTATCAATCAGCAGCTCAGCATTTTCGGCTGCATCGGTCGATTCGTCCGGTGCCGCCGTGTGTATTACCGCCTTCAGAATCTCGAGCTTGAATGATTCCGAATAGTGGTAGCGGAAGGACGAGGTTCCGTGATCCGCGGCGAAACCATCACCAATCGAACGAAGGAAGCCGGACAACAATTCGAAGAAATCCGAAAGCGCTGAAACATCTGCGGGTGCAGGCTCTGCGATCGGAGTATCGGTGATCGGAGTCTCTACCGGGTTCGTGCGAAATCCGGGTTCAATGGGCAGCTCTTTAGCCGGTGGCTGCTCAACTGGAGCAGCGGGTGGCGTTGCCACGATGTCAGCGGGCAACAGAATAGGCTTATCCGGTAATGGCGACGCTTCCACCGCAGGCCTCTCTGTATAAGATATGTTTGTTACTTGCCGCAATCGGAAACGCATGTTTACACGCGCCAGCTGTTCTGTGTCGAATTCGAAACCTTGCGCGACATTAAATGCGGCGGAAATATCGCCGTCGAAAAATTCGTTCGCGATTTCTTCGGCTTGTGAGAAAACGTTTTGAATTGCGGCCAGCTCGCTGTCATTTAGGTCGCCCTTTATGCGCAACATCAAGCGCGACCGGCTGGATACTTCGACTTCGGTGACGGATGCGAAGTCATCGCCATTCGAAACTGCGACATCACTGGCCGACAACTCATCCA
>Ga0224508_10003185_pt1 | contig 13634 bp, 16 predicted proteins | sample SF_Jan12_sed_USG_4_FD_170157 | JGI IMG/M metagenome (GOLD analysis project Ga0224508, IMG submission 170157) | Sediment microbial communities from San Francisco Bay, California, United States - SF_Jan12_sed_USGS_21 | ecosystem: Environmental > Aquatic > Marine > Sediment | place: USA...
GCCGTCGCTCAGGCGGTGGATCACAATCCGGGGCAGGCCGTCCTCACGCTCCAGACGGACGAGATGATCGGCATAGACGACGATATCGAGTATAAGCCGGCCGGGCCGGTGCGGCTCGATATCGCTCCAGTTCTCGCGGCCGGGCGCGTCCGCGGCCGTCTCGACGATCTTGAAGTCTTCCGCCTCGTCCGCATTGGTCAGGATGATCAATCGGCCGTCATGATGTTCGATCGAATATTCCTGCTCGGCCTTGCGCGGCGCGACGAGCACGGGAGGTTGATCGGGTTTATCGGCGTCGATCAGGCGCACTTCCGCCGTCTGGTGATCATGCGTCGCAATGAGAACAAAGCGGTGATCCTGGGTAACCGATACGCCGACATAGAAACCGGCATCGGGTTCCTCGTAGACCAACGTATCGTCGCCGGGCGATGTCCCGATGACATGACGATAGACTTCGCGGGGGCGGTGGTTCTCGTCCAGTTTCACATAAAAGAGCGTCTTTCCATCCCCCGCCCAGACGAAGCCGCCAGCGGTGTCGGGTATGAGCTCCCCATGTTGTTCCAGAGTGACTGCATCGAGAATGCGGATGGCGTAATATTCTGAGCCATTTGTATCGGCGCCATAGGCTATCAACGCGTGGTCGCGGCTGTGCGCGACGCCGCCTATCCTGAAATAGTCATGTGGTTCTGCAAGCGCGTTGCCGTCTATGAGAACCTGCTCTGCGCCACCGCCGCGCGGTCGGCGACAATAAAGCGGGTGCTGGCCGCCCGTCACATAGCTTGAGTAGTAATCGAAGGGGCCATCGGCCGCGGGCACGCTTGTATCGTCCTCCTTTATGCGCCCCTTCATTTCCGCAAACAGGGTCTCCTGGAGCGCCTCCGTGTCGGTCATCTCAGCGGCGCAATAGGCGTTTTCCGCTTCCAGATAGGCGCGGATATCCGGGTCAAGGGTTTCGGGCGATCGCATCACCTCCTGCCAATTGTCAGCCCGCAGCCATCCATACTCATCCACGCGTTCCAGCCCGTGGCGAATTTCGGTTTGCGGCCGCTGTGCGGCGGAAGGAGGGGTGTGGTTTTTCGCTTTCGTAGTCGTGGCGTCCATATGAATCGGGTCCGGTTCTATTCTTCGTCTTTTTCGGCCGCGGTATTTTCCAGGCTCAGGGAAAGCCCGTTGATGCAGTAGCGCTGTCCGGTCGGCTCCGGGCCGTCGGGGAATACATGGCCCAGATGCGCATCACAGGAAGCACAACGAACCTCCGTGCGCCGCATGAACAGTGAATTGTCCTCATGCTCGGCGACCGCATTCTCAGCCGCGGGCACAAAAAAACTTGGCCATCCGGTGCCGGAATCGAATTTCGAGTCGGAAGAGAACAACGGTTCGCCGCAACAAATACACCGGTAAACACCTTCACGTTTGTCGTTGTGGTAAGGGTGGGAAAAAGCAGGCTCGGTGCCGTGCTGGCGCGTAACCATATATTGCTGCGGTGTTAGTTGGTCGCTCCACTCCTGATCGGTTTTCTCGACCTTGGGTCGTTTGCTCATTACGCGTTCTCCACCGGCGTTTCACTATGTTGGTGTCTTACTACTACTACCATCACGCTTGGGCGGATGCATGACATAGTAGCCAGGCTGAATTCATTCTGTCCCCAACCTGCAATCATCAGCTATTGTGAATCTTGTTGGAGATTGCGAATCTATAGCCAATTGACCGATTCGCAACGGCAGTCGGTCGCAATGCGGCGGAGAAGGCCGGCGGGGGTGGCTGTGCTTTATGTAAGCATCGGTCTGGTTCTGTCTTGTTTTTGGCTCGTCCTGTCAGGGCATTATAATACCCTGACGCTGGGCGCGGGAATTGCGTCAGTTGCACTGACGCTGTTTCTCGCTGCGCGAATGAAAATTGTCGATGAAGAGGGTCACCCGATACATCTGCTACCGGGCGCAATCACCTACTGGCCCTGGCTCGCGGTCGAAATCGCAAAGGCTGCCCTCGACGTCACAAAAATTATACTGAACCCGAAACTGCCGATTTCTCCCACCCTCATTCGCATACGGGCCAGCCAGCGCGGTGCGGCGGCTCTCGTCACATATGCCAACTCGATCACGTTGACGCCGGGAACGATTACCGCGCGGGTGAGCGGTCATGAGTTCCTTGTCCACGCGGTGACCCGTGATGGTGCGGCCGAGCTTGCGGAAGGCAAGATGGACCGCCGCGTAAGACAATTTGAGGGTGGAACATGATTTTTGCCGCCGCGTCACTGGCCGTTCTTGCGGCGCTTACGCTGGCTGTCATTCGCGCTTTGCGGGGTCCGACGGTCTTCGACCGCGTATTGGCGGCAAACGCGGTCGGTACCGGCGCGATCATGCTGCTTGCCCTGCTCGGCTTTCTGACCGGCCGGCCGGAGTTTCTTGATATCGGAATTCTCTATGCTCTTCTCAACATCATCGGCACGCTCGCGGTATTGAAATTTTTCCGTCACGGCGATCTGAGCCATCCGGGCGGCGAGGAGCCATCGGACGCATGATGGCAGCACTACCGGAAATAATCGGCGGGCTCCTGATCGCCATCGGCGGCTTCTTCTATGTCGTTGGTGCGGTCGGTATCTACCGGATGCCCGATGTCTTCACGCGCATGCACGCCGCCGGAATTTCCGACACGGTCGGTGCGGGCCTGCTGCTTGTCGGCATGATGTTCTTCGGCGGGCTTACTCTGGTTACGGTCAAGCTCGCCATCATTCTCGGCGTTATTCTTTTCACCGGCCCGATGGCGACACACGCCCTGGCCCAGGCAGCTCTTCACGCCGGGGTTGAGCCAATTCTGGACAAGAAGGCCGTGATGCGTGGTCCGGGAATTCAGGCCGCGCCGAAGAAAATAACAAAGACGGTCAAACGAAAAGCCACTGCGGCCAAACGAAAACCGGCTGCGAAGGTCAGGCGCGGCAGGCAAACCGCCGCCGCCCGCAAAAGGAGATCCCCGACATAGACACGCTTGTCAGCAACTCCGAGGCCCTGATCAACATGGTCCTCCTCACGCTCCTGGCCGCGATCACGATCGGCGTTGTCAGGTTGCGGAACCTCTTTGCCGTGGTTGTGCTTGGCGGCATTTACAGCTTTCTCATGGCCAGTGTGCTGATTGTGCTCGATGCGGTCGATGTCGCCATGACGGAGGCGTCGGTTGGTGCCGGTATTTCCACCGTGCTGATGCTCGGCGCGCTCTACCTGACCAAGACCGAAGAGGCTGAGCCGGTCCACAAAACCCTTCTGCCTCTGTTTGTGGCGGTGACGACTGCGGCGGTGCTCATCTACGGCACGGCAACGCTGCCACCCTTCGGCATCGCCGAGACACCGGTCCATCTCAACGTGGCGCCCTATTATCTTGAGAATTCTATACCCGACACGTCGGTCCCGAACGTCGTCACATCTGTGCTGTCCAGCTATCGCGGTTACGACACGCTCGGCGAAACCACGGTGATTTTCACCGCCGGAATAGCCGTGCTGATGCTCCTCAAAGGCCGCCGGCAGGTAAAACCGGGCCCGAAACGGCGGAGAATTAGCTCATGAGGCTGGATGTCATTTTCCGCGTCGCGGCGAAGATCTTTATCCCGTTTATCCTCGTGTTCGCGCTGTATGTTCAGTTCCACGGTGATTTCGGGCCGGGCGGGGGCTTTCAGGCCGGCGTTATGGCCGGCGCCATGGTCATTTTTTACGCGATCATTTTCGGCCTTGAGGCGGCGCAGCGTATCGTTCCACCGCGGCTGGTGGAATTGATGGTGCCGGCGGGCGTGGCGATTTTCGCCGGCGTCGGTGTTGTCAGCCTTCTGTTCGGTGGGAACTATCTCGATTATTCGCCGATACTGCACGACCCCGTGCACGCCCAACATATCGGAATCCTTCTGGTCGAAATCGGCGTGCTCGTAACCGTTTCCGGCACCATGGTGGCGATCTTCTATACCTTCATCGGACGGGGGCGCTGATGGATGTGATCAAGACGGTCGTCGAGCATTACAACCATTGGATCATCATTTTCCTGCTGGTGTCCGGCCTCTATATCGTCGTGGCCCGCGGCAACATGGTGAAAAAGCTGGTCGGGCTCGGTCTGTTCCAGACGTCCGTCTATCTGCTCTACATAACACCCGGCAAGATTCTGGGCGGCACGCCGCCGATTATTGCGGAGCAATACAGCGTCTATTCAAACCCGCTTCCCCACGTTCTCATTCTGACCGCAATCGTTGTCGGTGTCGCGACGCTTGCAACCGGACTGGCCCTTGTCGTGCGCATCAACGAGGCGTTCGGGACGATCGAGGAAGACGAGATTTTCGCCGGGGAAGAAGACGAATGATTGCAGCAAATCTCCCGGCACTCCAGGTCGTGCTGCCACTTCTGGGCGCGGTCGTTTGCGCCATGGTCAGGCGCGGACCGCTGGCATGGGGCGTTGCGCTCGTCGTCAGCCTGGCGATGCCGCTCATCGCCGTTGGATTACTGATCCAGGTGCTGGACGGCAGCACGATTTCCTATGCGCTTGGCGGCTGGAGGCCGCCGATAGGGATCGAGTACCGGATCGACATCGTAAACGCCTTTATTCTCCTTCTGGTCTCGATAATCGGGGCCGTGATCATGCCCTATGCAAAAGCCAGCGTTGAGGCGGAAATTGCACCCGACCGCCAACCCTGGTTCTACGCGCTGTTTTTGTTGTGCCTGTCCGGATTGCTTGGCATGGCGATTACCGGTGACGCCTTCAACATCTTCGTGTTCATGGAGATCTCGTCGCTCGCGACCTACGCGCTGATTGCCATGGGACAGGACCGGCGGGCGCTGCTCGCGGCTTATCAATATCTGATCATGGGCACCATCGGGGCCACCTTCTACGTGATCGGCGTCGGCCTCATTTATACGGTTACGGGTACGCTCAATCTTGCCGATATGGCCTCGAAGGTCGGCGAAATCGAGAATTCGCGCGCCATAATTGCAGCTCTTGCTTTTCTTACCGTCGGCATCAGTCTCAAGCTGGCGCTGTTCCCGCTCCATGTGTGGCTTCCCAACGCCTACGCATATGCACCGTCGATGGTGACCTGTTTCCTTGCGGCAACGGCAACCAAGGTCGCCGTCTATCTGCTGTTGCGCTACGTCTTCTCGATCTTTGGCAAGGTGTTCGTTTTTGCCGACCTTCCGCTGCCGGAGATATTCCTCGTACTGTCGCTTGCGGCCATGTTCGGCGCCTCGATCGTCGCCGTGTTCCAGGAGGATATAAAGCGCATGCTCGCTTATTCCTCCGTGGCGCAGATCGGCTACATCACGCTCGGCATCGCGATAGCCAACAAGCTCGGGTTAACCGGCGGTATCGTCCATCTGTTCAACCACGCTCTTATGAAAGGCGCGCTGTTCATGGCGCTTGGCGCGGTCTTCTATCGCGTCGGGTCGGTGAAGATCGACGATCTGGCGGGCCTCGGGCAGCGGATGCCGATTACGATGGGCGCACTGGTTCTGGCGGGGTTGAGTATTATCGGCGTTCCCGGGACGGTCGGCTTTATTTCCAAGTGGTATCTCGGGTTGGGTGCGCTCGAGCATGGGTGGTGGTGGCTCGTTTTCTTGCTCGTCCTCAGTTCGCTGATCTCGGTTGTCTATATCGGGCGCATCGTGGAAGCGGTGTATTTCCGACCCGTTTCCAGCGCTGCAAAGAGAGCGACGGAGCCGCCCTTGAGCATGCTGCTCCCGACCCTGCTGCTGGTCGCGTCCACTGTCTATTTCGGAATTGATACCGCGGCCTCGGCTGGCATTGCCGGACGAGCGGCCGAACTTTTGCTGGCGGGGCTCAGATGACAGGTCCGGAACTTGTAATTCTCGCGCTTCTCATTCCCACCGCCGGGGCGGCGCTGATTGCGCTCACCGGTCGCTCGCCCAACGTGCGCGAAACCGTCACGCTGGTCTCCGCATTCGCCTTGCTCGCGGTCGTGATCGCGATTCTTTCCCGGACGTTGGAGGGAGAGACGATTGTGACCGGCGCGTTCCAGGTCATTCCCGGACTTGAAATAGCCTTCGCCGTGGAACCGCTCGGCATGCTGTTTGCCTGCGTCGCCTCCGGCTTGTGGATCGTCAACTCGATCTATTCGATCGGCTATATGCGCGGCAATAAGGAGCCGCGCCAGACATCTTTCTATGTCTGTTTCGCCATAGCGCTGGCGAGCACGATGGGCGTTGCTTTTGCGGCAAATCTGTTCACGCTGTTCCTGTTCTACGAGGCGCTGACCTTGTCGACCTACCCGTTGGTCACGCACAAGGGCAATGAAGACGCAATGGCTGGGGGGCGAACTTATCTGCTGATCCTCCTCGGCACGTCGATGGTGCTGTTGCTGCCCGCCATTATCGCGACATATCTGATCGCCGGTACCCTCGACTTTCAATCGGGTGGCATTCTCGCCGGCAAGGCCGAAGGCACGACGGTCGCCTTGCTCCTGGCGCTGTTCATGTTCGGTATTGGCAAAGCCGCCCTGATGCCGATGCATCGCTGGTTGCCGGCGGCGATGGTCGCGCCGACGCCCGTCAGCGCGCTGCTGCATGCGGTGGCCGTCGTCAAGGCCGGCGTTTTCACCGTTTCCAAGGTCATCATCTACATCTTCGGGCTCAATTTCTTGAGCGAGACCGGCGCCGGCGAGTGGCTCGTCTTCGTCGCTGCGTTCAGCCTGGTCATGGCATCTGTCATCGCCCTGACAAAGGACAACCTGAAGGCGCGGCTCGCCTATTCCACGGTTAGCCAGCTTGCCTATGTCGTGCTGGGTGCGTCGTTTGCGAACGCCATGGGCCTGATTGGAAGCGGCATGCATATCGCGATGCATGCGGCTGGCAAGATTACCCTGTTCTTCTGTGCCGGCGCCATCTATGTGGCGACGCATAAGACCGAAATCAGCGATATGGGGGGAATAGGCCGGACCATGCCGGTCACCATGTTTGCCTTCCTCATCGGTTCGCTGAGCATCATCGGCTTGCCGCCGCTCGGGGGAACCTGGAGCAAGTGGTTCATCGCCGCCGGTGCCGTGGATAGCGGGCACCTGTTCGTCATCGGCGTGCTGATTGTGAGTTCGCTGCTCAACATTGCGTATCTGATACCCATCGTGGCGCGGGGATTTCTGCAGCGGCCGGCCGGTATCGCCGCCGGTGCCAAGGTGCGCATCAAAGAAGCGCCCTTCCCATGCGTTGCGGCCATCAGCATCACGGCCTTGCTTTGTGTCGTCCTGTTTTTCCAGGCTGGCGCGATCGAGGAGTTGCTGAGGGGTGCCGTGTCCCAACCAGGGCCATTGGTGGCCGGAGGAGCGCGATGAAAAAGAAGCGACAAGCCAAGCGGACGCCAGCTGCGAAAAGTGAGAAGCGCTATTGGCTCGATGACACCCGCAATGTGAACAAGGTTGTTTACGCGGTCTACGCCATTTGCGGCCTGCTTCTGGTCATCGATCCCCTGATTCACAAGCACGGGCCGTTTGCCATCGAACACTGGTTTGGCTTCTACGGTATTTACGGCTTCGTGGCCTGCGTCGCGCTCGTGCTCACGGCCAAGGAATTGCGCCGGCTCCTGATGCGGCCGGAGGACTATTACGATGACTGACGTCTCGCCGGGGCTGCTCGTCGTCGTTGGTGCATTGCTGGTGCCGATGCTGCGCGGCTGGGCGCGCCCGATATACATGCTCGCTCTTCCGGTCGTGGCCTTTTTGCACCTTGTTGCGCTCCCTTATGGCGCGTTCGGCGGCATCGAATTTCTCGGGCTGAACCTGGTCACGCTACGCGTCGACCGGCTGAGCAGCATTTTCGGATACATCTTCCTGATCGCGACATTCGTGTCGGTGATCTACTCCCTGCATGTGCGCGATGTGGTGCAGCAGACGGCCAGCCTGATCTATGCGGGCAGCGCCGTCGGCGCCGTCTTCGCCGGCGATTTGGTGACGCTGTTCGTCTATTGGGAAGGCACAGCAATTGCGTCCGTCGCGCTGATTTGGGCGCGGCGTACGGAGGCTTCCTACCATGCCGGTATGCGCTATCTGATCATCCAGGTCCTGTCGGGATTGTTGCTGTTCTTCGGCGTGCTGCTGAACTACCGGGTCTCGGGTTCGATCAGCTTTAACGCGCTTGGCCTGGAAACCGCGGCGGGCATCCTGATTTTCCTTGCCTTCGGAATCAAATGCGCCTTCCCGCTGGTGCATAACTGGCTGCAGGATGCCTATCCCGAAGCGACCGTCACCGGAACCGTTTGGCTGTCGGCCTTCACGACCAAGCTGGCGGTCTACAGTCTTGCCCGTGGCTACGCCGGTACCGAAATCCTCGTGCCCATCGGCGCGGCGATGACGGCCTTCCCCATCTTCTATGCGGTGATCGAGAACGATCTGCGGCGCGTTCTGGCTTACAGTCTGAACAACCAGCTTGGCTTCATGGTTGTGGGCATCGGGATCGGCACGGAACTGGCCCTCAACGGGACCGCCGCCCATGCGTTCAGCCATATCCTCTATAAGGCACTGCTGTTCATGTCGATGGGCGCGGTGTTACACCGCGTCGGTACGGTCAAGGGATCGGAGCTTGGCGGTCTTTACAAGTCGATGCCATGGACGACCGCCTTTTGCATCATCGGCGCCGCATCGATCTCGGCATTCCCGCTGTTCAGCGGGTTCATCAGCAAATCCCTGATAATTTCGGCCGCCATGAAGGAAGGCTATTACTGGACCTGGGTGGTGCTGCTGTTCGCCAGCGCCGGCGTGTTCCATCATTCCGGCATCAAGATTCCGTACTTTGCCTTCTTTGCGCACGACTCCGGAAAACGGTGCCAGGAGGCGCCGCTCAACATGCTTGTCGCCATGGCGATCGCCGCCGCGCTCTGTGTCGGACTGGGCGTTATGCCTGGCCTGCTCTATGCCCATCTTCCCTTTGCGGTGGACTATCATCCCTACAGCCTTGACCATGTGGTGACCCAGCTTCAACTGCTCATGTTCTCAGCCCTGGCCTTCACGGTGCTGATGCGCACTGGCCTGTACCCGCCGGAGCTGAAGTCTGTGAATCTCGATTTCGACTGGACCTATCGCCGGCTCGGCAAGTCGGCGCTCCAGTCGCTCGCGTCGTTTGGGCGGTGGATCGGCTCAGGCAGTACAACAACGATAACCCGAACGCTGACGGCCTTTGTGTCCAGGCTGTATAGACACCATGGGCCGAAAGGAATACTCGCCCGGACCTGGCCGACAGGCAGCATGGCATTCTGGACCACGTTCCTGTTGGGAGCGTATCTGATCCTGTATTACCTGTAACAATCCGGCCTTGCCTGCCCGATTTTGACTCAAGGGCAGGGCGCGATATACAACCACAGGTTGAAACTTGCTACGAAAGGGCTATTGACCCCTTCGAAGTATATATTGTCAATTATTGCTCTCAATACATTGAGGCTAGCGGTATACATGTTGTGCGCGCTATTTTCTTGGAGAGGGAAACCTGATTTTTGGGCTGCTGTGTTCTGTTTTTTCTGTAACAGGAACGGGACGATGATCTGGATGCCGTGCGGTATTCGTTTCGACCCCGTCTGAGCGGTCACTATCAAGTTCAGGATTAAGAACTGACCACTAAAACAACAAAATTTCTTTATAAATTTGATTTTGGCAGATGATTCTGATGCAATGTTAAATGTTGTTGATGAATATATTGAACTTATGGATTTAATGATATATATGAACTTGCAACTATCACGCTACCTTAGTTCAGAGCGATGCTTTGAATAAGTAGTATTGATTGTGATGACCGGATTATGGGGATGTTGGCGTCGGTCATGTTCGGGTTTTTGGGCTGATAGTCGATCCGTTATATGGGGAGTTGTTCAAGATGGAAGACAGATCTGGTTCGCACGAGCTGGTGGAGCTTACCGCAGATCTCGTATCTGCATATGTCAGTAATAACACTGTTGTAGCCGGTGATTTACCGGCCGTTATCAACGAAACTTTCGAAGCTCTCTCCAAGGCGTCGATGAAGGCGTCTCAACCAGTGAGGGAGGAGCTTAATCCCTCTGTTCCGATTAAGAAATCCGTGACGCCGGACTACATTATTTGTTTGGAAGACGGTAAGAAATTCAAATCGCTGAAGCGGCATCTGCGCACTCACTACAACCTCACTCCTGAGGAATATCGTGATAAATGGGGTCTTCCCCATGATTATCCGATGGTCGCGCCCAACTATGCCGCCGCGCGTTCCGCCCTGGCCAAGAAAATGGGTCTTGGCCAACGCCGCAAGAGCTAGCCGCCGTCGCACACGGGTTGGGAATTCAACATACCCGCGCCGTTACGGCGCGGGTATTTTATTGCCTCGAACCGTTCGATCTGGCTGGTTGTGAGAGGTTGCGGAATCACGAAAAAGAATTCAATGCCAAGCCCTTGCGCCATGGGCGTAATATCCAGCATAGTCTTTTTTACGTGGCTGATTCGCGGTTGCCCCGATTACCTTCGTGGCGGTCGCCTTATCGTGTGGGGGAGCCATGGATTCCGAGCTTGCATTCAGGGCACAGCTGGTAATTCAGGATCATTGCAGGCTTTTTGATTATTGGCGCAAGCAAGCCGGAGGCAAGCTTGTTCCCTCCCGCAAGGATATCGACCCCTCGGGCTTTCGAAATCTGCTTCCCCATGTGTGCCTGGTCGATATTGAAAACGGGATGGATGACGCTGTATTCCGGCTCGCCGGCACCCGGGTTTGCGATGTTTACGGCATTGAAGTCACAGGAACATGCCTGCGCGATATCGACTGGGGCGCGCGGGCGGAATACTGGGGCGCGATCTACAAAAACATCCTCGACAATTGTACCCCTATGCAGGGTGTGGTCCGTGGACCTGTGGCGGGGCGTGAGCATGTCACGGCGTCCTGGCTGAGACTGCCGCTATCCGACGATGGCGCTCGGGTGAACAAGATTCTCTGCCATGACATTCCCGCGGCCAAGAACGATCTGCTTGCCCCAACAGCGACGCTCAACCGTGTTGCCTGATCAGAACGACTAGTAGCTTTTCCTTCATCGAACGCAGCCCTTTTCGCGTCCCAGCGCGGCAACAGCCAACAAGGCGTGTTAGGCGGCGATTACTGAACGCTCGGCGCTGCATCCAGCGCTTCTTTGGCGTCGGTCCGGATGCGCTGTACCATCGATGCAAATCCGTTTGAGCGTTGCGGTGTAAGGTGATCCTTGAGGCCGAGTTCGAGGAAGATGGCTTGAGCATCGGTTGCCAGGATGGCATCGGCCTGTTTGTCCGAGTAAATAGCAAACAGAATGGCGATCAGGCCGCGTACGATATGGGCGTCGCTGTCGCCGACGAAGGAGAGCTTGGGCTGGCCGCCGTTGCCCGCCGGATCGATCCGGGTTGCCAGCCAGACCTGGCTGGCACAGCCCTGTACCTTGTTTTCCGCGTTGCGCGCCGTGTCAGGCAGGGGTTCCAGCGTTTTTCCAAGCTCGATCACATACCGGTAGCGGTCTTCCCAATCGTCCAGAAGTTCGAAATCGGCCAGTATCTCTTCGAGGCTCATGGCACCACTCACTGTCGTTCGTGATGTTATGAGTAGCCGATCAGCTCGAATTTGCAAATTCGCAAATGCGTTGATGGAGGCGCTTGCCGTGCGCCAGGGGAGGCGAGAAATGAGAAGCGCCACGGACGGGGAAAGGGCAGGGGAAACCGTCCGTGGCGCACAAGGCAGATGGTGGCTGCCTTAGCTCTGGCTGGAGATTGGTACCAACACTTCCCGGGCCCCCAAACGGCTCATCCCGGTATTCGGTTGAAGCCAGCGTGACAGTGACGTGTCACCTGCCTTGCCAAATCTCCTTACATTCTTGGTCCGGCCGAAATCGAAGGCCGGCGATAGCACTTGTCAGATACCGGAATTTGCCGACGGCCCTGACCAGCTCGGTTGTACATCGTCGTCTGTCAGCGTGTTCCGCGAATCGCTGCGGAAGAAGCTCGACTGTTTGCGATCGTTTTGCGTGGCAGCGGTCTCAACCGGACTGTCTGACGCGACGTCGGATACGAAATCCATCAGCATCCGGGCGCCGAACTCGGCCTTCTGGGCGAAGGCTTCAAAGGCCTCTCCGCTTTTTTCGCATACGCCGGGATTACGCACGCAGAACGAACGCATGTCCTTCAGTGCCGCTTCCGCCGTCCCGTAAATCCTGTTCTGGTCCTGCTCGTTCGTCGGGAGCAGAAGAATAATGAGAGTAAGCCAGAAGGCCGTTCTGATTAAAAACATTGATTTGCCCTTTCCCTGCTACGCACATATTCAAAGCATGCGATGGGCAAAACATAGCAAAAGCGGCATAAAAACAAGGAAATTTATATGTCGATGGTTTATGCAAATTTGAATCTACATTGAATCTATTTTGTCTAAAATTTTAAATAGCTGTATTTAAATCAAATTCGATACAAATTTTATGAAATATTGATTCAAATTTATCTAAAAATCGAACGATATTTTTTACCGCTCGTTAACCCTGCGAGAGGCGCGGATTTCAGCCAAAAACATCACTTGAACCGAACCCGATGCCCTATATGCGGGTCGCGGGCGGGATGATCTGTCACGCGAACAGTCGGGCGTATTTCTTGCCTGGTACATCCGGTTGCGCCTTCGGCCGCACCGCTGCCGGGGAGTGCCGCCGAGTTCTTTGTTAACCATGCTCATTGTTTTACTCTGCCAGACCGGCTTTTGCCCCACAAACACCGGCCTGACCCCCGTGGTCGGGGCCGGTTTTTAGCTTTCCGTAACCAACCTCAAATCATAATCCTCACTCAGTATAGGGGGAGCGTCGCCATTGCGGCGCCGACGGATGGTGACGTTGGTAAAGAGTATTCGCGGCCTGGCCACGTATTTCCAGTCACTGGTGCACGATAGCGCGTGCAATGATCCGGTGACGCTGGCACGGCATCAGTCGTTCATCGGTTCCCATCTCCTTGGCGGATTTCTCGCCCTTGCTGCGTTCCCGGTCTATCTGGCGGCTGTCGGCCGTCCGTCGCTGATTTCGGCCCTGGCCTTCGTCTGGTTGCTGTCACCTATTGCCATTGCAAAATTCTTGTCGCGTACCGGGCGCCTCGGAACGGCGCATCTTGTATCGGCGATCAATCTGACCGGACTTGTGATTTTTGCGGCAGGGCTTACCGGCGGCGTAACATCATTTCTTGTTGTCTGGATGATCGTCGTTCCGCTGAAGGCGGCGCTCTCCGGCGATCGGCGAATTGTGCTTGGCGGTATTGCCATCGCCTGCGCCGGGATCGTGGCCCTTGGCGCGGGAAGCATCTTGAGTGTTCTTCCCGAAGCCCGGTCACTTTCGACGGATCCCGTTCTTATGGCTTTCCTGAGCTCGGTTTCGGCACTCGTTTATGCCGGGGGCCTTGCTCTCTCGATCCAGATCATTCACCGCCGGTCTGAGGAGGCCATACGCCAGGGCGAAGCGCGCTACCAGCTGCTCGCCGACAACGCCACCGATATGATCACCCGCCACGATCCGGACGGCGACGTGGTGTTCGCATCGGCGGCTTCGTTTCAGCTTCTGGGTAACTCGCCGCAATCGTTGCTTGGCGATGGCCTGTTTCAGCGGATCCATGTTGCCGACAGGCCAGGCTATCGCACTGCCCTCAGCCGGTGCGTGGTCGAGGATCGGCC
>Ga0224508_10003186_pt1 | contig 13632 bp, 13 predicted proteins | sample SF_Jan12_sed_USG_4_FD_170157 | JGI IMG/M metagenome (GOLD analysis project Ga0224508, IMG submission 170157) | Sediment microbial communities from San Francisco Bay, California, United States - SF_Jan12_sed_USGS_21 | ecosystem: Environmental > Aquatic > Marine > Sediment | place: USA...
AGCTTGGAATTTTTCTTGTGATGGCGAGTCTGGCGTTTCCCGCGTGCGCGGCCCCGGAGAAAGAGCCTGTGGCGACCGCATCGGCAGACACCGAGGAGACCGTTCCCGATGAGAGTCCTAGGGTGGCTCTCGACACGGACAAGGGGAAGATCGTTGTGGAGCTCAACGCGATCAAAGCGCCCAAGAGTGTCGAGAGTTTTCTCGATAACGTGCGAACCGGGTTCTATGACGGGACGGTATTCCATCGCGTGATCGCAGGTTTCATGATTCAGGGTGGCGGCTACGATGTAGAAGGCCGGCTCAAGCCGACCAACAAGATGGTAGTCAAAGGAGCCGACAACGGTCTGGGGAACGTGCGCGGGACGATCGCCATGGCGCGAAAGAACGATCCAAACAGTGCTTCCGTGCAGTTCTACATCAATCATGTAGACAACCCCTCGCTCGACCACACGGGCAAGAGCCTCCAGGGCTGGGGGTATGCGGTTTTTGGTTTAGTCGTCGAGGGTATGGAGGTGGTCGACGCGATTGCCGCCAGTCCGCCCAACCGAAAGAACCCGCCGGTGGTGATCCGTAGCGCGTCGGTCTTGACCGACTCAGAAGGCGGGTCCTGAGCGGGCGGCTCTAGGACCCGAGCGTCTATTTCCGGGTCTTTGTCCGGGTGTAGTCGAGGCAGCCCCACAACACCTCGAGCTGTTCCCGACCCTGCGGCAGGCTCATTCCGCCCCAGACATCACGCACTGCCGACAGCAGGTCGTGAAAGTCAACATCGCGTTTTTTCTGGATGATCCGGCGGATGACTGCGAAAACGTCGGAAGCGTTCCAGCGCGATGGACGTTTGCCGCGGAGCTCTTGCCAGCCCACTTCGAGGGCGGTGAGCCGGCGGTTGGCCACGGCGGGATCGGCATAGAAAGCGTTGAGTCGACGGACCGAGGCGAGATCTTCGAACCGCAAACCCTCGGGAATCTTGTGGGTGCTGATGACCTGCCAGTGCTGCGGTAGAAGTTCCTGCTTTTTGATCTGGGCGAAAAGCCCGTCGAATTTGGGCAGCACGAGCTGGTCAAAGAGAGCCGCCAGGACCGGGTAGTCCTCACCCTCGATCCAGCGGGCGATCCCCTCTTGGTCGGGAAGGGGGCGTGGGGGCGGCTTCAGTTTGGGTGGGGGCTTGGCAGCCGCCGGCTTCGTTTCGGTGGCTGGGGCCGCGGGTTTCTCGGCCGGGGTCTCAGCGTCGCTCATCGAGGGCCGACTCTATCGGACGGTGCTCGAGACCGGAAGTCGCATCGGCCCGGCCCTGGGCGCGATGGTCTTCTTCCCCGTCGCCGCCTCGAAGCCCGCATCAACCGTCATTGAACTCACGACCGCTCCCGCCGTCGAAGGCCGCCCTCGCGCCAGCACCGGCCTCGCCCCTTCGGGGAAGCCCCGATTTGGGGCTCGCCAGGCGGGCGCTCGGCGTCGCCGGGCGAAGAAACCATCGCGGGTGTGGGCCGCTGCAGAGGCAGCCCGGCGAATGCGCCGGCAGGAACGTTGTGAGCGCGCGAGTGAAAGAAACCCGGTGGAGTCAGGGATGGGTCCTCGCAACGCCTCCAGGTCTCCGCTCGGGCGACCCGACGTGCCGCCAGACGACCTCCGAGGACCAGAAAGAGAAGAGGTTGTGGCAGCCCGGTTGAACACCCGGCGGGAACGCTGAGAGCCCGCGAGCGCAGGAGAACCCTGGAAAGTCAGCCCTAGTTCGCGCGGGGGAACAACGAGGCGCGAGCGAACACGTCCAAGGCTGGGTAGCGAGCGCCGTTTCCAGCCGGGTGTTCAATCGGGCTGCCATAACGGGTCAGGCGCCTGGCACCGCCGCTAGAATATGGGGATGATCTCAGGCCGCGCGACAGCTGAAGGAACGTCTCGGTATCGCAAGCGCTTCGAGGGCAGGGTGGCCGGCGGCCACTTTCGGCCGCTGGGCGATCTGTGGCTTTCCTCGATTGGGCTCGGAACGTATCTAGGAGATGCCGACGACATCACTGATAGAGGATACGAGAAGGCCATCCGCGCCGCTCTCGAAGCGGGCTGCAATGTCTTCGACACGGCGATCAACTACCGGAATCAGAGGAGCGAGCAGGCCATGGGCCGAGCGCTTGCTCGCGCGTTCGACGAGGGCGTCGCCGCGCGCGACGAGGTCTTTGTTTCGACCAAGGCGGGTTTTCTGCCGTTTGATCGAGACCAGCCGGCCGACCCCCAAGCGTACTGGCTCCGGACCTACATCGAGACGGGTCTCCTGTTGCCCGCCGACATCGCCGCTGGATGCCATGCGATCCGCCCGGAGTTTCTAGCGGATCAACTCGAACGCAGCCGTCGGAATCTGGGGCTGGGCACGATTGATCTCTTCTATCTTCACAACCCCGAAACGCAAATCGAGGATCAGGAGGAGCAGGGGTGGTACCGGGTGGGGCGGGCCTTGGGTTGGCTGGGGACGCTTGGAGATCACATCGCCCGCTTTGGGGTCGCGACCTGGGAGGGCTTGCGCAAGCCTCCCGGGGAGGTCGGCCACCTTTCGCTTGCGGCGCTGGCCGAGGCCGCCCAGCCCGCCGATCGGAGTGCTGGGGGGCCCCGCCTCGAGGCGATCCAGCTGCCGCTCAACCTGGCGATGCCGGAGGCGATTGCCGCGCCTAGCCAGGAGTTCGAGGGGGTGACGATTCCCGTCGTGATCGCTGCCGCCAAGCTGGGTCTCGGAGTCTTCACATCGGCGTCGATTCTCCAAGGCAGGCTGGTGCGGGCTCTGCCGCCCGAGGTTGATTCGGCCTTCCCGGGGCTCGACACCGACGCTCAGCGCGCGCTTCAGTTCACGCGCTCGGCGCCTGGAGTCACCACCGCGCTGACGGGGATGAGCCGAGTCGAACACGTGTCCGAGAATCTGGAGCTCTCAGGCCTGGAGCCGGCCGGGTCCGAAGCCTTCGAACGCCTCTTTACCGGGTCAGCCTGACTCGCGATCCGGGGGTTCTTATCTCGAGGCTGGCTGGAGAGTCCGCCAGGGGCTTCTGACCGAGCGCCTGGCGGGAGCGCGAGTAGATTAGTGGTGCCGAAGGCCGGACTCGAACCGGCACGGGTTGCCCCACACGGCCCTCAACCGTGCGCGTCTACCAATTCCGCCACTTCGGCGCGGTCAAAGAGTCTACCAACCGGCGGCTAGCCGCCGGTTTCCTGACCTCCCGTGTCATCGTTGCCGTCTTCGCTGGGAGTGCTCGGATCGGCTGCGCCCGCCTCGGCTTCCGGGGCGACCGGTTCGGCGAGGTCGTCCACGGTCGGCAGATCGACGGGTACCTCGGCCGCCGGCGCTTCCTCGACTGCCGGGGTCGCCTGTTCCTGCGTTACCCCCGTCATGACCGATCCCTGGCTCGAGCCAACACGCAAGAAACCAATACTGATAGTGGTCAGGATGAATCCAACAAAACCCGCTACGGTCATCTTGTGGAGAAGGTTGGTGGCGCTGCGGGCGCCAAAAGCGGTCTGGGTTCCACCGCCTCCAAAAACCGACAGATCCGCGCCGCTTCCCTGTTGTAGCAGGACGACCAGAATCAGGAAGAGACAGATCACGATGTGAAGGGTGTAGAGGACATAGATCATGGGGGAGCTCCTTGGAGAAAAGACGGCCTTTTCAGCCGCAGCACCGGATCATAGCCAGAAATCGCTCTGGGTCAAGGCTGGCACCGCCGACAAGGAAGCCGTCGATGTCCGGTTGGGAGATTAGGGCGGCGGCGTTTTCAGGGTTTGCCGACCCTCCGTAGAGGATTCTCTTGGTCGCCGCCGCCTCGTCGCCAAGAAGATCGGCCAGGGTTTCGCGCAGGTGCTGATGGGCTTGCTGGGCCATTTCCGGGGTCGCCGAGCGGCCGGTTCCGATCGCCCACACCGGCTCATAGGCCAGGGCAAAAGGCTCGGGGCGGGATTCGAGAGCCGTCTCGAGCTGGCGTTTGAGCACGGAGAAAGTTTCCTGACGCTCTCTCTCCTCCTCGGTCTCGCCGACGCAGATCAGGGGAGTGAGTGAATTGGAGACGGCGGCGGCAGCCTTGCGACCCACGAGCCGGTCGCTCTCGCCGTGGTCGCGCCGACGCTCGCTGTGACCACAAAGAACCCATGAGCAACCAGCGTCGGCGAGTTGGGGTCCGGAGACATCTCCGGTGAAAGCGCCTTTGCTCTCTGGGTGCAGATCCTGGCCTCCCAGGCCGATCGGTCCGCTTGCCAGCGACTCGGCGACCGCCGGGAGAAGCGGGGAGGAGACAAAGAGCACGACCTCGGTCGAAAAGCCTTCCCAGCCGGAGACAAACGCCTGGCAGTAGTCGCGTGCCTGCCTGCTCAGCAGGTTCATTTTCCAGTTACCACCGATCAGGAGTCGGCGCGGGTTTTGACTTCTCATTTGTTCACCTCGAGGACCGAAACACCCGGCAGGATCTTACCGGCCAGCAGTTCGAGTGACGCGCCTCCTCCCGTCGACAGGTGATCGATCTGTTCGCCGACACCGCTCTTCCGCACAGCGGCGACCGTTTCGCCACCACCGGCGACCGTGAACCCCGAGGTCTCGGCCAGTGCGTGGGCCGCCGCCAGCGTACCCTCGTCAAAGGGCGGCTTCTCGAATACACCGAGAGGGCCGTTCCAGAAGATGGTGGCGCCGGCGGCGACTTCCCGGGCGAGCTCGGCACGACCTTCGAGCCCGATGTCCACTGCCTTCGTGCCGCTGGGAACCTCTTCGGCGGCGACGGTCTCGATGCGGTTGGGGCTCTCGAGGTCGTCGCAAACGACGAGGTCCGCGGGAAGGACCACTCGTGTGTCGAGATCCTCGGCGCGCTGCAGGATCTCGAGAGCCAGATCCAGGCGATCGCGCTCGACGAGAGATTCCCCGAGGTCGAGTCCACGAGCCGCGAGAAACGTATTGGCCATACCGCCGCCCAGAACCAGGGCGTCGAGACGCGGGAGAAGATTCTCCAGAGTGTCCAGCTTGCCGGCGATCTTGGCGCCACCTGCGATGGCGACAAACGGCCGCTCGGGAGATTCCAAGAGCCGGCCGAGAACCTCGACTTCACGCACCAGAAGCCGACCAGCGGCGTTTCGCCGCAGCCGCTCGGGAACACCAACCACGGAAGCGTGGGCGCGGTGGGAAGTACCGAACGCGTCATCCACATAGGCATCGGCGAGACCAGCCAGGGCGGCGGCGAAAAGCGGGTCGTTCTTTTTCTCGCCGGAATGAAAACGGAGGTTCTCGAGAAGACAGACCTCGCCCGGGGCAAGAGCCCGGGCAGCGCTTTCGGCCGTTTCACCGACACAGTCGTCGGCAAAGGCCACCGGCCCTTCGATTAACTCGCTCAGCCGCTCGGCCACCGGGCGCAGGCTGAGACCAGGGTCGGGCTCTCCTTTGGGCCGACCACAGTGGGAAGCGAGCAAGACACGTGCGCCGGCGCGTCGGAGCTCGGCGATCGTCGGCAGGGCCGCGATCAGCCGGGTGTCGTCGGCGACGCGCCCATCCACGAGTGGAACGTTGAAATCGACCCGCACCAAGACGGTCTTGGAAGCCAGTGTCCCGAGGTCGAGATCTTCGAGTGTTCTTGTCCTCGCCATCTGAGTCTATCTTTTCAAGAGAGGCGTCCGGTCGCAATTCGCCGCCCGGCTCTTGAATCAGGCAACGGAACAAAGGTGACAGGATACTTTCCTGTCACCACTTGTGCACCACTTGTGAAAGGAGTGGCGTCTACGGTCATCCAATGAGTATCCTCACGGCGTGAGCACGCTCACCTCGCCGGTCGTTCTGGGTATCGAAACGTCGTGTGACGACACCGCCTGCGCCGTCGTAGGCGGAGACGGCACGGTGCTCTCGTCGGTGGTTTCGAGTCAACTCGCGGCCCACCGGCCCTTTGGGGGTGTCGTCCCGGAGATCGCGTCGCGTGAGCACCTGGCCAACTGGCCGGCGGTGAGCCGGGAGGCTCTTGACCGGGGTGGAGTCTCGCTCGAGGATATCGATGTGGTGGCCGCGACCCACGGACCGGGCCTGATGGGGGCCCTGCTGGTAGGTTTGTCGCTAGGCAAGGCGATGGCCTACGGATTGGGCAAGCCGTTTCACGCCGTCCACCATTTGGAAGGCCATCTTTTCTCTCCCTTCTTGAGCCCACCGGGCGAGCCAGCCGCCAAGCCTCCGGACTCTTTTGCCGGTCTGGTGGTGTCGGGCGGGCATACCTCGATCTATCTCGTCGAAGGGGAAAAGACCCGTGTTGTAGCGGAAACGCGCGATGACGCCATGGGAGAGGTCTTCGACAAGATCGGAAAACGTCTCGGGCTCGTCTATCCTCAGGGCCCGCGGGTGGATGAGTTGGCCGAGAAGGGGGCACCCGGGGGTAAGCGGTTTGCGATTGCCCGCTGCAGCGACGGCAGCCTAGATTTCTCGTACTCGGGTCTCAAGACGCAGGTTCTCGTCGAGATCGAGCGGCTGGAGAAGAACGGTGTCGAGACGCGAATCGCCCAGGAGCCGGAGCCCCGCATGGCTTCCCTGCTCGCCGCCTTCCGTTTGGCGGCGGTCGATCAGCTGATCGATCGCCTCGACCGGGTCTATGCCGACTCGCCGTTTTCGTGTCTGGCGATTTCGGGAGGGGTCGCCGCCAACAGACTGCTGCGCCGCCGGTTTCCCGATTGGTCGGCTGCGAGAGGTGTCGATCTGCGGCTCGTGCCGCTCATCTATTCCGGAGACAACGCGGCGATGATCGCTCATGCGGCATTGCGGCGCGAGCGGCGAGGTCGCAGCGACGACCCCTTGAAGGCCGAGGCCTCGAGTCGCCTGGCGATGCCGACGTCTTGATGGCTCGAGGGTCTAACCCGGTGATGTGAGGGAGCCGCGTAGCAATCGAGCCTCCTTTTCGAGAGCCCGAGCCGCCTCGAGAAGGTCGCCTCTCGTCGCCGAGACAGGGCTGGGCTCGTCGCGCGGTTCGCGGCCGTCTCCCAAGCCGTCTCCCGCGAGTTCGAGGAGGCGGGCGCGGATCTTGTCCCTTAGTCCGGGCGCGTCCTCGAGGCCGCGAAGGTGGCCGATGTGGAGACTGTGCTTGGCGCCCGAGGAATCGCCCTCCTCCGGGTCGGATCGTGCCCCGCCGCCGGCGGTGTGGACCTCCAGGTCGGCGATGCCGAACATTCTCTGCACCGGCCCCTGCCGCACGATCATGTTCTGGATGTTGGCGAGTGTCATCGTCTGTTCGCGCAACGACCAGAGACCTCGCCGGATGCGCAGGGATGTCTCGCCAACCATGTACCAACGCAGTTCCCACGAGAGCTTGAGAAGCAGGCCGGTAAAAAGCAGCTGTGCGGCCCAGGTGACGATGGCAAGCGCTTCGAAAAACACAAAGAGCGAGTTGAGTTCGATGTTGAGATGACCGAACGGAAAGCGGATCCGCTCCACGAGCTCGAAGAAGCGATCCAGACCGGCCATCTTCACAAACGGCTGGTCGATAAAGCCGAAGAAGGCGAGCGAGAACAACAAGCCGAAGAAAGCTGCGATTTGTTTGGGGATCCAAGTCAGGACACAGTAATAAAGGTATCGCCGCGAGGCGCGGAAGGTCTCGAGAAACGGACCGGCGCCGGGGGGCGGGTCGGGGCGCTCGGAAACGCGAAGAAACGTAAGAAGTCTTTGTCGGAGGCGTTTCAACCCTCGGTCTCCGAAAGCGGCGCGGGGCGGTCCGAGGTCGAGCGATTCTCCGCCAACTCGTGGCGAAGCGCGCGCAACTCGGCGGTGGCCTCGCGAAGGGCACCGATCACCTGCTCGGTGTGTTCATCGGAGCCTCGAGCCCCGGTTGCGGCATCGCCAGCCGCACCGAGCATCCGGGTGTATAGAAAGTCGCGGACCTGCTCGTAGTCCTGGAGACCCTCGATCGTCAGCTCGGCCTTGGCCGAACCGGCCGCTGTCTGAAGCTGCACGCGGCCAAGTCCCAACCAGCGCTCGATCATGTTGCTGGCCAGATGGATATCCTGGATACGCTTGTAGTCGAGGCTGATCTCGCGGCGAAAGAACACCCCCCAGCGAGCGGTGATCCCTCTGTCGTCCATCTCGTACCGCAGAGTGCGAAACCGAAAGAACCGCGGTAAGAGCACCAGCGGGAACAGGGGACCCAGGATCAGCGACTCGATCGCAAAGTACTTGAGCAGATTGGGATGGGGACGCCTGGTCACAGCCATGCCGGATATCTTAGCGGTCCTTTAAAAGTGCCTGGCGGCTAGAATCGCTCCATGCGGATCGCCACCTGGAACATCAACGGCCTGAACGCGAGACTCGATTTCCTGCTCCATTGGCTGGACGCGCGAAAGCCCGATGTGGTCGGTCTTCAGGAGCTCAAACTGGAGGATGACAAGTTTCCGCACCGGGAGCTCCAGGCGGCGGGTTACCACGCTCTGGCTCACGGTCAGAAGGCTTGGAATGGTGTCGCGGTCTTGTCACGCGAACCCGGTGAAGTGGTCGAACGAGGTCTCCCGGGACAGGAAGACTTTGGTGCGCGGTTGGTGACCGCTCGGGTGGGGGGGCTGACCTTTACGACGATCTACTGTCCGAACGGCAAAAGCGTCGGCCACGAGGACTTTCCGCGAAAGCTCGCCTGGTATGACTCACTGACCGCCCATGTGAGCGGGCATGTCCGGGAGGGCGAGCCCTTTGTCCTCTGCGGAGATTTCAACGTCTGCCCGGAGGCAGTCGACAGCTGGCATCAAGAAGACCCGACCGGTCGTATCTTTCATACCGCGGAGGAACGAAGACGATTCGGCAAGCTTCTCGATCTCGGTCTTTACGATCTTTTCCGATTCAGATACCCGCAAGAGCAGAAGTTCTCCTGGTGGGACTACCGTGCGGGCTCGTTTCACAAGAACCTCGGGTTGCGGATCGATTTCTTGCTGGCTACCGATGCGGTGCGCAAGCGGTTGCAGGATGTTGAAATCGACCGGGAGTACCGGAAGAAGAAGGACGGGCTGATCGCGTCCGATCACGCCCCGGTGATGGCCGAACTGGCCTAGGTGGGCGGTCACCTTCCCGATCAGAAGCAGCCGGTTTCGCGCAGCCTGTCGAGACCGCTCTCTACGGAAACTGCGACGGGTTAAGACCGATGTCGACGATCGAGCAGTCCAGGCTGAAGTCGAAACCGAGGGCCCTGGCCTCAGCCACCACAGTCTCATTCGCCGCACCCGGGTTGAAGAAGGTGAGAGCGGCGCCGCTCGCGGCGATCTCTGCTAGTACTTCCAAGGTCACCGCCGGCGGCAGATAAACGCTCACCCTGTCGAGCTCGACCGGCACCTTGGCGAGCTTCGCAAAGCTCTGGAGTCCCTCGATCTTGCCAGCGCGCGGGTTGACCGGAAACACCTTCCACCCGGCTCGAGCGTAGGCGCGCACACATTTGTTGCCGTACTTCCGGCGGTCGGTCGAGGCGCCGACAACGGCGATCGTACGTAGGCGCTTGGCGTTGGACGGCAACATGGCTAGCCTGACCTTCTCGTCAGCGTTCGTAGCGAGACGGTGTCGCAGTAGAAGGTTGGTGAGAGGGTCAGCCTATACCCAAATCGCCAGAACAGCGGTGAGCGTCAAACCGATGACGGCCCAGATCCACTTGGCCCAGCGGCTTCCCGGCTTCAGGAACTCATCCTGGAGCATATCGATCGAGGCGATGTAGAGAAACGTTCCGGCGGCGAGGGCCGAAACGGTTGCGTCGAAATAGGCTTCGGCGTCGCTCCGGAACACACCGCTCAGCGCCATCCCCGCCAGGATCCCGAGCGGGGTCATGACGGCGAAGAGCAGCACAAACCGGTGCGAGCGGCTGCTGCTCAAGCGGCTTCCGGCCAGATTCATTCCAAGCGCCAGCCCCGCTGTCGCCTTGTGGGCCAGGATGGCGACGGCGATGATCCAGGCACTCGTGATCGTCGGCTGCGCCCCGAGCGCCAGCCCGGCGATGACCGAGTGGGCCGACAGGGCGATCACCAGAGCATAGGGGGAAACCGCCTCCTTGGTGCGATGCGTGTGACCGGAGTGATGGTGCTCGAGATGTCCCAGCGGCTCACCCGTGTGGGCGTGGATCATGGCGTGCGCGTCGTCTGGTAAGAGCACATGCTCAAAGAGCAGAATGAGGGCGAACGCCGCCGCCGCGAGGACAAATGGTACCGGGTACTCGCCCCCCAATTCGCGCCACCCAGCGGTCGCTTCGCTCAGCATGTGGATCAGCCCCGTCCCCAGAAAGACCCCCGCTGCGAAAGCGTTCCCCAACGACAGCCAACTGCCCCCCCCAGGGGTTTGCGCTCGTTTCAGGGCGATGGCTCCACCGGCCCAACCGGCCAGGAAAACGCCGAGGGCGAGGGTCAGCTTTGTGACGAGCAGGGACATCGTGGTGCCGCGACATCATAGATCGGCGAGGCTCTTTGGGTGAGCGACCCTTTCAGGCGAGTCGCCTTAGCGTCAACCGGGAAAGTGCGAAAAGGATCAGAAAAAGACCCAACACACAGACGATTGCCGGTCCGCTGGGGAGGTCCCACTGGTAGGACGCGAAGAGACCGAGCGCGCTCGCTAGAACACCGACCGCATTGGCCAGCAGGATCCGCATCGGCCAACCCTTGCTCCACGCGAGCGCGATGATTGCCGGCGCGACCAGAAACGAGAAGACCATCAATACGCCGGCCATCTCGACCGACAGGGTGATCACGACACCAAAAGAAAGATAGAAGAGAAAGTCCCACAACCGAACGTTCCAACCTTGGGAAAATGCCCGGTCGGGATCCTCCGAGATCAAGACAAAACGACGCCGGAGACGGTAGTGAAAGACTCCCAGCACGGCGTAGACGATCGCCACCGTGATCACTTTCTTCCAGCTCACCCACAGGATTGCGCCGGCGAGGAGCTCCTTGATCTGCTCGGCGCCTTCGGGGGCGCGGTCGGCGAGAAGGATGGTCGCCGCTGAGGCGATGACAAAGGTGATACCGATGATCGCTTCCTGCGGCACCCGGTTTTCACGCATTCTCGTAGACGCGAAGATCGCCGCGCCGACGACCGTGGCTCCGAGCGAGAAGGTGTACGCGGCCAGCGTTCCCGGTTCTTGGTGAGCGACGACGAGGGCGACGACAGAGCCAAAGGCCGCGATCTGGGCGAGTGCCAGATCCACAAAGATGACCTCGCGTAGAAGGACATGGAGACCGAGATAGGCGTGGATGCCCACCAGGATCACGCAGGCCGCGAACGGTGCGGCCATAAACTCCAGAATCTCGAGCATGGTGCTATCCACCTCCGAATGCGGTCTCGAGCGCGCCGAGCCAGCCGTCGACCAGTTCGAAGTAGGCGCGCTCGTTGATTTGCATCGGACCCAGGTCGACGACTGCCGCGCGGCAGCCCGAGCGCTCGGCGATGGTCTGAATCTGTCGCTGGTTGAAGTAGCTCGCCGCCAGCAGCACCTGGATGCGGCGCTCGTCGATGATCTCGAGAAGCTTCAGTACGTGCCGGGCCGACGGCGGAATACCGGGCTTTCTCTCCACATAGTCTGCGATCTCGAGACCGATCAGATCGGTGAAGTAGATCCAATTCTTGTGATAGGCGATGATCTCCCGTTCGCGGAAGAAGGCGGTTCGGGCAAGCCAGCCTCCAAGCCGTTCGGTAAGCGGTTTGCCTTCGTAGTGCTGGCTTTCGAGGAAGGAAAAGAGCTTGCCCTGGCGAGCCAGCGGATCGAGCGTCTCGCTCCCCAAGAGCTCGACCAGTTCGTCACCGTAAAGCGAACGGTCTATCTCGGCTTCAAAAGCGGCTAGGTTCTTCTGGTAAAGGGACGCGTTTTCTCGATCTACGCGTGCCAGGCCCGCCGCGATGTTCGCCGCGATCCTCTTGGCGTTGATAGGGCTCGTATCGATGTGGGGGTTGCCGTAGATGTGGACGTCTCCTGCTTCGCGGCTGACACTGGCGGGGATGTCGGACATGGCGATGCCTTCGCTTGCTGACACAAATCCGGGCTGGCCGTCTCGGATGTTCCGGTTCCCCGACTTATCGACCAGAGTCGGAGCCCAGAGCTCGAGATCAAGACCCGTGGTGACAAAGAGATCCGCGGTCTTGAGCATCAAGGCGAACGAGGGCTTGGGCTTGACGAAATGCGCGTCCTCGTCGCCGCGAGAGATCGCCCGCGCCTCTACGAGATCGCCACCGAGATACTGAGCGATGGCGGCGTAGGCAGGCAGAGTCGTCACCACCTGAAGAGTGGCGGAGCCGGCGGCTGGGGACATCAAAGCCAGCAGGGCGGGGAGCAGGAATCTCGATCTCAGGAAGTTTCTCATCAGTAAGCCTCGTGTTTGTGCGGTCCGGCCGCCCAGGTGACCTGGAAGGTGAACCGGTTCTCTTTCTCGCCGGTCGAGTCGTCCTTCAAGAGACCGTACTCACCTCGGAGCCGCACGTACTCACTCTGCCACCAGGTGAGATAGGGAATGATGCTCCAGGTGACGTCGGCGGGAGAGAGTGGGTCCTCGACCCGGTCATAGCGTAGACCGGCATACAACCCGCGCTTGAGAAGTCCCTCGACGTAGCTGTAGAAACCCGTCGCCTCGCGCTTCCCGACCGGCGTGTCGCGATTGGAGACAAGCAGTTCGCCGCGCCAGGTGAGCTCGCGGTACTTGGCCCGGCCCGGCGGCTGCCAGTTGAGGGTGAAATCGGTTCCCAACACCCTGCTGTCGCCCCCGCTGCTGGTCTCTCCGGAGATTCCCGAGACACCCCATTCGAAGAAGGCCGCGTCGGAGAGCTGCCAGAAGTTCACGAGGCGGCCGAGAAGCGCAAAGTCCTCGAAGAAGTCTCCGGAGAAGGCCTCTTCGTTCTCGCCGTTGGTGATCTCGAGAGTGACTTCATTAGCGGTTGCCCAGGGCTTTGGCAACAGCCAGGTCATCGATAGCCCGGTCTGAGCCAGGCCCTCGTCGCCAAAGAAGAGCTGGTAAGGGAGTGGGTAGGTACTCTGGGGCAGGGCATGGAGATGCTGACGGTTCAAGGGCCCGAACCGCTGGCGAAACCGTCCGGCCAGAAGATCGAGGCCGCCCGGAAGAGACGCGTAGTTGATCCAGCCTTCCTCGATCTCGACCTCGCCCTCGCGAAAAGCCAGGGTGAAACGGGTGCGCGAGAACGGATCGAGGATCGACTGTAGGTCCAGTTCGAATTCATGAACCTCGAACTCCTCGCGATCCGCATCCGAGGAGTTGCCGACAACGATGCCAGTGAAGGAGACCTCGGGGTTGAGCCGGTTGAGATTCCGCTCCCGACCGACACTGGGCACAGCAGTCTCGGCCCGGGAGACGCTCGATTCGCCTGTTGGGTCGCTCGGGGGTGGGGAGGGGGTCTCGGTGGCTGCAGCCCTCGCGGCGGCGCGCAACGCTTCGAGGTCGGGCTCTATCGGATCGGAGACGGGATCGGAGACGGGATCAGAAGCGGAATCAGAGACCGAGTCGGTTTCGGCCGCAAGACGGGAAAGACGCGCTTCGAGGGCGGCGAGGCGAGCCTCGTAATCGCTGCGGAGTTCTAGGATTTCTCTGCGGATCTCGTCGATCGCGGGTGTCGTCTGCGCTCGCGCGGGTCGTGGGTGTAGGCCGCTCGCGACAACCACGCCGATCATGGCGATTCGGCCGGCACGAGCCAGGTGGCGGGTT
>Ga0224508_10003187_pt1 | contig 13631 bp, 12 predicted proteins | sample SF_Jan12_sed_USG_4_FD_170157 | JGI IMG/M metagenome (GOLD analysis project Ga0224508, IMG submission 170157) | Sediment microbial communities from San Francisco Bay, California, United States - SF_Jan12_sed_USGS_21 | ecosystem: Environmental > Aquatic > Marine > Sediment | place: USA...
TCTAAAACAATCCCAATTCTCAGATAGAATCGAAACAGCACCAACTAATGCAAGCTGGGGTGAGAGATTTTTCTATATCAGAGATCCAGACAATCATCAAATTGCTATTGCAAAACCTCTCTAATTGCGATATGAACAAAATAATTGATTGCAATTAGGCAGTTGATATATGACCATTCTAAGATTCACGTCTAATCTATTGGAAAACAAAAAAAGAGTTCAGAATATTATTTTAAATTATCTTTGTAGTTTTTTGATATTACTTTGGGGAATTTCAAGCATTACAATTTCTCCTTCCTCAACCATTTGAGTTACAGCCTGCTCAAATAATTCCTTTAAATGCTGGCAATTTTTAGGATCCCCCTTAGAGTATTGGGAGAACATATCTCCAATGTCATTATAGCTCATTGTAAAACTAGTTCATGATTTTATTTAAAATCATTCAATTTAGGAGTGCAAAATCTTTGCCCCTAATTATATCCCCGTGCACGTTGTGCTCCCAATCAAATTTGAACTAAATAATTTATCAAAGAAAACTTTTTCAAGATGTAACTACATTTACAAAGCATAGAAAGAATAATGATGATTTCTAATCAACAAAAAACAATACTTAAGCAAAAAACTGAGTGGTCCATCTCTTGCAAGTCACAGACACCATCCGGTCCACCTTTTCCAAGTAATGGATACCTGTTTTTCAAATGCAAGCCTTTGTGGGTCCATCTTTTCCAAGTAATGGATACCTTTTCAGGTCCAGCATCTCCAAATAATGGATACCTGTCTTCCCTTTTATGCAAATCATCATTATTCTGCAGGAGAATGGTAAATTGCAGATAGTAAATCAGACACACAGCAAACCAACCAAAAGTAGACACAAGAAATTGCTTGTTGATCCGGACGTCAAGAGATGGTACCAAAATATCGCAAGGGGAAGCACCATGACAGCTGACGTCAGACTGCGAAGGCTCGGTGTTTATTGTGAGAGGACAGACATGACTCCCAAGGAACTTGCGCAAATAGGAATTGATAGCATCAAAAAAGTAGAAGATGCCCTGTTGGATTATGTCTCCTGTTGTGTCATCATAGTCAAAGAAAGTAGGCATATCCGTGATTAACTGAGGTACAAGCAATCCACCAACCTCCACAAATCCTTGGGATATTCCAATCAGTGCTGCAAATATGATAAATGCAATTCCAATCATCAATGGGATTGAAAAAACAAACCCTTCATGTGATGAACGGAAGTTAATTTTCACGAAAAATGATGAATTATTTGCTTAAAAGGAAATGAAACTATCTAGGAAGAGAAAGTATTGTTTATAATTATGATGGAAATCACTAGTCTTTCATGTACGTGCTTTTGTGATCACAGACTCGAATTAATTCTATTCCCACATTTGGATCAAAACTGTAAATTATTCTGTCATGGTTGCCTATTTCATAAGAATAGACTTGCATGGATTTTTTGTATACTCCTATCTTTGTAGGATCATCAGAGTCTGCCAATTCCGCTAACGCAGCATTGACACGGTTTTGTCGTGTTGCACCCATTTTTTTGTATTGTTTCTTAAATGAATTTTTTACGAGTAGTGTCCAGCTCATTTACTTTTTAATTTTTTAGTTCTCTGATTAGTTCTTCAACGGTTCCAAATTTTTTTGGTTTCTCATTATTAGAGTAAAATTCTTTAATGTCTGCAACCTCTTCTGGGGACAGATCATCACTTGCAGAATCATTGGATGTAACTGATCTTTCCATGGAATCATTCAATCATTCTGAAATAAAAACATGTTTGATCATCCCTTGGGATTTATTTAGAGAGTAATCTCTTCCCATACTAGTCTAGAACTCCAAAATTTCTAGGTAATTATCAAGTCACAAGTCCAAGTCTACCCACAGACTTGCATGATCAGAGGCAGCATCCATCTCCATTTTTATTTCTGGAAAATGAGGAAAAAGATCACCATTTTTTCCACCCCAGACTCCACGTCTTTCGATTCCTGCCTTTTCTACAATCTTTACCAATTCTGGTGAAAGTAGAATGTAATCAAGCTTGCCTGATTTTGTTCCATTACCATGAGTACCCACTCTACCATCAGATTCAAATTTGTCAAGATCCATCACATCAATTAGATCAGAGTTGTTTCCAAGCAGAGATAGCAATGGATCGCTTTTAGGAGTGTCATTTAGGTCTCCAAGTATTGCAATATGTTCAAATCCTTGATCAAGACGTTCTTTGTATATTTTAGCAACTTGTTTTGCCTGACGCTCTCGCTTTTTATTTGATGATTTTTGTGAGCCAAATCCTTTGCTTTTGAAATGATTTACCATAACCAACAGCATTTTGTCAGGTGAAATCTTTATTCGGTATTCTGCACAATCACGACTAAAAATTATTCCTGTTTTATCTGTGTCATCAATGTGACTGACAATTGAATCTATCTCGTATGGTTTTCTAGTGATAATTCCAACATCAATACCACGATCATCATTTCCATCAATAAGCATCAAATGATCATATTTTTTTCCTCCAATACTTGAAATGACGGCATCGTTAAACTTGGTTAGGACTATACGATTTTCTACCTCTACAAGACCCATGACATCTGCATTTACTTCGTTTATCACTCGTGCAGTATTTTCAATAGCCGCATCATTAATGCTCTCTCTTCGTAAAACAAACCATCCAATCCAGTCATTTCGTCCATTAGCTACGATTTGCGGAATTTTATTTTTAGTCTTTAACAATCTTCCATTGATTTCATTGAGTATGAGGTAGTCACTTTTTTTCTTGGTGATTAGTTTTTTATGACGCTTCATTATGGTCAGCATTTCTTCTTTGTCTTTTTCCTTGTATTCTTGTTTTTGAATTAATTCTAATAGTCTAGAATAATCTTCCAGTACAGATTTTCCATCATCCCAGGAAGGTAGGTTCATGACTGCAGGGCGCTCAAACATGTTTTCCACATTAAATGTTGCAAGCCGTAATGTCATATTTTGATTAGGTAGCATGAATATTTATCAATTATTTTGCAAAATGAATAACGAGAGTCATCAAAGATATACCCAGACGTATGCTTATTCTGGAGGTCTTGTATCAAACATCTCTTTTTCCTGTGAAGTTGGCATAAACTTTGCGTGAATCCTGTGATTCTTTGAGAAATAATGCATGTCCAGCATTAAATGCCCTAATTTTGTTTGTTTCAGAATCAGACAATCTCAAGACAGTCCTTGCAGTTTCTGCTGCCTGCTCTTCTAGACCCAATATGATTTTGGTCTCCATGTTGTCAATGATTTTCCCAATTCCAGAGTCATCCTCCTTTGAGATATCCTCCAGCCTTTGTGAGATGAATCCAAATGTTATGTTGAGTTTCCTGCCCATTCGCACTATCATGTTGACATATTTGGCAGCATTCTTCATTCTAAGTAACATCCATGCCTCGTTTATCAAGACAATCTTTCTTGTTCTTGGAGGCAAATCATTGCAAATCTTGAATATCTTGTTTAGCAGCAACAGCAGAATCATCTGCTCAGTCTCAGAACCAGTAGCACCATCCATTGACATTATCACTTTTCTCTGAGAGTTGAGTTTAGGTTCACCTAGAATTATTCGAGATAGTGGGCCTTTCTTCAGATTGATCAGACTACTTTGATACTTTTTTGGAATCATCTTAAAGAATTCCTCAAAGGTTCTAGCCTTTCCGCAGTATGTCTGGAATTGTCTTTTCACATCATCTGATGCATTTGTAATCTCAGCTAGAATGTCTGCTGCATCAAGCAGATTTAATAGAACAAATGGGTCAAGTCCTAGCTGGTCTTTTTCATCCTTGAGATACAGTACATCCATTCCAAAAAAGTCTGCAACCCTAGAATATTCTCCCATTGGATCAATCACATACACGTGGGAGTCTGGAAACTTTTTCAGCAGACGGTTCAACAGGATTTTTACTGTAAATGACTTGCCAGAACCTGATTTTCCAATTACTGCAATGTTGTAGTTTGTGCGTTTTCCAATATCAAAGATTATCGGACCCTTGGAGTCCATGTTGATTCCAAGCGGAATGCCATCTGGAATCTCCAGCATGTCAGCTGATGCAAAAGAATACAGTATTCCACAAGAGCCACGATCAAATGTAATCTTTTTTCCAAACCCTTCATACAGCATGCATGCCTGTTTTGCAGAAACTGCACTGAAATGTCCGCCATATCTCTTGAGATGTTTCTTGAATGTCTTGCAGTTTTCCTTGAGGGATTTCCTGTCTTGTCCCACTACGGTACAGTTTACTATTACCTCATAGAGTCTGGTGGTGTCTTTTCTCAAAGAGTTTTCAGCATCATCTGCCCTCTTGTATAACTCCGATGTGGTTCTGTTGGATTTGGCATCATCATATATGATGTTCTTGAATCGGACCATCCTTGTTATTGCCTCGTCTTTGTCAAGGGGGTTATACCACATTTGTATCTGCGAGCAGATATCAAAGATTCTTGTTATCCAGGCATAAGGCAATGTTGCAGGAATTCCATCAAGTGTAAAAGTTTTTGAGAATATTTTCTCTCCAGTGTAAGATTCTTCATTCCCATCATCATTGTTACTGTTTGCATCATCTGGAATTATCTCTACCAGTTCCATCATGGAGAAATGCTCTTTTTTTATCTGAAATTGTGGAGGAGTTGCACCTGAAATGTACTCAAGTCTGTTCTGCTCTAATGTGTCTGCAATGGGAGTATGTGACTCTAGATGTACTTGCATTACAGGCATGTTTTGAACCTGTCCCTCAACAGTAATTGGCACCATTCTCCTTGACATTGTAATTTTGATACGATCATCAATTACATTTAGAATGTCAAAGAATTGTCCCAGTCTCTGGACTTGTGCCTCTTCTGAGAGATTAATGAAATTTGTAGGAATTATGTTGTAGCTAAATGTAAACTTGTGTGGTGATGATTTTTTCTTTTGTTGTTTTGATATAGTTTGATCTTTGAGAATAATGACATTGTCTTTTGATTTTTTTCCAAGTAGTTTCATAAAAAGAGATGAATCATTTGCATAAAAGGGACGTATAATAAAGAAAATATCATGTACCTAACATAAACACAATTTAGAAACCTTTTTTGTTTTCTACTGCAAGTCTAATTGAACTCAATGGTAAAGACAATACTTTTGGGAATAGCAATAATGACTATAATTACCACACTAGTTATTCCTGTGTATGCAGAAACAATACGAATACAGATAGGTTCTTACAATCCAGAATGTAAAGAAACAAACGAGTGTTTTATCCCGTATCAAATTGAGATTAACAAATACTCTAGTGTAACTTGGATAAACGGTGATTCTGTTGTACATACAGTAACTAGTTCTGCCCAAGATGGAACATTTAATTCTGGACAGATAAAACCAGGAGAAACATTTTCGCACATATTCAGAATAGATGGTACTTTTGGGTATTTTTGTACCGTTTATCCGTGGATGAGTGGTGTCATAACGGTAAATGACAGTGCAGATACAGAAAACAAAGATACGGTAGAGAATACAGTAATTGATTCAAACATTGAAAACAAAACTGGGATTATACCAACGAAATTTGTGATGAATATTGATGACAGAGAAATAATGTTAAACTACACCATTACAGGAGGAAGCATACTTGACATTTATCCAGAATCAGATTCACTAGTTGTAAAGATGGACGCAACTGAACAAGGAATACTTTCAATTAATTTGCCGCGTGAAGTAATCGATGCAAAAATAGGTGATATGGATGATTTTTTTTATGTTCTAGTAGATGAAGAAGAGGTTGATTTTGATGAGATTACAACACCTACAGACAGGACCATCTCTGTGTGGTTTTCAGAAAATACAGATGAGATAGAAATAATCGGTACGTTTGTTATTCCAGAATTTGGAATAGTTGCACTGTTTGTATTATTGGCAGGTGTTATTCCAGTGATTGCGATATCAAGATCTAAATTATCTGTTATTTCATAACTGTAACGCATCACTAATTTTTTGTAATCCTAAAAACCTCTTAAAATGACCTGATGACAATCTACTTTGTAAAGAGTTCCTCGACAAATTGCATAAATTCCTGCACTCTCATCGTATCCTCCTTCAGAAAAAAATACTCCATGTTCTTTTGCTTGTTGCCACCACATCTCATCGCCTTGTCTGAAATCAGATGTTTTGTGCTACTAGTGCACCATATTGATTGGTAACAAAGATTTCAGAACATTTGAACTGAGTCTCTGATTTTTGATCAGCTCCTTGGAACTGCCTCATACGTTGATTTCTTAGTATTCCATATCACTTCAAGGTCTGGATCATTTTCATATTTTTTTGCAATATCAAGCATTACATCTTTTAGCTCAGATTCAAGTGCTATGATTACATTTGACTCATCCTTTGCTATTTTTTCCTTTTCTAATTCATGATCTGCTCTTGCATCTAGTATTTTTTTGCTTAGTTCATCTTTGGTCATAGTATCACTTGCATGAAATTCATCAAGCAGATCTCGTTCTATCTGTCTAGCAGATTTTTTAGCATCTTTGAGGATATCATCATACTCTGATTCTAGTTGGACCTGTTTGAGGTCATACTCCTCATTAATTCTCAATATTTCTTGATTGATCTCATAGGCTTGATCTAGTACTATCTTGTACTGGTCTTTTCCTGAAATGTATTGTAGTAAATCATGTACCTCTCCTGTACCGTTACTTAGCCATTTTTCTGCAGTGGATTCAGAGACACATTGATAATTTGACTCTGCTATGTGATACAATACAGTGTATCCTTCTTTGCATTGGGTACCGGGGTTAGTAACTACATTTTGCACCATAGAGTTTTCATCAACTTGTATTTCTTTATCATCTTTGTCTACAATTGTACCCATTTCATGACGTTCCCATATTTCTGCAGTTGATTCTCTAATGCAAGCGTAATCGTTTTGATTTGTTCTATGTACAACAACATAGTCTGGTCTGCATTGTATGTCAGAACTTTCATTTGAACCATGAGTAGATGCATATTCATCTTTTGGATTTGCCGCCAAATACACAGGATCTAATCTATAATCAGTATAGTACTCTGCAATGCTTGTCTCAGCTGCAGGTGATGGATGGAACTGTCCTGTAGAATTAAATAGTTGCTGTTGATCATAGTATGCCAAATTATGTTTTACATTAAACTGTGCATTCATTTCAATTAGTTCAATTTTTTTAGTTTTTGCTGCTTCATGATATGCTTTTCGTGCATCTTCTAGACTCCCACCATCTAGCAAAACTTGTTTTAGTGCCTCTCGTCCTGCTTTGACTTTTTGTTCTTTGAATTCAAACTGGTCCCAAAACACTCCCTGTACATATTCTGGTTTCTTGCTTACAAAACTCTCAAATGCATTTCTTGATGAATGCTTCTCCCATAATCTCTCCCATTCTTCTAAATCTTGGTGTAATCGTTCAAGTGCCAATGCTCTTCTCTCTTCCAGATTTTTCTTTGCCTGGTTTTCTTCAAACTCTTTTTCTTCCAGCTCAGCAATGAATTTTCTGGTCTGTTCTATCTTTTCTAGAAGGTCTTGTGCTATTGGGTCAGAAAGTAGGTCATCAGAGAGTGTTACGTGTTCGTCTATGTCTACATCACTATTAGTATTATTATCATCTGTCTGAGCATAGCTAATTTGAATAAGAGAAATTGAAATTGCACAAACAAAGACAAAACATAGTAACCTTGTGCTGTTTTTTGATAATTTTCTTTCCTTGGTTTGCCACATATGAATAAAATCAATATTCATTATTTTGACTATGTTGTTGGAAATAATAAAGGTTCGCATACTAATGATTAATATTAAATAAGTTAAATTTAAATTAATATAAGACTAATTACCATTATATTATATGCAAAAAGAGAAAACAAGAGGTAATCTGAAATAAAAACACTAGATCTTAGAGAAAGTATAGGACTTATGCTAAAAACATCTGCCAAATCCTGGGAAAAGGCAGCAGACATTGAGATGCGTGAACGTTTTGGTCTGACAGGTGCGCAATGGAAAATAATTGTTGTACTCTCAATAAAAGAAGGGATTACTCAGAAGAGTATTGCAGACATGGCATTTGTTGAGGCCCCTACGTTAGTACCCGTAATAGACAAGATGGAAAAGGAGGGATATCTTACAAGACAGGCCGACCCAAAAGACAGAAGGAATAACTTGATCTTTATGACCAAAAAGAGTAAAGATATGGTAGATCCGATAATTGACTCTGTTTTGGAGATAAGAAACATGGGATTGAAGAAAATTTCAAAAAAAGATATGGAGGTTGCAAAAAAAGTACTAGAACAAATAAGAACCAACACCGAAGAATTCATCAGAATAAAGGGAGAAAAAACTGATCCTGACCTGTGGACTGACCCTCAAAACAAATCACAAAAAATACTAGTAAGGATATAGTTCTCATATTCTATAGATAATTTTAGAAAAAAATTCAAAAGCAACATCTAACTTGGTTGAAAAAACCATGTTCATAAAATGATATCTTAGATTTGATGAGATAGGAATTGGACATGAGAATTTCTATCCTAGAAAATGTGTAAACTGCATAATTGGAATCTTATAAGATTCCTTTTCAGATAGTTGTTATTCACAAATCCACGTATGATTTTCCAAATAACTCACAATATCTTCTTATGTTATATTATTTTCTAATCCAGAATCAATACACTTGAAGGAATGATACTCTGTGACCTTATCCCAATTTTCCTCCATGTCTAAGGTATACTGTTCTAATTGATGACATTCCAGTCCAGTAATTTTTCTGATAAATTAATTTAGAAGATTGAAATCTCAGAACATTCATTGTTTAATCCGACTCTCTTGTATTTTCAGAAATAACAAAAGATGACTTGAGTATCGGTAGTTTCTCCCAGACAAACCTTGGGTCATTGTCATAGTCTATCTCATAATCAAGGTACAGTTCGTCTTCTGATGGTGAAAACTTGTGAGAACAGTTTGGACATTTAACATTCATTTCTTTATCTCCTCCGGAGTACAATCTCTCTTTGAGAGATGAGACATTTCTGCTGCCAGATAACTGACAAATACCTCTTCATCTTCGTTTTCAAAAATTAAATGGTCAAGAGTAATCTAGACGGTTCCATTACAGTGAGAACATTTTACCTTCATGAAATGATATGATTCAAATCAATAAAAGGTAAAACAAATGGTAAAAACAGATTGAGACTTTCTCTCAAATTTAAATAAAATTACAACTTACTCTCAAAGTTGTGCTAAAAATAAGAACAATTGATGACAATGACAACAGGAAAACAAGAGGCTTATGGGCATAAGTTGTGGCGGTATCTGTCACAGATACAGGGCGACAAAGCCTCATAATTCTGGTAGGATAGTTCAGGCCAAAAAAGGTGTAACTCTTGCGGCATATTCATTTACTGGGATGGGTTGTATTGTCCGTGTTGTGGATATAGATTGAGAATGGGTCCTCATAATGGAAAATACAAAGAAAAGTTTTTGGCAGTAATGGCTCAAAGAAGAAGAGACAGCAAATCAAATACTGAAAGGAAAGAGGAGGTTTAACGATAACACATTATCATCATGGCTTGTAGAGGAATTTGTCACAGATACAAAGCCAAATGGATGGTACATGAATATAGATACTTGAGTGGACAAAAAAGATGTAATGTCTGCGGTATCTTCATAGAATGGGAAGGGATACACTGTCCTTGTTGCGGAATGTCACTAAGAACTAGACCAAGAACAAAGTCATACAAGACTAGATTTTATAAAGAATTACAAGCAAAAAAAGTCTTGCTTAACAAGTAGCTATTCATAAGAATGATGATGACAAACACAAGTTTTATACAAAATGATTTTATCACTTTTTTTAACAGACTTTAAAAATACTATTGTTGTTGGTGTTTATTCAAATAGAGAATTACAAGTCCTCAACAAGTTTTTTAGAAAAGAAAGAAAAAAAGAAAATGTGACAAAAATCCTATTATCACTAATTTCTAATAGTATTTTGTGTAAACGTATTCATCCAAGACTGAACTATATTTCTATTTAGATCAGCAAATGAGTTTACACTATCATTGAATGTCTTGATGTTTTGTTTTGCAGTATCAATACTAGTCTGAACCATTTGACTGTACAAAGAATATGCTTTGGTAATTTCTGTGTTTGTGTCTCTGATGGTTGCTAGTGCTGCATCAGGAATGTTCATGTTAATTCCTGCTTTATTTGCAACTTCTATTTGAAGAGATAAAGTTGCCTTTGTTGTGTTTTCACAGGTTTGCATGCATTGTTGCTGTAAATCAGTTACAGACTGGTGAAATTTTGGTACTTCTTTGTTTATAGTTGCAAAGACATTGTTGATGTTTTCTTGATAAGTTCCAAAAACATCTTTTGTTGTTGTTTCTTGTTGAGATTTACTCATGTTTTGCATGAATTTTTTGCCTATATATACTATTGGTAATAAATGGTAATAATTGGTAACTAAAGGTTGAATTAGTCAAAATAGGTATTCTCTATTATTCTTTTTTTGTGTTGGAGTTATTATCATGTCGTAGATGATCAGATGCCTTTTTCATTCCCTGAGCTATTAATCCTCTTATTGTCTTGGAAGAAAAATCAGCGTTCTTTAGTGGATATGGATGCTCCATGACTTCTCGTGATATTTTATGAATTGACAGAATCTCAGAACCATGATTCTCAACAATTTCATGGTACTCTTTTTTTATGTTTTTTATTTTCTCTGACATGTTATTATTTGTATCTGCAGACGGTAAGGATGAAGAATTTTCCATGATGACATCATACATTTGGTCCATCAACTCAATCATTTCTGTAATTTTTGTTATGATGTTAATGTCATAGCTTGTCTTGTCACTAAAAATGATATCTCTCATCCTGTCTTCTACTTCTAGTCTGTTTGATGGAAGCTTTTTTCTTATCTTTGGATAGTTTTCTACAATGTATACATGTTTGTCATTTCTTGGAGATGCCTTGAATACTTGTCTGATAGGAGTGTTGCTCATTAATGCACCATCCCATGCAAAAACATCTTTTTCTATTTTTATCCATGGAAATCCATAAGCAGGATAGGCTGCACTTGCCAAAAGATGTTTACTTTGTATCTGCATTTCTGCACTGTCAAATACAAGATGTTTGGCAGTAAGAACATTAACTGCAGTTACTATTAGTCTGGTAGATGATGATGTTGATAATTTTTTAGTTTTCTCTTTGTTTTCAGAAACAGCTGCAGGTCCAAGTTTTTTATAATCAATGTATTTGTCAAGTGTCTCACCAAGCTTTTTGTTATGATCATATAGATATGTCCATGTTGAAGGCATGAAAAATTTTCTGTCAGTTGTCATATTACTCCAATTCCATCTTGGCTCAAACATCTTTGGGATTCCAAAAAATGCCGCATTTGCAGGAGCTGAAGGAATCTGTTTTAGAAAAGATTGTTGTTTCTCATAGTCAAAATCCCAAATATAACTATCAGGAATAATACTAGGTGTTGATTCTGATAATTCAAGCCAAAAATCCTCCAAATCTTTTTCTGGATGATTCTCATTATTCTTGCTGCCTACAATAATTGCCGCATTGATTGCACCAATTGAGGTACCTGCAATTATGTCAAAATGAATCTTGTTTTTGGTAAATGCCTTGTAGGCCCCGCAGGCAAACGCTCCTAGAGAGCCACCACCTTGCAATACAAGAACATTTTCAATGTCTCGTGGTCTGACATGACTAGATTGTTGTTGCTGTTGTTGTGGTTGTTCATTTGATGCTGATTTTTTCTTCTTCTTTTTTGTTTGGTTTGCTGTCAATTGTTATTTTATTAATAAGACATAGTAGATATTATAATATTATCATAAAGTTGGAATTACTATCTCATTACGACAAGTAACCATTAATTTATTTGATATTTTACTATGATTTTTTGAATTTACAGTTTAGATTTTCTCAAGGAAAATCAAGACATTTGAAGGAATGGTACTGTATTACATCATCCCATCTGTTCTCCATATCTATAACGTACTCCTCTAACTGGTGAAATTCCAGTCCAATAATTTTACTAACAAAATCATTTGAGGAATTATTATCAGAAAGAATTCTTCCCACAACCATTTCAATTAAAAATCTAAATACTGATTGAACTGAAGACGATGAAAATAATGGAAATGTGGGAACCAATTCGACTAAGAACTAATCAAAAATTGCTAATCAGTTGATTTTTGATTTCCTTGAAGGAAATTGAAAACCGTATGTTAGTACAATAGGGCTAACCTGTATTATCATACTGATTGAGATTCACAAGGTGAATCATAGACCCTCTGTCAAGAGTGAGGACTTTGATGGATTCCCTCAAGAATTTTGTCAAATCACAATAACTATGTAAATTACACATCCCCACAAATCAACATAAAACATATATCCAAATTGTTTAATCGATTACAAGAAGTTATTTTATTTTACAATCATAAATGAGGCATGCCACAAACTACAAAGTATTTTCAAATAACCCGTTGTTGATATGTAGTTGTCTCATGTCATCAATTGTCTTCAAAAGACATTTTCAGAAACCCTTGGATGAAAGGGAGACAAGAAAAACCTCTCTTTCATCTGGGAATAATAAAATCAATGCTACAGACATGAGGGAACTACAATGTGGATGTATAATAGATGAGATTGATGGAATATTACTGGTCGAATGTATACCTCACATGGAAGGAAAGTTTAGAGATTGATTAGTATCTCTTAATAGATACAAAAACCACATCAGATCGTGAAGATAACATATGATGAAAAAGTGTGTATTCATTCAGGAAAGTGTGTAAAGTCATTACCATCAGTATTTCAAGTAAGAGACTCTAAATTTGTCATAACACAAGACGGGGCTAATGAAGAAGAGATAAGAAAGACAGTTAGTGCGTGTCCATCAAAGGCCCTAAACATTGTAAACACTACTAGTTCTGATCCCATTTGATAAAAAAGTAGGGTGTTAACCCCACACAAGATGACTATTCTGAATTCGTGTTAGATGTTTGAAGTATCATATTGAGATTAAAAACAAAATTGGTACATTTCATAGTTGAACCATTAAATAATTTAAGATGAATTGTGATTTTGATTGTTCAAAATGTATTCTATCTCTTCGTGGACTGTTACAGTTGGGGCATTTCAGAAATATCTTGTCTGGAGTAATCTTGGTAAATACAGTTCCACACTCCATACATACACGTAGATTTTTAGGATCAATCACGAGAAATAACTAGATTTTGTAATTGTTAAAGGGTGTGAATCAATGAGATGATTAACTGTATAATTAGAGAATTAAAAATTATGTTATAGATTATGTTATAGGTATAATTGCGAACTTTTCATTTATTGGGCAGTTTAGTGCAGTTTGTTGATTTTCGTGCCTGATTAGCCCTAAATTCAGCATTTTATTCTGTAATTTGCGACTGAAACGACTTGACTGACTGAAGCGACTGAATTTCAGTCGGTTTTAACTAATTACGGATAGTGTTTTCATGGAGGAATCATACCGCTGTGTCAGAAAACCTTGGATTGGTGGAAATGGTACAATGTATTTTGGGATCCCACCAAAGATAATTAAAAAA
>Ga0224508_10003188_pt1 | contig 13629 bp, 10 predicted proteins | sample SF_Jan12_sed_USG_4_FD_170157 | JGI IMG/M metagenome (GOLD analysis project Ga0224508, IMG submission 170157) | Sediment microbial communities from San Francisco Bay, California, United States - SF_Jan12_sed_USGS_21 | ecosystem: Environmental > Aquatic > Marine > Sediment | place: USA...
GCAGGTGCAGCCTACGCCGGTGGGCACGACGCATTGTCTGGACGCCGAGGGGAACAACGTGACCAGCGTCTGGTTCGACGGCGAGCACAGCGAAATGGTTGTCACGGCCCGCGCGCGTGTCGAGACGACACGCGAAAACCCATTCGACTATTTGCTGCGTCCCAGCGGTAGCATGCTGCCGATGCAATACGACGAGTCGACGGCCCGCTTGATCCAGCCGGCGCTGCAGCGCGTGGCGTTTGCCGACGAAGCGGACGCCGTCGCGACGTTCACGGCGCCATTGCTGCGGGATGCTCAGCGGCAATTGCTGCCATTCCTGGACCAACTCAATCAAACAATCTATACGGAATTCGAATGTATTCATCGTGAAGAGGGCCCTGCCTGGCTACCGACTCAGACGCTGGGCGAACGTCGCGGTGCTTGTCGAGATCTGGCCGACCTGTTCGTGGACGCTTGTCGCGTCGCCGGTCTGGCCGCGCGTTTTGTGAGTGGCTATCAGGAAGGCGACTCGCAGCAGGACCGGCGCGATCTGCATGGCTGGGCCGAGGTTTATGTGCCGGGCGGAGGCTGGCGCGGGTACGATCCGACACACGGAGTGGCCGTCGCGGATGGCCACGTTGCCGTAGCCGCTTCAATTTCTACACAGAACGCGGCGCCGGTGACGGGCAGTTTTCGCGGCACAAACGCGACCGCCGTCATGGAAACGGACATCGATCTGCACACGGCCAGCCAGCCGCAGCCGATTCAGCAAGCCCAGCAACAACAGCAGGAGATGCGAGCGATGCGGTAAACGTGAACGGTTGTGGAGCGACTTTCCCGAACCAGCCCACCTCACCGACCGCTCGCGGGTGCAGCTCAGCCGCAATTATGACTTCCGCTCGCTATGGCCTTGTCGACAAGGTGTACGCTTACTTTGTGAGGTGCGGCTTGGGAGAGACCTCGCCCTCAGCTGAGCAATGGATGGCGGAGAAGGGGTGCAACAATGAGTGCGCTGATTGGGAACGACGGTCAACGACCGCTGACGATCGAAGAAATCGACCATCTGGTTTCATGCGATGGTAAACCGGATGAAACGTTGGCCTACATCGTCACTTTAGTGGGCAACCGGCTGGAGTCGGATGTTTGTTCGGTTTATCTGTTGGAACCCGACCACGTGAGCCTGGTGTTGGCCGCCACGGTGGGGCTAAAACAACATTGCATCGGCCACCTGCGTATGCGTCTCGATGAAGGCCTGGCAGGACTGGTTGCTGAGCAACTGCGACCGGTCGCTGTGGAGGACGCGGACAAGCATCCACGCTTTAGATATTTCCCGGAAGCCGGCGAGGATGCTTACGAGTCCTTTCTGGGCGTTCCGCTGATCGACGAACGTGTGCTGCAGGGTGTCCTGGTCGTGCAGACCATCGAGCCGCGGCAATTTTCCGCCGGCGAGATCCAACGCCTGATGGACGCCGCCGGTCAGCAGGGGCCTGTCGTCAGTGAAGCACGACGACTGGGATAACTCACTGACTCGATGTGAGGCCATCTTGTTATGCGGCGGCGGACCCGCTTACCACTGCGGCTTAAGCGCCGCAGCGAGAAGCACCGTACAACGGTGCTGAATGCGTGGTTTCTCTTTATGCCAACCCGGCATGAATGCCGGGCCTGTTACTATTGAGCGGAACCACAAGAGAACTTGATCGAGCCCGTTTCCGGCGGATAAGGTCCCGCGTTATTTCCGCAAGACCCACCGCGAAACCGACGGACGCTCCCAGCACGTGGGCCATGGTAATGGGGACGAAAGCCGCAGTGGCGTGATCGACGAAAATCGTTGCGTCGGTGGCGAATTCGTAGGTGGTCTTGGCGATCAGGCCCAGCATTGCGACGGCGATTATCCATTGCATGGTGCGGTTGCCACTGGACTGGGCATCGGCAAACAATCCCACGCCCAACAGCGCGAACAGCGCGGTGTCGATGCCGCTCAGGCCGCGGTAGATCGGCATCTGGGGTAGGGCCACCAGCGTATACAGCGAGATCGCTGCGGCCGATCCAAGTAAGCAGGCCAGAAACGCCGTCCGGTTGCGACGCTCGCACATCGCGCCCAGCACGACGAACACGCTCAAGTCCCAGAACAAATGGTCGAAGTTCCAGTGTACCAGGTGGCCTGTGACAAAGCGCCAATACTCGCCGGCGACAATGGCTACCGCGTCGAACTGCAGTAGCTCTTGAAAAGTGGGTGACACCCCAACGGTGACCGCCACGACACCCAGCAACCACGTCAGCGGTGCAAGCAGGACCAATCGTAAAATCGGTTGGTTGTTGTTGGTCGCGGATAACATGGTTACTTTTCCTTTTTTGTCTTCGTAATTAATGCAACAACAGCCGGGGCCGAATGGTCTCGACCCCGGCTGTGCCACCGCTCGCCGCGTCAAGCGGCATCGTCACGTCGGCGTCGACGTGCCGTGGCGGCTCCTGCGCCCGCCAGGCTCAGCAAGATCGCCGCCGACACTGGATCCAACGCACCACCTCCGCCAGAATTGGGCGTGAGGTCAAAGCTGCGTCCACCATTGCGCGGCGGCGTTTGCCGACGAGGCGTCGCCGGCTGTGGCGAACCGGTCTGTTGGACCGAACGGTCGGCCGATGCGAGCTGTGTCGGCGATGCAGTGCCTGGCGAATCGCCCGTTTGCGCCAGCGACTGCTGCGCATCGTTGCTGGGCGCGAGGCGAGCCAGCGATCGTTCGCGCAGTCGCTCCAGCTCTTGTCGGACAACGCTCTGTGCCGCGCGGTCGCGGCTAATGCGCGCGGCATTGCGCCGTTCGATCTTCCACCGCCGGTATTCGGCGTCGTTTTCCAGCACTATGAACGAAGCATATTCGCTGACAATCGAATACTCTTCGCAAAGGCTCACCACCGCGTTGATTGTATCGGCTGATTGCGCGCCGCGGCGGACATCGCGCAGCAGGCCATCGACGCGATGCGATGCCCACATGCGTTCGATCTCAGGATTCGCATCGTCTTGCTTGGGCAGGTCCAGCGTAACCGTCTGTTTGAACGGCGCGCCCATCAGTTCTCCCTCGATCGTCACCTTGGTATTGCCACTGTTCTTGTAGCGTCCATAAAGACGCAGCGGGCTGCCGTGGAACAGGTTGGGCAATTGCGGCGGCTGGACGTCGTACACGTCGCTGCCGTCAAATTTGACGACCAGGTTGGTAGCCACCGGGTGCAGCAGTTTGCGGCGAAACGCTTCGGCCTGCCGATCGAAATCATCGCCGCGCGATACGAACGCAGCCAGCCCGCCGGCCTCTTCGGCCAATTGCGAAAGCAGCGGACGATTCACTTCGTTGCCGATCCCGATGCAGAACACGCGGCAGTTAGGCGGTCGCTGCCCGATCAGTGCTACCAGTTCACGCTGTTCCGATTGCTCGGTCATACCGTCGGACAGGACGACCACGTTCAACGGCCGATCAGCGTCGCGATATTGGTAGGCCGTGGTCAGCGCGGGCCGCAGCACGGTGCCGCCGCGCGCACGCTGTGACTCCAGAAAAGTAGCAGCCTCTTGCTGCGCAGCCTCGTCGCTGTTACGCAGTTGCTGAAATAACGGTGTCGGAGCCACGTTAAACGCCATCACCTCGAAGCGGTCCTCCGGCCCAAGCTGCTCGATGAACGCGGACACCGAGTTGCGCGAGATCGCCAGCTTGGAGCTATTGGCCATACTGCCGGAGACATCGAGGATGAACACGTAGTCCATCCCCTGCTGGCTGTCGCCCAACTCTTCGCCGGCGGTAAGTGTCAATTGGAGATAACCGTCGTCACTGGATTGCTTTGACGTGATGATGTCAAAACCGGTACGCGGCCGTTTCATTTCAAAGTTGACCACGACATCGCGCGACAGGTCGCCGCCGTCGGCTTCGAGGCTGGCACGACGATAGTGATCGTCATATGAGGCAACGACAACGTCATCCGCGTGTGAAGGGCTGGTCAGATCGACGATCGGTACTTCGCTCTTCACATCCACCGTCAGCGCGAATGTGCCCTGAGTTGACTGATCGATGTCCGTGCGGGTGACCGTGGCGAGCGGATAGGTGTACGTTGCCCAGTCGTGATCAAAATCCAATTCCTGGTAGTAGGATACTTGCACGCGCTGTTGCGCGCCTGCCGGAATGGGAAAAATCCGCATCTCGAAGGTTTTGTAGTCGACCTGTTCCAGCAGGCCGGGGTCACGGCGAGTCTGTTTGTAACTTTCGTAGATCTGGCGAGCGCGTTTTTTCTCGACCACTTCACCTACCATCTCCTTGCCGTTGATCCACATGCTGAAGTTACTGACGCTGGCACCCTTGGGCACCGGAAACGTGTACAGTGCTTCCACAACCCGCTGCTCGGTGTTGCGGAACACCTGAGTTACTTGGGTGACTGCCACGCCGTTGTTGATCGTTACCTTGGCGTCGTGTTCCTCAATCGTGAGCACGCCGCCGAACCCGCCGTCAGCAATCAGCAACCCGGCGGCACGGGCCTGGGGCGAATAACCGCAAGCCAGAACCAGCGAGATCGCCACCAACACTCCCACAACTCTTGCCTTGGACGCAAACATGTCACACCTCCAGGTCGAAAGGAAAGAAACCAGGTCCGGAGGCGTATAGAGGCAAGCGTAGTGCCAATCGGCTTTCGGTAGGCATAAGGACTTCTATCAAGCATGGTTACGGCGATTCCTCTAACCATTCCAATATCCCAATGATTGGCCTGAATGTGCATCTGATGTACAGTGACGTACATTAGATGTATAGGCTTGGAGCATTTGTATGGCACTTTTTAGCCGCGAAGATCGAAAATTCTGCGAGGCGCTGTCGCGGTTGGCGTACTGCAATCCGTTTTTACCGGAGCGGTTCGAGTACGAACGCGCGGCGTTGGGCGACAGTTATCAGCCGGAGGAAACGGCGGTTTGGAGTCGACATATCGAATGGGATCACGAGCGGAAAAACGTCCAGCGGCTTACGGCCGAGGCGGAAGCGCTGACTCAACGCCTGCGCGAGGCGCTGGTTGGAGGTAGCTCGGCCACTGCCAAGGAACTGGAACTCTACGAGGATTTGTCGCTGTATGTCGTCTACTACCGCTTCATAGCCCGGTACTGTGCGACGACGCAGGCACTTGAAGATATCACCACGGGACGGACAGAGCGGGTTGAGGTTTGGCCCAAGTTCCTGGAAGACTTCAATCACCATTTTCGCTTGCCTGGTACCGCACTGCCCAGCGACCACGACCCGGCTCATGTGTTTGCTTGTTTGTTCCAGATTCGCCGGGCGTTCTGGCATATCTTTGATAACATCGTGGGCGAGTCGATGCCGGTTGCCCGGCTGCGTGCCGCAGTATGGCAATCGATCTTTACGCATGACATGCGCCGTTACCGTCGCTCACTGTACAACCGCATGGGCGACGTGACGACGCTGATCACCGGTCCTTCCGGAACGGGAAAGGAGCTGGTCGCTCGCGCGATTGGTCTTTCGCAGTACATTGCGTTTGATGCGAAACGGCAATGTTTTGCCGGCGACGTGAGCGACATGTTTCTGACGCTCAACCTTTCTGCGCTGTCGCCAACGCTGATTGAGTCGGAATTGTTTGGGCACCGTAAGGGCTCGTTCACGGGCGCCGTCGCCGATCGAGCTGGCTGGTTGGAGCTTTCACCTCCTCATGGCACGGTGTTTCTGGATGAAATCGGCGAGTTGGATCCTGCGATTCAGGTAAAGTTGTTGCGTGTTGTGCAATCGCGCGTATTCCAGCGACTGGGAGAAACCGACGAGCGGCGGTTTCACGGTAAGATTATTGCCGCCACGAATCGCGATCTGGCTGCCGAAATTCGTGGCGGCCGGTTTCGCGAAGATTTCTATTATCGTCTGTGTTCAGACCAGATTCGCACCGTCTCGCTGCGCGAGCAACTCGCGGACTCGCCCGGCGATCTGAAGAACCTGGTGGCCTTTATCGCACAGCGGGCGGTGGGTGAAGAATCGGCCCGGCTGGCCGAAGAGACCGAAAGCTGGATTGCCCAGCGGCTGGCCGACTACGACTGGCCGGGGAATATTCGTGAGCTGGAACAGTGCGTCCGCAACGTGATGATTCGTGGCGAGTACACGCCGCCCGCATCGCCGGACGAAGCTGAAGTGGGCGACGCGAATAGACGATGGTTGCGCGACGCAGAAGTGGGTTGCTTGTCGGCTGACGACTTGTTGGCGCACTACTGTGCCTGGGTGTACAAACAGTTGGGCACCTACGAAGCGACGGCTCAGGCACTGGGAATCGACCGTCGTACGGTTAAGAGCAGGGTGGAACGGGTCGGACATTAATCGTCTGGAAGTCAAAGGCGGAGAGGCACGGCTCTCTCAACTCGTTTCAACATCCTTCAGATGACGTTGCAGCAACGCTTGGAGAACCACGGCGTTGTTGTGCTTCGTGTTTTTGGCCCCGTACACCAAGGTGATGGTTTCGCCTTTTGCGGACGCAATCAACTCGTCGATCGCGCCCGTGGCGCCGCCAAGTTCAACCCGATAGCGGCGAGCGAACTCGTCGAAGCGTTCTTCGTCATGGCCAAACCACTTTCGCAGTTCGCTGGACGGGGCGAGATGCGTTGCCCAGATGTCGATGGCAGCGTCTTCTTTTTTCAGACCACGGGGCCACAACCGATCTATCAGGACGCGGAGTCCATCGGTTGGTAAGGCGGCTTCGTAGACGCGTTTAATCCGAATCTTCATGACGTGTACGCGATACATTCCGCGTTGTGATTTAGACCGGCGAGTGTGTAATCGCGCCGGAACGCTCCCTGTAATCGCGCCGGAACCCTCCCCTCGCCCCTCGCCGCCACGGTCGCTCTACGACCTTCCCGACAGCGGGAGCTTGTGCAACGGGGATTGGAGAAGAGGACCTGAAATTCTTCACGATACAGACCCACTGTCTGCCAGGGAGGGGGATTTCAATTGCTTCGCTAGTCAACACATTGTCGTGGTTCGCTCAGCGAACGCAACGCCTGGTTGGCTGAGCCACCGCGACACGCATTGGACGCTCTGCCGGTCGTGTGTCCTAGGCAGCGGCAGGAGAATGATCTACTCACACCAGGTGCGAATCGCAAGTTGTGAAGTTGCGCTAGCACGTTTATTGCTGGAAAAACTGTAGCCATGGCTCCCTGGGCCGTGTATGAAAGCATGAAAAAATCACGGCCCAGGGGGCCATGCTACAAAAATGCGCAACTTCAAAACGGGCGCTGCGGGTTTGCGATTAACGCGTAAAAGAGCAGCCGTGGTGCTGAAATGCTCGACAGGTGCGTGGCAAATTAAAACGGTCGGACTGCTGTTCGCGACTGTTACGGTGAGTCCAGTTGTCGACTATTGTGTGCCTCGCGTCCCTGACGGGAACTTGCCGGGCCGTAGCGGCTGGCCGACCTTCAGCGGTTTGCTCGCCACCTGTCGCTGGGGCTGATCCGTGCAATACGCGTGACCGCTGCTGGGCGTCCGCCCTGCGCCCGTTTTTCGGGTTTCTACGGATGTGTCGTAAGAGCGTGTTCGCGCAGCGCGACTGCAGAAAGGGAAATTTGCCGCGGAGGATGCCGATGCAAACACATGCAACTATTGGTGCTGCCGTCGGAAAATGCGCGATGGGCCACGTTGGCCTGGTAGCGGCACCGCAGGAGTAAGACATCGGGGAGAAACCATGAAAAGAATATGCGTTTTGATGGCCGCCACGGCCGTTGTGGCGATAGTTTGCGCCAACCCGGCAATCGCTCAATGCGATGGTGGCTACGGTGGGTGTGCCGGTGGCGACAGTATCGGGTGCGGAGACTATGGGTGCGGTGGCTATGCGCTGGACGGATGTTGTGGCCCGCGTCTTGGCAAGCTGAAGTGCGGCAAGTTCGCAATGAAGAAAGCGTGCCGGAAGGGCCGTAGAGCTTGTGGAGGTTGCTATGCATCTTGCGGCGACGGATACAGTGGCTGCGGCGACTACGGCGGGTGTGATGGTGGCTGTACGGGTGGCGAACACGGTGACTATCACGGAGAAGTTGTAGGAGAATATCCCGTCGGCGAGTCGATTATCAGCGAGGGCTACAGCGAGGGCATTGAACATTCTCAACCAGTGCCCGTCGAATCGGGCGTCCCGGTTGAGAATCCGCCGCTGCCACCGGAGGAGATCGGACCAACCACATGGAGATTGCCCAACCAGAATAGGGTCCAACAGGTGTCCTTCGAGCCGAAAGGCGCCGCGGAATTGTCGCAAGGCCTGCACTCTTTTTGGGCCGGCCAATACGACGCAGCAATTCAGGCGTTGACCGAGGCTACCGCTGCTGATCCCAACGTGGCGCTGGCACATTACATGCTGGCCATCAGCCACCGGCGCCTGGGCGAGCAGTCCGCGGCCAAGGCGGCACTAACCACCGCCTTGGCCGCGGAACAAGTTATGCCCGTTTGCAATTGGGGAATGCAGATGCAGCGCATTCAAGGGGCGGACCGTATCTGGCTGGAGGACGCGCGGTACGCCGCTGGACTTTAATCCGAACCACACTCCCGGCTGGCCGTTTTCACGTTCGCCGCTGCCGGGAACCGGTCAACCGAGCGGGCCTGGAGTCGTCTCCAGGCCCGTTTTGTGTATAACAGGGCGGTGGAAGGACGAAAGTGGAAGGACGAAGGACGAAGACAGAAGACGGAAGGTAGAAGACAGAAGGTAGAAGACAGAAGGTAGAAGGTGGAGGACGGGTTTCAATATTCTGGGATTGATGGCTTTTTGGGCACGCGCGGTTCGCTGATGCTGGACGTCGTGTTTGTCGCGATGTTTGTGGTGTTGGTGGTGATGGGGTACAGCATCTGGCTGGTGCGGTATCGGCGGCTGTTCGAGTTGCATAAGCGGATTCAATTGACGCTGGGCGCCGTGTTGGTGGTGGCGCTGTCGGCTTTCGAGATCGATATGCAGCTGCTGACCCAGTGGGAGACGCGGGCGGCCGCATCGCCTTATTTTCCTGATGATTACCAGGCCGCCGGCGCGAAGTGGGGCAGCGTTGTCGGCGTCAGCTTGCTGATTCATCTGCTGTGTGCCGTACCGACCGCGGTGTTGTGGGTGGTGGTAATCGCCGGCGCGCTGCGCAAATTTCCCAAGCCGGCGGCGCCCAGTGCCTACTCGCCACGCCATGTTTTTTGGGCCCGCTTGGCGGCGCTGGGGATGTTGCTGACGTCAATAACCGGCTGGATTTTCTACTGGCTGGCGTTTGTAGCGTAGGGCAGGGGGGCAAAGCGGAAGGTCAAAGATGGAAGGTGGAATGTTCAGTTCCTGCCACCTTCTACCTTCAACCTTCCACCGTCACCCCTCCCGGGTGGCTTCGATGCGGTTGATGGCGTTTAAGAACGCTTTGGCGCTGGCTTCGAGGCTATCGGTCGAGACGCCGCGGCCCAGGTAGCGGCGGCCTTCGTGTTCGATTTCTACGTTGACTTCGCCTTGAGCGTCTTTGCCGACGGATACGCTGTGGACGCCGAAGTCGACACAGCGAACTTTGTGGCCGGTCAGTTCTTCGATGGCCAGGAAAATGGCGTCGACCGGGCCGTCGCCGCAGGACATTTCCGTGGATCGCTCGTCGCCGCCGTGCTTGACGGTCAGCCGGACCTTGGGCGTGCTGCCGCTTTCGGTGTAGATCCAGTACGAGCCGAACGTCCAATGGTCCGTGACGACGCGAATCGTTTCTTCGATCAGTGCCGCGATGTCGCTGTCGTAGATTTCTTTCTTGCGGTCGGCCAGCTGTTTGAAGTTATCGAAGACTTCATGCAATTGCTCGGCGGTCAGCCGGTAACCCAGTTGCTTGGCGCGATCTGCCAAGGCCGCTCGGCCACTGTGTTTGCCCAGCACCAGGTCCGTTTGGGAAAAGCCGACATCCTGCGGGCGCATGATTTCGTAGGTACGAGCTTCCTTGAGCATGCCGTCCTGATGGATCCCCGCTTCGTGCGCGAAGGCGTTACGGCCGACGATGGCTTTGTTCCGTTGGACCTGGATGCCGGTAATGTTTGCAACCTGCCGGCTGGTCGGCACCAGTCGCTGGCTGGCGATGTTGGTGTCGGCATGATAGTAATCGCCGCGGACCCTGAGTGCCATGACGATTTCTTCCAGCGAGCAGTTCCCGGCGCGCTCCCCAATGCCGTTAATCGTGCATTCGATCTGTCCCGCGCCGTTTTCCACCGCCGCCAGGCTATTGGCGACGGCCAGGCCCAGGTCATTGTGGCAATGGACGCTGATCACCGCTTTGTCGATATTCGGCACGCGATTGACCAGCGTCTTGATCACGTGGCCCATATGCGCGGGGGTGGCGTAGCCGACGGTATCGGGGATGTTGACCGTGGTCGCGCCGGCTTCGATGGCGGCCTCCACGACCCGGCACAAAAAGTCCGGTTCGGTCCGAGCGGCATCCTCCGGCGAAAACTCGACGTCGTCGCAGTAATTCACCGCTCGACGGACACCCTCCACAGCCCGCCGTACGATTTCGTCCTTGTCCATTTTTAATTTGAATTCACGGTGGATGGCGCTGGTCGCCAGAAACACGTGGATCCGCGGTGCCTCGCCATGCTGTAGAGCCTCCCACGCTCGATCGATATCTTTGTCGTTGCAACGGGCCAGCCCGCAGATGGTGGGTCCGCGCACGATCTTGCCCACTTCGCGGACCGCCTCGAAATCGCCCGGCGAAGCGATAGGAAAACCGGCTTCGATGATGTCCACGCCCAATTCGGCTAGCGATTGCGCGATTTCCAGCTTTTCGAAAAGGTTCATACTGGCGCCGGGTGACTGCTCGCCGTCGCGCAGTGTCGTGTCAAAGATCTTGATCAGACGTTTTTGGTCGGCAGGTTCGTTCATGAGTAAGTCATCTCCCGTAGGAGTCGGAGATCCGGCAAGTTGCGTATTTCAATAAAAAAAGCCCCAAGGCCGGGGGGCCTCAGGGCTGTTTGTTTCGAGCAAGACCGAATTAAACGTACAGCCCGGACGGCCCGCCAGCGGCGAGCAGCGTAAGTAACAGGGCTAGCAGGTTCAATCGGGACATGTTGGGACTCAATACATGGGTATCCAGGTTTGCAAACTCCACTGGAATCCTAGCGGTCGCCGGCGGGCGCGTCAAGCAGACTTGCAGTAATACGGTGCATCCGATTCAGTCAAAGACGATCATGCCGCGGGCGATTCGCGCGGCTAGCATGTCTTGATACGCCTCGTTGATTTGCGGCAAAGCGTAGGTTTTGGAAATCATCCGTGCGAGGTCCAGCTTGCCGTCCAGGCAATACTGTCCGTATAGCGGAAAGTCACGAGCGGGGACGGTCGAACCGTAATAGGAGCCCATGACGGTTTTTTCCTGGCGGGAGAGCGAGGCGGCGGCAAACTCGGTGCGGGAATCCATCGGCGCCAAACCGGCCAGGACAATGGTTCCGCCCGGCCGGGCGGCTTCGATGCACGCCTGTTGGACCTGGGGGTCTCCTACCGCTTCGAAGACATAATCCGCGCCGCGACTGTCACACAAGTCCTTGATCGTCGCCGCCGCGCTGTCGACGGTAGCCAGCACGTGGGACGCGCCACATTCTCGCGCCAGCGCCTGTCGCGCTGGCTGTGGATCGACGGCAATCACTCGGTCGGCGCCTGCCAGGCGGGCGGCCAGGATGATGTTCAACCCCACGCCGCCAGCACCGAAGACGGCTACGTGGCTGCCGGCGGGCAGGCGAGCGGTGTTCAGCACGGCGCCGACACCCGTGGCGACCGCGCAACCGATCAGCGCCGCGACGGTCGGCGCGAGGCGGGCATCCATTTTCACGCAGGATGCCGCGGGCACGACCACGTATTCGGCGAACGCCGCCAGGCCACAGTAGTGGTACAGCGGCTGACCAGCCAGTGACAAACGGGTGCTGCCGTCCAGCAGCGTGCCCGACCAGATAGGCTCCAGGTAAGTGGAACATAAGTTGGGCTTGTCCGCGCGACAGTAGAAACACGCTCCGCAGGCAGGTGCCCAGTTCAAAGTGACCAGGTCATCGACCGTCAGGCCGTCGACACCCGGCCCGGTCGCTTGCACTCGGCCTGCTCCTTCATGGCCCGGCACCACAGGCAGGGGATGGCGGGTGGCACCGGTGACCAGGTGCCAGTCGCTGCGGCAGATGCCGGCCGCGGCGATCTTGACCAGCACTTCGCCTTCGCGCGGTTCGGCCAAATCGACCGTCTCGATGCGAAACGGTTCGTCGACGCCAGAGAGTACCGCGGCCTGTATCTTCATCGTGTGCGGATTCTATCACCGATACCGTTGAGGGCACAGCAAGCACGGCAGGTTACAGGACAGGGGACGGGGAAGGGGGGGAAGGGACGCGGCTGAAAATCGGGTTTCGCCGCGATAGTGATTCACCTAATATCGATATCTATTCCTTCACATGGTCGGCGGGCCGTGGTCGGCAGTTGATTGCTGCAGCGAAGGCAGGCATACCATGGAGTTCGAAGTTCAGCGCTGTACGCGGCATTGTGCCGAGACGGGTCAGGAATTCGCGCCCGAAGAGGAATTCTTTTCGGTGCTAATGGTTGAGGATGCTCAGATCATCCGAAAAGACTACTGTACCGCTGCCTGGCAGGGTCCGCCCGCCGACGCCTTGGGGTGGTGGAAGTCGAAAATGCCGTCGCGCAATGCCCACCGGCTGCACTGGGCGCCGAACGACATCATGTTGGAGTATTTCGAAGAGCTGCAGGACCAGCGGGAAAAACAAGATGTCCGCTACGTGTTGGCACTACTGATGGTTCGCCGCCGCGTGTTGCGGGTGGAAGACGAAGCGGTGAACGACCAGGGTGGCCAGCGGCTGACGCTGTATTGCGCCCGGCGCGAGAAGAGCTATGAGTTGGACGTTGTCGAGCCTGATCGGCAGCGCCAGCAGGAAATCCAGGAAGAACTCGCTCAGCTGCTGTTTGCCGACGCGGCGTAAGGTGACCGCCTGGAAAAGGGCGAGCCAACTGCCGAGCCGTTGATGGCGGCCCTGAGATGACCGGGCGGGACGTTCAACCGACCGGCCGAATCCTTTCAGCAAGGACGCTGAATTGCACAGTCGATCCGCTTATTGCCTGGCGACGCTGCTGATCTTGACCGTTGCCAGCGGCACCAGTTGCCCGCGCGCCTTTCAGACCGTCCAGCCTGCACCGGTGACATTTGCGACTCAGCCGACGCTGGCCGACGTGATGCGGGTGGTCAACCAGAATCGTGCCCTGATCCAATCCGTGTACTCCACGCGGGCCACATTGAACGGCACGGGGTTTCCGGCACTGAAAGCCAACCTGGCGATCGCTTCGCCGCGGCACGTCCGCTTGCGCGCCGGCTTGGGAGTGGGCGGTTCAGAACTGGATTTGGGCAGCAACAACGAACTGTTCTGGATCTGGATCAAGCGTAGTGAGCCGCGGGCGCTGTATTTCGGACATCACGACCGGTTCGTCACCAGTGCGGTGGGGCAGATGTTCCCGGTCCAACCGGAATGGCTGGTCGAGGCGATCGGTCTGACCGGCTTGGATCCCGCCGGGCGTCATCAGGGCCCCTACCGTCGTGCGGACGGTAGCTTGGAAATCCGCACTCTGCTAGCCACTGCCCAGGGCGACATGGGCAAGACGATGGTCCTTGATCAGACCAGCGGCTGGATTCTGGAA
>Ga0224508_10003189_pt1 | contig 13628 bp, 12 predicted proteins | sample SF_Jan12_sed_USG_4_FD_170157 | JGI IMG/M metagenome (GOLD analysis project Ga0224508, IMG submission 170157) | Sediment microbial communities from San Francisco Bay, California, United States - SF_Jan12_sed_USGS_21 | ecosystem: Environmental > Aquatic > Marine > Sediment | place: USA...
GCCGTCAGCACGGTGCCTTCGAGCCGGCCCGAGACCAGCGCGTAGGCGAGAAAGAGCCCGCCCATGATGGCGATGGTTGCGAGGTCCATTAGCCGTGCTTCAAGACCTGTAGCCGTGCTTCAAGACCTTGGCCGAATTTGACCTCGACGGAAGCGCCTTCGCAGCTCGGTTCTTCGCCTGGGGAAACCTAACGCCCAACGGGATTGTCCTCTTTTGCTAGATTCTACCTGTCGCGGATCGAATCGTTACGATTTATGTGGACCACTCGCCGTGACGAAATATTACGAGCTGGCACGAAAAGAACAAATTAGAGTTTCAGCGCCCGGTAGAGGAACGGCAAGCTTCTATCCATACGATAGTCGATGCCGGAATGGGTGTCCGCAAACTCCTCGTAACGATGCTCGACCCCGGCCTCGGTCAATCGTTTGGATAGGATTCGAGTCCCGTAGTGAATCTGATACTGATCCCGCCATCCGCAGTCGATGAAGATCCCCCGCAGCGTGCTCAGATTCTTTCTGTAACGCGTCACGAGATTGATGGGGTCGTGCTTCAACCATTCCCGCCATCGTGCCGGAATAATCTCGCCCGTTTCCAGATTGAAAGGCAGGCGGAAGCCGTTCGGGGCATCGGGGTCCGGATCGTAGGTGGCCGCCATCGCCAGCATCATCAAGGCGTGTACCTCCGCACTGGTGAGCTTTTGTTTGCCCCAGACAGCCTTCAAGAAACGGCGCACCCGCCCGTCGTCTAAACCCTCGCCGCAACCTGCTTCCTCCCTTGCGACCCTGATCGGGCCCGCCTTGCGCTCGCGCCGCCGGTGCCTTGCGAGCGAGTTCAGAGTGTTCGGCCAATCGCACCGATAAACGAAGTCGAAGTACGCGTCTCCCGAGTGGTTCGCGATTGCACCCCAGTACCCGGGATACTTCATGCCGTGCAGCATCGCGCCGTAGCCGCCCGACGATTTGCCGAAACAACCGCGGTGATCCCGGGACGCAAGTGTCCGGAGCTCTCGATCGACGAACGGAATCAGCTCTTTCGTTAGATAGTCGGCGTAACGCCCCAAGGCCGCAGAGTTGATGTACTGATTGCCGCCCAGCGCCGTGAAACAGTCCGGAAAGACGAGGATACACGGACCCATTTTCTCCTCATGAACCAGGCGGGCGGCCCGTTCAGGCACATTTTCGTCGAAGTTGCGCCAGTTCGTGTGAGATTTTCCGGAGCCCGTGTAGCCTACGAGATCAAACAAGACGGGAAACCGTTTACCACGCCCCCGGCCCGCGCGCTGATCGTAGTGTGGCGGCAACCAGACGTCGATCGCCCGCACATGAGGATCGCGCAACGGATTGTCCTTCAGAACTTCCGAAGTGTGTTCCAGAGTCATGACCCTGCCGCCGGGCCAGCTCGGTCGCTTTTTCGCCATCGTTTGCCATCCGCGGATTGGAGGGCTCTCAAGTATACTGATCGGACCCGCAGCCCCGAGTCGGGCACGATCCAGCAGACAGGAGCTACCCGGCGGGCGTTGTTGCAGACAGGCCTCGTTCCGGGCGGCTGGATTCCCACGCTCGACCAAAGTTCTCGCGCGCGCGGCCGCGCATCATGGGATCTGTCTCTTATCGCCGCCGGACGGGCTTCACACTGGTCGAGCTGGTCGTAGTCATTACCATTCTCGGCGTGCTGGCCGCGTTCGCGATACCCCGATTCATGAACCTGCAGGGCGCCGCGCGACAGGCGGCGTTGACCGGGATGCTGGGGTCCATGCGAAGTGCCGCAACGCTGGCGAACTCGGTCTCCCGCACCCGACAGCTCGCGCCGAACGCCCCGATCCAGATGGAGGGCGCGGCGATCTCGATGTTCAACCGCTACCCGGACGCACCGGGGATGTTCCTCGCCGCCAACCTCGAGCTGGGCGATGAGTTTCAGACGCAGACGTTTGGCGACGTCGCCTTCACCGTCTGGGCGACGGGCACGTCCGGCTGGGGCGCGTGTGGCGTTGCCTACGTGCGCTCCGTCCCACCGTTCATTCCGCTGCCGCTCTATCTCGGCCCGAATGCCGGTGGCTGCGAGTAGCTTCGCTGCGCGGGACCGATCCCTCGGCTCGAACTAACCGTTCCAATCCGGTGCGGGCGCCGACGGGCTGGAGTTCAAACCGGCGGCCCTGACGCCGCTGATGGCGGCGAACTCATCCCGTGCCGATGTGTCGCCGGTCACACCCACTGCCCCGATGACGAGACCCTCTGCGTCGCAGATCAAGACACCCCCCGGCACCGTCGCAAACCGGCCGCCGGAGATGGCGCTCAGCGAGTTGCCGAAGATGGGCCGATCCGCCACATGCTCACCCAGATCGCGGCTGGACTTGCCCATGCCCAGTGCTCCGTAAGCCTTGGCGCAGGCAACCTGCACCCGGATGATCCCGCAACCGTCCTCCCGCTTGAGCGCGATCTGATGACCGCCGAGGTCGAGCACGACGACGGTCAACGGTAGTAGATCGTGTTGTCGCGCCGCCTCCAGCGCCGCGTCGACGATGACGCTTGCCTGCTCGAGGCTCAGGAGCGCCTGCAGTGGTATGGGCTTCGCCATGCTTCTCATCTCCGGGATACGGGGGTGATATTATCCGCCAGCCCCGGGGCCAAGAACAAAAATCAAGGTCAATCGATGCTCACGACGATGCTGGAGGCCCTGTTTGCCGGGCTGGCGTTGATTTTTCAATGGCAGGTCCTGGGCTATTTCGTGCTGGGCTGCGGGATAGGGATTCTCATGGGCGCCATCCCGGGGCTGGGCGGCGCCATCGGCCTGGTGCTGTTGCTACCCTTTACGTTCAGCATGGAGCCGGTCTCCGCCTTTGCGCTGCTGCTGGCCTCCTGGGCGTCGACCTCCACCAGCGGCGCAATCACCTCGGTGCTGCTTGGCATCCCGAGCACGGCCGCCTCCCAGGCCACGGTTCTGGACGGCTACCCCATGGCCAAACGGGGTGAGGCGGCCAGGGCCCTTGGGGCGGCCTTCACCTCCTCCGCCATCGGCGGGGTGTGCGGCGCGGCGGCGCTGGGCCTCTCGCTGCCCCTGATCCTGCCGGTCATACTGGCCTTCGAGTCTCCTGAGACCTTCATGCTCGGCATGCTGGGCCTGACCATGGTGGGCTCACTGTCCGGCCGATCCGTCATCAAGGGCGTGGTCGCCGCGATGCTCGGGCTGCTGCTCGCGATGGTCGGCTTTCCCGAGTCCCAGGCCATCCCACGATACACATTCGGCACGCTCTATCTGCTGGACCAGCTCCCACTCATCCCGGTCCTCCTCGGACTCTTCGCCATCCCCGAGATCATGGAACTGGCCATCAAGAACGTCTCCATCGCGCGCACGGGACAGACGAGCGACACGCGCCACGGGCTCCTGACCGGCGTGCGTGACGCGTTCGAACACTGGTGGCTCGTCGTGCGTTGCAGCGTGATCGGTGCCTATATCGGCATGCTCCCGGGCCTCGGCGCCTCGATCGTGGGCTGGGTGACCTACGGTCACGCGATGCAGGGCGCGAAGGATCAGTCCCAGTTCGGCCAGGGCGAGGTCCGCGGCGTCCTCGCGCCCGAAGCGGCGAACAACGCGCTGCGCGGCGGCGCCTTGATCCCAACCGTGACCATGGGGATTCCCGGCAGCGTCGGCACCGCCGTCCTGATGGGCGCGTTGATCATGCTCGGCCTCAGACCCGGCCCGAGCATGCTCGGTGCAGAGCTTCCCATGACATTCAGCTTCGTTTGGATGATCGCCTTCGCGAGCGTGATCGCGACGGTGGTCCTGTTGCTGACGGTCGAGCAGGTCGCGAAAGTGGCGCTTCTTCCGGGCCACATGGTCGTGCCCGGAGTCCTGTTGTTCGTCTACATGGGCGCATGGCTCGGCGGAGCCGCGGTGGGCGACTGGGTGAGCTGCACGTTCTTCGGTGTCGTCGGCTTTCTCATGAAGCGCGGCGGTTGGCCACGACCCCCGGTGATCCTCGCGCTGGTGCTCGGGGGCATCCTCGAGGGCTCGTTCCAGATCAGCATGCGCGTGCACCAGGGCGTCGGCTGGCTGGGCCGACCCATCGTGATACTCCTGATCCTGGTGATTGTCTTGACGCTGGTCTTCGCCGCGCGGGGTATCGCCAGACAGAAACTGTCGGGAAAACCTGCCGCCGGCGAGGCCGCCGAGCGAAACCCGGCCGTATCACTCCCCTTCTCGGTGACCCTGTTCGTGCTCTTCGTTTGGGCAGGGTATAGCTCGCTGGGCTGGCCGCCGCCCGTGCGCCAACTGCCACTGGTGATCTGCATCCCAGGTGCGCTGCTGTCTTTCGTCGTCGTCGTGCGGGATCTGATTCATCTGCTGGAGACGAAGCAGGCGGCGGGTACGTGGAAGGGGACGCTGAAAAAAGCGTATGCGGACGCCTGGCTCGCCGAAGCCCTGCCATTCTTCGGTTACCTGTGCGCCATACTCGTGCTGACCCTGCTGGTCGGTCAGAAGATCGCCATGCCGCTGTTCATCGGACTGTATCTCTGGCGATGGGGGCACTACCGGAAGCGCTTCGCGTTGAGCTACGCGCTCGCGGGGTGGGCGATCCTGGTGTTCTTCTACGACCAGGTGATGGGACTCTTGTTTCACCCATCGTATCTGGCGATCTGGCTCCAGGCCGTGTTGCCCGACGGGACACCGGACTGGCTCATCATCTAGCTGAAAAAACCTCAGGCGAATGCGGGACAGCGCAAGAATCGGCGAAAGAGCGCAGCGCCTCCACACGAACATTGTGAGCCGACGCCTAACGACGTATCGCGCCGGCTGAGGGTATTTCAGTAACCGTTGTTGCGCGCGATCTGCGCCTCGATGAATGCCTGCACGTCGGGCGTCACCTCGGCGGTCGCGTTCAGGATCTCGGTCGCCCGTTCCGCGTCCACCGCATCCGGCACGTAGCTGAGTATTCTCATGGCCTCTGTGTTGAATGCATCCGTGGACATGGCCGGTCCAAGCGCGGCCCGAAACGTCTCCGCGGCCTCGTTGTCCATGTTCGGTGGCCCGAGAAACACGTGCTGCATGGTCTGGTCGATCTCGATCATCGTCCGGATGGCGTCCCAGTTGGGGCCGGAGGGCGGCGCACCATGGATCTCCTCGTAGAGCTCGCCCACGGTCGGGATGTCGGGAACGAGCGGACTCTTCACGAGTTCACCAGCCGCGGTCAACACCGGCAGACTGAACAGCGGTGCGTTCAGGCCCTGCTGCTCCAACGTCGGAACGACCTCGTTGAGATACGCATGGGCCGCATCCGTGGCCATATTCACTTCGCCGCCGAGCACCGCCGCACGGATCTTACCGCTGCCGGGGTACCCACCGACGAAATGATAGTTCGCGCCGATCAGGTCCAGCCCCATGGTGCTCGCGATCATCCGGCCATGCTCGGCCGAGATGCCGCCGAAGATCAGCCCATCGGCCTTGAGCACGTCGGCGGGTGTCTGGATGCCCCCCTCCAGCACGTCCTTGCGGACGTACGTCACCAGCGGAGCGAGCTGGACGCCACCCAGGATGGTGAACTGTGAGTACTTGAAGGAGTGCCCCGGGAACTCGAGCAGCTCACCCAGGGAAGAACGCGGACCGTAATAGATCGTCGTCCCGTCTCTGGGGGCCTTCAACAAGACGAAGAGATGCGCGTTCATCATGGAAGCGCCGGGCATGTTCTTGACGATGACGTTGGGGTTGCCCTCCAGAGTCATCTCCAGGTGCTTCGCCAGGAGACGCCCGACGGTAGTTCCCCCGGCGGAGGCATCGAGCCCCATGATCAGGGTGATCGTCTCGCCTTCGTAGTAACCAGACGGCCCTGATCCGGACGGCGTCGTCTCTGACCCACAGCCCGCCATTAAGGCGACCGATAAAGCGGCCACCCCCCGCAGCGCTGCGCGCCTGGTCGTTCTATCAGCTTTGTTCATCATGGATGAATTCTCCCTGACCGGGCGGTCGATCACAAGCAACCGCGAAAGCAGCTCTGCGCCTCACTACACCGCCCGGCGAGGGCAGCGACGGCCGTGCGAACGGTCCGCAAAGCAACTCAAGAGGCCGCAAGGGTCTCAGCGCCAAGCGATCTCGCGAGCTCACTGAGAGTCCCGTACAAACCGTCGGGCATCGGTATGCCGCGTTGCTCACGCTGACGCCGAATCTTGAAGCTTCGCTCGCCCGGCACTCTCACGGCATCGAATTCCGGCAGGGTTGGGGAGCCGCGCATGCTGCGAATCGCGGCGTCGACACGGTTCTTGAACGTGTCCACGTCGCCGAACGCTGCCACGGACAGCGCGACGATGAATTGTCCCGTGTTAGTGAACGAAGTCGAGTCCGCGTTGAAATCGATGACATCCTCTCCAAACGCCGCACCGTTCAAGGTGCCCGCCAGCAAACCGAACACCAGCGAGAGACCGTAACCCTTCGGGCCCCCGATCGGCAGCAGGAAACCTTCCGCCGCTCGAGCGGGATCGGTCAGCGGGTTACCGAGCTTATCGATCATCCACCCCTCCGGCATCTGCTCGCCTCGCTGCGCCGCGGTCTTGACCTTGCCATAGGCGGCCACCGTGGTCGCCATGTCCAGGACGATCGGCGGTTCCTCATTCGCGGGGATGGCCACAGCGATCGGATTGGTGCTCAGCAACATCTCGGTACCGCCCCAGGGGGGTAAGTGATTGGCGCTGCCGACCGCAACGTAGATGCCGATCATGTCTCGTCTCAGCGGCATCTTCGCGTAGAGCGCTGCGGGTCCCGCGTGATTGCTGTGTCGCACGCCCACCCACGCGACTCCATGCTCGGCCGCCCGCTCCATGGCGAGCTCGGTGGCGTACTGCATGACCAGGTGTCCCATGGCGTTGTCACCGTCCACGAGCGCCATGGCGCCTCTGTCCTGGGCGAGATGGATGTTCGGCTGGACGTTCATCCCACCGCTCTGGATGCGCTTGATGTACTGAGGCAATCGGAATACGCCGTGGCCGTCCGAGCCATTGAGGTCAGCGTCAGACATCAATGCAGCAACGATTCCGGCATCGTGCTCGGGCAGGCCAACGGCGATGAGGCAGCGCCGGATGAATGCCTCTAACTCTCGAACAGAAACGCTTCGCATGTTGCTCGGGTCGCTGACTCGCACGGAATCAGGATAGCCGATTCGAGCGGACCGGGCTCAGAAAATCGGCGCCGAGTGGCGCCCTGTTCCCCACCTGCACCGTCGGGCTGGGGCCTGCCGACTAATGCGTTACGGAACGAATGAACTCCAGAACCTCCCGGCCGACCCGCTCGTCCGCGGAGTTCAAGCTCATGACGTGAGAGACGTGATTGTGACCCTGGAACTGAGTGAAACGAGGGCAATCATCGTACTTCGCGCATAACTTCCCATACATGGCTGCCACTGGCGCCTCGATGTTGGTTGGATCGTATTCCGCGCTCCACATGAAGATCGGAATCTCGGGGCCTTCATAGGAATCGACCAGACCCAGTGGCACGAGCGCCTCACGAACGGCATTGTCCTCCCCGTAATAGTCTCGCAGCACTTCGGAGTCGTCGTTTCTGTAGGAGCCCGAGCTCAACAGTGCGCCAATCACGCCCGACCCGTCCGCAAAGTGCGACGGCTCGTGGAACAGATAGCTCGCCACGATTCGCCCGCCGGCGGAGTTACCCATGAGAAATATCTTCTGCGGATCGCCCCCATAGTCTTCGATGTTCTCACGGATCCACGCCAGCGCCGCGCGAATGTCGTCGGGCCCGGCCGGCCAGCGCACTTCCGGCGCGAGGCGATAGTTCGCATTGACACCGACGATGCCGTTGCGGGCAAAGAACGTCGGGATGTTGCTGTAGATCAGGTCCGAGCCCGGAATGAGCTTATCGGCGCGAACCAGCCCACCGCCGTGGAAAAACACGACGACCGGCGCCGGCTCGGTGGGACGCTCGTCCGGCGCGAAGATATCCATCCCCTGCAGCGCATGGGGACCGTAGCTGACGTCCATCGTGGCTTTCACCCCGGATCGATCGGCGGTGCGATGCAATTCGACGAACAAAGCCTGTGTCGCCGTATTGACCTCGCCGTTCCACTGCTTGCCGAGCTCGGCAACGCCGCTGCGCGCCGTCGCGACGGCGTCCTCATCGGCGGAGTGGACAGGCAGCGTCGTGAGCACAAGCGCCCAGCCCGCGACCAGCGCCGCTCCGACAAGACTGTTGCGTGGAATTAAGCCTGACATGAATACCCCTTTATCTTGACGCCTCTATCCGAAAATCGAGCCTACATCTTTCGACGACCCGATCCCACTGTGCGCGCCTCAGCGCGGCGCACCGGAGCGACCAGACGTGGCGTGGGCGCAGATTCATCTCGACAAAACGACCGGGACGGCGGGCTATTTCGGGCGAGGCATCACGAAGACCTCGTCGACGACCGAGTAGTCCAGGTACCCCAGTCGCGCGACCGCCCTGAGCCCGGCCGTGTCGACGAACCCGTCTTTGAGCGCCTCATCGGCAATGTGCACACCGATCACCTCTCCGATCACCATGATGTTGTGGACGTCGGGCTGCGCCGCGGGCAGCTCGATCGTCTTCCAGGTCCGGCATTCGAGGCTGACGGGCGCCTCCGCGACTCTGGGCGGCTTGACGAGCACGGACGGTGCCTTGGTCAGACCCGCGCGCTCGAACTCGTCCTCGGATCGTTCCACATGTGCCGAGGAAGCGTTCATGGCTTCGCGGGTCTCCCAGGTTACCAGGTTGTGAACAAACTCGCCCGTCTCGCGAGCATTCAAAGCGCTGTCCTTCGCGCCCCCTTCCAGGTGCGCACCATTACAGCTGAACATGAACATCGGCGGCGCCGAGACGATCAGATTCGAGTAGCTGAAGGGGGCGAGGTTGCACACGCCATCCTGACTGACCGTCGAAATCCAGCCAATGGGCCGCGGGACGACACAGGCCTTGATCGGGTCGCGTGCCAGCCCATGACCATTCTTGGGTTCGTAGAACATCTCGAATGACTTCCCCCGTCAGAAACCGAACACGGTGCGCGCCCCCAGCGAGGAAAAGAAGAGCAACACACCGATGAGCACCACGGAGGTCAGCGGACGATTCTTGAACTGCGCCCCAACCCAATCCGAGCGGCCGTTCCAGATCAACAGCGCCAGAGCCAGAAACGGAAAGAACAGCGCGCCCGTGACGGTGTAGAGCTTCTGCACCTGCTGGAAGCCGTAGAAAAGACCCACCATCGGCACCACACCGAGAAAGATCAGAAACGCCCGGTAGGGCAGTGCGCCGGTATCCACCGCGACCGGGGCGTCAGGATCGAACCGTTCCCTCACCAGGCCCCAGCAGTCCGCAAAGAGGTAGGGCACGGACTGCCACACGCCCAGCAAGCTGCTGAAGACCGCACCGAACGCGCCAATGAGAAACAGCCACTTGCCCCAGACGCCGAGGGGCTCCTCGAGGCGCTCGGCCAGCGTCACCAGCATGGTCGTGCCCTGACCCTCGATCTGCACATTGCTCCCGACGATCACCATGGCAATACCGAAAATCGCGGTCATAGCATAACCCGCTCCCAGGTCGACGCGACACACCCAGATTTCATCCGGGCTGGTGCGCCCTTCCTCCCGCATCCAGTAACCGTAACAGAGCACCGTGAGCGTGCCGCCCACACCGCCGATGAGCGCCACCGTCCAGGTGAGGCCCAGACCGCTGAAATCCGGAATCGTGGGGACGAGCAGTCCCTGCAGCACGCTGCCGGTTCCAGGCCAGAGAATCGCCGCGGTGACCACGACGGTCACGAACATGAGCCCGATGCAGACGCTCATGATCCGCTCGAAGAGCCGGTAGCCGCCCCGAAGGACCAGCCCGATTCCCACCACGCTGGTCGCCATGCCAAAGACGATCTTGCCCCGATCCGGGTCCTCGAAGACGGGCAGCAATGCGTAAAGGGCCACTCCGCAGGCGCTCATCTGCGCCGAGCCGATGAACAGCGACCACAGCAGAAGGTAGGGGAGAAAAACCCAGATGACGACGGGGCCCAGCTTGTGGACCAGCCCCTCGAGGAACGTATTCCCGGTTGCGAGCTGCCAGCGCGCCAGCCCTTCGGTCACCACGAACTTCAAGAACGCACCAACCACCACGGCCCAGAGTACGGCGGTGCCGAGCAGGCTACCGACGAACGTGCCGGTTGCGAGATCGCCGCCCCCAACGCCGGTGGCAGCCAACAAGATGCCGGGCCCCAGCGCCGCGAGTGTTACGACCTTTTTGCCAGGGGAGCGTTCGATCCTGATCTCCTAGAGGCCGTCGCTGACTGCGACGTTCTCCGGCTTGAGCTCCAACCCGGAGGCCTTTGCCTGCTCCTCCAGAAGTACCCCGAAGTCCCGACCGCTCTGCCCGGCATCGATACTCTTTTGCACCATCTCGCGGGTGAGCTGGGTCACGGGCAGAGGGACGCCGAGCTGCTCCCCGGCCTTCAAGCCCAGATCCAGATCCTTTCGCAACAACTCGGGTGTGAACGTCGGTGTCATGTCCAGATTGACGAAGGTGGGCGTCTTGTAGCGGGAGAACATCGAACCCATGACGCTATCGTTGATAAAGTCCAGGAAATCGTGACGCGATACACCGCCTTTCTCGGCGAGTACGGTGATCTCGGCGAGACACTGCGTGTAGACACCCAAAAGGAGGTTATGGCAGATCTTGACCATGCGCGCGAGCTCCCCCTCGCCCACGTACGTCGCACCGCGACCGATGGCGTTCAAATAGGGCTCCGCGATATCAAACGCCGCCCGCGGCCCGGAGGACACGATCGTGAGCTTGCCGGCTTTGACCACTTTGCCATTACCACTGACCGGGGAAGCCAACATGTCGACGCCCAGCTCGGCCGCCTGTGAGCGCACCTGGGCGGAGGCTTGCTCTGAAACGCTGGAACATTCGACCAACAGCTTGGGCTTGGAATCGCCCGTAAACAATCCGTTCTCGCCGAAGGTCACGGCGATGAGGTCGTCGGAGGTCGAGACCATCGTGAAGACGATATCGCGATCGCAGAGATCACGGGGCGTATCGACGATCCTGCCACCGGACTCGGCCAGGGGCTCCGCTTTGCTGCGCGTGCGGTTGTAGATGGACACATCGCAACCGGCGTCCAGCAGGCGCTTCGCCATGGGGTATCCCATGCGGCCAGCCCCGATCCAGCCGATCGTGTATTGCTTCATAGAACTCTCTGAATTAGCCACCGTTACTGCTCCAAACTCTCTGGTTTACTGCTCTGCAATCGTTTGCAGAGAATACAGGGACAGGCCTCCTCAATGCAAGGCTTCCGGGACCGGCGAGCACTCGAAACCTTGGATTGTTCGACCCACCGCACCTATGATCACCCGATGGTAAAGCCCCGCGCAACCATCAAGGATGTCGCCAACCGCGCGGGCGTTCATCCCTCGACGGTCTCCCGGGTCTTGAACCCCGCCACCCGCTCGATGGTGTCGGGGAGCCTGGCCGAGGAGATCATACGAATCGCGGACGAGCTCGGATACCGCCGCAACCCGTTGGCCTCAGGCCTCAGGACTCAGAGAACTTACACCGTCGCCGTCGTTATTCCCGATCTCACGAATCCGGTTTTCCCACCGATCGTGCGCGGCGTCGAACACACCCTGGACGCTCAAGGCTACAACGCGATCCTGGCCGACTCCGGCAGCAAACAACGCAGTGATAAAGGCATCGTCGAAGACATGAAGGCTCGGCACGTCGATGGACTGATCCTCGCCGACGCCAAGAGAAAAGACCCCATCGTGGACGAATGCATCGAGCAGGGCATTCCCCTCGTGCTCGTCAACCGCACCGTCGACAAGCACAACGTCGCGGCCGTGATCAACGACGACGAGCTGGGCATCACGCTGGCGCTGGAACACCTGAAGGAGCTGGGGCACGAGCGCATCGCTTACGTCGGTGGCCCGCAGAGCACATCAACGGGTTATGTCCGCTACCGAACCTTTCTCGGCGCCTCGAAGAGAATCGGCCTGGAGGTGGATCGCGATCTCGTGGCCAACGCGAAGGCGTACACCGAACCCGCCGGCGAAGCCACGCTCGATCGAATCATGGGTCGGGGCAAAGAATTCACCGCGGTCGTGGCCGCAAACGACCTGCTGGCACTGGGTTGTTACGATGCGCTCGCGAAACGGGGCCTGAAATGCCCCGCGGACGTTTCCGTCACGGGCTTTAACGATATGCCCTTCGTGGATCGTTTCACACCGCCCCTCAGCACGCTGCACATCCCACTCGATGAGCTGGGCGTTCAGGCGGCGCTGCTCCTCCTGGAACGCATCCAGAATCCGGAGACCCCGGCAAAGCAGTTGCGTCTGGCACCACGCCTGGTCCTCAGGGGATCGACAGCCCCACCGCGGGCCAGCGGGCTATCGAAGAAGCGCGGCGCCCGACTGGCGTCCTGAGTTCGTCCTCGCCGCGCAGTCCAGGCACGGGCCTGACTCCGCGACCGTGAGCAGCTGCTCCAGCGTGGCGTCGAACAGCGTAAAGAGGTCGACCGCCGCATCGTTACCCCCAACGGTAAACGGCAGCACGAGGACGGGAATATTGGCCTGTTCTGACAGCCATTGAGATGCGCGGTCATCCTGATACGCCGCGCGCAGAACGGCCCGGGCGGGTTGGAGTCCCACCCTGCCGAGAACATCGGCCAGGTGCGCGCCGCTGGGCGGCACGCCAGGCTTGGGCTCCAGCGCAGCAATCTCTTCGATGCCGAGCCACGTGAATAGATACACCCAGCTCTTGTGGTACACGACGACCCGCATGCCGCTCAAGGGCGCGGCCCGCTGCTCCCATCGCTGGACGGCTTCGGACCAACGCGCCTGAAATTCCTCGTGACCTCGGGCGTAGACGACTTCGTTTGCCGGATCCAGCTCCACCAGCCGATCCGCAACCGCGTTGGCCACCAGGCTGATATTTCGCGGATCCGTATGAATATGGGGATTACCGTAAGGATGGATGTCCCCCTCGCTCCGGTCGAGTCGAGCAGGAACGTCCAACATGGTGACATAGTCGCTCGCCATGAGATAACCGGGCTGACCCGGCTGAATCCGACCGTTCGCTGCCTGGCGAAGCAGGAGTGGCAACCAGCCGATCTCGAGATCCGCGCCGGTGCAGACGAGCAGGTCCGCCCGTCTGGCCCTGGCCATGAGGCTGGGGCGCGCCTGGATCCTGTGGGGGTCCTGCAGACCGGTCGTAGCGGAGTCCACCGTAACCGCATCCCCGCCAAGCACCTCGACCAGCGCGGCCCATTCTGGCTCACAGGTGAGCACCCGCAGATCCGCGAGCGCGGACCCGGCGGACACGGCCCACAGCCCGGCGAGAAGAGCAGCCCGCATTTGTCTCATTATTCTTCCTAGAACCGGTGCGCGCCGTGGGCGCCCACGCTCATGGTGTACTGCAGCAGCCATTGATCTTCAGACTCCGATCGACTGGAGTCGCGATTGTATTGCAGGCGCAACCTGCCGAACTCGCTGCTGGACCAGTCGAGCATAGCACTGTAGTGACGCGGCTCGAACCCCATTGGATCGTACACCGTGCCGGCGAGCAGCGAGCCCGGATCGTCGGCGCTGAGCTCCGACCAACGCAGTCCCACCCGCCACTGGCGCCTGAACTGATAGACGCCC
>Ga0224508_10003190_pt1 | contig 13627 bp, 16 predicted proteins | sample SF_Jan12_sed_USG_4_FD_170157 | JGI IMG/M metagenome (GOLD analysis project Ga0224508, IMG submission 170157) | Sediment microbial communities from San Francisco Bay, California, United States - SF_Jan12_sed_USGS_21 | ecosystem: Environmental > Aquatic > Marine > Sediment | place: USA...
TGACTTCCCTGCCTGCCGGCAGGCAGGTTTGGTTACTTTCTGTGTCAAGGCAGAAAGCAACAGAATTTCTATTAACATGTAAAACATTACCTACTGTACATAACTGTAATGAGATAATTCCAAAAATACTAATCCAAAAATTTAGAAAATTCCCTTACACCAGGGGTAGTGATCTTACGCCTACCGACCCTTTGAGCAATTCAGTGCCATAGCTCCTCTAAGCCGTTTATTACTGCCGAAAGTAAAACCCAAATAAGTTGATTGTTTCACGCATGGTTTTGAGTACCTTAAATCACTTGCAATAAACTTAGAGAATTTATGATGTCCTTTAAGCACAATTCTATGTCCAGGCGACGATTCCTGGGCGCCAGCGGTTCTCTGCTGACAGGTATGGCCATTGGTCCCTCCGTCTGGGGCGCTCCCGCCATAATCACTTCCTACCAAAAGCCTAACTCCCTGATCAACGGGGTACAAATTGGTACGATCACCTATTCTTTTAGGAGTATGCCGGATCAAAGCGCCGAGGCCACTTTAAAATATGTAACGGATGCCGGGATAAATGCTATCGAATTAATGGGCGACCCCGCGGAAAGCTTTGCGGGTAAACCTGAAAACCCTGTGGATCGCAGGACTTATTATGCCCTAATGAGAAAACAGCGGCAAGGAACAGCCATGACGGAGGACGAAAAGCGCCAACTTGAAGATATGAGCGCACAAAAAAAAGCCTATGACCAGCAGGTGGCGGCCTGGCGGACTTCCGTTCCCATGACAAAGTTTGCTGAGCTTAAAAAAATGTACCGGGAGGCCGGAGTGGAAATATATGGTTTCAAGCCCAATGCTTTTGGCCAAAATAACAGTGCGGCGGAAATGGATTACGGATTCCGGGCGGCTAAAGCCTTAGGAGCTAATCATATTACTTTGGAGCATCCCAGTGATGACATGCATACCCAAAAACTGGGGCGAATGGGAGCAAAACATAAAATGTATGTGGCTTATCACGGACATGAACAACAAACACCCACTCTTTGGGACACGGCTTTAGCACAATCTAAACATAACATGTTGAATCTGGATCTGGGCCATTATACGGCTGCCGGAAATCCCCATCCCAGGGAGTTAATCAAAGCCAAACATTCGCGTATTTCCAGCATGCATTTGAAAGACCGGCAAAACCCGCAGCACGGCAAGGCCAATATGCCCTGGGGCCAGGGAGATACTCCCATTGTGGAAGTACTGCGATTGATGAGGGATCAGAAATATAAATTCCCCGCCACGGTCGAATTGGAATATCCCATTCCGGATGGCTCCAATGCGGTAAAGGAGGTAGCTAAGTGCTTGGAGTATTGTAAGCAGGCTTTACAGGCTTAGCTGGCAATATGGCGAGCGCTAGGCGCCACACTACTCCAAAGATAAATTAGGATCATCAGAATAGTCACAAAGAGACTACAATGGTATTATTTTAAGTCTGAAAAACAGTAAATGCTTTTATTTCAAGAATTTACTGTTTTTCAGAAGGGAATAGGGTACCTTATAGTAAATCCCTTACCCCAAACACGCTAACAGACAACTAAACCCAACAGAAAATGAAAAAGTTAGTCACAATGCTATCAGCAGCCTTGCTGATAATAATCGTTCACAGTTGCGAAACAGGTGAACTGGTACCTCCTGAGGTTGATTCGGATCTATTTACAGAGAGCGAATTGACAGTCCTAATCGACAATTTAATGACAGCATCCCCAGATGTGACTACAGATTTGAGTCACGCTAGGGAACATCGTGGTACTATCAAAGCAGTCCAACCTGTGATTGACCCTATTAACGGGGGAATAATAATAGGTAAATCAAAATTACTGCGAAATAAAAAGGGAATTGCTATGGCCTTAAAATCACATTTGGAACCTGGTCATGCCTACACAATTTGGTGGGTGGTATGGAATTTTCCGGAAAATTGCACGGTGCCAGGGGCATGTACGGATGCTGACTTTGCTCAGGCGGTGGCGGTGGGCGTCGATGTGATGTATGCTGCAGGTAATGTGGCAGGTGGTAGTGGTATTGCCGGTTTCGCCGGACATCTAAAAGAGAACGATATTTCAGCTTCAACTAATGAATTTTTTGGTTTGGAACCCGTGGGTTTACTGGACTCCAAAAAAGCGGAGATCCACTTGGTGGTGCGCAGTCATGGCCCTAAGATCCCCGGTCAAGTACAGGACCAGATAAGTTCATATGAAGGAGGGTGTACCGTTTTCTTTGACCCCTTTACAGAAATTCCGGATGCTCCAGGCGAATGTGCGGATACTCAATTTGCTATTTATCCACCAGCTTAATGAACCGTTTTAGCTAGAATTAGGTAAGTTTCCCGGACAGGGCATTGCTCGAGAACCGATAAAATCTTGGGGTGAGGAAAATTTGAAATTATGTGTTGTCCGGGATTTGCCTAAGACTCATCGTTAAACTGTTTCAGCATCTTAATAAAATTCTGTGCGGGAATATAGCCCGCTACCGGCTGATAGGGTTGCAGTTTTTCGTCCATGAAAACTATGCTGGGATATCCTTGAATGCGGAAAGCATAGGCCAATTCAGCCTCGGTCATGGTTTTTCCAAACAGACTTACTTGTTTTTTGCCTTCACCATTTAACTTGACCGCGTAGTAATTGTCATTGACGTATTTTATAATCTTGGGATCGGCAAAGGTCTTTTTATCCATCAACTTACAGGGTCCACACCAGGTGGCATAGATGTCGATGAACACTTTGCGGGGCTCTTTTTCATTCAATTCCTGCAATTCAGAAACGGTTACCCAATGGATCTTAGGTTCGGTTTCGTCCTTGTTTTGCTTGCCGGGATCAGTGCTGAAAGCCCCTAAAAAGGCTAAAATAACCACCAAACCCATTCCTCGTCCCCAATAAGCCAAACTCCTTTTCATACTATTAAAATACTGATTTACAGAATATAATACCAATTATCCCAATAATCTTGCCAAAGATAACGAGGTGGGGTGTTAAAAAGTACTTTGATTATCGATGAATCATACATCTGTATTCGAAAGGACATTTATATTCCCAGTTTTTTGCACTCGAGCCGTGCGGGCTTTTTTTATAATAATTACGAAAGACGAGAGACGAATGACGAATTTTTTTTGAGACTATGAAATTGCAGATTAGCTACATGAAGAACGATAATCCCATACAGATTAAAAGTTTCCAACTAGGTTTGGCTGTAATTAAAATCTATAAATACCTCAAAGGTCAAAATGAATTTGTTCTTGCCAAGCAAATATTAAAATCAGGCACCTCAGTCGGCGCAAATGTTGAAGAAGCTATTGGCGGTCAATCCAATAAAGACTTTCTTATGAAAATTACCATTGCTTACAAAGAAGCCCGTGAAACGGCTTTTTGGTTAAAACTATTGGAAGCGAGCCACTATTTAAACAGAGAACAGCTAGAAGAAGCCCACAAAATTTGTGATGAAGTCCTGAGGATTTTAGGTACTATTCAAAAAACTACAAAAGCCAATTTGAAATAATTAAACATCCTACTAATTAATTCGTCTTTCGTAATTCGTCTTTCGTAATTAAACCAATCTTTGAATCTTCTCAAACAACTGCTGGGGATCAAAGGGCTTACTTACATAATCATTCATGCCCACTTTAATGCATTGTTCCCTTTCTCCTTGCATGGCGTGCGCGGTGAGGGCAATAATGGGGATCTCGCTCTTGGGGCCTTCTATTTTATTGCGAATGAACTTGGTGGCTTCATAGCCGTCCATCTCCGGCATTTGCAGGTCCATGAGGATTAGGTCGTAGCTGTGCTTCTGCAGGTACTCCAAGGCGCTCTTGCCGTCGGAAGCCACGTCGACCTTAAAGCCAAACCCATCCAGGATCTTTTCAGCCAATAATTGGTTGACGGGAACGTCTTCCACCAGCAGTACTTTCAAGGATTTTTTGGCTTTCTGCAAAGGGCTCTGGATGTCGGTGGATTCGCCCAGTGGTTTGAAATTGTCGCCTATTCCCAGCACTACGGTAAAGGTAAAGGTGGCTCCCTTACCCGGCTCACTTTCCAATTGTATTTCACCCTGCATGAGCCCCACCAGTTTCTTCACGATGGCCAGCCCTAAGCCGGTGCCGCCATAGTGAATATGGATCTGGTCATGGGCTTGAGCGAAGCTATCAAAGATCTTCTGCTGCTCGCTGCTATCTATACCGATCCCGGTATCGCTAACGGAGAATTCCAGGGTCACATGCTGGTATTCCTGCTGCACTTTGCGGGCACTTAGGATTATGGTACCGTGGTCGGTAAACTTAAACGCATTCTCCATGAGATTAGTAAGGATCTGATTCAAGCGAATGGGATCACCTACCAGATAATCCGGTATTTCCGGGTCGATGTCGAACCGCAGATCCAGTCTTTTTTGTAAAGCCTTAATACTATAGTTGTTGCGCAGATTCACAAATACCTTGGAAAGTTCAAACTGTACTTCATTGATATTGAGCTTACCGGCGGCTACTTTGCTAAAATCCAGGATATCATTGATGATCACCAGCAGGTTCTCTCCCGACATATTAATGGCATTCAAGTATTGGACCTGATTACTAGTCAGCTTGGTATTCAATAACAAATTGGCAAATCCCAGAATGGCGTTTAATGGGGTGCGGATTTCATGGCTCATATTGGCCAGGAACTGGTCTTTGAATCCCTGCTGACGGCGCAGCTCCTCATTTTTCATGTCCAGGATCTCTTTTTCCAGGCTTATAGCCTTATTCTGGGCTTCCAACAGCTGTTGATGGATAATGGATTCGTTGCGCTCCTGTAACAAGGACTGGGAGTACTGGTAATGGTCGGTAAAGTCAAACAGGGTGAATACCAAGCCTGACTTCAGTTTTAATATGCTGAGGTCATAGATGCCTTCTCTGGGACCAATCTTCAGGTGAATGCAAGGCATGTTGAAGCTTTCCCCGGCATTGAGCCCGCTCAAGGCCAGTAAACTGCTTTCAAAGAAGGGGTGTAGGCGAAAAATATTGGTATCGGGTAGTTCCTCTTCCGCAAAAAGGGTGTAGTCGCTTTCCTGGATCTCCCCAGCTTCATTCGTAAGGAAAAACTGCGCTTTTGTATTGAGATATTGCTCTTTGGTTTCCGACAAATTCATTTCAGAATGTCTTCTCCTAAAGTGTAAAACATCTCGTCCACGTATTCTCCGGTTTTAGCGCTGGTAATAAAATCACAGGAGATGGTCATGTTGGCTAAGATCTGATCCAGGTCCACATCGTGGATCAGGTCTTTTTTATTACCTACAATTTTTAAAGGCTCATTGGGGAATTCGCTCTTCAGCAGGTCAATTTCCTGGTTGATGTCTGCATAGGTATGGGGACGACTGAGGTCGAAAACGTAGATCAATCCACTGCTGCCCATCAAATAAGAGGGGCGCACTTTGCCCACACTGGTATCGCCCTCCAGATCCCAGATGATCATGGCCAGCTGGGTGCCATTGATGTCCAGTACCTTTTTTTGCACGTGTACACCGATAGTGGTGAGATATTTTTCTGAAAACTTGCGGTATACAAACTGACGGATCAAGGAGGATTTGCCTACTCCGTATTGTCCCAAAATGGCCACTTTTTTACTGACCTCACTCATCAAAATAGGATTTTAGTTCTTTTGAAAATTGTTGCTCCTGGTAAGAGTCCTCGTTGCTTTCCTGCAATCTGGTGGGAAGCATGCTTTCCACAAACTCCATGATCTTGTCCTCCAGATCACTTCTGAAACTGGTGGTCAAGACTCCGGATATAACTACCGCCACATAAAAACTGTAAAAATTCTGGATGTGGATCTTATATAGGTCGTACTCGATCAGCTCCAGGTTTTGTTCACCCCGGGTAAAGGCATCTTCCACAAAACTTTTAATGGCCGTGAGCATACCGGATATCATGTCCAGATCCAGGGTCTTATTACGGCTGTAACTACCGATTAATATACCGGAACCTTTTTGAACCAGAAAGATCTCTTCGATATGGGGTTCCGCCAGGTCGCTGATGATCAAGTCTTTTTCTTTGACCCCGGTAAACCAGCCTTTGATGCGAAGCCACCAACCCTCCAAGGAGAACGCTTTTTCCAATCGCTGATCGACTCTTTCGGACAATAGTTGGATCTCCCGTTGGATATACTTCTTGATCATGCGGCCCACAATAGGGTAGAGGGCTTCCACTACTTCATCCTTGGACTCCTGGATCTGAATTTTAAGTGTTTCGGTAATGGTGGGTCCCAACCGCTGCGGCATTTCATCAACGAAATCGTTGATCTTGTCGTCAACGATAGGCTCCACCTGCGATTTGAATAGATTTGGGTCGTGGACTTCTTTGTCCAGTTCCACGATTTTTTCGGTGAGGTCCTCACGCTCCTTGGCGATCTCATCGTTTAATTCGACAATCTTCTCACTGAGGGATTCCCGTTGCTTTCGTTCTTCATCAAAAAGCAGGTCCCTAAGCGCTTTTAGTTTGTCCTTATCATTCATCAAGAAAGTGCCTACCAGCTATTCCTGAAGCTTCTTCCCTAAGCTTTCCAGGGATTTTCCTAAAGCTTTGCGGTCCACCTTGGCTCCGTCAATCTTGTCCAGGCGGCTTTCTAAGGCTTTCTCCAATTCAGTGATTCGGATGTTCATGTCGGTGTTCAGGTTGTCGAGGTTGGTCACCAATTCCTTTTTGATACTGTCCATATAGGACTCCAGTTCTTGGCGGCGGCTTTCGATATCGTCCTTGATTTCACTGAATTGCTGGTTATATAACTGCATGTCCTCACCAAAGATCAGCTCCTTAATGGCCTCGATCTTGGAATTGGTGGCACTTAACAGTTCGTCTTTCTGGTCTGACTTACTCATGATTATAGTATTTACCTACGTTTGTAGACCTCTTTCCACCACAAATAAGCAAATAATAGCAGGATTTCAAAGAAATAAACAGGTTCAAAAGGCCTATTTAGTTAGGAGTCCTTATTGGTAGCAAAAGCCATTCGTTTCTTGCGGGTAAGCAATCCTTCCTGCGGTGAAAACAAAAAGGCCGCTGCGAATAATACTCCAGCCACCAGCGACATGGCTCCGGCAATGGAACCATCCAGCCAGGCCGCCAGGTAATAACCAAAGAAAGAGACTACCACACCCAGGCCGGCGGTGATCAGCATCATTTTCTGCAGATTTTCCGTCAGCAAATAGGCGGTAGCGGGTGGTACGATCAATAATGCCACCACCAATATGGCCCCCACGGATTCAAAAGCCCCTACGGTGGTAAAGCTTACCGCTCCCATCAACAGGTAGTGCCAAAGGGCCACGGAGATCCCACTGGCGGCAGCAAATTTAGGATCGAAGGTGGTGAGGAATAATTCCTTATAGCCAATAATGATGAACAACAGCACCACTATAAAAACAGCGCCCATAATATACATCACCCGGGGGCCCATTATGGTACCATTGGCGGTGATCCAGAGATCAATAGGCACATATGAGATCTCTCCATAGAGCACACAGTCCTGATCCAGGTCTATCTTACCGGCAAAAACACTGATGAGGATGATACCCAGGGCAAACAACCAGGTAAAAGTGACACCGATAGAAGCATCGGTTTGCAGCCGGGCCTTGGTATGGAAGAACTCGATAAGAAAGGTAGTGATCACCCCCAGTATGCTAGCTCCTAACAGCATGGATATAGGCTCCCGCTGTCCGCTGATAAAAAAAGCGATGACAATACCCGGTAGCACGGCATGGGAAATGGCGTCTCCCACCATGGCCATCTGGCGCAAGATTAAATAGCATCCCAGCAATCCACAGGGAATAGCTACTAATGATCCGGCCGCTATGATCCAAAACGCTTCCATTAGTCCTGATAGGGTATTTTAGATTGATGGGGATCGAGCCGGGGATATTGAAGCTGCTCTTCCAGCCTTTGTTCCAATTCCGGGGTAATGATGTGTTCGATGGTTTCCGCATCTTCGTGCACATGATCCGGAGCGATCCTCAGGTATTCCGTCAGGTACAGCTCCCATAAGCGATGCAGCTTGGTGATGCGTTGACCCTTATTCTTCCCGGCGTTGGTAAAGGTCCATCCGTATTCACTGTAATCCAGAAACCCTTGTTGATTCAAATTCTTCAGTCCCTTGCGCAATTTGGCCAAATTGAAAGGTCGCTTCTTGGTGATGTCCTCGATGTTGCGGGCCTGATAATACTGATGATCCGATTGTTCTCCCAGATGATAGAACAGTTTTAAAATGTTCTCCTCCAGCATTTGAGTTTGGAATTTCCGCTGGGTGAACATGCGAAACAGGATCCCTTTTTGAGGAGCCAGGAAGAAGCTCAGCAAGGCAATAATGGATATTACCATGACGATCCAGGGACCGGTAGGCATGGAAGGGGCCACATAACTGATATAGGCGCCTACCAGTCCTGAGAATGCTCCCAAGCCTGCGGCCAGCACGATCATAACCTTTAGTTTGTCTGTCCAGAATCGGGCCGCTGCGGCCGGAGTGATCAGCATCGCGGCCATCAGCACCACTCCGATGGCCTGAATGCCGGTAACCACCGCCAGTACTGTCAAGGTGGTCAGCACCAGCTCCAAAGCGCGTACCGGGAAACCAATAGTTTGAGCAAAATTGGTATCGAAGGCAATTAGTGCAAATTCTTTGAAAAAGATCATGACCGCTACCATGAGGATGAGGGCAATACCGCTGAATACCACCAGATCCTGTCCCACCAGGCTGGCCGCCTGCCCGAACAAGAAGTGATCAAGCCCGCTTTGTGCGGCATTACCGGATTTCTGGATCACCGTTAGCATAAGAATGCCGATCCCAAAAAATACCGAAAGGATCAATCCAATGGCGGTATCTTCCTTGATCTTGGAGCGTTTGGTAATAAAATCGATTAACACCAGTGAGATCCAACCGGTCACGAAGGCTCCTATCACCAAGTAGATAGGGTTTTTAACCCCTGACAGTATAAAGGCCAGACACACTCCCGGAAGTACAGAATGGGCCACCGCATCACCAACCAGGGCCTTCTTCTTGAGCAGCGTAAAAGTTCCTACGATGGCCGAACTGGCGGCCAGCAATACCGAACCCAGTACCACATAGCGTATGTTGGGGTCCGATAACGAAAGAAATTCCCATAGGTGTTCCATAACTATTCTTTTTCTCTGCTGGGAAATTCTTTTTTGGTCAACAACTCGCCTACTTCTGCTAACAAAGTGAGTTTGCCGCCATAGGTTTCCTGCAGTAATTGCCCCGTCATCACTTCCGGTACCGGTCCGTTAGCGATGAGCCGCAAATTCAGTAACACCACCCAGTCGAAATACTCCACGGCCGATTGCAAGTCGTGGTGCACCACCACCACGGTCTTACCCTGTTCCGACATGGTCTTCATCAAATTTATGATGGCCTTTTCCGTGGCGGCGTCCACTCCGGCAAAAGGTTCATCCATGAAATACAGATCGGCTTCCTGGGCCAAGGCTCGAGCCAAGAAGACCCGTTGCTGTTGGCCCCCGGAAAGTTGGGAGATCTGCCTACCGGCATAGGCCTCCATATCTACCCGGCGCAGGCAATCAAGGGCAACTTCTTTGTCGGCTTTGCGAGGTCTGGTGAACAGTCCCAGTTTGCCGTAGCGTCCCATAAGTACCACGTCCATCACCGAGGCCGGGAAGTCCCAGTCCACCGACTCCTTCTGAGGTACATAACTGACCCGCGACCGCACATCTTGCAGATCCTGATCGAAGACCTTAACATAGCCGCTGTTTAACGGTACCAGGCCCATAATGGACTTGATCATGGTGGATTTACCAGCCCCATTGGGACCGATCACCCCAATGATGGACCCGGCCGGTAAGGTGAGATCAATATCCCACAACACCGGCTTTTTATTGTAAGTTACCGTAAGGTCGTGGATCTCTACTACCGGATTATCTACGTGCTGTATCATTTCAGTGCTTCGGTTATCGTTTGGACATTGGCCCGTACCATACCCAAATAAGTGCCTTCTGGAGTACCAGCCTGGCCCATGGCATCGGAATACAGGCTGCCGCCAATTACCACCTGGTGACCTTTTTTCCGACATCCCTCAACCACTGCCTTTATGGATCGCTCCGATATGGAAGTTTCCACAAATACTGCTTTTATGTTACGGTCAATAATGAATTGAACCAGATCGGTGATGTATTTCAACCCGAATTCACTCAAGGTAGACAGGCCCTGCAATCCTCTTACTTCTATGCTATAAGCTCGCCCAAAATACTCAAAGGCATCGTGAGCGGTGATCAACACTCTTTGTTCGTTGGGTATTTTTCCGATTTCTTCCAGAACCTCCTGGTGCAGGGAGTCGAGTTGTCTTTGGTAGGCCTGCATGTTTTTCTCATAAAAGGATGCTCTGGCGCTATCATATTGCTGCAGCGTACGGCCTACTTCACCCACCGCTGCTTTCCACAGGGTCACATCAAACCAGATATGTGGGTCAAAGGCATTTTCGTATAAAGGACTGCCTAACAACTTTGATTGATCCACCGCTTCTCCCACGGCGATTACCGGTTGTATGCGGCTTAGTTTCTCCAGCACTTCTCCCATCTTACCTTCTAGTAACAACCCGTTGTAGAGAATAACATCGGCCTGAGTGAGTTTTTTAAGATCTCCTTGGGTGGCCTTGTAGAGGTGTGGGTCCACTCCCGGGCCCATCAACGCCTGCACCTGCAGAGAGTCCCCTCCAATGTTTTTGACGGCGTCGGCGATCAGCCCCGTAGTAGTTACTACGCTCAAAGGACGGTTCGAGGAGGGTTCTTCGCGGGGCGAAGGTTGGCACGCTGCCAGCAACCATATCAAGACCGTGAACCCTACTACATTCAGCCGGCTCATGATGTTAGTTCCTCCACTAAAATATTACTGGCTACCTCTTTAGAAATGAACAGGATCTCGCCATCATCGATTTTTACCCGCAGACTGCTATCAAATTCTTCCTTGTCTACCACCAATATGCGGGCTCCCAGATAAGCCCCTATCTTGTCCAGGTGTTGTAAAAAACTGCTGCCGCTATCGTTTACCGCCATTATCAATCCTTCCGATTTTGGAGATAGATCGCCTAATTTGATCTGAGGCCTGGCCTTGATCACCCCTTGAGAATCGGGTATAGGGTCACCATGGGGATCCACTTTAGGGTGCCCTAAAAATTCGTCCAGTCGCTCGATCAAAAGAGGTGATTTGATGTGCTCAAGTTGCTCGGCTACCTCGTGGACCTCATCCCAATTAAATTTCAGATGTTGCACCAGGAAAACTTCCCAGAGGCGATGTTTGCGAATCACCTTAAGAGCCGCTGAAATTCCCTCCGAGGTTACATTTACCCCCTGATATTTGGTATAGGAAATCACACCCTTGCGGTCAAGCTTGCGGATCATGTCGCTTACCGAAGCGGGTTTGGTCTTAATAGCATCAGCTATGGCGTTAGTGGATACCTGCTGACCACCACCATCAGACAGGTGGTATATAGTTTTTAAGTAATTCTCTTCAACTAAACTTAACATTACTATCCTGTATTGAGCCCAAATTTACTTAATTTAGACTAATCTAAAAAATAATTTATGTTAATATAAAATATGTGTTTAATCAGCTAGTAACTTCAGCAATTTGGGTGCTTCTGAGGCCCAGGTTATTTCTTCGCCGGGGGTGGTGGTATAAAAGTTCTGGGTACTGAGTTGATCCCATAAATGTTGGGGTTGCAGTTGGTTAAAATTCATCACCAGGGCGGCATTGTAGGGTTTCGCTACTGATTCCCACAGGGCGTGTTCCTGCAGTAAAAAGGGCTTTCTCAACCCCATGAGTTCATAAATACGGGTAGGGATGCAGTTTTGATTGCTGGCATTAGGCTGGTGTGCCACAATACCGTAATCAGCTTGTTTTAAATGCTGCATGATCAGGGAATGGGGAAGGGGCTTGCCATTGGTGATGATTTGGAGATAGGGCTTTTTGTTCAAGGCTTGCAATTCCGCCTCCAGCTGAGGGTCGGGGATATGGCCTATTATGGTAAGCTTCACTTGATGTCCCAACCGGGAAAAGGCTGCCATCAGGCCAATGGTTTGTCTTACCCCGCTTAATTCGGATATAGTACCGCTGATAATAAAGTTCGTGGCGTCGCCCGGGATATTTGCATGGGGAGTGTCTATAGGTTGGTATTTGTTGGCGAGCACCGTGTAGTTACCCTTGGGAAAGGACATTTCCCTGGCGTAGCCGGCCTCGGCCAACAGGTAATGATCGATCCATGGTCGACTTATTTTATGCACTACCAACAGCCCCAATCGTACCAGGAAGCGCCACCAGAAGTTGTAGACCTTCTGAAATCGCACATTGAGTTGATAATTTTCCTGAACATCGTACCACAACCGCCCGCCGTGGAAAATTTTAAAAAGCACCGCCGGGATCAGCAATTCAGGAGTACATACGATCAGCAAATGAGGCCGCAGTCTCCATAGCTTACTAAGGAACTTCCATGGTGCCAGCATTCTGACCAGAGAAAGGCGCCGAAAGGTAAAAATCGGGTGAAAGGTAATAGCATTATGGGCGGAAATATTTTTTGAGGCAAACCCTATGATATTAACCCGGTATTTATTTGTTTGGGCCACTGTTTGTCCCAGTTTTTCATAGAGCCTGGTATCATCTACTGGCTTTAAAACAGAGGCTATGAGAGCAACTTTCTGGGACATGTTTGAAGATATCAAAAACTACGTTCAATTTATGGAATTAAAGGAAATCATAGAAGCTGCCTGGCAGGATCGGGAGCTGCTAACAGAAACACATACCGTCGAAGCCATTGAATCGGTAGTACAACACCTGGATCAGGGTGAGATTCGGGTGGCAGAACCATCGGACGATGGATGGAAGGTCAATGAATGGATCAAGAAAGCGGTGATCCTGTATTTTCCTACGCAGCAAATGATCACTATGGAAGTAGGACCATTTGAGTTTCACGATAAAATCTCCTTGAAGAAGAATTACCATGAACTTGGAGTCCGGGTAGTTCCTCATGGGCTTGCCCGCTATGGTAGTTACCTGGCGCCGGGAGTGATCATGATGCCTCTTATGTAAACATCGGGGCTTATGTGGATAGCGGCACTTTGGTAGATACCTGGGCCACGGTAGGGAGTTGTGCTCAAATTGGCAAAGACGTGCATCTTAGCGGGGGAGTGGGTATTGGAGGGGTACTGGAGCCGGTACAGGCTGCTCCGGTTATTGTAGAAGACGGTGCCTTTGTAGGTTCCCGCTGTATTTTGGTGGAAGGTGTGCATATCGGGCATGAAGCGGTTTTGGGAGCAAACGTGACCCTTACCTCCAGTTCAAAGATCATTGACGTGTCCGGAGACGCTCCCCAGGAATATCGGGGATATGTGCCTCCCAGGTCGGTAGTGATACCCGGGTCCTATACCAAGCAGTTTCCAGCAGGTAACTATCAAGTACCCTGTGCCTTGATTATCGGGCAGCGCAAAGAGAGTACCGATCGCAAGACCTCCCTGAACCAAGCCTTACGGGACAACAACGTAGCGGTATAATCATGGCGAAAATTTTAATTAAGCTGGATGTACTAAACAGCGCGGAAGTCGTTGGTAAGAAGAAGGGGCGGTTGCTGG
>Ga0224508_10003191_pt1 | contig 13625 bp, 8 predicted proteins | sample SF_Jan12_sed_USG_4_FD_170157 | JGI IMG/M metagenome (GOLD analysis project Ga0224508, IMG submission 170157) | Sediment microbial communities from San Francisco Bay, California, United States - SF_Jan12_sed_USGS_21 | ecosystem: Environmental > Aquatic > Marine > Sediment | place: USA: California...
AAATCACGTACCCCGCAGGGGTACCACCATGGGTTCGATGTGCTGTCCAACATGTCGATTTGTAGTACCCCTGCGGGGTACGCAAATGTGTTTTGCCCCACAACCCAGGGTGCGCTGCGCGACCCTGGGCTTTGATGTTCCACCGCGTTGCGGTGATCACGCATCACGGCCGCTAGCAATAGTACCGTAATCTTGCGTCTCTCCGTTGTTTTCATTGTTCCCAGGACACACTCTCGCGATCACAACGATCTCAAGCACGGGGCTAGGAGCAGGCAAAACGGAACAAAAACCGTCCCACGCCCACTAGCCTGGGCATCCACAAACTGATCACCCCACTCCCGACCCCTTCAGCGTCACCCCTTCAGCGTCAGCGAACCATCATGCCGGCACGCTAAACTGGTCCCCGCGACTGACCTTTCACCAGCCTAGGAATAAGCTTGCCTACGCGCACGCGCCACGAAATTGCCCAACCTCGTCCATCGCGTAAGCTTCTCGGACCCGGCCCGCTGGACCCTCTCTGACCGCACTTCTGCCCAGACCCTGGTCAGCAGATGCTCAATAAACGAGCAAATTTCGGCATCGACCGGGTTCCCACGATTTCCGAAAAATCTTCACAAGCCAATTGAAATCTGGGGATTATGCGCTATGATGCTGGCTTGCGCACGTTGCGCGGCATCTGATTTGCCTAGTTTTTGATGTTTAATGGCTGCCCCGATGTGCGGGGTGGTTTTTAATGGAATGCGGTTGGAGGGGACGGAGTACCACGGACTATTTCTTTATTGTGCCGAGCGGAGTTTGTTGCCGGCGCTGATGGCGCTTGCCCAGGCAAAACGAATCAACGGCCGTGGCAGTCAGAACACACCTTTGCGGCTCGGCAGCCAAAGCAAAACAGGAGCTAATTGGTTATGTCCAGGACACCTAGCGAAGTATTGGCGATGTGTCGGGAGAACGATGTGAAGGCGGTGGACCTCCGCTTCATGGATTTCCCCGGACTGTGGCAGCATTTCACGATCCCGGTCGACAAGCTGAGTGAAGACATCTTTGAGGAAGGCCTCGGCTTCGACGGTTCCAGCATCCGCGGTTGGCAGGCCATTAACGAGAGCGACATGCTGGTCGTCCCGCAGTCGGATACCGCATTTCTGGATCCGTTCACCGAATTGCCGACCGTGGCCATGATCTGCAATATCCAGGACCCGATCACACGCGAGGACTATTCACGCGACCCCCGTAATGTGGCCCGCAAAGCAGTCAATTACATGAAGAGCACCGGGATGGCGGATACCTGCTTCATTGGGCCGGAAGCCGAGTTCTTTATCTTCGACGATGTCCGCTTCGACCAGAACGAGCACGAGTCTTATTACCACGTCGACAGCATCGAAGGGCAGTGGAACCGCGGCAAGAATACCAAAGCGGCCGGGGAAGGCCCGAACTTGGGCTACAAACTGCGGTACAAGGAAGGGTATTTTCCCTGCCCTCCGGCCGACAAGATGATGAACATCCGCAATGAGATGATGCAGGCCATGATCGATTGCGGACTGGAGGTCGAAGCCCAGCACCACGAAGTGGCGACCGGCGGCCAGGCCGAAATCGACTTGAAGTTCGATGAACTGGTGACCATGGCCGACAAGATGTTGATGTACAAGTACATCATCAAGAACGTGGCCGATAAACACGGCAAGACGGTGACCTTTATGCCCAAACCGCTCTATGCCGATAATGGTTCCGGCATGCACACCCACATCTCGCTGTGGAAAGAAGGCCAACCGCTGTTTGCCGGCGGTGGCTATGCGGGGCTCAGCGAAATGGCGCTGTATGCCATTGGCGGCCTGTTGCGACACGCGCCGGCCGTGCTGGCCTTCACCAACCCCACGACCAACAGCTACAAGCGGCTGGTGCCGGGTTATGAAGCGCCGGTAAATCTGGCCTACTCCCAGAGAAATCGATCGGCTTCCTGCCGGATCCCGATGTACAGTCCCAGTCCCAAGTCGAAGCGGGTCGAGTTCCGTTGTCCGGATCCCAGCTGCAATCCTTACCTGGCCTTCTCGGCCATGCTGATGGCCGTCCTGGACGGGATCCAGAACAAGATCCATCCGGGCGAGCCGCTGGATAAGGACATTTACGATCTGAGTCCGGAAGAAGCGGCCGAAGTGCCGACGACGCCCGGTTCGCTGCACGAGGCGTTGACCGCCCTGCGGCGAGACCACGAATTCCTGCTGCGTGGCGACGTGTTTACCAAGGACGTGGTCGATACGTGGATCGAGTACAAAGAGGTCAATGAAGTGGACGCGCTGAGGCTGCGACCGCATCCGTTCGAGTTCTGCTTGTATTTCGACATCTAAACCTTGCTTGTGCTCAAATCCCCTTGCTTGTGCTCAATACCCCTTGCTTGTGCCCAATACGTTGGGCCAGCATTTCCGACCGGGTCGGCGGCCCCCCCGCCGGCCCGGTTTTTTCGTGCGGCGGTACCGCCGAGGCGTTTCAGGCGCGAGCAGCTTGGCGGTCGAGTTGGCACGTCCAGTTGGCACGAGGCTTGCGTACCAAAAGGTGCCCGTGGCGAAGAGGCAATTTTCCACAGGCGACAAGCCGGACGGGGTCGGAACAGAGATCAGAGGTAGACACCCGGGGCCGGTTAAGCGAAGAGGCTTGTGTCAACGAACGGAACATGAGGGCCAACAAAGACTTACGTGGCCCTGACGAGCTAGAGGAGATCAGGAAGGCAGAGGAGAGTTTGGCACCTGACGAGCGGTTCGCTGGGCGCAGCGACCGCACAGCAACAGGCGAGTAGAGGACCTTGAAAAAGGCTTCTCAGCTCGCCTGTTGTATTGTTATTGAACATATGTATTGAAACAAGACATATGGGTACCCCATTTGGGGTAGACGCATTTCACGGCTCCGGCGCTATTTCTAAAAAGAATCTCGGAATAATTCCCGCCTGCTTCTGCGTTTGTTCTTAGCGAGCCGTCCGGTTTGGATTGTTGGCATTCGCGCGTCGCTGACGTAGGATGAGGGGCGACCGGTAGTTTGCCGGTGCGGTGGCGTCTACAACTTGCTCGAAATCGATTTCCCGGCGGGATGAACAACATGTTGGCTTTACGCTTTGCGCGGCACGCCCCTTCCGCGCCGATGATACTGCTGGCCAGTGCGATGGTGCTGGTTTGTCTGCCGCTGAGCGCAGCCAAGCCGGACGACAAGGACTCTGGGGCTCCTCCCGGTGTCGGTTATTCCGATCGCACCATAGCCTTCATGGATGCGCAAATGCGTCAGGGGTGGGAAGACTACGGTTTCACCCCTTCGGCCAGGGCGAGCGACGGCAAATGGTGTCGCCGTGTGTACCTGGACGTACTGGGGCGGATCCCCTCGGTCGAGGAACTGGATTTGTTCGTGCAGGACAAATCCTCCGACAAACATGCGCGGCTGGTCGATCGCTTGTTGTCCGACGAGTACGCGGAAGAATACGCCCGCAACTGGACGACGATCTGGACCAAAATTCTGATCGGCAGCGCTGGCAACGATCGGCGGTCGCCGGTCAATCGGCAGGGGATGCAACAGTACCTGCGTCAATCTTTCCTGCAGAACAAGCCCTACGACCGCATGGTGTGGGAATTGATCAATGCTCGTGGCACCAGCAAGCCGGGCCTGCAGGGTTTCAACGGCGCCGTCAACTTCCTGGCGGACAAGCTGGAAGAGGGTGGTGTGCAGGCGACGGCCAAGACATCCCAGGTCTTCATGGGTATCCGCATGCAGTGCACCCAGTGTCACGATCATCCGTTTAATAACTGGAAGCAGAACCAGTTTTGGGAAATGAATTCGTTCTATCGCCAGACCGTGTCCTTGCGGCGGTTCGGCGAAGGCCGCGACATCGCGCATATCGACCTGGACAACCAGGACTTTCAAGGTCCCAGCCAGCAACCGGAAGAGGCGGAAGTCTATTACGAACTGCGCAACGGCGTGCTCCAGGCGGCTTACCCGGTATTCACCGACATGGACGGCACCCGCACCGCACTGGGCCGCAGTGGTTTCGTCGACGAGATTAACCGTCGCGCCGAGCTGGCGAAACTGGTGATCAATTCCGGGTACCTGCCGGTGGCGATGGTCAATCGCACCTGGGCTCATTTTCTGGGCTACGGATTTACCAAACCGTTCGACGACCTGGGACCACACAATCCGCCCACGCAGCCCGAACTGCTGCAGAAGCTGGCCGACCAGTTCCAGGCCAGCGGCTACGATATCAAACAGTTGATACGCTGGATCACGCTCAGCCAACCGTACCGGCTGTCCAGCAAGTTCAATTCAACCAACGAGGACGACGACCCGCAGCTGGGCAACCCGCCGGTCTTCAGTCGCTTTTATCCGCGGCAGATGCAGGCCGAACAGCTGTACGAATCGCTGCTGGTGGCGACCGAAGCCCACAAGACGCGCGGGGATTACGAGCAACAGGAAGCGGCCAAGAGGAAGTGGCTGGATCAATTCGTGATCGCTTTCGGCACCGACGAAAACGACGAAACCAGTACCTTCAACGGCACGATTCCACAGATCCTGATGATGATGAATGGGGATCTGATGAAACGGGCGACCAGTACCGAGCAGGGTGGCTTTCTGCAGCGCGTGGCCAGCGATCCGAAAACCACACCGACCAAGAAGATCCAGTTGCTATTCAAAGCCGCTTTAGCGCGGCAAGCGACCTCTGCCGAACGCAAGGCGGCCAATTCGACGTTGGCCGGTCGCGAAAACATGGTCCAAGCACTCCAGGATGTCTGGTGGGTGCTGTTGAATACGAACGAGTTTATTTTGAATCATTAGGCCGGAGAAGGTTTCAGGTTTCAGTGTTCAGGTTTCAGTAACGGGTTTGCCCTGACACCTGACACCTGACAACCGGGCCGCTCGGACACGTTAGCCGGGAAACCCACCAGGAGAAACCCCATGCAAGTCGATCTCAGCACACCCCGCGGCATGTCGCGTCGGCACTTTATGCAGCACCTGGCCGGCGCGTCCGCGCTGGCCGTGCCCGCCTTGAATTTTGCCTCGGCCATGCGCGCCAGCGCCGCCGACCTGCAAAAGAACCAAAAGGCCGTGATCCTGCTGTGGATGGGTGGCGGACCGGCCACGATCGACATCTGGGACCTCAAGCCCGGCAGCGTGAACAGCGGGCCCTTCCAACCGATCGCCACCACCGGCGACATGCAGATCACCGAGCACATGCCGCTGATGGCCAAGCAGATGCAGCACATGTCGATCGTGCGCTCGATGAGCACTCGTGAAGCGGACCATAGCCGCGGCCGCTACTACATGCACACCGGTTACGTGCCCAATCCGAATGTCCAGCATCCCAGCTACGGAGCCGTGGTCGCTCATGAACTGGAATCAACCCGTCCCGAACTGGAAATCCCCCCCTTCGTCTCGGTCGGCGGCGGCAGTGTCGGCCCTGGATTCCTGGGCATGGCCTACGCGCCCTTCGTCGTCAATTCCAACGGTCAGGTCAAAGACCTGCAGACGAAGATCGAGGCGGACCGAGTGCGCGACCGCATAAAGTTGCTCAACCAGTTGGAGGCCGGATTCATCCGTCAGAATCGAGGCCTTGCGCCGCAGGAACATGCCCGGGTGCTGTCCAAGACTCAGCGGCTGATGAACAGCAAGCAAATGGATGCTTTTAAGGTCAGCCTGGAACCTGCCGAGGTCCGCGAGCAGTACGGCAACACTAACTTTGGCCGCGGCTGCCTGATGGCTCGACGCCTGGTAGAAACAGGCGTACCGTTTATCGAAGTCGACCTCGGCGGTTGGGATACCCACATGGACAACTTCGACCGCCTGCAGACCAAGCTCCCGGAAATGGACCAGGCCATGGCGGCGCTGGTCAGCGACCTGGAGCAGCGTGGCATGTTGGACAACGTGGCCATTGTCTGGATGGGCGAGTTCGGCCGCACGCCGCGGATCAACGGCAACGCGGGTCGCGACCACTGGGCCCGCAGCTGGAGCGCGGTTGTCGGCGGCGCCGGCTTCAATCGCGGCATTGCCGTGGGCCAGACCAACTCGGACGGCACGGCGATCGACAGCGAGCCCTACACGTCCGAAGACCTGATGGCCTCGGTGCTGAACAGCATCGACATCTCGCTGGACACGCGGTTCACCGCCAGCAACGGCCGCCCCATGAAGATCGCCAACAGCGGCCGCCTGATCAAAGAGCTGTTTGCGTAAACAAGCAGGCGCGTCTCGCCGAGACGCGCCCTGCAAGTCTCGGCTACGTGTTTAGCCTGCTGGCAATCATTACGTTTGAAGGCACGTCAAACCTGCACCCTCCCTCTTGGGAGGGTCGGACGCGGTAGCGGCCGGGGAGGGTGTGCGGTTTAGCCGAGGTGAGCGGGTGGAACTATTCGCTTCACTAAATGCGGAAAGGCCCTCCCCGCTCGTTCCTCGCGACCCTCCCCAAGGGAGGGTGAAGCGGATAATTGTGCTGGTGCGCTAAACACGTACAGTCTCGCAGCGTCTTACCTACGTGAATTGGCGCGCGAGCGTCGGTGGCTACAACCCGCCACAGGCGGGGACTCCAACACAAAAAAAAGGGACCAGCGCTTTTGCGCCGGTCCCTTTCGTGAATGTTCATCACACTGCGTGTGATGTAATCGCGTCACGCCCACCGCGGCGGGTAAACTCAGCGTGACGAGTGCTATCGTTAATACATATCGTAGTCGCCGCCGTGGCCCGCCGCGCCCTTCTTTTCGTCCTTGGGCCTTTCGGCGATCAGGGCGTCGCTGGTCAGCAGCAGTGTCGAGACGCTGGCCGCGTTCTGCAGCGCGGTGCGTGTCACCTTGGTCGGATCGATCACGCCCGCTTCGACCAGGTCTTCGTAGACGTCCGTCGCGGCGTTGTAACCAAAGTTGCCTTTGCCCTCAGCGACCTTTTCGCAGACGATGCTGCCGTCCTGGCCCGCGTTGGCCGCAATGGCGATCAGCGGCGAGCGACAAGCGCGGACGACGATGTTGTAACCAACCTCTTCGTCATGGCTCAAGTCTTTGGGGCTGACCGACTTGGACGCTCGTAAAATGGCCACGCCGCCGCCGGGCAGGATGCCTTCCTCGACCGCCGCCCGCGTGGCGTGCAGGGCGTCTTCGACCCGCGCCTTCTTCTCTTTCATCTCGCTTTCGGTGGCCGCACCGACGTTGACCTTGGCCACGCCGCCGGACAGTTTGGCCAACCGCTCTTCCAGCTTCTCGCGATCGTAATCGCTGCTCGAATCCTCGATCTCTTTGCGGATCTGATCGATACGCGCCTTGATCTCTTCGCTGCTGCCGGCCCCTTCGATGATCGTCGTGTTGTCCTTGTCGACGATCACTTTCTTGGCGCGACCCAGGTCGGTAATCGGCAGGCTGTCCAGCTTGATGCCCAGGTCCTCGAAGACCGCCGTACCGCCGGTCAGGACGGCGACATCCTCCAGCATCGCCTTGCGGCGATCGCCGTAGCCGGGGGCTTTGACCGCACAGCAGGTGAACGTGCCGCGCAGCTTGTTGATGACCAGCGTGGCCAGGGCCTCGCCGTCGATATCTTCGGCCACGATCAGCAACGGTTTACCCGAGTTGGCCACCGCTTCCAGCAAAGGCACGATGTCTTTGACACTGGAAATCTTCTTTTCGAAGACCAGCACGAAGCAGTCGTCCAGCACCGCTTCCATGGTGGTCGGGTCGGTGACGAAGTAGGGTGACAGGTAACCGCGATCGAACTGCATGCCCTCGACCCACTCGGTGTCGGTCTGCAGGCTCTTGCCTTCGTCCACGGTAATCACGCCGTCCTTGCCGACCTTTTCCATGGCGTCGGCCAGGATGTCGCCGATTTCGATGTCGTTATTCGACGCGATCGAACCGACCTGGGCCATTTCTTTCTTGGTCTTGATCTGGATCGACATGCTTTCCAGTTTGTTGCTGATATCGGCGATGGCCTTTTCGATGCCCAGTTTCAGTTGGACCGGGTTCACGCCGGCCACGACCGCCTTGAGGCCTTCGACAAAGATCGCTTCGGCCAGCACGGTGGCCGTGGTCGTACCGTCGCCGGCCACGTCGCTGGTCTTGGATGCCACTTCGCGGACCATGCGGCAGCCCATGTTTTCGTAAGGGTCTTCCAGGTCCACTTCCTTGGCGACCGTGACCCCGTCCTTGGTAACGGTGGGCGATCCAAAGCTCTTTTGCAGGATCACGTTGCGACCCTTGGGACCCAGCGTGACTTTGACGGCCTTGGTCAGTTTGGACACGCCCCGCCGCATGGCATCGCGGGCCTCTTGATCAAATGCAATCATCTTGGACATCGGTAATTCACTCCTGGTAAGGTGTTGCCGCGGTGCGCCGGCGACCGCAGTCAAATATTTTGGAAAGCTTGTATCTTCGACAGCGCCACTACTCGATGACCGCGAGAATATCGTCCTCGCGCATCAGCAGCAGTTCGTCGTCGCCCACGGTAAACGATTCGCCGGCATAGCTGGAAAACAATACGTTCTCGCCGACTTTGACTTGCATTTCGCTGCGGGAACCGTCGTCCAGCACGCGTCCGGGCCCCACGCTGATCACGACACCGCGGGCCGGTTTGTCTTTGGCCGATTCGGGCAACACGATGCCGCCGGCCGTTGTATCTTCAGATTCCGCACGCTCCACCACGACTCGATCGCCTAACGGCTGAAGCTTCGTACTGGTCTTTTTCTTGGTCGCCGTCGCCATGGATCTGACTCCTCCCTTTCAACTGATACTGGAATTTAGGTGTTTTAGGTGTCTTGGTTTCCGGTCGTCGCCGCTTGATCGGCGTCGGATGCAGGCTGCCATTTTTGCGCACCGACGGTGCGGAGAGCGACATTTATGCAACCGGCGCGCCGCATCGTGTGCCGAGCGATCCAAGTATGTTGTTCTGAAACGAGTTGCGTAAATCGAAAAGCTTCCTTGGGCAGCTGCCGGGCCAACGGCGTTAAGCGGACGGCGGCCAGATTCTGCCATTTTGACAGTCGGCCGGTACTTATCACGGACGGATTGGGGCACGTCCTGGGGTGTTCAGTTTGCGCTTATTAACGTCGATTTCTCGATATTTTCTCGATTTCGTTTTTGTTCGGTTCAATGGATTCCATACTAGGCCCGTGCTTTAGCACGGGTCGTGTTAGCCAGCCGCGCTCTTCGCTCAGCCCCGACCGCCGCCGCATGCGGCGGCGGTCGGGGCTGAGCGAAGCTAAAACGGGGGTTAATCGATTTCGCTACCCCGTGCTGAAGCACGGGGCTAATATCGGGGAAACGGAATAAAAACCGTCCCACGCCAACTGGCGTAATCGTAAGCAAACTGAACACCCCGATCACGACCTTTAACGGCGACCCAGAGGAAATCGCCGGTTCCACGTAGCACCCCGGCTGATCCACGCAGGTACTTGCCGCAACCGCAATTTTTTTGATCGATCGCCTACTCAAAGCAGCCGGGGTGCTGTTTTCGCTGTGGTGACTGCACAAGCGACTCAGCGGCGGGCGACTTGGTTGCCGCTGATGCGGACAATCAGCCGTTTCATCTCCAGGACGCTCAGCGTCGACAGCACGCGCTGGACCGGTAGCCGAGTGGATTGAACGATCGCGTCGATCGAAGTGGCCTCGCTGTCGATGGCCTGCAGCACGGTTTTCTCGGTCTCGTTCAACATCAGTTCCGCCGGGTGACGGATGATCGCACCGTCATCATCTGCCGAAGGTTCCACCAGCGGTCCCAGTTCCTCCAGAATGTCGTCCACCGACTCGACCAGCTTGGCGCCATCGCGGATCAGTGCGTGACAGCCCCGCGAGGCGCGACTGTCGATACGGCCCGGTACGGCAAACACTTCGCGACCTTGTTCCATGGCATGTCGAGCGGTAATCAGGGCGCCGCTCCGCTCGGCCGCCTCGACGACGACGGTTCCCAGCGCAAGTCCGCTGATAATCCGATTCCGTTGCGGAAAGGAATTGCTGGTCGGCACAAACCGCGGTGGCATCTCGGACAGCACCGCGCCCTGGTGCCGGATATCGTCGGCCAGTTCCTTGTGTTCCGGCGGATACATATTCAGCAGACCGCCGCCCAGCACGGCCAAGGTCCTGCCGCCCGCCTGTAGCGTGGCTTGCTGAGCGGTCGCGTCGATACCACGAGCCAGCCCGCTGATGATCGTGACGCCGGCGCGGGCCAGCCCGCCGGCCAGCCGTTCGGCCTGCGCGATGCCGTACCGCGTCGCATGCCGTGAGCCGACGATAGCGATCGCCACCGCATCGGCAGGTTTCAATTCGCCCTGCACGAACAGCGTCGCCGGCGGATCCACGATCTCGCGCAGCAGCCGGGGATAGGTCGCATCGCGGGTGGTCAGGATTTCGATCTCATTGCCGCGGCACAGGGCCAGCTCGGATTCTACGTCCAGCTGGTCCCGGGCGGCGCCGATGGCATTGCTGATCTTGGATCCCACGCCGGGAACTTCTCGCAGCTGGCTCAGCGGTGCGTCCAGAATAGCAGCCGGACTTTCGAAACGTTCCAACAGCGCCTGCAGGATCCGCGGGCCGACGCCGGTCACCAACGACAGGCACAGCCAGTCGTGTAATTCCGCATCGGCCAGTTCGAGTTCGGTTTGTTCCGATTCGTCCACGGATGAATTTCCTTAATACAGCCTTCGTACCGGCATGCAGGTGAGACTCTGCCAGGCTATGATTTTTTGTAGGCCGGAACAAGCTCCGCGCAGTTCCGGCAGCAAATTACCAGAAAACGTCGACATTGCCGGAATCCCGGCGCGCCGGGACTTGTTCGCGGCCTACTTGTTGCTACGTGTTTTTCAATGCGGCCAGAACCGCGCTGTCCTGGACTCCTTCCACAAGTTCCACGTGGCCCATTTCGGTGGGCAGCACGAATCGCATTTGTCCTTGTTCTGCCTTCTTGTCATGTCGCATGGCGGCTATCAATTCTTGATGATCCACGTCGGGAACCACGGTCGGCAGGCCGACCGCTTCCAGCAGCTTTTGCTGACGCCTGGTGAATTCCGCGTCGACGCGTCCCAACGACTCGGCCAGCCGCGATGCGCACAACATGCCGATGGCGACCGCCTCGCCGTGCAGCAGTTGCTGGTAACCGGTCACCGTCTCCAGCCCGTGACAGAACGTGTGTCCGTAATTCAGCACGGCCCGCAAGCCGGTTTCTTCGCGTTCGTCCTGCTGGACCACGTCGGCTTTGAGCTGGCAGCAGCGCGCGATCACGTCGATCAGCACATCGTCCTGGCGACGATTGATTGCGTCGACATTGTCTTCCAGGTACGCGAAAAACTTTGCATCCAGAATCACGCCGTATTTGATGACTTCCGCCAGGCCGGCGCGGTACTGCCGCTCTGGCAGGGTGGTTAGCACCTGGGTGTCGATCAAGACGGCGGTCGGTTGCCAGAAAGCGCCAACCATGTTCTTGGCACCAGTCAGGTTGATCCCGACCTTGCCACCCACGGAGCTATCAACCTGTGCCAGCAGAGTGGTGGGAACCTGGACGAATCGCAGGCCCCGCGCAAAACTTGCCGCCAGGTAGCCGGCCAAATCCCCGATCACGCCGCCACCGACGGCGGCCACGATCGATTTGCGGTCCGTACCCAGTTCCAGGCATTTGTCCCACAGGGCAGCCAGCGTGTCGACCGACTTGCTGACCTCGCCGGCCGGCACCACGATCACGTCCACTTCCAGCCCAGCCGCCGCCAGATGCTCGGCGACCGTCATGGCATGCGGTGTTTCCACGTGCTGGTCGGTGACCAGCACGACATGCCACGTCGGGCAGTGGCGGGCGACCGTGTCGGCTGTATCGGCAAGAATCCCGCTGCCGATTTTGATCGCATAACTGCGCTCGCCCAGGCGGACGTCCACGATTTTTGCCGGTTCGGTCACGTGTTTTACCGGTTCGGTCACGGGGCGTGCCTCTGTCAGCAGTCGCAACCGCTGATGTCACTCTTAGAACGTGTTTTAAAAATGCGGAGTCATCATCCGGCCGCGCCCGTCAACACCCTCCCTCCCAGCTTGTGATTTTATTCCGGCTTGTGAGGTCGAGGGCGAATTGTTGTGATTGTTTTGTGTTTGGCGCCGTGTTGGCGGGTGGTTTGTGTTGAATCGGCCGGCGTTGGTCCTCGCTGTACGTGTTGGTTAGGTCGGGGCCCGGTCGGTTTCGATGGTTCGTTGGCTAAGTCGCATGCGCCAGCTTCCATATCCTTTGCAGATTGAACGTGACCGCGTGCAGCAGCGCCTCCGCTGTGACCTTCCTGAGACCGCGAACCTTGAATTGGTGCAAACCGTGATTGCGACAAACCGCGTTGGGAAACTCCGCGATCGAGGGCCGCTGTCGGTAGCGTGTTTTCGCTTCGTCCGTCGCCATCCGCTGGCGGAATTCGGCCATCTGATCGCTATCGCCGGGTTGTCGAGCGTGCGGATCCTGGCCTTTCTTGATCGTCTCTTCAGCCCGCGGAATTGGGGCGAAGACTTGCGTGCCGGATTTTTCCAGTCGAGTAATATCGTCCTTCGTCGCGAAGCCGCCGTCGACCAGATAATGCTCGGGAAGTTTATCGTAACGCGCCTGCAGTTGTTCATGCATCAGTCCCATCTGGCCGCCGTCGCTGCCGCAGTTGGTTACATCCACGCCGGCGATGATGCGCGACTTGGCGTCGGTGACGAACTGCACATTGTAGGCTGGCCGAAAACCGCTATCGGCCATTTTCATGACGCGGGCTTCAGGATCGGTCGACGAGCAGCGGGCTTTCTTGCCGGAGCCCTTGGCGCGACGTTCTTTCTGCTGCTCCAACTGCTTCAGTTCTTCAAGGGCCTTGTCCAGACGCTGCTGGCGATCCGTGGCGGCCCGCAGTTGGGCGGCCTCGCGACGCGACTGGCCAGCGTGCGATTCGGCCGCGTCCTCGCGCTCTTGTCGCAAGCGATCGACCTGTTTCGCAGCCGCACGTCGGCAATCCTCCAGCGTCTGGCCACGGCGGAACGAACTGCTGCCGGCGCTGGCCCGCACCCGCATGCCGTCTTGAGCGACCGTATCGAGCGTGATCAGTTCTTGATGCAGCATCGTGGCGACCGTGTCGGTCAGCAGTTGATCGAGAAAATCGCCGCAGTCGGCACGGAAGTCGCTGAGCAGATGATAGTTGACGCCCACGCCGCCGCAGATCCACATGTAGGCCAAGTCGCGCTCGCAGAGGCGGTCGATGTGCCGTGCGCTGCTGATCCCTTCGATCGTGGCGAACATCCACAGCGCCAACAAGATACGGGGATCGACCGCGTCGCGTCCGGCACGTCCCTCGACCGCCGCGATTCGCTCGTACAGCCTGCTCATGTCGAGCGACTCGACATACGCCCAGACCAGCCGCGCCCGATGATCGGTCGCCAGCAATTGGTCCAGACAGACCGGTCGCCACTCGATTTGCACCCGCTCCGGTCGCTTGACCCGAACCCGTCCCCTCGTCGATGATTTGGAAGTATTCATACTCATGTTATAGCGCTAAGAACTAACCCCGGGAAGAGCGCTTGAAAAAATCACAAGCTCTCCGGGAGGGTCGGCCGCAGCGTGTCCCGACACACTTCACCCTCCCCTTGGGAGGGTCGCGAGGAACGAGCGGGGAGGGCAGCTGCTCGAAGATTGGTTGCTGGTTC
>Ga0224508_10003192_pt1 | contig 13624 bp, 10 predicted proteins | sample SF_Jan12_sed_USG_4_FD_170157 | JGI IMG/M metagenome (GOLD analysis project Ga0224508, IMG submission 170157) | Sediment microbial communities from San Francisco Bay, California, United States - SF_Jan12_sed_USGS_21 | ecosystem: Environmental > Aquatic > Marine > Sediment | place: USA...
GATACTGACGACAGAATTCCGACGAGCGCGCCTCGATCGTATTGCGCAGAGTTACGACGCCATGCGCGAGCATGAAGCGATCGATTACGGGACGCATCAGACCGTCGCCTGTAGGCATGATCAGCGTCTGGTTTTCGAGCGATGCGAGATCTACGGGCTCGCCCCCGACCAGGGGATGTCCGGGACGGGCGACGAACACCAGCGGCTCGGAGTACAAGTGCGTGAATGACAGGCCCTGCATGCGCTTCGGTGATGCAAGGCGACCGACGACGAGATCCATTTCACCGATGCGCAACTGGTTGAGCATCGTCGTATTTGGCCCGGTAATGATCCTGATCACCGAATTATGTGTCTCCTGGAACTCCATTACGGCCTTCGGCATGAACTGGGCCGCTACACCGAGCAGCGCACCCACGACAAGCATCGGGCCGCCTTGTGTGCGGAACTGGGCAAGACCATCGAGTCCTTCCTTGAGAGCGGCGATGCTGGCGCCGGCATAGCGCAGGAAAACCCGTCCTTCCGGAGTCAGCCGTAGGCCGCCTTTGCCGCGCCGCTCGAATAGCCGGGTGTCGAGAATCTTCTCGAGCTCTGCCAGTGTTTTAGACGCTGCCGGTTGACTGACATTGAGCGCATACGCGGCCGCACTGATCTTTCGCGACCGTGCTGTCTCGAGAAAGCAGTTGAGGTGCCGATGGCGAATGCGCGCAAGTTGCTGTTTTGTGGGCCGCGCCGTTGTTTCTGTAACCATTTGGTTATATTAACCGGCCTATAATTCAATTTCCATAACCGTTCCGGCGTATTAAATTGGTTTCGCAATTAATTATTGCGCTCGCCCGGCAAAAAATCTTCGGGATACACAAGGATGAGCAGCGAAGAAGCCACACCGTCGCGACGCAAGGCGATCAAAGGGGGCCATCGCTGTGACTGAAACATCAAAAAAATTCGATCTTAACCATTACATCCCGTGCCAACTGGCAAGTGTTACGCAGGCAATGATGCGATCGCTGGCTGCGCTGTTCGAGGAGCGCTTCGGAATTTCATTGCCCGAATGGAAGGTGCTCGCAATTACCCGGGAGAGACCCGGGCTTTCCGCGATCGCCGTCGCGCGCCGAGCACAGATGGATACTGTCGCGGTCAGCCGCGCGGTGACCAAGCTACTCGACCGCGGCCTCGTTAGCCGCGAAATCGACGGCGAGGACCGGCGCCGCTCGGTGCTCGACCTGTCCGAATTCGGCATCGAACTGCATGACCAGATTGCGCCGGTGGCCGCAGAACTTGAAGCGAGTCTGTTCGAGGACCTGACCGAGGACGAAAAGCAGGTATTCGAAAAGGCCATTCGGATGCTGCAGGCCAAGGCGACCGATTTCACCGACGCGTACAGCGCACCACCACGACGGATCGTACCGCACGTTTCACCCGTGGCTGCTCGCAGGAAGCCAGACCCTTATCGGCCATTGCGTCCCGGGCCCCTGGTTAGCCATCACCTGAACGGAACCCGTTGAGGTAGCGCCGGGCGGCACGCCGGTACAAAATGGCGGCGTGTTGCTTCCCCGCCGTGAGGTATCCGATGCGTTTACATGCAGTAGCACCGCTTCTGGCCGTCATACTGGTGTCGGCGCCAGCCGGTGCCGAAACCGAGACCGTCGATCTGCGCGAGTGGGAGGTTCCCTGGGAAAACTCCCGGCCACGGGATCCTTTTGTCGAGACATCTGGTCGCGTCTGGTTTGTCGGCCAGCGCGGGCACTATGTCGCAAGTCTCGACCCGGCCAGCGGTGAATTCAACCGTTTCGATCTGGAGCCGGGAACCGGTCCCCACAATCTGATCGTCGCCGGCGACGGCGACGATGCCGTGGTCTGGTATGCCGGTAATCGCAATGCTCATATCGGTCGACTGGATCCTGCAACAGGCAATATCGACAAGTTTCCGATGCCGATCCCCGAGGCCCGAGACCCGCACACGCTGATCTTCGATAACGCCGGAGACATCTGGTTTACCGTACAGAGCGGCAACTTCGTTGGCCGGCTTGCGACGCATTCGGGCGAGGTTTCGCTGATCGAGGTTCCGACCCGGGGTGCGCGGCCCTATGGCATCAAGCTGAACTCGAAGGGCGAACCCTGGGTGGTCGAGTTCGGTAGCAACAAACTGCTCAGAATCGACACGGACGAACTTACCGTCGAGGAGATCGAACTGCCCCACGCAGCCTCTCGTCCGCGGCGGATGGCGATTACGTCCGATGACAACATCTGGTATGTCGACTACGCGCTTGGGCGGCTGGGACGATACGAGCCAGGTTCGGCGAGCTTCACCGAGTGGGACCTTCCATCAGGTAGCGAAAGCCAACCCTACGGGATGGCCGTGGATCGAAACGACCGCCTGTGGCTGGTCGAGACCGGAGTTCAACCCAATCGATTTGTCGGATTCGACACGGAATCCGAGACTTTCTTCTCGGGCACGGACATACCGAGCGGTGGCGGACGGATTCGACACATGTACTACTACGAACCGTCCGGCGAAATCTGGTTCGGCACGGACACCAACAATGTCGGCCGCGCAAAGGTTCACTAGGCGGCTGCTCGCGTTTGTACTAGTCTCCGCGCTGCCCGGCACGGCCGCCACATTCGAAAACGGGCCACTGCCCGCCAATACCGGGGGCTTCGGCGAAACCGATTGCTCAGCCTGCCATTTCGACAATACCGTCAATGCCGGCAACGGTAATCTGACCATCGAGGGTGTGCCCGAAGTCTTCGAACAAGGGCGACGCTATGCGCTCACGATCGTCCTCAGCCATCCCGATCTTGTCGGTGGCGGATTCCAGGTAAGCGTGCGAAACACTGACGGCGGTCCCGCAGGTGAACTCGCATCGGCAGATAATGACGTCAGCGCCACGACGCTCACCACGACGGGCGTTACTTACCTGCAGCACAACCGGCCTCGCGCTAACGCCTCCGGCGCAGTTCGCTGGAACGTCACGTGGAAGGCTCCGGAGGCCGGAGATAATGCGATCGTATCCGTGGCGGCGAATGCGACCAACGGGGACGCTTCGCCACTTGGCGACTACGTGTACCTGGCAGATGCGAAAAGCACTTCTGCCGAAACGCAGGCGGCGTCGAGTGAACGCGCCGAACCGACATTCTGGCGGGAGACTCGCTACAACCTGCGCTGGGCGGGAGCGGCGTCGAATTTGTCTTACATCACACGTTACATCGCCGAGGGTATGCTCGAAGAACTCGGCCGCGATACAGGCTACATCGCCTACGGAACGCGCGGCAATTCCACGTCGGTAAACATTTATGCTGTGGGTGATTACGAAGTGGACTTCGGGCTGACCACACCACCATTGATGGCGAAGCTCGCCCACGACGGCAATGCCTATTTCGATAAAGCGTATACCGACCTGCGCGCGATTGCGGTCCTGCCGCAAGACGACTGGATCATGTGTGTCGCTGACGCAGAACTCGGCATCACGAGCTTCGCGGATATTCGCGAACGCCGGCTTGGCGTCCGCATAGCGACCAATCGGATCGGCCGTGACAACGGCGTATCGTTTCTCGTCGAGCAACTGTTTCGCGCACACGGAATCAGTCCGGAAGACATCGAGCGTTGGGGCGGCAGTTTTATTGAAGTGCTGGGTGCGCCTGGTGCTGCGGGCAAGGTTCGCGATAGTGAAGCCGATATTGGCTGCCACGAATACTGGAAGGCCTTCTATCGCCTGACCGACGTTAAACCGGTGACGATACTGCCCGTTACCGATGCGGCAATGGGCACGCTGGCCGATCGGTTCGGTTACCGGCCAAACTTCGTCCGGAAGGACCTGTTCGGTCCGGGAAACCCGGCCAACGACGTGCAGGTCGTCGACTACTCCGACTGGCTCGTTATGGTTAACGCCAATGTGCCTGACGATATTGCATACGTCGCCGCGAAGATCGCCGTCGAGGAAAAAGAACGCGGCTATGAGCGCCTGTACCTGGGCCAAACGGACCGGCAACGCTCGGCAGATGTACCGGTTGATCCGAAGACTATGTGGAACAATGTCGGCGTCGCTTTACACCCTGGCGCCGAACGTTACTACCGCGAAGCGGGGTTGATGGACAATGAAGAATGATGACAAGCGCGAGCAACTGAATCGTCGCGACTTCCTAACGTCGGCAACCGCTGTCGGCGTCGCTGCAGCATCACTCGGCCGATCTGCGACTGCCGCCGATACTGGTCCCACAACAGCCAAGCCCGCGCCGCCTACCGAAACCGAACTTGCCAACGAGTTCGACGAGCTCGACAACTACAGTACCGCCGATGTCGAAGACTATTTCGTCGATCGGCCCGGATCCGATTTCATGGTCGATGTCGTCAAGAGCCTGGACATTGACTACATCACGACCAACCCCGGGTCGAGTTTTCGCGGTCTTCACGAATCGCTCGTCAACTATGGCGGCAATGCGAGACCTGAACTGCTGACCTGCCCGCACGAGGAGCAGGCCGTGGCGATGGCGCACGGCTATGCGAAAGTCGCGGGCAAGCCGCTGGCGATGCTCGCTCACGGTACCGTCGGCTTCCAGCACGCGGCCATGGCCGTCTACAACGCGTGGTGCGATCGCGTGCCGGTGATTCTGCTCGGCGGCAACCATTACGATGCCACCGAGCGCCGCGCAGGCGTCGAGTGGGCACATTCCGCCCAGGATGCTGCGGCTACCGTGAAAGACTACGTTAAGTGGGATGACACACCGCACTCGTTGCGACATTTTGCCGAGTCAATGATGCGCGCCTACAAGATTGCGATGACCCCGCCGATGGGACCGGTCGTCGTGATGCTCGACGGGCATCTCCAGGAGGCCGCCACCGGCGACGTGCCGCTGTCGATTCCTGCCATGGCTCCGACCATCAGGCCCGTCGGCGACACCGGTGCCGTTCGGGAAGCGGCACGCTGGCTGGTTGCGGCCGAGTCGCCGGCGATTGCCGCCGATCGGATGGCGCACGACCAGCAAGGCATGGACCTGCTCGTCGAATTCGCGGAGCTTCTGCAGGCACCGGTCGTAAATCTGCGCGGGCGATTGAATTTCCCGAATACTCATTACCTGTCGCAGGGCCGCGGCGAACTGTCACGCGCCGACGTAATCCTCGGTCTCGAGGCAAACGATCCGTGGAGCCTCGTCAATTCAGTGTCGGACCGCGTACATCGCAAACCGCGAAGGACGGCGCAAGCAGATGCACGAGTCGTCACGATCGGCGTGGGCGATCTTTATCAAAAATCGAACTACCAGAATTTCCAGCGCTATTTCGCAGCCGACCTGTCGATCGCGGGAGACGCGCAGGCGACCCTGCCCGAATTGATCAGGGCGGTGAAGCAAGAGATGACCGGTAACCGGCGGCGGTCGAACCGCGATCGTGAAAAACGCTGGCGCGAAAAACACGCGAAGCGACGCGCAGATTCGCTCGATGCGGCACGATACGCCTGGGATGCGAGCCCTGTCAGTACCGCGCGCGTGTATATGGAACTCTGGCAGCTCGTCAGAGATCGCGACTGGGCGATGGTATCGGAGGATCGTCAGCAGAGTTCCTGGGCACGGCGGCTGTGGCCGCTCGAGAAACACTATCAGTACATCGGCGGCTCCGGCGGTGCCGGCGTCGGCTACGGGGCCCCGGCTGCTGTGGGTGGCGCACTTGCTCACCGTGAGCACGGCAGGCTCCCCGTAAACGTGCAGCGCGATGGCGACATGATGTATGTACCGGGCGTGTTCTGGACCGCGGCGCACCATGAGATTCCCTTACTGACTGTCACACACAACAATCGCGGGTACCACCAGGAGTTCATGCACCTGCAGCGCATGGCGTCGCGGCGTCGCCGCGGTATGGACGGCAGTGCCTTGGTTGGCAATGCCCTGCGCGACCCGGAACCCGACCTGGCCAAGATCGCAGCGGGTATGGGTTGCTGGTCCGCGGGTCCGATCACCGATCCGAATGCACTCCGCCCTGCACTCAATCGGGCGCTCGACGTGGTGTCAAACGGTGAACCGGCGCTCGTCGACGTCGTGTGCCAGCCGCGATGAGGTGCGGCACAGTGCAAGGACGATCCGGGCTCGCAGCTGTCGCCGCGATTGCGCTGTTTGCAACCGGCCTTACGTCAGGCGCTCTGCCTGTGTTCGCCGCAGAGCCTGATCCGGAACCGGAGCGAGGCCGTGCCCTCTACCTGGAGTACCAGTGCTGGCAATGCCATGGTTACGAAGGCCAGGGTGGCGCCGCCCCACGTGTCGCGTCAGTCGCGTACCCCTGGGAGGCATTCGCGCAGTTCGTTCGATTTCCCAACGTGATGCCGGCGTACCCGCCCGGCCAGCTCGACGACGACAGGCTGCGCCTGATCTACACGTACGTGCGTTCGCTGCCTGAGCCGCCAGCGCGTGATCAGATACCAGCACTGCGCGGTGACTGAGCCGGAGACAGTTATGCACCGAATGATCTGCAATTTACTGCTTGTATTCGCACTCCTGTTCGGTGCGCCGGTTCACGCGCAGGACGATGCGTTCGTGCCGGTCACGGGTGCCATGTTATTGAACCCCGACCCGGCCGACTGGCTGCTTTACAGCCGCACTTATGACAACCATCGCTACAGCCCGCTCGACCAGGTCAACCGCGACAACGTCAACGGACTCGAACTCGCCTGGTCGCATGACATGCATCCCGGTACGCAAGAAAACATTCCGCTCGTCTACCGCGGCGTCATGTACGTCGCGAATCCGCGTGCCATCATCCAGGCGCTCGATGCAGCGACCGGCCGGTTGCTTTGGGAATACCGGCGTCAGCTCCCCGACGACATCGAGGATTTCATTCGTGGGCTTGGCAGAGCCCGCACGCTCGCCCTTTACGGCGACATGGTTTATTACACGTCTCCCGACGGCTACCTTGTCGCGCTCGATGCAGCAACAGGCAGGTTGCGCTGGGAATCACACGTGCAGGAATACCGGTCCCGGACTCAGCATACGACCGGACCGCTGGTCATCGATGGCAGAGTCCTTACCGGGCGTAATTGCGGCGATACGCGCGAGTTTTGCTTTGTCGCCGCGCATGACGCCGCCACTGGCAAAGCGCTCTGGAAGTTCCATACGACTGCCGCACCGGGTGATGCCGGCGGCGATACCTGGGCCGACATGCCGGCCGAGTTGCGCATTGCGTCGCCGTGGGGCCTGCCCGGTGGTTACGATGCTGACCGGAACCTCGTGTATTTCGGTATCGCGAATCCGAATCCGCACACTCGGTACAAGCGTCACAACGGCAAGCCGTTTGCTGTGTCACTGACGGCACCGTCGGAGCTTTACAGCAACTCGACGCTTGCGCTCGATCCGCATACCGGCGAACTCGCCTGGTACTACCAGCACCTGCCCGGCGACGACTGGGACTCCGACTATACGCACGAGCGGATACTGTTCAGCGCGCCGTTCGACCCCGATCCGAACACGGTCAGGTGGATTAACCCGAACGTGGAACGCGGCGTGACGCGCGACATGCTGGTCACCGTCGGGGAACCGGGTGGACTGTGGGTCCTCGACCGCGCAACGGGCGAATTCCTGTGGGCGACACCGTTCCCGCACGACACGCCCGATTTTCACGTCGCCGATATCGAAGTGGAAACCGGGACCACCCGGATCAGCCGCGACAAAATCCTCACGCGTGAGGGTGAGCAGCATACGACCTGCTTCCAGAATACGAAGAGCTACTGGCCAATGGCGTATGACCCACGCAAGGCCGCCCTGTACGTGCCCTACCATGATGCCTGTGTGACGCGTGTCGGGCGCTTCATCACGGACAATGGCCACGCGCGAACAACGCACCTGCGCAAGGGCGCAGACCCGGATGCATTTGCCGGACTCGCAAAGGTCGACATGCAAACCGGCAGCGTGCAGCACCTGCACACGCAACGCACGCCCGGCAATGGTGCCGTTCTGTTGACGGCCGGCGACCTGCTCTTCTGGGGAGACATGAGCGGCTCGTTCTATGCCATCGACGCGGATGCCGGCGAGATACTCTGGGACGCAAGTGTTACGGGCATTATCCAGACGAGCACGATTACCTATGCCGTTGACGGTCGCCAGTACGTCGCGATACTCACCGGCGACGGCCTCTCCGGCACTTACGGTCCGCTCGGCGTAGTTCCCGAGGTCAAGGTGACGCGCGAGCACAACGCGATCTACGTGTTTGCCCTGCCGGAGAGTGCATTGTGAGATGGGTTGGTGAAATGTTGCTCGCTGTATGCGTTGCACTTTTGGTCGCCGGTTGCAGCCCGGTCAGTGAAATTACTGGGTCGGATATTGCCGGGTCGGCAATTGCTCCCGCCGAACTCAAACTGCCCCCGGGCTTCGCCGCACAAGTCATCTTCGACGGCACCGGCGAATCACGCGAGATCTATGTGCGCTCCGACGGCGATATTTTCGTATCCCTCGCGGGACTCGGCGATGGACCACACATCCTCGGCCTGCGGGACGAGGACGGTGACTATGTCGTCGATACAATCGAGCACTTTCACCATCTCGCGACCCCCGAAGCACAGCGCCCGCCACAAGTGCATATCGAGTATTTCGACGATCACCTCTACGCCGTTGACAATGAACAGGTGGTCAGGATGCACCTGCCGCGGGGGCAACTGAGACCCGACGGGAAACCCGAGGTCATCGCGAATATCCCTTATCAACGCAGCCACCGCGGGCGAACGTTGTCGATCGACACTGACGGTTGGATGTACGTGAATATCGGTGCACCGTCGAACGTCTGCCAGGCAACCAGCCGCACCCGGGGATCCCCAGGACTCGACCCCTGCCCACAACTCGAACAGCACGCCGGCATCTGGCGCTGGCGCAACGACGTGCTCGACCAGTCCCGCGAGGACGGCGAACTCTGGGCCGGTGGTATACGCAATGCGATCGCACAGACCTGGGACCCGGTGTACAAGCGACTTTTCGTCGGCCAGATGGGCCGCGACCGGCTCGACTCGCTATGGCCCGAGTACTTTGACAGCGAGCAGAATGCGGAGCTGCCAGCGGAAGAATTCTTTGCCGCTGCGCAGGGTGATAACTTTGGCTGGCCCTACTGCTATTACGACCAGTTCCAGGGCAGGAAAGTACTCGCTCCCGAGTACGGCGGTGACGGTAAGACGATCGGACGCTGCGCGGAATTTGCGCTGCCGCAAGTCGCCTTCCCCGGACACTACTCGCCGGCATCGATTGCGTTCTACCACGACGACGAATTCCCCGCGAGATACAAAGGCGGCGCATTCGTCGCCCTCAAGGGCTCGTGGAATCGAGCTCCCATGCCGCAGGACGGCTACATCGTTGCATTCGTGCCGTTCGAGAACGGCGCACCGACCGGCGACTGGGAGGTGTTTGCGGATGGATTCAAAGGCTTCGATACGCTGTACGAACGTGGCAACGCCAAATACAGGCCGCAAAGCGTATTCGTGCACACCGACGGGTCGCTGTACATACTCGACAACAACGAGGGGCGCATCTGGCGCGTGACATACACAGGTGATGTGACGGACGCACCCGATCCAACGCTCACACAGCCCGCGAGCGATCGCGACTTGATGATCACGGCAAGCCAGGGCCCGGGCGCCGGGATGTACAGGCGCTACTGCGCGGCCTGCCACCAGGTACAGGGCGGCGGCGTGCCGGGCCAGTTTCCGCCCCTGACCGATTCCGAATGGGTCAATGGCGACAAGGGTCGCCTCATCGCCACCGTCCTTCACGGGATGCAGGGCCCGATCGCGGTAAAGGGACAACGATACGATGAGTTGATGCCGGGGCACGCGTTCCTCGAGAACGAGGATGTCGCGCTACTGCTGACGTATTTGCGCAGCAGCTTCGGCAACAGCGCCGAACCGGTGCATGATTCGGAAGTACTGCTGGTTCGCGACAGTGAGCAACGCGACACTCCCTGGGAGGCCACCGAGCTCGCGACACGCACCGGGCTGATCGCACGCTGAATTCGCATCGCGCCGGCGCGAAACGCGGCGCGGTAGCTATACTAGATGACTAGGAGGACGGGTCCATGATCAAACTGAATGTCAACGGCAAAAAAGTCGGGGTCGCTGCGGAACGCAAAACGCCACTGTTGTGGGCTTTGCGTGAGCATCTGGAACTTACCGGCACCAAGTACGGCTGTGGCGCAGGGCATTGCGGCGCTTGTGTCGTGCACCTGAATGGCAGGGCCGTCAAATCCTGTCGCGTGGCGCTGGGCGTTGCCGCCGGAGGCGAGGTAACGACGATCGAGGGACTCTCTCCCGATGCCAGCCACCCGTTGCAGAAAGCCTGGATCGCCGAGCAGGTGCCACAGTGCGGTTACTGCCACTCGGGACAGATCATGCAGGCCGCCGAGTTACTCGAAAGCAATCCGTCGCCGACCCGGGAAGAGATCGTCAGCCACATGAATGGCGTGCTCTGTCGATGTGGAACTTATACGCGAATCGTGTCGGCGATTCAGCGCGCGGCTCGGGAGGGTTAGGCCATGCAAACCAATGACGCAAAAACTCATCAGATCTCCCGGCGCGAGTTTCTGGGCGGTGCAGCCGGCCTGACTTTTGCTGCAAGTATCGCGCCCGGCGGTGCGTGGCTCGTCAGTGACGCGAACGCAAAGAGCACCGAACACGAGATCGGTGCCTGGGTTCGCATTACGCCCGACAACCGGATCACGATAATTACGCCGGCGGCCGAAATGGGCCAGGGCTCGATGACGGGAGTGCCTGTCGCACTGGCCGAGGAACTCGATGCGGACTGGTCGACAGTAACGCTCGAAATGGCGCCAGCAGAACCGGAAATTTACGGTTACGACCGCCGCGGCGGTCGTGTCATGCGCATTACGGGAAGCCGCGCGATTCGTTCCTATTTCACCCAGGTGCGACTCGCCGGTGCCCAGGTCCGCAAGGCACTGCTGAATGCGGCAGCCGAGGACTGGGGTGTCGACGCGACAACGTTGACCACCGAACCAAATACGGTCGTGCACGCCGCGAGCGGCAGGCGTATGACTTATGGCGACATCGCCGCGTTCGCCAATGTCCCGGAGACAATGCCTGCGGTTACCGAGGCAGACCTCAAGCAGCCCGCCGACTTCCGGTTGATCGGCACGCCGGTCGATCGCGCCGACATTCCGGCCAAGGTCGACGGCTCGGCCATGTTCTCGATCGATGTTCAGCTGCCCGGCATGGTGTACGCGAGCACGGCGCATGCGCCCGTGCATCTCGCCCCGCCGCTGAAATGGAATGATGCGGCAGTGCGCAAACTGCCAGGCGTCATCGATATCGTGCAGCTCGAGCATGGAGTCGCCGTCGTCGCCGACAATTTCGAAAACGTGCTCGCGGCGCGCAAGGCGCTGAAAGTCGAATGGCAAAAAGGTGCTGCCGAGGGCTATGACTCCGAGGCTGCGCTGGACGAGCGTTACAAGGCGGTCGCCGGCGACAAAGACACCCGGGCCGTCGCGCAGGCGGGAGATGCAGACGCGGCCTTTGCATCGGCGGCGAAAGTCTATAAAGCAGACTATCGCAGCGACTACGGTTACCACGCGCAAATGGAGCCGCTGAACGCGGTTGCGCGTTTTAACGGGGCGGGCGACCGGGTCGAGATCTGGGAAGGCACGCAGTCGCCGGGCAGCTCGCGGGCATCGATCGCAAAAGCCCTCGGTTTCGACAGAAGCCAGGTGATTCATCACCAGATGTACATGGGCGGCGCCTTCGGCCGGCGTTCGATCACTGACTACACGGTAGAGGCGGCGCTGATCGCTCGTGAGACGAAAAAACCGGTCAAGATGATCTGGACACGCGAGGAGGATCTTGCGTTTGCGATGTTCCGGCCGCAGAACCTGCAATGCCTCGAAGCAGCGCTCGACGACGACGGCAGGATCGCCGGCTGGCGGCACTGCGTCATTGGCGATGGCGACCGGCTGCTCTACTCGGGCATCAATATCGAGGATTACTACGGTGTCGCAAACCGCGTAATCGAGCAGCGCGGCGTATCGCACGGCATTCGACTCAAACACTGGCGCGCCGTCGCGCACCCGTTCAACCTGTTCGCTATCGAGTCGCTCGTCGACGAGATGGCGGCCGATCATGACCTCGACCCGTTCGAGTTCCGGCGCCGGCACATGGCAATGACACCAAAAGCAAAGGCTGTGTTCGATGCGGTCGAGGCACTATCAGACTGGCATGCGCCCCGTCCCGAGGGCCGTGCGCTCGGGCTTTCGGTAACCGAACGTTCGGGTTCGCTGGGTGCCGGCGTGGTCGAGATATCACTCGATCGCGATCGCAACCGGATCCGCGTGCACAAGGTCTGGGCAGCCATCGACGGCGGTATCGTCGTTCAACCCGACATGGCCAGGGCAAATATTGAGAGTGGCATCGTTTACGGGATGTCGAGTGTACTCAGGGAGCGTGCGACGATGAAAGCAGGCGCTGTCGTGCAGAGCAATTTCCACGATTACCAGGTGCTGCGCATGGCAGAGGCGCCCGAGGAAATACAGATCGAGTTCATGGAGCGCAACACGCCGCCAACCGGGCTCGGCGAAATCGGCAATCCTTTAATCCCGGCCGCCGTAGCGAATGCCTTTTACGCACTGACCGGCAAACGGCTTTATCACATGCCTTTCACGCCCGAGCGGGTGAGTGCGGCGCTCGAGGCTTAGGCCGCACCTTGCTCGCCGGTAACGGCGAGGTAGACGAAGTTCAGGATCATCAACACGGTCAGGATATCGATGATTACCCGGTGATCACTGTCCCTGATCCGTTTCAGGATGACGCGGCCGACCCAGTTGCCGGGGATCGTGATAATGCCGATCACGGTGCCAAAGACAAGCAGTTCGATGTCTATCAGACCGGTGACGCCGAATACCGATGTCTTCACGACATTCATCGCCAGCGTAATCGTGGCGAGGGTACCAACGAAGGTAAGCCGGTTCATGCCGGTACCGAGCAGGAATGGTGCCAGGAAAAACCCCGGGCCGATGACATTGCCGGCGAGCATGCCCCAAACGGTACTCGCGCCCGCCAGCAATCGTGGCCCGGTCGTCAGCTCGTGGCGTCGCGCCCAGTTTTTGACGGGAAATGACGACACCAGGAACAGGGCGAAGACGATAGCGACCGCTGTCGGACTGATGCGGCTGAAAACAACGGCGCCAAGGACAATGGTCGGGCACCCGAACAGCAACACGCGACCGGCGATCGACCAGTCGGTTTCGCGCGCGTACATCAACGCACGGCTCGAGTGGCTCAGTATAAGCGCAACGGTCATCACTGGGACCGCAACCTTGACGCCGAGCGGATGCGCGAGGATGGCCGCCATGACGACGCCGCCCGCCATGCCGGTGGCGCCGTGCAGCAGCCCGGTCAGTAACGCGGCGATCGCGATGCCGGCCAGCGCCAGCGGGCCGAGATCGAGGATCAGCGCCGCACGCTCCGAGGCAAGTGTCGGCTGTGTTCTGACACTCAGTAGCCCCGTTCGATGTCCACGACATTGAGCATGCGGTCTCCATTGACGTAACGCTTGATGTTTTCAACCGTGATCATCCAGCGCCGCCAACGGCCCTGATCCGTCTCCGCGGCAACATGCGGCGTGATGATCACGTTTTGAAGACTCCAGAGGCCGTGATCCGCGGGCA
>Ga0224508_10003193_pt1 | contig 13624 bp, 9 predicted proteins | sample SF_Jan12_sed_USG_4_FD_170157 | JGI IMG/M metagenome (GOLD analysis project Ga0224508, IMG submission 170157) | Sediment microbial communities from San Francisco Bay, California, United States - SF_Jan12_sed_USGS_21 | ecosystem: Environmental > Aquatic > Marine > Sediment | place: USA: California...
ACGGCTTCGGCAATTACCGCCGGCAGCAGCGGAATTCCACCAAGCGCCGAACGTTCGTTCCATGCCTTTGCGTCCGTGTTCTCGCCGGCAAACCAGATCAGGCCGTTGCCTGCGCGAACGTACTCTTCCAAACTGCGAGCCTGGCCCGGCGTGATGTCGGGGACATTTTCCAGAATGACGACATCAAAGCGAGAAAGGTCCTGGGCCGGAAGATCAACCCAGGGCACCGATTGCACGACAAAGTTGTCTTGTCCCGCGGTATTGCCGCGAGCGCGGAGCGCCGTCGCGATGAACCCACCGGAACTGTGGGCGCCGCCCGATGAACCCTCAACGCACAACACGGAAACATGGTCGCGAATGATGGCGACGGATCGGCGAGCGTTGTCGATCGGCAGCGAATCAGTCTCCAGCTCGGCTGTAATCCGCACTGGCCCGGGATCTTGAAAATGCACAAATAGCGAGACCGTTTCCGAAGCTCCCGCCGCAATCGCGGGAATCGTCTTGGTGTCCACGGCGATGTTGTTGATACGCCCTCTGACCTTGACATTCGCAACGGGGCCAGTTCCGTAGTTGCGCACGGTTGCCCGATACCGCGCAATGGTGCCCTTACGCAGCACGCCGGACACGAGTTCCATGCTCGTGATCGCCAAGTTGTCAGAATCACCGCGCACAGGAACAATAAATGTCGAGGCGCTCTGGCACAGTTCTTTGAAGGCGTCGCTTAACCACGCAGGCCGACTCTTCCAGTCCTGCTCCTGCATGTCGGTCATGATATAGATTTCCTTCTGCGGCGCATCCATGGCCTCGACCAGCTCCTTCAGCTGCATCGGCACACTGTCCAGATCTAGCGATTCCGGTGTTGCCTGCTGGGCTTGAAGGATCGCCTCGAAACGATCCGGATCGAACGCCATGTTCCGCACAACAACCTTGTGTTCCGCGCCGAGCAAGACCAAGCAGACCGGATCGCCAGTATGAATGCCCTCTGCGATTGCTCGGATGTGCTCGATCGCTCGCCGAAAACGCGTGGTGGCGCCGTCGCTGTGTTGCATGCTGTACGAAGCATCCAGGGCGATGATGATTCCCGCGCGACGCTCGCCGAGACTCGCGGCGACGCCCCCGGTCTCGTTCATCACAGGTTTCGCGAAAGCCAAGCCTAACAGCAGAATCGCCAGGCAGCGGAGACACAGCAAAAGAATATCCTTCAGCCGCAACTGCCTGGAACGAACACGCACGCTTCGGTTCAGGAACTGCATGGCAGCCCAAGGCGTGTGCTTCACCCGATACCGGTTCAACAGGTGAGCAAGGATCGGCAGCGCCACTCCCAACCCAGCGAGCAATAGCAATGGGTTCAGGAACGTCATGACCGCCTTCCGTTCACGATTGCCTCACGACTGAAAAAGAACTCGCTCAAGACACCGTCGAGCGGGAGCGATGTATTGACGGTCGTGTAATCGATCTGACTCGCCGTACATCCATTGCGAAGCGTCTCCAGCCAGGTATTGAAGTTGGCGAGGTAGTCTTCTCGAATCCGATCGGCTTGTGAGGTCAGTGGCTCTTCCTGCTCAAGCCCCTCGAAACACCAGGCGCCTTTGAAGGGAAACTCAAGCTCGTAGGGATCAAGCGTGTGCAGAACGACAACGTTGTGACCGTCGAACCGCAGATGATCGAGCCCGGCAAGAATATCGTCCGCGTCGGACAACAGGTCCGAGATCACCACGACAAACGATCGTCGCTTCATCATGAGTGCGATGTCATGCAACTGTTTTGCAATGCTGCTTCGCGGCACGGGCTTGATGTCGCGCAGAAGCTGGTCGATCTGCAGGATAATTCCCATCGCCGAACGTGGCGGCAAATACGCACGCACCTCGGAGTCAAAGATGGACAGCCCCACGGAATCGCGCTGCTTGAGCACCATATATGCCAGGGAAGCCGCGAGAAACTTGGCGTACTCCAGCTTGCTGACTTTCCCCGACGCGTAGTTCATCGACGCGCTGGCATCAATCAACAGGTAGCAATCGAAATTGGTCTCCGCCTCGTAGAGCTTGGTGTAGTAACGGTCCGTGCGGCCAAATACTCGCCAGTCGATCGTGCGCAGCGCGTCGCCGGGCGCGTACTGCCGGTGATGCGCGAACTCGGTGCTGAAGCCGCGCAGTTGACTGCGGTGACTTCCCACCCGTAACCCTTCCACCACCTCACGTGCGATGAGTTCCAGGTCGCCCAGCTTCTGCAACACCTCGGGATCGAGGTAATTGGTTTGCGGTAGATGTTCAGACATCTGCTTAGCCTGTCTTTCGCGCCAGCAACTTTTCGTCTGACGGAATCTCAGCCACAAGCTTTTCGATCAGAGTATCGGTCGTCATTCCTTCCGAACGCGCCGCGAAGCTGGGAATGATGCGATGCCGCAGGATCGGCAGGCACAACGCTTTAATATCGTCCACGGAAACATGACACCGACCACGCAGAGCCGCTCTCGCCTTTCCGGCCAGGATAAGGTTCAAAGATGCGCGCGGCCCAGCTCCCCAGGCCATCATCTTCTTCACAAACTCTGGAGCATCCGGCTCATCGGGTCGTGTTGCCCGAACCAGTTCCGCGGCGTATTCAAACACATGCTCGGCCACCGGAATGCGCCGAACAACATGCTGGAATTCCTCGATAGTTGGTCCGTCAACAACTTCCTTAAGCGCCGGCTCATCGTCGGTGGTCACACTCCGCATAATGTCGAGTTCTTCGGTGCGGCTGGGATACTTGACCATGATGTTGAACAGGAACCGGTCGAGCTGAGCTTCCGGCAACGGGTAGGTGCCCTCCTGTTCAATCGGGTTCTGGGTTGCCAGGACGAAGAACGGCTTATCGAGTTCAAAATCTTCACCACCGGAAGAGACCCGCTTCTCCTGCATCGCTTCCAGCAGCGCGGCTTGCGTCTTGGGTGGCGTGCGGTTGATCTCGTCGGCAAGCAACAGGTTGGTAAACACGGGGCCCTTCTGAAACTTGAACCGGCGCTCGTGTGTCTCGGGATCTTCCTGCAGCAACTCGGTGCCGGTGATGTCCGAAGGCATCAGGTCCGGTGTGAACTGAATACGCTTGAAGGAAAGCGACATCGTCTGCGCCAGCGAACTGACCAGCAATGTCTTGGCCAGCCCCGGCACTCCCACCAACAGGCAGTGCCCCCGGGCAAATATGGCGATCATCATCTCGTCAATGACGTCATCCATACCAACAATCGTTTTACGCAACTCAGCAACGATCGCGTCCCGTGCCTGGCCGAGCTTCTCGACGGCCTGAATGTCATCCGTTTGGTTTGTCATTGATTGTTTCCGTTTGTGTGTTAGTTAAAGGGTCGAACTTCCAGGCGTGCGCCCTGGCAGCCAAGGGAACACCGATGCAACAGATTGCTGGAAGTTCATCAAGGCCTCAGTCGGTGGGAGTTTCGTTTGGATCAGTGCATCATTTACCCGCATTCGTCCCTAAAAGACTGCGGGCTTCCTTTGCTGATTCGGTGTCGGGGAACTTTTTGAGGATCAGTTCAAGATGTTTCCTGCCCAGTTGGTTCTGCTTTGGCGTCAGGTTCGTCCTTTTCAGATAACGCTTGACTGTTTGAAGCTTGGCCGACGCCTGCTTCTCCAATGCTGAATTGGTGTTTTCATTCGAAGTCCCGTTGTCGGTTCTTTGTCCGCTCTTGGCCTGTGCGCTCAGCAAACCGACCATCGCGGCGCCCATCGCCTGACCAACATCCATGTAGGTCTCGGGGTTGCCGCCGTAGTGACCGTTGGAGCTGCCGCCGTGGGAAAACGGCTTCGAATAGACCGAAGCAACGTTGCCCTTGAATTCAGGGTATTTGCCGGTTTTGCCATCGACCGCTAGCTGGGCCCGGAGAATGTGCCCTTCATTGCCACCGGCGCTTTTGTCGGTCTGGCCGAGCGTGGCACAGACGAACTTTGCATTCGGTGCGTTGAAGTCTTTGCGCAACGATTTGATGAGGGCCACGAGGTTCAACTCATAGCGGGTGGCGTGTCCGGCGTTGTATCGATCCTTGTCGCCCTGCCAGTAGAAGAAACCGGCGACTTCGTATTTGGTGGCACCAGGGTAGTACGTACCCAGATCTTTCAGCACATCCTTCGCTCGAGCCACGTCGCCGGCATATTGGATCCCGGCCGACCAACCGATCTTCTTCGGCTTCGTCCCCTTCTCCCAACGCTCAGGCGAGTCCCCGAAGCCGGCATAGACCCAGGTCTTGCCCTTCTCTACGAATTCATACTGTTTGCTGCCCGGCGGAAGCAGATCCCAGCCGAGGCTACGGTTGCCGGTGGCGCTTTTGAGAATCAGGACCGGTGCGTCAACCACGTTGCCCACGTGGTGACCGATGCCCATCTCCACACCGACATTGCCACTGATGGTCATCCATTCGTTTTTCTTCAGCGTTGTGGGTTTGGGTTTGGCGGGCCCACCACTGCCCCCCACCCAGGCGTAGCGGACGTCTTTGCGCTCGATCCAATTGCCGGCGTCGTCGACCAGGTATTGATATTTCTTCTTTTCCTTCACGGCCGCAGTCAGTTTGCTGAGGTTTCCGAAAGCCAGCATGTTGGACTGGCCCATGAGGATGTACACCTTCACGGGCTTGGACATGTCGGCCGGCTTGCCGTCAGGGTCGGGCAAGTCAGCGCTGACGGGAATGGCGAGTAACGTCATCAGCAGTGCGGCGATGAGTGATTGTGTTTTGGTTTGTTTAGTCATGTTTGAACCTTTCAGGCGTTGGCACTGTTGGCACGCACCTTGCGCGTGAATGGAACAGTTTAATGGAGTCACAGGATTTGCAGCGAATAGATCAAGGGGTTATGCCGATAGCGCAATGCATCATTCATCCGCGTTCGTCCCTAGAAGACTGCGGGCTTCCTTTGCTGATTCGGTGTCGGGGAACTTCTTGATGATCAGTTCAAGATGTTTCCTGGCCAGTTGTTTCTGATGTGGCGTCAGGTTCGTCCTTTTCAGAAAACGCTTGACTGTCTGAAGCTTGGCCGACGCCTGCTTCTCCAATGCTGAATTGGTGTTTTCATTCGAAATCGCGTTGTCGGTTTTCTTTTCGCTCTTGGCTTGAGTGCTTAGCAAACCGACCATCGCCCGGCCCATCGCGTCGCCGACTTTGGTGTAAGTCGCGCCGTTGTCGCCGTAGTGAGTACCACCGCCGCCAAAGCTGCGGATATCCACCGAACTCACGTTCCCTGCGAATTCAGGGTGGCGGCTCGGATCGCTGATCGCCATTTGAGCGTTGAACACACCCGTCCATGGGCCGGTGTTCTGGCCATTGAAACCAATGGTGGCCACGACGAACGGGGCCCTGGGCGCAGCAAACTCTGTTCTGAAGTCGTTGATCAGATCTTTCAGCAGACCTTCGTGCATTTCCTGGGACATGCCTCTGTCCTTGTGCCCCTGCCACCAGAAAAACCCCGCGACCTCATAACCTTTCCCCTGGTACCCGGGGTAATGCGTATCGAGATTGCTCAGCAAATCCTTGGCGCCCTTCACCCAGTTGTCGTACGACCACCCGTGGTAGTACTTCTTGCTGTTGTCGGTATTGCCCGTTCTCTTCCGGCTCGTGGGAGGCATGACGTCAAAGCCCAGCGAACGGTTTCCGCACGCCACCTTGATGAGCAGCACCGGCTCGTCCAGGTGGTGTCCCATGTAATGACCGATGGCGGCTTCGGGGCCGATTCGATTCCCGTTGACCGTGGCGCTCACCCAGCCTTTGGCATGAAGCTTGACGCCCATCAGAGAATAAAGGTAGTACGCATCTTTCCGCTGCGTCCACCCGCCGTTGTCATCAACCAGATAACTGTATTTCTTATCGCTCTTCACGAGCCCCTTCAGTGGATCTACTTTGCCCATGCCGCACATGTTGGATTGGCCGGACAAGATAAAGACCTTGATCTTCTTGCTCATATCAGCCGGCTTGCCGTCAGGATCGGGCAGTTGCTTGGAATCGGCCGTAACGGGAAGCGCGAGCGATGCCATCAAGAGCGCAACGAGGGGCAGCAGGTTTTTGGTTTGGTTTTGTAACGTCATGTTTTAGCCTTTATGGGGTTGGCTGATTTCGTTTGTGCTTGAAGAAACCAGTTTAAGCCATAACCTCCAAGTTTCCCTTTGGGGCGATCTATCGAGTGAGATCAAAAGATCTGTTTCAACCTCGATCATGTGATTGACAATCTGAAATGAAACATTGGAACGAAGCACTAACTCCTGGTCTGGGCCTTGATATACGCCTCGATGTTCAAGGTCTCCTGCTTCTCCACGGCTTGGATGTCATCTGATTTGTTTGTCATTGCGTGTTTCCAATTCTGTGTTTGTTAAGAGAGCGATCAATCGTGGCCATAGCAGCCACGATCGTATTGAGGGATGAAGGCAGACCGATGTTGCTCAACACACTTGTGTTGCTCGGCTCACGTAACTATAACAGGCCAAATAAGCGGTATCGGTTGGAACTGTAGCGAGTTCGGGCAGTTCCGCTTGTCTGATCTGGCGGACCAACAGGGTAGCCAGCCGTAGATAACAGGGATTTCTTAAGGAAAGGTGCGATTTTGCCGAAACCACGCCGTGTCGCCTTCATGCTTGAATTGGAGTGGTCGTACAAGCGGCACGCCGGAATCTTCGCCGGGGCGCAGCAGTATGCCCAAGAGCAAGGTTGGGAATCGACGATCGACGAATTCGTCACCGAGCGACTGCCCGTGCGGCGGACGAAGTCGCTGCCTTACGACGGCGTCATCTCTCGGGCATCAAAAAAGCTGGCCCAGCGGGCAGGCCGACTCGGCTTGCCGGTCGTCAATGTTTGGGTCGGCTCGCCTGTGCGGCAGCAGTTGCCGGGTGTTTTTACAGACTTCGCCGCCATGGGACAGATGCGCGCTGAGCATCTGCTGGCACGGGGGCTGCGCCGGTTCGCCGCTTTTGGCACCGGAGATTATGGTTCCCGACTCGAATTGGCGGCGTTTCAAGCCACCGTGCGCGAGGCGGGATTCCCCTGCATTCCCGCCAGCGTGACAGTCAACGCCTTACAGAGCTACGCCGCATGGCAGAAAACCGAACATCGCATCGATGCCTCGATGCAGCAGTGGCAACCGCCGATCGGCGTGTTTGCAAGCTACGAATTCAACGGCCGCCAGGTGGCCCAGATGTGCCGCCACCGCGGCTGGCGCGTGCCGCATGACGTGGCCATCGTCGCCGGCCAGAACGAGGAATCGCACTGCGAGCACCCACGCCCTTCGCTAACCAGCGTCGAGTGTGGATACGAGCGCATCGGCTACCAAGCCGCGCGGCTGCTGGACCGGTTGATGGACGAGAAGCAGAAAAGAAGAAGAGGCAAGCGGAAAAAGGAACACAAAGCGCCCGAGCATATCCTGCTGCCGCCGGTAGGTATTGTCGCGCGGCGATCAACCGACTTCCACGCTGTGGATGACGAGACGCTCCAACGCGTGCTGCGATACGTCGACGAAAACCTGAAGAATCGGCTCACTATCGACGAATTGGCGGACGTGGTGGCCATTTCGCGGAGCACGCTGACCAGTCTTTTTCGTGAAAACCTGGGATGCGGCGTGGCGGCGGAAATTAAGCGGCTACGGATCGAGCGGGTAAAGCGTGCGCTGACGGGCAGCGACCAACCAATCCAGCAGATCGCCCGTGAAGTCGGCTTTGGGAGTCCGCGGACCCTAAATGACGCCTTCCGCAGCGAAGTGGGCTGTACCCCACGCGAGTATCGCAAACAGCTTCAGGCAGAAAGTTAGGAAGGGCATAGGAGCGGGTGTTAGCGATTGTCATCGCCGTCTCAATGTTACGCCTAAAAAGACGTTGGTTTTGCCGCAATCAGGTCAAAACTATTTTGCCGTGTACCGCCTGCGAAGGTCGCGTTGAAATGCGTGGTCGAAATGATGGCAGCCGCTCCACTGGAGCCGACGTACGCCAGCAGCCGCAAGTCCCGGCGGGAAGTATGTCGCGTTTGTTTCGATCGAGAAGGGGTCTCGCCTTCTGGTGATCGATCTAGTTAGTGGCCGACTCGTGGCGGTCCGGCCCCTGGCGGGCGACCGATCCAGCTACCACGACCTCGCGTTTTCAGAGGATGGGAAAGCGTTGGCCGTGGTACTAGATAACGAAGACAAGCGAGTTGGGCCATCCAGCACCGTGTTCAGCATGGTCGATGGGGCCACCACCGACGGGGTGAGGACCTCCTTGCCAAGGCACACCATGCGCACGACCTTTGACGGAAAACGCCTACTGTGGCTGCCTTCGGGAAGCGGTTGGCTGCTGATGGGCCGATACATCGTTGATCGAGAGACCGGTGACGTCCGCCACGATGTAGGGGCAGGGGTCAACCGGTGGGTTCGACAGCCGACGGGCCTGTTGAACGATCGTCAGATGCTCGTTCCTGTAGGTCGTGATCCATGGATAGAGTGGCCTTTCCCCAGGTTGAGTGCCAGTTCTTAAGTCAGCCTGCGAACGTCCCTCTTGTCCAGTCCAGCCATGCGGATCGGAGCATGGCTGAACTGGAAGCATAATCGTCTCTGGGGCGGGCGGTCTGTAGCCCAGGGCACTGTGGGGCCTGACTGTGTTGTAGTGGCGTCGCCAGCGTTCAATCAGCACCTTCGCCTCCCTCAGGCGGTGATCCCGTAGGGGTTCAAAACTCAGTCGTGACGGAAATGCCTGTAGTCCATCGAGTTAACACCTGGGCCGTTCTACCTCGTTCAGGTGGTGGCAAAGGTCGGGATGGTTCACCTTCACGCTGAAACACGATCAGAATCTGGACCGCTAAGCGGCGGCATACCCCGTGATCACGGTTCGGCCGAGTCTTGAGCCCTTACTCGGTGAATTCTCGCCCTGCATGCCTCTTGGGTGTACCCTTTGGCCGTCGTTTCCTCGTACATAAGTGAACGCACCGAACTTGATCCGAGAGTTGAGCATGGAAGGACGGAACACGACGACCGGGAAGGGCGCGCCCTCACGCGCCGGCCTGTTTGTCATCGCAGCCTGCCTCTGCGGCATGGCCGCGGTCGTGTGGTATTGGTCGGGGAAGCCGGAGAATCCGTCCTTCGTTGAGAAGCCGATCGTCATCCTCCCGGCGGGACACCTGAAACCGACTTCCGGGCCTCCGTTCCAAACTTCCGGCTCCTACCGGGCAGTGAGCTTCCATCCCGACAGCAAGCAGGTGGTCACCTCGACCGGACGCGGGATGGATGCCTGGAACATCGAGACGGGAGCCCATCTATGGCGAATCCCGAACACCGGCAGCCTGCATTCGGTCCGTCACCTCGGGGACGGCGGACGTCTGGTGACCATCGAAGCGCCCCACATCCGCCCGTCGTTGGTCGTCTACGACCTCGTCGGGAAGAAGCAGACGCTGCGCCTGGACGCCTGCATCAATGCCTGGATCTTTTCGCCTTCACCCGACGGTTCAATGGTCGCCATGGCGGCCCCGGAAGACCCCAAGCGGCGTCAACTCACATTGATGCAAAAGCTGCAGGGAACGAAGGAGATCGACACCGCCGAGGAATTTCGGGCCAAGACTACCCAGAACTGCGTGGCCGCTTACGATGCGAAGACCGGTAAACGACTGTGGAAGATCGAACAGGTCGCAAGGCCGACCTTCACTGTGGGCAGCGCGTCGAGGAAGTATTGTGTCGAGCAGGTCGCCTTCTCGCCGGACCAGCAGATCCTTCTGTGCATGGATACCGGTGGATCCTGGAATCCCGGTGTCGGCCCGGATCGCAGCCAACGCTTCTCCTTCTGGAACATCCGAACCGGTGTGATGCTGCACGATTGGGTGCTGCCGGACAACTACAAGATCAACAAGCGGGATCCGGCCGCGATCACCTGGTCCAAGGACGGTAAGCTCGTGGTGATCCAGGCCTTTGACCGTCAGCGAAAGCGCTTTACCACCTTGTGTGCCAACCCGGTCACTGGCAAAGTCCTCCAGGAGGTTGCCGGGCTCGGCGTCATCGTGGACGGGGATCGTCTCGTCGCGTGCGACCTGAAGCGGAAGGAAGTCGTCTCGTACAGCCTGGAGACCCGGGAGGAGCTGTCGGCCTTCAAGATTAGGGAGGCGCCCAGGGGACTGACCACGGTTGCCGCCAGCCGGGATAGCCGGTGGCTGGCCGGATTTTACACAAGCAACCTGTACGTCTTCGACCTTCAGGAAAAGAAGCAGACCGCCCCATAGGCCGCCGTGGTGGGCTCACGCCGAAGGCGCCGGCGCGTCAACCCAGGCTCCAGCCGTTGCGGTACGGTGCGTGGAGGTACCGGTTGGCTTCGTCGCTGTTGGTAAATCGAAGCGCCTTGCCATCCCATAGCAGTCCCTGGCCGGGGGTGCGCTGGGCGGCGACGCCGAGCAGCACCATCTCGGTGAGCTGCCCACCGTAGTCGGCGAAGTTCGAGCTGGCGGGGTTGCCGTCCTTGCACGCCCGGATCCAATCGCCTTCGTGCCTGCCGCGGACGCGGGGGATCGTCTTCTCGGGCCGCTTGAAGGCCTGCATCCGGGGCTCCGGGATGATCCGCGCGCCGCCGGCCCCGTGCGAGCCATGGAGGATGGTCTCCTTCTTCCCGTAGATGACCGCACCGCTGGCCGGCAGCTTTCGTCCAGCCTCGAGCATCTTGGGACGGGGGACCTGGTAGACGCCGTCGTACCAGACAAGCTTCAGGGGGCAGAGCTTGCCGCGCTCGGGGAACTGGTAGGTCACGGTGGCGGCGATGGGGTAGGCCTCGTCCTTCAGCTCCGGCTTGTGGTGCTTCACCTCGGCGGTCACGCTGGTGGGATTGATCAGATCGAGCGCCCAGCAGGCCGGGTCCAGGATGTGGCACCCCATGTCCCCCAACGCGCCGGTGCCGTAGTCCAGCCACGCCCGCCACTTGAACGGGTGGAAGGCAGGGCTGTACTTCCGGTCCTTCGCCGGCCCAAGCCAGAGATCCCAGTTCAGTGTCTCGGGAACGGCGGGGAAGTCTCCGGGCAACTCCCTCGCCGCGAAGTTGGCGTACCACGGGCCCTTGTCCGGACGATCCGTCCAGGCGTGCACTTCCTCCACGTCGCCGATGCTCCCGGACTGGACCCACTCGCGGACGAGTCGGATGGCTTCGGAGGAATGGCCCTGGTTGCCCATCTGGGTCTGGACCTTGGACGCTCGCGCCGCCTCGGTGATCTTGCGGGCTTCGTAGACTGAGTGGGTCAGCGGCTTCTGGCAGTACACGTGCTTGCCGGCCTGGATGGCGGCCATGGTGATGACCGCGTGGGTATGGTCCGGCGTGGCGATGACGACCGCGTCAATCTCCTTCTGTTTCTCCAGCATGACGCGGAAGTCGGTGTACCGCTTCGCGTTCGGGAACGCCTTGAACGTGTTCGCGGCGTAGCGGTGGTCGACGTCGCACAGGGCGACGATGTTCTCGTCCTTGCAACCCCTCAGGTTCCCACGGCCCATGCCTCCCACGCCGATGCCGGCGATGTTCAGCTTGCTGCTGGGAGGCGTCTGGCCGTCGGCACCCAGCACGTGGGGGGCGACGATCGTCAGCCCCGTTGCAGCGGCGGCGCCCGTGGCGACGACCTTCCTGCGGCTGATGGGGTGCGACGATCTTGAGTCCCGTGATCCCTGTCTGGTTGTCATGAGACACCTTCCTTCTGATCAACGCCGCCGTGGTCCCTGAGCGTGCACGCGTAGTTGCCATGGTACACGATGGGCGTATCGGTTCACAACCCAGGCGACACAGGATCTCGCAACCTGCACCGCCGTACCACCGTGGAAGTCACCTGCCACAGCCGGGCACCTGGGTCCAGCGACGACCATGTGATCAACTACGCTTTTCGGAGTAGTTCAAGGTACATCTCAGCGCAGAAATGCTTGATTTCAATGCGGAACCGACGGGACGGGAGCGTTGCCAACGTGAATGTCGTGGGTTCACGCCGAAGGCGCCGTGTCCGGTGGCCACCGCTACTGGACACGCAATCCTATCACGCGCTCTTAGAAGCCCGACGCCACCGCATTGGGTGTTTTCCATGTTCCGGTCCCCTCGAACACCGCTCCCGCTGGGCGTTAAGTGCAATCGGGGCGACTTGGGACAGCAGGCGCCCGGGTACGTCGAATCCGCTTAACTGTCCTGGACTTCGATCGATCGCTGCGGACCGCGCGACCCCGAATCCGTCCGCCCCACGTAGACCGTGTTGACGTCATCCGAGTTGAGAAGTGGATTGTGGAAATGCACGGGATGGGCGTTTGCACTCACAAAGGCCGTGTCTAACAGACGTAGCACGTCGTCTTCCGGTGGATCGGCCGACCACAGGGCGAGCACGCCACCAGGGTGAAGGTGTCTGACCAGTCGGCTAAGGCCATCGGGCGTGTAGAACCCGGCGTGACTCGCATGCAAGACGCTGCTCGGTGAATGGTCGATGTCCAGGAGAATGGCGTGGAAGCGGCGGCCGGGCGCGTGCGGATCGAATCCGGTATCCGGGGTCGAGGCAAGTTCGAAAAAGTCACCGTGGATCAGCCGGCAGCGCTCGTTGCTGGTGAGTTGACCTCCGAGCGGAACAAGACCGCGCTCGTGCCAGCCGATGACCTGAGCCAGATACTCGATAACCAGCACGCTCGATACGCCCGGGTGCTTCAGCGCCGCCGCGGCCGTGTAACCCAATCCAAGCCCCCCGACCACCACGTCCAACTCCGTCCCGCCCAGGTCACACAGGCCCAGCTCGGCCAGGGCGATCTCCGACTGGTTGACGACGCTGGACATCAACAGTTGGTTATCGATCTTGACTTCGTAAACCTCGGCGCCGCCCATCGACATAACGCGTCGACGGCGGAGGCTCAGTTCCCCAATGGCAGTTCGACAGTAATCGAGTTCTTCGAAGTTGGCGGACATAACCAAGAATAGCATGTACGGCGATAAGTGGCGTGGGAGGTCCCGGAGGAGAAGTCCGGAGCCGGTTCCGACAACTCCCGGCAAAGCCGCGTCGATAAACTTGCGCGGCAAGTACATCTGTATCTACATTGGCTAACGACATCTCACCGAAACTCGGCTCGACCCCGCCCCACAGCCCAACTACTCCGCCCTGTGCTACCGGCCAGAGGTAGGAATTGGGATAGCCGCAGCTGAACAGGATTCTCCCCAACGAACCATGGCGACCGGCCCACTGGTTTACGGCTTTGCGGATCGGCCCTCCAGCGGGACGATCGGCGTTTCCCAACCGGCCATGTCCTGGGGCTTTAGGCCGGCCTTCCGGCGACCGCGCCCTTTTCGCCAGGTGGCTTGGTAGGGTCCGACGAAATCGACCTGCATGTCCGGTCGGATCTTCCCCTCCAGGCCAGCCGCCCAGAAACAAGCGTTAACCAGCATCCGCCGGTAGCCCTCGTTCTCGATGTCGTTTGATGCCCCGTATGTGCTCGTGAACACACGGCCCGATTTTCCCGACTTGCCCTCGTAGCTGCGCGTCCAGGCTCCGGGAACCGGCTTGCGCTTGGGGTCGTCAGCTGAGTCAGGCTGCATGCCCAGAAGCGGCTGGGCCATCGCCAGGACTTCGCTCGGCTGCAGCGGGTTGGCGTTGTAGCCACCGCACTGGACCCACATGTCTTTGACGCCGCTCAGAATCGGGTGGCTCGACTTTTCCGGAACG
>Ga0224508_10003194_pt1 | contig 13620 bp, 9 predicted proteins | sample SF_Jan12_sed_USG_4_FD_170157 | JGI IMG/M metagenome (GOLD analysis project Ga0224508, IMG submission 170157) | Sediment microbial communities from San Francisco Bay, California, United States - SF_Jan12_sed_USGS_21 | ecosystem: Environmental > Aquatic > Marine > Sediment | place: USA: California...
TTGGAACCCCGGGGGCCCGTCACGGACAGTTGTTCACGTTTGCGGTGGATCACGAGCAACGGGACTTCGAACAACGCGGGACCGCCTCGATCTTCGGCGATCCGAACCAAACTCAGGACGTCGACAATACGGGGTTGGCGGTGGAATACCGCTTTCGTTCGCAGGATCGATGGGCTGTCTCGGCCAACGTGCGCCACGAACACAACAGCGACTTCGACGACATCACGACGTTTCGACTCACGGGGTCGGTCGGTCTGTACGGTGGAAGAGCCCGGCTCCGTGGTGCCGCTGGAAGCGGTCAAAAAGCACCGACGTTCATCGAGCGGTTCGGTTTCTTTGCCGACTCGTTCATTGGAAATCCGGGCTTGCAACCGGAACGCTCGAAGAGTTTCGAGATCGGTCTCGATGTGCAAATCGAAGAGACCGCGACACTGGGTGTGACTTACTTCATCGATTCCCTCGAGGACGAAATCAACGGGTTCTTTTTTGACGCCGTCGCCGGTGGATTCACGGCCGTCAACGAAGCCGGCGAGAGCGATCGTCAGGGGTTTGAAGCGGAGTTCAGCGTCGCGCTTGCCCAACGACTGGATCTCAGGGGCGGCTACACCTACACCGATGCGACGCAACCCGACGGACTGGGCGGGACGGAGCGGGAACTTCGACGCCCCGAACACCTGGCGTCGCTCGCGGCGAACTGGCGCTCTGCCGGGAACCGGCTAAGACTCAGCGGCAGCTTGCATCACACCGGAAGCACGGCCGATCTGTTTTTTCCACCTTTTCCGACCCCCTCCCAACGCGTCCGGTTGGACAATTACCTCCTAGCAAACGTCAACGCTTCATTCGAGATTGCGGAGCGAGTCGATCTGCTCGGACGAGTCGAGAACCTGCTGGATAAAACCTACGAGGATGTATTTGGTTTCCGCGGTTCGGGAGTCGGGGCCTACGCGGGGCTCCGGTTTCACACTTACGGGCGCTGAGATCAGTCGTCGGAGAAACTGGCTACCGCGGCAGCGCGATCCTCAAAGACCTCGAAAATCGGCAGTAACTTCGTCAGCGTCAGGGTGTCCTGGATACGCTTGCCGGGTTTGAGGATCTTGAGTGAGCCGCCGAGTCGGTCGATCGTGCGGTAACCCGACACGAGTTCGCCGATGCCGGCACTATCCATGAACGTCAGCTCGGTAAAGTCGAGCAGGATCTGCGTACGCCCCGAATCGATCAGGGTGTCCATCGCCTCGCGGAAAGACTTGGAAGAGGATCCCGCCAACTGACCCTCGAGAACGAGGATGCTGACCGCACCACTTTCTTCGAGATCGAGATTCATCAGGGACCCCCCCGCTCTGCGGATCTTACAGCCCCGGGAAAGTTCCCGGTGGCCCGGTCGCCTTGTCGGTCCAACCACGCGGTTTGACGGAATGCAGCGACGCAACCTTCTTCGAGGTCATATGTTTACCACGGGTCTTGACGCCTTTGGCCACGATCTTGGAGACATCGAAAGCCTGCTGGTGAATTCGCTGCCCCTTTCTTTTCTTGTACTTGACGAAGAGCTTCTTTGGCGGGCAGTCCGTGAAAAACAGGACTTTTCCGCGACCCGGGACGCAGGAGTACTCCTTGTTGAGGATCGAGCCGCCAAAAGTGAATTTCTTGATGTGACTGAGACCATCCTCGTCGCAATAGACCATCAGGCACTCGCGATCACGATCGACGGGCGCGCAGTAGGCCATGTCGACGTCGACGAACATCCGTTCGGGTGGGCTCACGACGCGGTAACGTCCGTCTCCGGACACGACCACGATCTTGTCCAGGGACGAGCAGAGGAACAGCTCTTCGCCCTCGACGGCATGTCCGATATAGCCCTTCTCGCAGTCGTGACGCAGCGTCAACTCGTGCGCGGTGAGGTCACGGACCTCGATCTGGTCGAAGGCGTCCATCTCGGTTCGCCGAGGAAAGGCGTCGCGGTACTTGCGGATCAAAGCGCGGAGGAAACGCTTGGTAAAGCCGGTGAGATCCGACAGATGCTTGTCGACCGTCTCGAGCCCGGCGAGGATGTCCTCTATCCCCTTCCTATGCCGGTTCATGTCATATCGCGAGATACGCTTGATCTTGATCGCCAACAGCATCTCGACATCGTTCCCCGTAACGTCGCGTCGCAGGAGATCTCGATGCTCGTTGACACCGTCGAGGACCGCTCTCTGCACGTCGGGGTACGTCTTGCTCTCCTCGATTCTCTTGTAAATGCGATTTTCGACAAAGATCTGTACGAGTGTCATGAAGTGCAGCTTGTCGAGCAAGCTACGTCTCTCGGCCTCGAGTTCGCGTTTGAGAGTCTTGACGAGATGCCTGGTGTTGGATCGCAACACTTGCTCGACATCCAGCTCCACGGGCCGGTCGCCATCGATCACGACGATGCGACTCGAGAGCACAACCTCGCACGAGGTAAAAGCGAAAAGCGCTCGCTTCATTTTTTCCGCGTCCTGTTCCTGCCCCAGGGCGATCGCGATCTCAACAGACTCCGCGGTGTAGTCGTCGATGGACTTGATCTTGAGGTTTTTCTTTTTTGCGGCGGCCTCGATCGAAACGATCAGGGAGTCGGTCGTCACACCGGGAGGCACCGAACGAACGGTCAGCTGGCGCGGACCCGTCACATCGACCCGGGAACGCAACCGGACGCGACCCGTCCCCTTCGCGTACTCGGAAACATCCATCAACCCGCCCTGCTGGAAATCCGGGAAGACGTTGAACTTCTTCTTGTCGAGGATCGCGATCTGCGCCTCGAGCAATTCGATGAAATTATGCGGAAGCACGCGTGTCGAAAGCCCGACCGCGATCCCTTCGGCCCCCATCATCAAGAGCAACGGCAACTTGGCCGGTAGGAGCACGGGTTCCTTGTTGCGGCCGTCGTAGCTCGGGACAAATTTCGTCAGCTCGTCGTTGAACAGGTTCTCGCGGGCCAGTTCGGTCAACCGGCATTCGATGTAACGGGATGCAGCAGGCGGATCGCCGGTCAACACGTTTCCGAAATTTCCCTGACCCTCGATCAGGAACCTCTTCTTCGTCAGTGTGACCAGCGCATCGGCGATGCTGGCGTCGCCGTGCGGGTGGTACTGCATCGTGTGACCCACGATGTTGGCCACCTTGGTGAATTTTCCGTCGTCCTTTTCCTTGAGCGAGTAGAGGATGCGGCGTTGGACGGGTTTCAACCCGTCGATCAGGTCCGGGATGGCGCGATCCCGGATGACGTAGGACGCGTATCGAATAAAGTTGTCGTCGATCAGCCGGCGCAGGTCTCCGTCCTCGCGCCAGCCGCCTCCGGCGTCGTCGCCCCCAAACAGGTCTTGTTGGCTCTCGCTCACAGCTGCGGCTCGACGACGAGCTGATCCATGATGTAGTTGCGCCGCTCGGGAGTGTTCTTGCCCATGTAGAAACGCAGGAGGTGCGGGACGGCGTTGTGGTTGTCGATGTCGACCGGAGACAGGCGCATGTCGGGGCCGATGAAGTTCTTGAACTCATGCGGCGAAATCTCACCGAGTCCCTTGAAGCGGGTGATCTCGACACCACGCCCGATCGACTTTATCGCGGCGTCTCGCTCTTCCTCCGTGTAGCAGTAGAGCGTCTTTTTCTTGTTGCGAACGCGAAAGAGCGGCGTTTCCAGGATCTTCAGATGCCCCTTGAGCACCAGCGATTCGAAGTAACGCAGGAAATACGTAATCAACAAGTTGCGGATGTGCAGGCCGTCCACATCTGCGTCGGTCGCCAGGATCACGAGATCGTAGCGCAAATTATCGGCATCGCTCTCGATGTCCAGGCTGCGCATCAAGTTGTAAAGCTCGTCGTTCTTGTAAACGGCATCGCGGTTGAGATCGCAAACGTTGAGCGGCTTGCCCTTGAGCGTAAAGATCGCCTGGGTCGATACGTCGCGACAACTGACGATTGAACCCGCCGCGGATTGTCCCTCCGTGATGAAGACCATCGAATCCTTCCGCTTCTTGCGATCGGTGCGATGGTATTTACAATCCTTGAGTTGCGGGACGCGAATCGAAGTAGCCCGCGCCTTTTCTCGCGCGAGCTTCCGGACAGCCTGGAGCTCCTTGCGGATTCTCTGGGTTTCCTCGACCTTGCGGAGTAATTTGGCCGCCCCGTCCGGGTTCTTGTGAAGAAGATCGAGCACTGCCTCGCGGACGGCGGCGACTAGATTGCTGCGGATTTCCGTGTTCCCCAACTTGTTCTTGGTTTGCGATTCGAAGACCGGATCCTTGAGTCGGATCGCGATGGCCCCGACGATCCCGTCGCGTACGTCCTCGCCCTCAAATTTCTTCTTGGCAAAGTCGTTGACGGCCTTGAGCAAGCCCTCGCGGAAAGCGCTCTGGTGCGTCCCGCCATCGGTCGTGTACTGCCCGTTGACGAACGAATAGTAATGCTCGTTGAAACGCGTGGTGTGCGTAAACGCCAGTTCGAGCGTCTTGTCGCGCATGTGCAACGGCGGGTAAGTCGCCTCCCGCCGGGTGTCCTCGGTCACCAGGTCGAGCAAGCCGCCTGCGGAGAGGAACGATGCGCCGTTGAAATCGACAGTCAGCCCGGCGTTCAGGTAGGTGTAGAAACGGATCCGGCGTTCGACATGATCGGAATCGAAAGCAACGCCGCCAAAAATCTCCGGGTCGGGGAGGAACTCGACGTAAGTGCCGTTTGCTTCGTCGCACTTGCCCTTTTTCTGCTTTTGGAGCTCGCCGCGAACGAAGCGAGCCTCCGCGTACTTACCCTCCCGGATGCTTCGAACGAGGAACTCGTGGGACAACGCATTGACGGCCTTGGTGCCGACGCCGTTGAGACCGACGCTGAACTGGAAGACCTCGTCGTTGTATTTCGCCCCGGTATTGATTCGCGAGACGCAGTCAACGACCTTGCCCAGGGGGATCCCGCGGCCGCGGTCGCGCACCGACACCTTCGGCCCCTCGATCGTCACGGTCACTTTCGTGCCATGCCCCATGATGAATTCGTCGATCGCGTTATCGACGACTTCCTTGAGCAAAATATAGATCCCGTCTTCGTAGTGCCGGCCGTCGCCGATCCGGCCGATGTACATCCCGGTCCGCTTGCGAATGTGTTCGAGCGAACTGAGGGTCTTGATTTTGCTTTCGTCGTAAGTGTGCGATGGGGACAACGATCAACCTCTCGGCCGAAACCCGCGTGGCGGGGGGCTGCGAACCCGGGCATGATGCCCGGCACCGGATGATCCCACCGGCGGGGTTGCATCGTCAATGGCTTGCAAACGGTTTGAAGTCGGCCGGGGTCCGGCTACACTTGAGTGATGTTTTTCGATCTGCTCCAATAACCGGCGTGATTCCTCGTGCGCTCGCAGCTCTGACTGCTTTACTCCTGGTTGGTTGCGGCAATGCGACTCCGGAAATACCGCTCCCCGATCTCGCGGGGGCGGAGGCCGAAATCGTCGCCGCGGTGGACGAGGCCCGCGCCGCGATCCTGGCCCAACCCGCTTCCGGCGAACGTTGGGGCGCGCTGGCCGATCGCTACATGGCCCACGGGTGGCGCCGCGAGGCCGCGGCCTGCTATTCCGAGGCCGAGCGTCTCGATCCCGAGCGCTACGAATGGCCTTATTTGCGGGGCCATTCCCTTTCGTTGCGCGACCTGGAAGGCGCTCGGGCGGCGTTCGCTCGTGCGGTGGCGATCGACGGCTCGTACCTGCCGGGAAGGGTTTACCTGGCCCAGACACTGGTACGGCTCGACCTGCTCGATCAGGCGCGGGTCGAGTTCGAGCACGCTCTTGCCCGGGACCCGAACAGCGTCGACGCGCTGTTCGGGATCAGCCAACTCGACCTCGATACAGGACGCCACGCGGAAGCCCGTGCACGCCTCGAACGAGCGTATCGTATCGATCCCGAACCGAGCGAACTGCATCACGCGCTCGCCCAGGTCTATCTGGTCGTCGGCGAAAACGATCTTGCGCGGCAGTTCGCCGCCTCGGCCGCGACCGCACCCCCGCGACGGGCGCTGGACGACCCGCGACGGGAACGAGCGCTCCCGCAAACCGGCTCGCCATGACCTGGATCGGACGGTTGGGATCGTGGTGGGGTGCTGTCGGGGTGATTGGCGTGATGATCTTCGCCATCGTTCGCCTGACCCCGGTCGCGCTGGCGGCACGCGACGTCGGACTCGACACGATGCAGTGGATCGTCGCGGTCGTTTTTGTCGCTCTCATGGCCTACAGCGAGGGGTATCGAGGCTTCCAACTTCGGTTCTCCCCGCGGACGGCCGCGCGGGTGCGATACCTGCGGGACCAACCTGACGTCGTACGATCGTTGCTCGCTCCGGTGTTCGCGATGGGCTTCTTCCACGCCAACCGGAGAACCCGGACGATCGCGTACCTCGGTAGCATGGGAATCCTGGGACTTGTCCTGCTGGTCCGGCTACTCGCACAGCCGTGGCGCGGGATCGTCGACCTGGGCGTCGTGGTGGGGCTGAGTTGGGGCACCGTGTCCCTGATACTGTCGATCATCGCTGCTTTGACGCGGACCACCTACCCGGTTTCGCCCGAGGTGGGCTCGTAGCGTCGCGACTCGTGGGGACACCGAGTGAATCGTCGAAGACTCGTGATTTCAGTCGTGCTGGTCGGACTCCTAGCCTTCGTCTATTTCTCCACACGTGGGCCGACGCCTCCAACACCGAACCCCCCGGGAACGTTCTCGTTCGCCGTGCTCGGCGACGCACCCTACTACGCCTGGGAAGAACTCCAGCACCAAATCGTTCTCGACGAACTGGAGTTGAACGACCTCAGCGTCGTGATCCATATCGGAGACATCTTCTGGCGTCCATGCACGGACGAGTTCTACCGGCGAAGCCTCGGCTGGTACAACGGCCTGCGGCACCCGGTCGTGTTGACACCCGGCGACAACGAATGGACGGATTGCTGGGAGCCGGGTTCCGGAGCATTCGCGCCGTTGGAGAGGTTGGCGCGGCTACGCGAGATATTCTACGCGAATCCCACTCGCAGCCTTGGAGGCGCTCCCCTCGCGCTCGAAACGCAAGGTGCGGACGAGCGGTTCGGCGAGTTTGTGGAGAACGCCCGCTGGCAACATGCGGGCCTGGTTTTCGGCACGGTCCATCTCGTCGGTAGCTGGAACGGTTTAGAGGATTTTGAGGGACGCACGAACGAGGACGGCGAAGCGGTCATCGAGCGGACCGCCGCGGCCGAGGCCTGGATGCGCGAGACCTTTGCGGCCGCGAGATCGACCGACGCGACGGCGGTCGTGTTGGCCTTTCACGCCAACCCGGGCTTCGAGGAACCCGCGGACGACAGCTACAGACGCACTTACGAGCCGTTTATCGAAGCGCTGGAAGAAGAAGCGGAAGCGTTCGCCGGCCCCGTGCTCCTCGTTCACGGAGATGATCACGAGTACACGGTCGACCATCCGTTGATCCGGCGCGCGAGCGGAAGACCGTTGGAGAATCTTACCCGGATGCAAGTTCCCGGATCGCCGCAGGTCGGGTGGGTTCGGGTGACGGTGACCCCCGGCGCCGCCGAACCGTTCGCGTTCGAATCCTCGGTCGTGCCACGATGGAAATATTGGTAAGCCCACAGCTAAGGGATCGGTAACTCGTACCCGGCCAAGACTTCGTCGGTGCCCCCCAACATTTCTTTTAGATCCGAGTCGTGTCGGACTTTGACCTCCACCTTGTCCAGCAACCAACGCTGCCGGCGCGGAGGAAGTTTTTGCGTGCCGGGCAGATCGGGCGGCCGCGGTGGGGGTATCGCCAGGTGCAAGTCGGCGACCAACGTGATCTTGGGTTCGCTGCCGTTATCCGAGACCGGCGGGGCCACGAATTCGAGCCGCACACGGGTTTCCTGAAAGGCTCTCACGGGATCGTGAAACTCGGGGGGGCCGAGAAGTTCGTAGTCGATCGAAGAAACTCGATAGCCCGTGGCGCGGAGTCGTTTGCCGACTTCCGGGATCTGCCGGGTGACGGCTTGGAGCAGGGCATAGCCGAACGGTAGCTTGGGCGCGACATCGAGCCGCGGCCCCTGAAGGAACGGGTTTTGTTCGTGTGCCCGCGCGCGCATCAGACCGGGGCGCGGCAGGATTATTCGGTAGAAACCGACGCAATCGCAGCCCGCTTCATACATCGGAACCAACGGGGCCATCACTCTCGCGTTGCTCGGCAAAGACAGAAGATCCCTGAGCTTTCTCCATCCATCGACAAAACCGTTGGACTCTTCGTCCATCGTGTCGGGTCCGAGCCATCGATCGATCGCTCGGCGTTCCCAGGCTTCAAACAACCTGAACGACTCGATATCCCCAAGCCAGGCCGCGAGCAGGGGCTGAAGATCGATATCGGTCGGCGCCTCCAGGCGTGCCCGAATCGTTTTGGCATCGTTCGAATTGCGTGCGGCGAACTTCACCGCTTCCGCGGAGGCCTCGGGAAATAGTTTCAGGTACCGCGTCTCGAGCAGATCGACGTCGGATTCGACCCACGACGCCAGCCTGGCAATTGCCCAATCGCCGTAACCGGGTTGGGACACGAACGCCCGCGCGAGGCGTGGGCGCATCTCCAGAAATGTCGTCCCATGCACCAGCGGTGGGATGGTCGACAAACTTGCCGCGACCGTGTCGCGATTCATTTTTGATCCCTCGCCCGGAGAAGAGTGCTCGGGAAGCGCGGCAAGCAATGCGTCGAGCAGGAAAGCTGGTTCTTCCTCGAGCTCTTCGAAACGCGGGAGTTCGATGGCGAATGGCCGGAGCTTGGTCTGGATTACATCGTTTCGAGCGACGAACGGTGTTGCGCCCGGCTGATAGAGGTACCCGTGGGACAACGTGATGTCCGGCGCGCATCCTCGTACGCTCAACAGATCGACATCAAACTCCAACTGCGTTAGTTGAGACTCGGCCGAGCGTCGCTCGTCGTAACAATCCGTCGAATCGCGGAGCAATTCTCCCCGAGCCAGAAGTTTCCGATGGGCTTCGCTCAACGGCTTGCGATAACTCGCGGGCAACGGCGATGGGGGCATCGGGACCGGCTCTCGCGCGACCATACGCTCGGAGGCGTCGGTCACTTTTCCGAGCACCGAAACGCTACAATCCGAATTGAAAGACGTGACTTCAATTTCGCCCAACTCCGCCGTCGGCTCGGGGTCCACGACGGACAGTACGGCCTCGGTTCCAAGAATGTCTTGGATCTCGTCAAACACGGCGGAGAGTTCTTGCCCCGTTTCGACCTCGAAGTACTGTCCGAACGTGGTTGTCGTGATGCGGCGAAGCATGTCTCGTACGCTGGTCGATCGATCTCCGATGCCGATCGCGAAAACGACCAGATCCGGACGTCTCCTGAGCTCGGCAATGACGTCGTCCGCGTCGTAGAAGCTGGCATTGTCGGACCCGTCGGAGAGCAAGACGATCACGGGCCGCGCGCGATACGCGTCGAGTTCGCGGATCGTGTTGACCAGTGCGTCGAACAAGGATGTTTGCCCGGCGACCTCGACACGTCCGATCGCGGACCTCAGCTTTTTGCTGTCGGATGTGACGCGTTGCCACAACGTGACTGCGTCATCGAAGCCGACGACCATGCCCTTGTCCAGATCGCCTAGTGTGGTTTCGAGATAGGCCAACGCGGCGGCCTTCGCCTCGGGGAGATCCGGGCTCATGCTGCCGCTGGTATCGAAAACCATCGCATGCAGCATCGGCCGGGGGCGACGATCGAGGGTCACCAGCCCGTTCTTGATCATCGCGCCGTAGACCTTGTTGTTGAGCAACCGGCCGCGGATGCTGACGGTCAGCTCCTCGGGACCCAGTGCGGCGCACTCTCCTTTTTTGGCTGTCGAGGTGGTTTCGATGCGCACCGGCGCCACGAAGAGGCGAGCCTCGACCGACTCCTCGAGATCGTTTTGTGTCGATTCGTCGTCCGATGCGGTCACGGACGGGTGGAGCCAAAACCCAACGACTCCGAGGATGACGAGCGGCAACCTGAACACATAGGAATGCTACGCCCGGTGGCCAGGCATGTCGATGCGACTTTAGTCGTCCGGTCCTGAACCTAAGATTTCGGCAACCGCCTTGACAGGGAGGTGGGATTTTTCCGAGATTTCCTGAACGTTGGGTTCGCGACCCAACTCCTCTTCGAGTTCTCGGGAGACGCGTTGGACTTTACGGACTTTCTCCAGCAGATGCACCGGGATGCGGATCGTGCGCGACTTGTCGGCGATCGCCCGGGTTACGGCCTGCTTGATCCACCAGAACGCGTACGTGGAGAATTTGTAGCCGCGCTCGTGCTCGAACTTCTCGACCGCCTTCATCAGACCGATGTTGCCTTCCTGAACCAGATCCATATACGGAAGTCCCTGGTTGCAGAACTTCTTGGCCACGTGAGCCACGAGCCGGAGGTTCGCCTCGATCATCGCGTCGCGGCTGACGTCGAGCCGGCGTTTGGCCTCCGCCAACGCCTTGTAGGAAACGTTTTGTCGTAGCGCGGGTGTCTCGCGGGCGTACGCGAACAGCGACTCGTGACACTGCACAATCTGCTTCATGGACCAGGGCTCTTTTTGTTTGACCTTGATCGCGGCAGTTGCGAACGCGTGGTCGCGTGGCTCACGCGGGAGCTTTATTGCGGCCTTGCGGAAATCGTTACGCGCCGTTTGTAGCCGGCCGGCCAGTTCGGCCTCTTTTTCGCGGTCGAGCAACGGGGTCGAGCCCACCTCACGCAGGTACAGCGCGGTGAGGTCGACGTCGGATGGGGGCGATTCCTTCTTGCGGTCGAGCGGCAAGTCTGGATTTTGGTTGTTCATGCCCCAAAACAGTTGCAAGATCGGGGCCGACGGGTTAGGCCGCGAAACCTTGGTTTTTTCCTCGCTCGTGGCCCCTGAAATGTGCCAATGTGGCATCCGTTGTGGACGAATCGTCCCATTTCGGTGTTTATTTCGGTGCCGGGGTGACGACTCCGCGCGTTAGACTGAATGCAGTCTGGCTTCGTACCAACGACCCAAACGAGGAGGACAACCGCATGCAGCACCCCTTTCGAACGCGAGCGATGGCCGTCTACGCCGGGATCTGCCTCGCCATGGTGGTCTTCTTCGCCTACCCCGTGGGTGCCGGCTGAGGCCCCAGTGGGTGCGGCTCGGGTAGCCGCTTTGTTTCTGCCGAATACATCGATCCGCTGATCGCGGAGTACAACGACTTTTTTCCGATCTATGCGTTTCCTCCCGAACTGACGGACGAGGAAGTCGAGCGGTTCGTTCAACTCGGCAAACTGGGTTGGGAATTGAACCGCACGGGCAACCGCACCGCCGCCGAAGCGGCGTTTCGTGCGCAGATCGACATCTACAGCTTCAACCCGGAACCGTACGCTTCGTTGGCCCTGCTCTCGGCAGCGTACGGGGACAAAAAGGCAGCGCTCGAACACCTCCGTTCCGCGGTCATGCGCGGTTACACCGATATGTATCGTTTCGAGCGATCGGAGATCTGGGAACCACTCAAAGGAAACCGGCACTTCCTACGTCTCGTGGACGCGGTGCCCGACCTGATCGAGCGTGAACGCACCTGGCCGCGCTGGGAATCGTTCTACACCGTCGACACGCCGGACGATCTGAAAACGCTTCTCGAACGGCACGCGTCCGCAGGGGTGGAAATCGAACGCATGTCGCCGGCGATCGGCGAACGCTACAGCCGCCTTTGGGGGCGATTGTTCGACCGCGTTGCCGCCACACTCCTCGAGGCTTACGTGACCCACAAACCCGACGCGCCGGACTATCCCGCGGCACTCGATCGGTTGATGACGTTCTACGCCAGCGATTCGGTCCTTCGCTGGGATCGATTGCCGGAGGATCCGGCTCGCCGGCTCGTTGCCGCGTCCGAAGCCGGACTCGACCAGTTCAAGGCAGGCCCGCAGCGGGCCAATGCCCTGTATGGCCTCGCGCTGGGCAAGAACAACAAACGCGATGCGAACGGGCGTCTGACCGAAGGCGCAGCGAATCTGATCCGCGCCACGCTAAACGAAATTTTGAACCAATACCCCGATTCATCCGTCGCGACGAGTGCGGCGATCGGTTTGATCCGCACCGAGATGGAAACGGGGCGCAGGGAACAAGCATCGATCGTCTACAGCGCGCTGAAGCGCGCCGAGCAACTCGACGGTGTACGAGCCGACCTGGGAGAAGACGCGCTGCGTCTCGGTGGGTTGCCCGAATTCGAGGCCCGCACTCTCAACGGCCGCACGATCGACACGGCAGCGCTTCAAACCGGAAAAATCACCGTGATCGACTTCTGGGCGACCTGGTGCGCACCGTGCCTCGAGGAACTGCCCAACCTCCGGGAACTCGACGCGAAGTATGGCGAGGACGTCGCGGTGATCGGGATCAACATGGACTCCGCGGATGCGCTCGGCGTCGACGAGTTGAAGCAATGGATCGAGAACCAGGGAATGCCGGGTGATCACCTGTTCGATGGAGAAGGGTGGCAGTCCGACCTGGTTCGGGCTTTCGGCGTCAAGGAGATCCCGTTCAACGTGGTCGTCGGACCGGACGGCGAGGTACTCGCCGTCAACGAACACGGCAAGAAGCTGCGGAAATTCGTAGAAACGGCCGTGAAGAACGCGCACTCGCGGCGCGCCGGCAGCGCCGACTAGCAGCCCCTGCTAGCCTTGTGAAACTGGACGGCGAACAGGTCGGGCGGGTCGCGTGCGTCGTCGGGGTCTTCGTGTTCGGCTGGGTGCTGCTGCGGACCGCGTGGCTTTGCGACGACGCGTTCATCTCGTTTCGCGTGGTCGAGAACGCGGTGGCCGGCCTTGGGCTGCGCTGGAACACCGCGGAGCGCGTGCAGGTGTTCACCCATCCGCTGTGGATGCTCCTGCACATCCCGTTCCGCGCCGTCACCGGGGAGATCTACTACACGTCACTCGCCCTGTGCGCGATGGCTTCCCTCGGAGCCGTGGGGCTGTTGGCGCGGCGCGTCGCGTCGACGACGCACGCCGGGGTGTTGACCCTGGCGCTCGTGGTTTCGTCCAAGGCTTTCGTGGACTACTCGACATCGGGTTTGGAAAACCCGCTGACTCACCTTCTTCTCGTGGCGTTTCTCGTCGTGAGCTTCCGGGACACGCCCACCGATCGGACGTTCCCGGCTCAGGCTCTGCTCGCGGGCCTGATCACTTTCAACCGTCTGGATGCACTCATCCTCGTCGCCCCGGTGCTGGTCTTTTCGGCGCGGCGACTTGGAATTTCGCGGGCGTGGAAACCGCTGCTCGCGGGTTTCGGTCCGCCCGCGCTGTGGCTTGCCTTCGCGACCGTCTACTACGGTTACCCGTTCCCTAACACGGCACTGGCCAAGCTGGGCGCCGGGACTGGACTCGCCGAAATGATCCATCTCGGCGCGCGTTACTTCGTGGCGTCGTTCAAGGCCGACCCATGGACACTATTGACCGTGCTCGGCGCGCTGGTCATCGCGGCGGTTCGGCGCCGCCATGGGGCGATCGCCCTCGGCGTGGCCCTGTACCTTCTGTACGTTTTGCGCATCGGCGGGGACTTCATGAGCGGCCGTTTCTTCAGCGCCCCGTTCGTGCTGTCGTTGGCGATCGTCGCGCGCGAGGTTTCGCGCCGACCGCGGGCGCTCGGGCTGGCACTGGCCGCAGCGA